>ERZ773005.1598-NODE-1598-length-11394-cov-8.138019_pt1 | contig 11394 bp, 10 predicted proteins | sample MGYA00580666_ERZ773005 | MGnify/ENA primary metagenome ERZ773005 (study PRJEB29015, sample SAMEA2737999) | human oral metagenome | biome: human oral; feature: human-associated habitat; material: dental | place: China | collected 2061 ... | reverse complement strand
GCTTGCGTCTTTTCAGGAAAGGAAGGTGATGCACTTTGAAAGAACCGCTAAAGCCCCGTGATAAGTTCAGGCAGAAAATGAGCCGGGACGGACTTTTAAGAGAAAATATGACAACCGGAGAAACGGAAAATATATCAAAAAGGATTCAGGAAAATCCCGAAAATGATATTCCCCAAAATCCTATATCGGATAAGGAAATGCCGAAAAGAAAATCCTCAAGGCTTACCTTTACCGAGGAAGAAAGAAATATCCCGGAGCTTCAAAGGTATATCAAAAAATCCGATCAGGCGGCGGACCGTCTGGATAAGGCAAGGGATAAAATACCAAAGAAAAAGAGTCTTTCCTTTGAGCGGGAGTTTGATGAAAAAACAGGCAAAGGAAAAACGAGGCTTCACTTTGAAGAAAAGGAAAAGCCCATAGTCTCCGGTAAGTCTGCAAATCCTCTTTCTCCTGCCCTTAATAAAGCAGGCGCTTTTGTGCATAAGAAAATCCATGAAACGGAGCATGACAATGCAGGCGTTGAAGCAGCCCACAAAACCGAAAAAGCCGCTGAAACACTTGGAAGATTCAGCGTAAGAAAAGCAAGACAAAATTACAGAAATCAAAAACTAAAGCCTTACCGCACCGCAAGAAAAGCGGAGAAAGCCGCAGAAAAGGCAAATGCAAGGTATTTTTACAAAAAGGCAATGTATGAAAATCCGAATCTGTCATCTGCAAATCCTTTTAGTCGTATGTGGCAGAAAAGACGCCTTAAAAGAAAGTATGCCGCAGAGCTTCGTAAGAAAGGACAAAAAGCGGCAAAGGCGGCAAAGAAGTCTGCGAAAAAAACAAAACAGGCAGGCTCCTTTATTATACGGCACAGACGAGGGATTGCGATTCTGATTGCTCTCTCTTTAATATTCATTTTGATTTTTACCGGTTTATCATCCTGCTCCTCTCTTTTATCCGGAGGCTTTAACGGCGTTTTAGGAACAAGCTATACATCAGAGGACAGCGATCTTGTGGCGGTGGAAAATGCCTATGCAGCTATGGAAAATGAGCTGCAGGGAAAAATAGACAATGTGGAAAAGGATTATCCCGGCTATGACGAGTACAAATATGAGCTTGACGGTATCGGGCACAATCCTCATGAACTTGCTTCCATTCTTACGGCAAAGCACCAAAGCTACACCCTTTCCAAAGTGCAAGCAGACCTACAGAAAATTTTTGGAAAGCAGTATTCTCTCACCTTAAAAGAAGAAGTTGAGGTGCGCTACAAAACGGAAACACATACCGATCCCGATACGGGAGAAACCACAAAGGAAGAAGTCCCATATAACTATTACATTCTTCATATCAGGCTGAAAACGACACCACTTTCTGATATTGCAAGAGAAATCCTAAATGAAGATGAGCTGAAAATGTACCGTGTCTATCTTGAAACCAGCGGAAACAAGCCCCTTGTATTCGGCGGCGGTTCTCCTGACGGAAGTGCTTCGGAGGATTTAAGCGGTGTTCATTTTGTAAATGGCACCCGTCCCGGAAATCCGGAGCTTGTAAATCTTGCAAAGAAACAGGTCGGAAATGTGGGAGGCTATCCTTACTGGAGCTGGTACGGCTTTAATGGACGTGTGGAATGGTGCGCCTGCTTTGTATCGTGGTGCTACCACAAGGCAGGAAAAAGCGAACCGCGCTTTGCGGGCTGTCAGTCGCAGGGAGTACCATGGTTTACCTCGCGCGGACAATGGGGAGCAAGAGGCTACAAGAATATCGCTCCGGGAGATGCCATTTTCTTTGACTGGGACGGCGACGGCGGAGCCGATCATGTGGGAATTGTAATCGGAACGGATGGAAGCCGTGTTTATACCGTTGAAGGAAATTCCGGTGATGCCTGCAAGATTAAAAGCTATGACATAAATTCCGGCTATATCAAAGGCTACGGTCTGATGAACTGGGATTAAAAATCGAAAGGAGAAAATATTTATGGCAAACAAAAGAATCTTAAAAATCGAAAAGGAAATTCAAAAAACCCGTGAGAAAATCACGGAACAACAGAACAAATTAAAAGAACTTGAAGTGCAGAAAACGGAGGCGGAAAATCTTGAAATCGTACAGATGGTAAGGTCGCTTCACATGACCCCTGCCGAGCTTTCCGAATTTTTAGCAAAGGGTGTAATTCCCGACAATGAATCTATTACAGAAAATGAGTATATGGAGGATATGGAAAATGAAGAATAAAATCATAATGAGAATAACGACTGCTCTCTTTGCCGCCCTGATCCTTATGGGCGGCTTTTCAATTCCCGCTTATGCCGGCGGAGGCGGTGATGCCACGAATGACAGTAATGTAAAAACAGAGGAAAAGAAAGAAGAAAAAAAGCCCCTTACTCCGGACGGCAACATGAGCCTTATAGATAATATCAAGGGCGATGCCGCAAAGGATAAGGAATTTATCATTGTAAAAAGCAGGGGCGGAAATTACTTCTATATCGTGATCGACCATGCTGCGCAGGGAGAAAACACCGTTCATTTCTTAAATCAGGTGGACGAAAAGGATCTGCTTTCCATTATTGATGAAAAAGACATCCTGACCGCAAAACCGGAGCTTCCGAAGCAGGAACAGCCGAAACAGGAAACGGAAAACCCTAAGCCCGAAGAAAAACCGGAGAAAAAGAATCCTGCAGGAATGATTGCGCTATCCCTTATTCTCATTCTCGGACTTGCCGGCGGAGCGTTTTATTATTTTAAGTTCCTAAAGCCGAAGCAGAATGTAAAAGGAACAACTGACCTTGACGAGTTCGACTTTGAGGATTACGAGGACGATTTTACAGAAGATGGCGACGAGGACGGCGAAGAAATTTCAGAGGAAACAGAGCCGGATGAAACAGTATGACATGGTTTACAGACAGTATTTATGAGCGACTGATGACGGAAAAACCGAAATGCGGGCGGTTCGAAAAAGAGCCGCCTGCTTCTTTTTCCTCAAAATGCGAGGGCTGCCCTTACAGGGGAAAGACCCTCTGCATCGGGTACTGTATCAGGAAAATAAAAGAAAAAGACCACTGCCTATAAAGCAGTAGTCATAATTTCTAATATTCTTCCGGAATTGTTTTGTGGAAAGTTAAATCATATCTCAATGAAAGTGTGCTGATATTATCACGAAAAACTGTTCTGAATTTTTTCATTGACGAAGAAAATGTAGCGTTTTCCCAATCGCCATTGTGATTTTTATAGATGATTCCTGTTTGCTCCACTTTACTTACATCATCCAAAAAGTCATTACATGCAGCTATCATTGCACGCAAAGAATTTTTTGTATCATCGGAAAATTTATTCTTTGCAAGAATGGAAACAATTCCATTTTTTATTTCAAGAGCCGACTGTTCACACCATGATTTAACTTCCATTTCAATGGGATTTACCAACAGCCTTTTAGATTCAAGAAAGAAGAATATTTCTTGAATGCTATTTTTTTCTGCTTCGGTATATTCACACGATGTGCCACCTAAAGGTGTATCAATGCCAGTGATTCTAACTCCCATTTCATCACCACCTATTACGATATATTTTGTTTTTTATTATACCACGAAGGAGGTATTTTATGCGGTTAATTATATGTGAAAAACCGAGTGTCGGAATGACAATAGCGTCCGCACTTGGAATAGAAACGAAAAAGGACGGATACATGGAGGGAAAAAACTTTCTTGTATCTTGGTGCATTGGAGACACCTTGCGGAGCTATCCGAGCCGTCCGCATACGGAAACAAGTACGAAAAATGGAGCCTTGAAGCCTTGCCTGTTCTTCCTGAAAACTGGCAGCTTACCGTATCAAAGGATAAGGAAAAGCAGTTTAATGTTCTAAAAAAACTTCTTTTCAGAAAGGATGTTACAGAGGTTATCAACGGGTGCGACGCAGGACGCGAGGGAGAACTTATTTTTCGCTTTGTTATGGAAAAGGCAGGTTGTGAAAAACCTGTAAAAAGACTTTGGATTTCTTCTATGGAAGAATCCGCAATAAAGAAAGGGTTTAACAATCTAAAGGACGGAAAAGACTATGACAATCTCTATTTTTCCGCCCTGTGCAGAGCAAAGGCAGATTGGCTTATCGGAATCAATGCGAGCCGCCTGTTTTCTCTTATATATAACCATACCATAAATGTGGGACGGGTGCAGAGCCCGACCTTAAAAATGCTGACGGATCGAAATGATGCGATTACCAATTTCAAGAAAGAAAAGTATTACCATGTGCGCCTTACCTCAGGAGACGCAGAAGCAGTCAGCGAAAAGTTTTCAAGCAAGAAAGAGGCGGAAGAAAGCGCCGAAGCCTGCAAAGAAAAAAGTGCAGTCTGCACTTCCGTTACCCATGAAAAAAAGGAAATACTGCCGCCGAAGTTATTTGACCTTACCGCACTCCAAAAGGAAGCAAACCGCATTTTCGGTTATACGGCAAAGCAGACCCTTGACCTTGCACAGAGCCTTTATGAAAAGAAGCTTCTGACCTATCCGAGAACGGATAGTAGTTACCTGACGGACGATATGGAGGAAACGGCGGAGACGGTTATTCGCGTACTTCTTTCAAAACTTCCATTTATGAAAGGTGCTTCCTTTATCCCTAAAGTAACGTCCGTTCTTAACAGCAAAAAGGTGTCGGATCACCATGCCGTTATTCCCACAACGGAGCTTGAAAAGACGGATCTTTTCATGCTTCCAGAAAGTGAACGAAACATCCTCTTTCTTGTAGGTACAAGGCTTCTCATAGCAACCGCTTCTTCTCATGTATATGAAACGGTTACTGCGATATTTAATTGCACAGAGCTTACTTTTACGGCAAAGGGAAAAACCGTGTTATCTTCCGGATGGAAAGAAACGGAACAGCTTTTTCTAATGAGCCTAAAGGAAAAACCGGACAGTAAAGTTCAGGAAGAAAAAGAACTCCCTGTGTTTAGGAAAGGACAGCATTTTGAAAACTTCCCTGTAAATGTTACAGAGCATGACACATTTCCCCCAAAGCCATATACGGAAAGTACACTGCTATCTTCAATGGAGCACGCAGGAAATAAGGAAACTACAAAGGACGCAGAGCGTAAAGGCTTAGGTACTCCCGCAACCCGTGCAGCCATTATTGAAAAAATCATCAAGGCAGGCTTTGTTACAAGAAAGGGAAAGCAGCTCATCCCTACCAAAGACGGAATGAATCTGATTTCTGTACTTCCTGAAACGCTTACCTCTCCGCTTCTTACAGCCGAGTGGGAAAATGAACTTTCAAGGATTGCAAAGGGTGAAGCAAATGCAGACGACTTTATGCAAAAAATCGAAATGCTGACAAAAGACCTTATCGAAAATATAAATGCCGAAAAAGTGAAAACGGGCTTATTCAAGGAGGAAAAAACGATAATCGGCGTATGCCCGCGTTGTCAAAATCCCGTCTATGAGGGAAAGAAAAACTATTATTGCAGTAACAGGGATTGCCGCTTTTCCATGTGGAAGAATGACCGCTTCTTTACGGACAGGAAAATCACCTTTACGCCCAAACTTGCAAGGGAACTTCTGAAAGATAAGACAGCTAAAGTAAAGAATATCTACTCTCCCAAAACAGGCAAAACCTATGACGGCAATGTGGTTTTTTCCGATACCGGAGAGAAGTATGTAAACTATCGTATTGAGATTCCAAAGAAGAAAAAGTTGAATAGCAAGCATAGGAAAGGGGTACCCTTTCCGTAAAAAACTCCGTTTTCCAAAGATACGAAAGCGGAGATTTTTGCTTGCTGGGATAGTCCCAGACCCTTAAAAAATGAAAGGAGAACAAACCATGCCATATATGGAAAAAACGGAAGAAACAAAAGAGGTTCAGCCGATTATCCTTACCTCTGAAAATCAAAAGGACAGGCTTAAGGAAATTACGGATCGTTTGGAGCAAGGTATTTTAGAAGTTTTTGAAAGTGAAAGGTACAAGGAATATCTTCGCATCATGTCAAAATTTCATCATTATAGCTTCAATAATACTATGCTGATTGCCCTGCAAAAGCCGGACGCTTCCCTGATTGCAGGCTTTGGTGCATGGAAAAACAATCACGGAAGAACTGTCAAAAAAGGAGAAAAAGGAATCCGCATTATTGCACCTGCTCCCTTTAAGGTAAAGCAGGAAATGGAAAGGCTTGATCCGAAAACCAATATGCCTGTCATCGGAGCAGACGGAAATGCACTGACCGAAGAAAAAGAAATCACGATTCCCGCCTACAAGGTGGTGTCCGTTTTTGATGTATCGCAGACGGAAGGAAGAGAGCTTCCCTCTATCGGAGTAAATGAGCTGACAGGCAATGTGTCGCAGTATGAGGACTTTTTTGCAGCACTGAAAAAGGCTTCTCCCGTTCCGATTGCCCTTGAACATATCGAGGGAAGCGCTCACGGCTACTATCACCTTGCAGAAAAAAGAATTGCCATTGACGATGATATGAGTGAGCTGCAAACACTAAAAACTGCTATTCACGAGATCGCCCATGCAAAGCTGCACGATATTGACCTAAATGCTCCAAAAGAGGAAAAGAAAAAAAGACCTGATCAGCGTACCCGCGAGGTTGAAGCGGAAAGCGTCGCCTATACCGTATGCCAGCACTATGGGCTTGATACTTCCGACTATTCTTTCGGATATGTCGCCGGCTGGAGTAGCGGCAAGGAGCTTACCGAGCTGAAAGGCTCTCTTGAAACCGTCCGCCTTGCCGCTTCGGAGCTAATTGACAGCATAGATGAGCATTTTCAGGAGCTTCAAAAGGCAAGAGAAAATGAGCTTTCAGAAAATAAAGCGGAGCCTTTCCTGCAGGAAGAAAAACAGGAAGCCGCTTACCATCTTGAAAGCGGAAATTATCTCTATATCCAAGTTTCTGAAACAGGCTATGACTATACACTGTATCAGCCGGATTTTACAGACCTTGACGGCGGACAGCTTGATACCCCGGAAATCTCCATTGAAAAAGCCCGTGATGAAATTCTGAAAATGCACGAACTTTCAGGAAAAGAATCAGAAGAAATCTCTGTAAATGACTTTGAACAGATGCAGGAAGCTATTTCACAGGAAAGGCAGACAAGAGAAAAAGTAAGATACTATCCTATCAATGAAGCAGCGGCAAAAAGGGCAAAGGAAATGAACAGTTTTTCCGACTATACGCTGGGAAGCGCAACTCTTGAATACAAAAGTCTTGTGGATCAGGCGACGGAAATTGCTAAAAGCCAGAAAGAAAAAAGTTGATCCGTCCTTTCACGATAAAATCGATGCCTTGCTTGATACCTATGCGAAAAGACTTGCAGCAAATATGAATAACGGCTTTGCCATTGACGCACGCGTTCCCTCTGTACTGATTGCGGGAGGTTCCAATTTCCCTGTGCGAAAGAAGGAAAAGCAAAACGCCGCCCGTGATAAGAACTTTAGTGAATGGAAAGAGATTCAGGGACTTCTTGAAAAAATCAGAAGCACCGGAATGGGCGGAATCAGCGCAGATGATCCGGATGCCGTAAAGAAATTAAATGCAAAACTTGAGAAGCTGATAAGGGCGCAGGAAACCATGAAAGCGGTTAATGCCTACTACCGAAAGCATAAAAGCCTTGAGGGCTGTCCGGGGCTTGACAGTGAGGCAATCGAAAAGCTAAAGGCGAGAATGGAAATCAGAGGCATGCAGGACAAACCCTATCCGTCATGGGCACTTTCCAATAACAATGCGGAAATCAGAAGAATTAAAGAGCGTATTCAAAGCCTTTCCGTAAATAAGGAAGAGCTTTACACCGGCTGGGAGTTTGCCGGAGGCAGAGCCGAAATCAATGTAAAGGATAACCGCCTGCAGCTTTTCTTTGATGATAAACCGGACGGCAAAATCAGAGATGAATTAAAGGCAAACGGCTTTCGCTGGTCGCCGAAAGCTTTAGCGTGGCAAAGGCAGCTTAATTCCAATGCAATCTATGCGGCGGATGCCATCAGCAGCATAAAGCCCCTTACGGGAGAACGCGTAATAGAGCTTCAAAGAAAATTCAGAAAGAAAGGCAGCATTGAAGCTGCCCCGGAATATATCTACAAGATACTTGAAGAACCCTCTGAAAAAGTCAGCATAAAAAACTTTCGCCTTGAAGCCTATCTTGTCAAAGAAAACGGCAAGGCACAGTCCGAGCTTTTATATACCGGGACAAAAGAGCAATGCAAGAAGATTTTAGATAAGGTGCAGTCCGGGAAGCTCACAAACGGACAGATTAAAGAGCTTTATGCGAAAGCGGAAAATACCGGACTTGAAAAAGATACCTTTCAGATTTATCAGCTAAAGCGAGGCGAAAAAACAAGAGAGCTTCAATTTGAATCCTATGACCGCTTAAAAGCATCGGGACAGACACTTAACCCGGATCATTATGTAAAGGTATATGAGGCGGAGCTTACAGAGGGGCTTTCCCTTGAAGATATTTACACCCGCTTTAATATCGATCATCCAAAGGATTTTTACGGGCACAGCCTGTCCGTTTCCGATGTGGTTGTACTTCATAAGGACGGAAAGGACAGTGCCCACTATGTTGATCGCTTCGGTTATAAGGAAGCACCGGAATTTCTGAAACCGCAAAATTACTTAAAGCACGTGGAAGATATAGTAGAGCAAAACGACAATAACTTTGACGGGATTATCAACAATACCCCGAATACACCTACTGTAAGCGAGCTTGAGCAGAAAGTAAAGGCGGGAGAAGCTATTTCTCTTACCGAGCTTGCAAAGGCGGTTAAGGCGGAAAACCGCAGCAGCAAAGAACCGGAGAAAAAGCCGTCTATTATGGAGCAGCTAAAGGAAGCAAAGAAACAGTCTGAACAGAAAAAACATAACACGAAAATAAAAAATCATGAATTGGAGGTATAGCATGAATCCTTTTACAGTTGAAGAAATGAATTTGTTAAGCATTTACAGAGGCGAAACCAAGGAGGAAGTAACGGAGAAGATTGCATTTGCACTTTCCTTTATGGATAGTGATATGCGGGAGCTTGCAAAGCGTACGGTAAAAAAGGTAAACAGCCTGTCAGATGAGGAATTTGCCGCGCTTTCCATTGATCCCGCCGATGAAATATGAGGAAAGCAAAGCCGCTTTCACCGAAACAGGTAAAGCGTGTCAATCGCCTTGTAAAAAAAGAATGCTGCAACTTTGATAGCGGAAACTGCATTTTACTTGATGATGGGGAGCCTTGTCATTGCCCGCAGCTTATTTCCTGTTCGCTTCTTTGCCGTTGGTTTTCAGATGCGGTGCTTCCTCTTGACAAAGAGCTTTTTGCAGAGCTTTACGCACTGGAGGAAAAACGACGCTGCACCGTATGCGGAGCGCCCTTTGCGTCAAAATCCAACAATGCGAAATATTGCCCCGATTGCAGAAAGAAAATCACAAGAAAGCAGGCGGCAGAAAGAATGCGAAAAAAGCGAAGCCTTGTTACGAAATAGAGGGTGCAAATGCCCTATATATTCTTGCCTTTTAGGAGCATTTCAGCTTATGACAGGGATTCATACCTAAATCCTTAAAAACGAGGTTTAACTGCGTAACACAAGGAAAACTCTCAAGAGAAAAACGGACGCGGCAGCCATGAATTTGTGGCCGCTGCGTCCGTTGTTTTTTTGTGTCTGAAATTCCGTTATTCCTTGACAAGCTTGTATATTGTAAGCGGAATGTACCATGCCGCAACGAGAAGCTGCCAGATAATCACAATGCAGCCAATCAATCCGCCTGCTATGATATTTACGGCAAATATTCCCACCGTTGCGGTAAAGTCGTGATTTATCGGAATCAGCCACAGGAACATTCTTCGGATACCGAAAGGAACTCCGCAAAACAGCCATACATAGAAATAGTTGGTTTCTCCGTTTTGCGTAAATATTTTCGTTCCCCAGTAAAAGAGAAATCCCGTCAGTAAAACAGGGATAATTACTTTCTTAAAAAAATCTTTCCATATTTCTTTGCGCGTCATTCTATCAGCTCCTTTTCTTCCGGGAACTGTTTTCTGCCCTTAATATTGTGTATTTCCCGTTTCTTTAGTTAGCCATATCATACCATGAATTTTAGTCATCATCCACAAGAGGAATTATTCAAGGTTTTTTGTATGCTCCCTGCCTGTGTTTTTTCTTTGTAAAATCATATCAACATTCTGTTTGATTTTTTGATATTCCTTGACTTTGCTTTTGAGCTTTCCGTAATCGGAATAGAGGACTTCCTTATGCTTTTGCAGGGCGGAATATTCTTTCTGCAATGTAGTAAGCTCCGGAAGCTTTTTAATACCTGCGTCCTTTAACGCCTTTGTCGCAGCTTCATAAAGAATCAGACTGCTTTCGTGCCTACGCCTGTATGCTTCCTTATCCTTTGCCTTGATATATCCTCTGTGAATATCCTTTGTCTTTTGATAGGTTGAGATGTTTTTTATCAGAATAGCCATATCGGAAAGCTTCTTTTCTGCCTGCTTTAAGCTGTCTGCCGTCTGTTCACTATCAAGGATCAGTCCACCTATTTTCTTTATTAAATCCTCATACTGCTTAATGTTATTTTCCGTGAGGAAATTCATTGTCTTTGCAGCCTGTTTCAGATTATATATTTTCGCCCAATGCTCATAGCCTGCCGATTGCTGTGCTTTGATATTATTTTCAATATCAATCAGTAGGGATATTCCATTCTCCTGTGTCAATTTCTTTCCGGTGCGGCTCTTTATTCCGGCAATCCGTTTTTTGATTGCTTCTTCCGTATAATCAGATCCGAGGGTTTTCAGTCTTGTAAACCGCTCCTGTCCGGGTGCACGGCAGGATATATATTTCCCATGTTTGATTTCATAACCGGAAGCTTGAAGCTTCTCTAAAAGATCTTCAAAATCCTTTACCTGAGGAATCAGAAGATCAACCGTTTCTTTCAGTTTTCCTTTCCAGCTTGTACCTTTCTTTGCTGTCTGATACTCAATATAGCTTTTTCCTTTTCGTCCTTTTTCCGGAGTGATAACCGACAATCCGTTTTCATAGCATAAACGGTCGCTGACATTTCTAATCCCGTAATAGCTTCTTTTGTTGGAATTATATTTGTGATAATCCACGAAATTGACGGCACAAAAAATGATGTGATTATGGACATGCCCTTTATCAATATGAGTGGTAAGGACATATTCATACTGTCCTTTCGTTACTGCATCTGCAAGCTGCTTTCCAATCTCATGGGCTTTTTCAAAGCTGACTTCTCCCGGTTCAAAGGACTGTATCAGGTGATGGGCTAAATTGTTTCCTTTATCGAGTGCCTGTGAAAGCGTAAAGGCAAATTCTATATCTGCGGTTTCATAGCTGCATCCGAAAGAGGAAACGAGCATTTTGTCATCGGTTTTATCGGGATTTTGGATATATTCAAGAGCTTTTTTCAGTGTGCTTTTAATAGGCTTAATCT
>ERZ773005.1597-NODE-1597-length-11402-cov-2.294703_pt1 | contig 11402 bp, 10 predicted proteins | sample MGYA00580666_ERZ773005 | MGnify/ENA primary metagenome ERZ773005 (study PRJEB29015, sample SAMEA2737999) | human oral metagenome | biome: human oral; feature: human-associated habitat; material: dental | place: China | collected 2061 ... | reverse complement strand
GGTTCAAATCCTTCCCTCGCAACCATTTGGCTCTGTAGCTCAGTCGGTAGAGCAAAGGACTGAAAATCCTTGTGTCGCCAGTTCGATTCTGGCTGGAGCCACCTGAAAACCTGTAGAAATACAGGTTTTTTCTTCGCTTATGCAGGATGTAATCATTCGATATTCCTATAACCTTATTTCTTCACTTCTGTTTCATACCAAGCATCTACGCCTGGATCAATAACCGTTTGTTCTGTATCTACTCTTACAGATCCATATACAGGTGCGTAATAGTCGTATACACCACCATGATGTGAACAGGCTCCTTTTCCTTTCGCGTTACTAGGAGACCAACTTCCGTCATTGCATTGCGTTTTATAATCTACAATTTGAGTTTCATATGTTGTTACAATTTCGATATGACTTGATTCAGGAATTGCTGGATGATAAATAAATTTAGAATAGACAATACCATCTACCTGACAGTTAGCCGTTATCGTTGTGCCATCACAAGTAGGGACTGGTGTTGGAGTAGGCTTTGGAGTAGGTTTTGGAGTAGGTTTTGGAGTAGGTTTAGGTGTTGGTTTTGGGACTGAAACAGTTGTTGTAGTTTGTGCTACATGTTCTGTATCAACGGATGTTTGGTGTTTGTCTTCATTTTCCGAGCTGCTAGAACAGCCATAAGAAAATAATAAAAATACGGTCAACGTTGCTTTACAAATCTGCTGTAAAAAATGATGTGTATGAATCATGTTCCCCTCCGATTTATCACAATGAGTTTAGAATGATATTTTGAAATGATAAAAACTTGCTGTTGTGATGCAATGATTCAATGGTTTAGCACTGTTTATGTAAACGAGATCTTTAAGCAGTGTATGGATGAATTACTACTAATATCATAAAAAGAAATGTGAAAATTGTAAATTTATTTTTGATAGGATATTTTGATATACTAAACATATGAAAAAGATATTAATTATAGGATCGGCACATGTAGACTTTGTTTCGCATGTCGATAAACTTCCGCAAGGAAATGAAGAGTTTAACGTTATAAAACAAGAACAAATTATCAGTGGTACAGGTTTTAAAGCTGCTGACGTATTTCAACATTTTGATTTTCCGTATGAATTATATGCGCCGATTGGTACCGGTATTTATGGCGAAACTGTAGAGGCAGAAATGGTAGCACATAATCTACCAATTAATGTAAGAACGGAGCTAGTAAATGGTTGTACCTATCACATGGTTGATGAAGAAGGGAATCAAACCTATTTTAGTGTGCCTGGCGGTGAATATAACTTCGATATGTCATTTGTACAGACATTAGAGAAAGATGATATCCATGCAGTATTAATCTATGGAGAAATGTTAAGTGGAGAAGGTGTGGTTGATTTATTGAATACTTTAGATGATTTAGAAAAACCTATCTATTTTGTACCAGGTGAATTTGGTGATCAGATGGATGAGGATGTTTTCCGTGCACTTTGTTCATTATACCCAATACTATTACTATCTGAAACAGATGCATATTATCTCTCTCTTGAAAAGTACCATGATTTCAAACTGACAGCAGAATACTTACATACAATGACTAGTTCAGATGTTTTAATTTTTAAGAATGATGAAGGTGTGTATTGTTATGGAGATGAGAAGTTCTTATTACCATGCGAGCATGTATCTGATGTCGAACTGCAAGCTGCTGTATTTGTTCTTGCACAATTAGCTGGTGTTGATGTGAAGAACAGTATGGCGTTTATGTGTGACTTTGCTCAAAAGTTAGTACATGATTGGGATGATTTTACCTTTGCAGAAGGTAAGATTAGACTTGCAGAAATTATCGCACAGAAGTAATGTCAAAAAAAGGACTTACAACAAGTGAAATAAACCAGCGTATTCAAGAAAATAAAGTAAATGGTGAATCAAAGAAATTATCAAAGTCGACGATAAATATCATTAAGGAAAATATCTTTACATATTTTAATTTCTTAAATATCGTGCTTTTTGTATTTGTATTTACGACTGGCAAATATCAAAATGCAATGTTTATGGGTGCAGTTATTACAAACGCGCTCATTGGAATCATTCAAGAAATGCGTGCGAAAAAATTATTGGATCAGATACGTATTCTTACAACCACTAAAGTGAACGCTTGCCGTGACGATGCGTGGATAGAAATTTCTGTCGATGAAATTGTGCAAGATGATTTATTAAGCTTACAAGCAGGGATTCAGATACCAATTGATGGAATCGTAGTAGAAGGTAGTCTTGAAGTAAATGAAAGCCTTCTGACGGGTGAATCTGAACCGGTTTATAAAAAAGTTGGGGATACTGTTTATAGTGGGACAATAGTACTAAGTGGAGATGCGGAAGTATCTGTTACTAAAGTAGGGCACGATCGCCAATCCGAAAAGATTATGGAAGGCGCAAAGATATCTGGGTTTCAGAAGAGTGCGCTACAGAAGGATTTACAGAAACTTATCAAGATTGTATCTGTCTTAATTGTTCCTGTCGCATTGATACTTGTGGGAATGCAGATGGGAGTGAAGGAGTTAGGGTATTCAGATATCGTATTAAATACATCAGCCGCAATCATTGGTATGATTCCAGAAGGTTTAGTCGTACTAACGAGTGTTGCCCTGGCCGTTTCTACGATGCGTTTATTAAAATTAAAGGCACTTGTGCAGGAACTGTATTCGATTGAAGGTCTTGCAAGGGTTGATGTGGTATGCCTTGATAAAACAGGTACATTAACGCAAGGGGACATGCAGGTTGATCATGTTGAAATTGTCAGTGATATTTCTGAGATGAATCTACGTGCATATATGCAAGCATATTTAGAGATGGAAAAACATCCAAATCCTACTGCAAAAGCTTTGTTGGAGTATTTCAAGAGTGATACAAAAATTCAAGTAGATTGTTTTCAACCGTTTGCGAGTGAACGCAAATATACAAGTGCTTATTTGCATGATATAGGAACACTATATGTTGGTGCATTTGAGTTTATATTTAACAAAGAAGATGCTGTCTATCAAACGTATCATGATACGTTTTCTCAAGGAGAGCTGCGTACGATTGCGATAGCACTTACAAGGGAAGACGACAATAAAGAATTATTAGGCTTGGTATACATCCGTGATGTGATGCGACCAAATGTAAATGAAACATTAACCTATCTTTCTAAACAAGGTGTTACAATCAAAGTTATCTCTGGTGATTATCCAAAGACAGTTTCTTCAATTGCAAGAAAAGCTGGGGTACCAAATGCAGATAAGTATATCGATTTGTCTGTTGGTGAAATTGATTATGATCAAGTAGTTGAAGAATATACAGTTTTTGGAAGAGTGCTTCCAAAACAAAAGAAAGAATTACTAAAAGCGCTACAGCGTAAACATGTTGTGGCGATGGTAGGGGATGGTGTCAATGACATTCCTGCTTTGCGACAAGCTGATGTCTCTATTGCCATGCTTGCAGGTTCATCGGCTGCGAAAGATATTTCTGATATTGTTTTATTAGAAAATGATTTTAATGTCGTACCTTCTATTGTCTGCGAGGGTAGAAGAGTTATCAATAATATCTCTAGAGCATCTTCAATGTATCTAGTAAAAACGTTATTTTCATTCTTTTTAACGATTTATGTTGCACTATTTCAAACTGTATATCCGTTTGTACCAGTGCATCTAACAATGATAAGCGCAATCTGTGTAGGAATTCCAACCGTATTCCTACAGCTAGAACCTAGCTATGAAAAACTAAAAGGTAGATTTTTATTAGATGCATTTTTGCGAGCACTTCCATCCGCAATTGCAGTTTTATTGGCTGCAATCTTTACAAAGGTCTATCGGACATCAACAGGGTTGCCTTTGGAAAGTGCGAATGCAATCCTAGTATTTGTGACAGGTGTTATCTATCTGTATACTTTGTATCGCATTTATCAACCAACCACAAAGTATCGTTTGACCATTGTTCTCATCATGAGTTTTCTCTTTGTGATCGTCTATTATTTCACGCAATCTATCTTAGGAATTTCGTTCGGTTTAGAGTTACTTCCAGTTACACTTTTGACAAGTGTGATAGGCGTTGTATTAGTAACTTTATTAGGCTTTTCATTGACAACGCGTTCAAAATAAATTCGTGCAATTTAAGGTGAGCTTGTGTATAATTACTATTGCGATGCGGATATGGTGAAACTGGTAGACACGCTGATTTCAGGTGTCAGTGAGGCGACTCGTGCAGGTTCGAATCCTGTTATCCGCACTTATAGTAGTCCGCCCGTTAATCGGGCTTTTTCTTTTGCATAAAAATGCGTCATTTGAAGTGAGATTGTTTATCTTATACAATGTACACATGAGGTGATATACATGAAAATCATAAAGAATGAAGAAATCAATGAGAACTTGTTTTCACAGATGATTCGTTTGGACCATGCGGTATGGCCGTCAGATGATGAAAGCTACTTACCAGCTTCCTATTTACGTCGATTGTATGAAGGCTCAAAGGATGGATTGTTTTTTGCGGTAGATGATGAAGATCATTTGATTGGTTATCAAACATTAATTTTTGTGGATAAGGATAATTTTCAGAAATACTATGAGACTGGTGATTTCACGATTTTAAAAAATATTGGTATGAAGAAGGGGAATAATATCTTATATATCTATACCGCCAATATCAAAGAAGAATACCAAGGTAGTGGTTGTATGAAAAAGATTGGAAAGGCAATAGCCTTTTGGCTAGTAGAACAGGAAGAAAAGGGCTATCGTGTATCGGTTGCCTATGCGGAGGCGGTTACATCAGCAGGTGTAAAGACAGTCACTGGTGGATATGAGATGGAGCCAATGGAAGATGTAGATGAAACAGGTCTTGGCCATTACATTTTGAAGGATGGAATGAAAGCATATTGTAAGAAGATGCTAGAAGAAAGTGATTAGATAATTATGGTTTTGTTGTTTTGATATTTACAGTGTATATTTATAAGCCTAGAATAGTACTGGTGAGCTTTTAAATCGAAGAGGGAAAATATGCGAGGACTCGGAACGATTATTAATATCATTTTAATTGTGCTAGCCGGTACATTTGGCTGCTCTTTTAGTTCTAAAATGAAAGAAAAGATGCAGGAAACACTGTTTTTAATAACAGGGATAGCAGTTATCTTTGTGGGTATTGCAGGTGCGATGGAACAGATGCTGTGTATTGAAAATGGTAGATTATCGCCACGCAATATCATGATGGTAATCTGTTGTTTGGCAATTGGTGCTATAGTTGGCGAGCATTTTGACTTAGATGGAAAAATCAATCAGTTCGCAGACTATGTGAAAAAGAAAAGTAATAATGGAAACGATACAAAGTTTGTGGTGGCTTTTGTCAATACAAGTTGTGTCGTATGTATTGGGGCGATGGCAGTCATTGGTGCAATCAAAGATGGAGTGAATGGAGATATTACTGTACTAGCAGCCAAGGGTGTGATTGATTTTATCTTAGTCAGTGTAATGAGTGCCTCTCTTGGTAAGGGGTGTATGTTCTCGGCAATACCAGTCGCAATTTTTCAAGGTAGTATTACCGTGCTTGCGATGATGTTAAATTCTGTTGTGTCACCTGTTGCGTTAGATAATTTATCCTGTGTTGGATCTATCTTGATTTTCTGTGTTGGAATCAATATGGTATTTGACTGTAAGATACGGGTCGCCAATATTTTACCGGCAGTTGTCATTGCGGTTCTATGGGGTATGGTATTTTAAAAAAGTCGAAAGACTTTTTTATTTTTCCTAAAGTTTATAATCTCTAAACAAAAAGTTTAAAAAACCATTGATTTTCATCTTGAATTTCATATAATTATTATTGTTTTGTTACTGTTAATAAATTGTTTAGTAAAACTAAACAAACAAGGAGGATTATGATAGATATCGGACATCGCATTAAGCAACTACGAATCAAGAATGATCTAACGCTGGAAGAATTAGCCTCAAGAACAGAACTTACGAAGGGCTTTTTGTCACAGTTAGAGCGTAACTTAACATCGCCATCCATTCAGACACTAGCAGATATTGCGGAAGCTCTTGGGGTTGATATGTCACGCTTTTTTGCAGAAGAGCATGAAGAAAAGATTGTCTTTACGCCAGAGGATGTGTTCATTGATGAACAGGATGGTGTGACAACACATTGGATTGTTCCAAATGCACAGAAGAATAATATGGAACCAATCATCCTACAACTTCAACCTGGTGCTCGTTCAAAACAAATTGAACCGCATCAAGGAGAAGAGTTTGGATATGTATTAAGTGGACGTATTTATCTCGTAAGAGAGGGATACAAAAAAGGCGCTGTGGTAAGACGAGGGGATACATTCTATATCCGTGGGGACGTAGCGCACTATTTAGAAAATCGTGGTAAACAATCAGCAGAAGTGCTTTGGATTAGCACGCCACCAGAATTTTAGAGGGAGAATAGACATGGCAAAGAAATTGATTGAAGTAAAAAATGTTGTAAAAACTTTTGACAACCAAGTCGTATTAAAGGGAATCTCATTAGATATTTATGAAAATGAGTTCGTAACGCTACTTGGACCGTCTGGTTGTGGTAAGACAACGCTCTTACGTATTATCGCGGGCTTTATTGAACCAACAGAAGGTCATGTCATCATGGATGGTGAGGATATCGCTCGCATTCCTGCATACAAGCGTGATGTAAATACAGTGTTCCAACATTATGCATTGTTTCCACACTTAGATGTATATGACAATATTGCGTTTGGTTTAAAGATTAAGAAGCAGCCAAAGGATATCATCGACCAGAAAGTACGTCGTATGATTTCTCTTGTGGGTCTAGAAGGATTTGAACACCGTGATGTTACAATGATGTCAGGTGGACAACAACAGCGTGTAGCGATTGCGCGTGCGCTTGTAAATGAACCAAAGGTTCTATTATTAGATGAATCCTTGAGTGCGTTAGATAAGAATCTACGTAAGGAAATGCAGCTTGAATTAAAGGAAATTCAGCGTGAGGTAGGTATTACATTTATTTTTGTTACACACGATCAAGAAGAAGCTCTAACGATGTCTGACAAGATTGTTATCTTAAAGGATGGTGTCATCGAGCAGGTTGGTTCACCAACAGAAGTTTACAACGAACCAATTAATCAATACTGTGCACGTTTCATCGGTGACTCGAATATTATTGATGGTGTAATGAAGAAGGATAATCTTGTTAACTTTGATGATGTAGATTACAAGTGTGTAGACTATGGCTTTAGTGAGAATGAACCAGTCGATATTGTAATTCGTCCTGAGGATATCGATATCGTTGCTAGAAACCGTGGCTTGTTAAATGGTGAAGTAAAGTCTGTATTATTTAAGGGTGTTCACTATGAAGTGATTGTAGAAACATCATCTGGTACATCCAAGACTGTTACCATGCACGTAACTGGAGAACATGATGTTATCAATAAAGAAGCGAAGGAACGTATTAGTGCATCTTCCTTTACGATGGACCTTGAAGACGTTGATCAATTAACAGACTCTGAAGTTATCGCTCGTGCAAATGCGCAAGCATGGACAGATGAGGGTGAGGATGTTTCCTTAACACATGTAGAATATGATGTGAAGAAGGAAATTGGCACATATTCATGTACATTCGGTACAGGTGCAGGCACAAAGATTACGGTTAAGATCAATGTAGTAAAACCAACAGCGGTCGAAGATGTAGATAATGAAGAAGGTATCCAGGCGTTCGATTTCTATCGTACAGTTGATGAAATCAAGGAATCTGTAGCGCTAGATACAGACTTAATTCGTTGGGCTGATGCATATGCCTGGAATATTGAAGATGATTCTCGTGTTGAAATCTGGGATGTGAAGTATGACTTTGATGATGAAAACATCACAGAAGGTGATTACCAGATTACATTCTCTACACAGGGTCGTGAGTTAAAGATTGAAACAACAGATAAGATTGAAGCGGGTGAAAGAATTGGATTAAAGTGGAATCCTGAAGATATCCACGTTATGAGAAAGATGGGTTAATGTGCGATGAAGTCATTTAATAAATTAATCTATCCGTATTTTGTATGGATGATGATTATGATTGTCATACCGATGTTTATGATTGTCATGTATGCAATGACAGTAAAAGGTAATTCTGTTTTAACACTTCAATTTACATTCGATAACTTCACACGTTTCTTCAATGATACGATTTTCCCTAGTGTTTTATGGCGTAGCTTAAAGATGGCTTTCGTTACGACGGCAATTTGTATTCTTGTAGGCTATCCAACTGCATATATCATGGCAAAGTTAAAGAGCGGTTCACAAGCGATTATAGTGTTACTCATTACACTACCTATGTGGATTAACATGCTTGTACGTACGTATGCATGGAAGGGTATTTTAGGCTGGTTGGGCTTCAGTAGTGAAATCAGAGTATATATCGGTATGGTATACAACTTCTTACCATTTATGATTCTACAGATTTATACGGCTCTTTCTAAGATTGATAAGAATTTATTGATTGCCGCAAGCGACTTAGGTGCGGATAATAAGCAGACATTCTTGCGTGTTACATTACCGCTTTCTTTAAGTGGTGTTGTAAGTGGTATTACTTTGGTATTCTTGCCAGCAGTATCAAGCTTTTTCATTCCTAAGCTACTTGGCGGTGGTCAGTACGTATTGATTGGTAACTTGATTGAAGATTACTTCATCAAGACTGGTGACTGGAACTTTGGCTCTGCAATCAGTTTGATTATGGCAATCATCATCTTGATTTCGATGTATATCACAAAGAAATTAGATAAAGAACCAGCAGAGGAGGCAGACTAATGGAAAAGAAAAATTCTATTTTTGGGAAGTTATATCTTGCCCTCATCATGGCATTCTTCTATTTGCCAATTCTCTATGTAGTATTCTTTAGTTTTAACCGTTCTAAATCACTGACTCGCTTTACTGGTTTCTCATTACGTTGGTATGAGAATATGTTCAATAATCGTTCTATCTTAGAGGCAATCTATTACACGGTTTTGTGTGCGGTACTTGCGACATTGATCTCTACACTCATTGGAACAATCACAGCAATTGGTCTTTCCAAATCTAAGCGTATTACACGTGAGTTATTCCAACAGGTAAATAACTTGCCAATGTTAAACCCAGAAATCGTTACTGCGATTGGCTTAATGTTGTTCTTTACATCATTAAGAATTCAAGCTGGATTTACTACGATGTTATTAGCACATATTGCTTTCTGTACACCATATGTAATCCTATCAGTATTACCGCGTTTACGTCGTATTGATAAGAACATGGCAGAGGCTGCGTTAGACTTAGGCTGTACACCATGGCAAGCGATGTGGAAGGTTATCATCCCGCAGATTAAGGGTGGTATTATTGCAGGTGCACTTGTGGCATTTTCAATGTCCTTCGATGACTTTGTTATATCCATGTTTACGACAGGACCTGGTGTCTCCAATATCTCTATCTATGTATATGCAAACGTAAAACGTGTTAACCCAACAATTAATGCGTTAAGTGCGATTATTGTTTATGTCATCACAGTTGTACTCATTGTTGTAAATGTTGTACCTATGATCAATGAAAGAAGAAAGGCAAAGTTAAATGCGCAAATTACAGAATCTAACTAAATTAGTATTATGCGCTGCACTTGTAGCTCCACTTGTTGGTTGTGGTGGAGATAACGAAAGTGCAGTAAAGCAAGTTGGCGACGCAAAAGAAATGTTTGGCTGTAACGTTATCAATGTATTCAACGCTGGAGAATATATCGGTGATCGAGTAATTTCCGACTTTGAAACAATGTATAACGCAAAAGTTAACTACGATCTATTTGAATCTAATGAGATGATGTATACAAAGTTACTTGGTGGCTCATCCTATGATGTGCTTGTGCCTAGTGACTATATGATTGAACAGTTACTAGCTGAGAAGATGTTACAACCACTGGACAAAAAATCTTATGAAAATCTTGGCTTACTCAATCCATCTGTTGTAGAGTCCCAAAAGGGATTTGATCCAACTCTTGAATATTCTGTACCATATTTCTGGGGCAATGTGGGTCTTGTTTACAATAAAACAACAGTTGATGAAAAGGATATTGAAGAGGAAGGTTGGAACATTCTCAAAGATCCTAAGTATAAGGGGAGAATCTTCTTCTACGATTCACAGCGTGATGGCTTCATGATTGCGTTCAAGGCACTTGGTTATTCCATGAATACAAATGACCCGAAGGAAATTCAGGAAGCGTATGAATGGCTATCGGAGATGAATGCAACGATGGAACCTGCATATGTTACAGATGAAGTCATCGATGGCATGATAAACGCGGAAAAAGATATCGCTGTAATGTATTCGGGAGATGCTACAAACGTTCTTACAGAAAATATGGATATGAGCTGGGTAGCCCCTAAACAAGGCACAAACATTTGGATTGACGCAATGGTTATTCCAAAGAACAGTAACTGTCCAGGCCTTGCCAATAAGTTTATTGATTACATCATCAGTGAAAGTGTTCAGACACAGAACTCAGAGTGGGTTGGATATACACCAGTTGATTTAAGTGTTCAAGAAGAACTTGCAGGACCAGATGGTGAATTCTTTGAAAATCCAGCATACGTTCCACGTACAGGATATAAATTAGATGAAACATTCCATTTTGATGAGCAGCTCAAGGCAAAACTCTCTGACTTGTGGAATAAGGTCAAAGTACAGTAATCGCTCACTTTCAAAAAATTACAAAAAATATCTGTAAACTAGAAATAAAAAGTGATATACTTCTATTGCATTCAGTGAATGCTTTCAGTATAATAATAAAGCGCTGTAATTTACAGGGCTTGGTTCCTTAGCCAAGTGGTAAGGCAGCAGACTGCAACTCTGCGAGCGCCGGTCCGACTCCGGCAGGAACCTCCATTTTTCAATCCGGGGCCGTGGCGGAACCGGTAGACGCATCGGACTTAAAATCCGGTGGTAGCAATACCGTACGGGTTCAAGTCCCGTCGGCCCCACCAGATAGACGCGGGCGGTTCAATCCTCCCTCGTCATCGACAACGGAAATCCGTTGCGGTTAAAAGACCCGACGGATTTTTTTATGCATTTCAATTGGAAAAGAACGGTTGCGAAAGCGTTTTCAATACACTATGATGGAAACTGTAAACATGAAAGCGGTTTCCATGGATAAGCGGACGGAAATTTTAAAAGCGGCGCAAAAACGATACCGGACGGTCGGCCTGCAATTTACGATGCAGGATCTTTCGACCGATTTGCATATGGCCAAAAAGACCATTTATAAAACCTTTCCGACAAAGGAAGATCTGCTGATCGCGATGCTGGACGACAGTTTTCGGCACATTCAGCGCGCCAAGCGGAAAATCCTGCAGACCGACCGCCCCTGTGCGGAGCGGATCGGCGATGCGCTGATCGCCATGCCGAAAA
>ERZ773005.1595-NODE-1595-length-11410-cov-11.849934_pt1 | contig 11410 bp, 11 predicted proteins | sample MGYA00580666_ERZ773005 | MGnify/ENA primary metagenome ERZ773005 (study PRJEB29015, sample SAMEA2737999) | human oral metagenome | biome: human oral; feature: human-associated habitat; material: dental | place: China | collected 2061 ... | reverse complement strand
CGGTCATCGCGACTCTCATGGCGCTCGATAAGAACAACTCGATTCTCTCGCTCGTGGAGTTCGCATGGGCAGGCTTTGGTTCGGCCTTCGGCCCAATCGTGATCCTCTCACTGTACTGGCGCAAGCTCACCCTACCGGGCGCGGTCTCGGGCATGGTCGTGGGTGCTGTCGTCACCTTCTTCTGGCGCCAGATCTTCAACCTCACCGAAACGATCGATGTTTACGAGATGATCCCCGGGTTCTTCCTAGCCTTCCTGGTGACCGTCGTGGTCTCGCTTGCAACCTATGAGAAGAACGAGGAAATTGAACAAGAGTTCGATAAGGCTGCAGAGCTCGCCAAGGCTGGCTAAGGTCTGAACTTCTTGCTCACAGATTTGCCCCGATCCGCGCATTACGGATCGGGGCAAATTTTTAATATTTTCAGCTCTAGCCTCTGGCTAGGGACTAATTCACACGGCTTTTAGAGCGTGCCCGCCATCAGTTCCTGGCACCATTTCTGGATCGGGTGGCTCGCCTCCAGCAAAGCTCTGCGCAAGATACGGTACGTTTTCGCATCCGTAGCGTCATCAACGTTGAAGAGTTCTTGTTCAATCTCGTAGCGCGGCTCTCGCAACTGGTCGAGATGTTGCAATTCGTCCAGCGTCAGCACGCGCACCACCCCATAGTTGTATCCCGTGTGCTCGTTATTCTCGGGAACATACACACTCCGGGCGAAAGAGGGGCTGTCCTCCTCAAAAATCGTGTTCTGAAAGTTCGTGGTGTCGAGATACGCCGAATCCTCAAGATTGACGGGACCGGCAAAATGCGAATCGGAGAAATCGACGGAATCATTATAGATAGAATCCCCGAACGTGGCCTCCTGCAAATAGGTCGAATGCCAGAACCATGCCCGACCGTAATAGACACTCTTGCTCAGGTTCGCACGCCCGCCGTAGGTGCACCGGTCAAGATCGGCGAAAGTCGCGTAGGTGCTCAAAAACAGGTCTGCGCCGCGCCTGTAATCGCAGTTCCCCAGACTTGCGTGGCCCACATAGGTGCAGCAGGCAAGATCGGCGTGCCCCTCGTAAATACTGTCGTTCAGGGCAGCCTCACCCCAGTAGACGTTGTAGCTCAGGCTGGCGTTGGCACGGTACACGGACTCGCTGAAATCGACGTTCCCGCGGTAGTTGCAGAAGCTCGCGTTAACCCCTCCGTTGTATGTGGAACCCGAAAAATCGGCCTCTGTGTAATAGGCGGAGTTGCTGCAATCTAAGTACCAGGTATAGGTGGAACCCGAAAAATCGGCCTCCGCGTAGTAGGTGCACCCGCGCAGGTTCAGGCGTCCTTCCCATTGCGAGCGCCCAAAGCTAACCGGATAGAAGAACACGCTGCCCGAAAAGTCGAAGGAGAGACGGCTCCACGGTCCCGGTCCCTCATAGCGGGGCATAACCCTCAGGTGAATGGTATCGAGAACGGTTTGGCGGAACCGCGCCTCAGCACGAAATTCGGCTTGTTCGGCGCGGAATCGTGCTTTTTTCTGGGAATCCCAGCGTTTCTTCGGTTCTCGGTTCAGCCGCATGTAGTCTTTATGCCTGGAGGCGGGCAGGAATGGGGCATAGATGCACGCGCAAAATGTATCGATAATAACCTGTGCTTCGGCAAGGCGTTGTTCTTCGGGGGTTCGATCATCCGCAAGCCACTCATCGGCAAGACGCACCATAGCGTTAAACCCTCCCACGCGCGTGGCAAATCCGCTCTCCCCTAAAAGCGCGGTCGCCGCCGCATACCGTTCATGCCGCATTGCATGAAGGTGGATGAGGGAATCATCGGGTGTTGCAGAAGTTCGCGACGTGTACTCTGACATATTCTTCTGTCCTTGGTGGCTGGGCGGGCATAAATAGGCTCTTCCAGCATCTTATAGCAGGAGTGGATGCGCAAGGAATATGAACGTGACATGTTTCGTCGTGTTTGCCACTATATCGGGTAAACACACGGCAAAACCCTTGAATATGGTGCCCAGGCCTGCAATATTTCTTCAAGGAATCAACGGGTTTTATCGGAAAAGTGTGTGTACGCTTTACATCTGCTTCGCGGTTTATCGCTTAAGGGTAACGGAAGTACCCTCTTGGGTCCGGAGCATGGGCGGGTTCATACTGCGTAAAATAGGGGGCATGAATGTTACGTTCCCTCCCCAGGTTTCCGATATTTTCAACCCGCAGCACTGGCGCATCGTTGAAGGGTTTGAGGATTTTACCGACATCACCTACCACCGCCAGGTGCAGCGCGATAAGACGGGCGAAATCCTGCGCGACTTGCCGACCGTGCGCATCGCTTTTAACCGGCCCGAGGTGCGTAACGCCTTCCGCCCGCATACTGTGGACGAACTCTACCGGGCGCTCGATCATGCCCGCATGACCTCGGATGTAGGCACTGTACTTCTGACCGGGAACGGCCCCTCCCCCAAAGATGGCGGGTGGGCGTTCTGCTCGGGCGGCGACCAGCGCATCCGCGGGCGCGACGGCTACCACTACGCCAGCGGCGACACCGCCGAATCTATTGACCCCGCGCGTGCCGGGCGGCTGCATATTCTGGAGGTGCAGCGCCTGATTCGTACCATGCCCAAGGTCGTGATCGCTCTGGTCTCCGGGTGGGCTGCGGGCGGCGGGCATTCCCTGCACGTGGTCGCGGACTTGACCATAGCCTCCGAAGAATACGGCAAGTTTAAGCAGACCGATGCGACTGTCGGATCTTTCGACGCAGGCTACGGTTCGGCGCTTTTGGCTCGGCAGGTTGGGCAGAAGTTTGCGCGCGAAATCTTCTTCCTCGCCAAAGAGTACGATGCACAGCGCATGTACGAGATGGGTGCCGTTAACGATGTGGTGCCCCACGCAGAACTGGAAAATAAGGGTCTGGAATATGCGGCTCATATTGCCCGGCAGTCTCCGCAGGCTATTCGCATGCTCAAATATGCCTTCAATCTGCCCGATGACGGTATGCTCGGGCAGCAGGTTTTCGCGGGCGAGGCAACCCGCATGGCGTATATGACCGACGAGGCTGTGGAGGGGCGCGATGCGTTCCTGCAAAAGCGTGACCCCGACTGGTCGAACTATCCCTACTACTTCTAGGGTTTCACACGTTGCAGAATAACCGTTCTATTGTGTCGGAAGGCCCCCGCGATCCCCGCGAGTCCCGTGTGGATAGCGGCGAGGCGGACTCCGCGATAGGCGCATTCCCCGGTTCACTCACGCCGCTTCCCGCCCCGCTCCAGGATGCGCTGCATCCGCACGCGGTTCTCCTCAGCGCCGATGAGCCCGCCGATCCGCAAGAGATTCTGCGCGCCTTCGAGCGCTCTCTCACCGGGGACTTGCCGGACAATGCTCGCGATAATCAAGACCCGCGCGGGCGAATAGAAGACCCGGAGTCTATTGCCCTCGTGGTGGGTACTTCCGGGTCCACGGGTGCACCCAAACAGACGGCGTTAAGCGTGCGGGCGTTGCGGGCATCCGCTCGGGCGACCGAGAGGTTTTTTGCTGACTACCCTTCGATCGGTTCGTCGAAGCCTCGGCGGGTGGTTTCTGAGGACCCTGCGCAATGGCTTCTTGCCCTGCCCACGCACTATGTGGCGGGAGCCCAGGTTCTCGCCCGGTCGGTGCTCGCCGGAACGACACCGGTAGTTGCCGCATCGATCACCGACGGGGTTAGTTTTACACCCGAGGTCTTTCTGAACGCCGCCGAACGGCTCAGCTGCGCCCGCCGGTTCGTCTCTCTTGTGCCCACGCAGGTGCACAAGCTCCTAGAAGCCGCCGAAGCCAGCCCCGCACTGGGGTCAGAAATTTACGATGCGCTCGGTCAGTTCACCGGCATCCTGCTTGGCGGTGCCCCGGCGAGCACATCCCTGCTGACGGCAGCACGAGAGCTCGGGCTGAACGTGGTCACCACCTATGGCAGCGCAGAAACCGCCGGTGGGTGCGTCTATTCGGGGGTAGCACTGCCCGGGGTGCGGCTGCGTGTGATTCCCGAGGACGCGGGTTTATTAGACAGTTTTGTGGCGAGTGCTGCTGCGGATGCCGGGCAGAACGGCGACTCTGCGCCAGGGCACACCAAGAATACCGGGCGCGTTTGGCTTGGTGGTGAGCACCTTGCCAGCGGGTATATGGGCGATAACGCGCGCACCGCATCCCACTTCTTCGTTGATGCCGACGGATGCCGGTGGTACCGCACCGACGATTACGGCTCGCTCACACCCTCTGCCCCGAATGCGCCAGAGAACGATGGAGCCCCGATGCTGAACATTGTTGGGCGCTCCGATGATGTAATTATTACCGGAGGAGTCAAGGTTTCCGCTCGCGCAATCGCCGCCGTTCTTGAAAGCCATCCGGCGGTGCGTGAAGCTGCGGTCATGGGCATTCCCGATGCGCACTGGGGCTCGGCGGTGGCTGCCGCGATCACCCTGCGGGGCGCATCCGGGGCGCAGAGTGCACCCGTTGCCTCCGGGGTTACATGCGATATACTGCGTGAGTTCTGCACCGACAAGCTAGGTGCGGCGGGTGCCCCCAAATTTCTAAGGATACTCGCCGATTTTCCGACCGCGAGCACAGGCAAACCCGACCGGCGGGCTATATACAGTATGCTGTACAGAGAATACACAAATACGAGGGGCTAAAGACCCCGCCAAGAATCAGTTTTCGCACGCTCGCTACCGGAGGGATCACCGTGGCAACACCCGCAGAGTGGATTGAAGGCGCACGCCTGCGCACCTTACCGCTTGCCCTCGCCCCTATCATCGCCGGATCAGCCGCAGCGTACGAGATTGACGCTTTCAAACCTTGGTATGCATTTTTAGCGTTTTTGGTCGCGTTCTTTCTACAGGTCGGGGTGAATTACGCAAACGATTATTCCGACGGTATCAAAGGCACCGATGAGGGCAGGGTTGGCCCGATGCGCCTCGTCGGTTCCGGTGCGGCAAGCGCGAAATCTGTCAAATACGCCGCGTTTTTGTGCTTTGGCCTAGCCATGTGTTCCGGTTTGATTCTGGTGGCGTTGGCAAACCAGTGGTGGTTCTTGGCGATTGGCGCCTCCGCGGTCTTCGCCGCTTGGGGGTACACCGGCGGTAAACGCCCCTACGGTTATATGGGTTTGGGCGATATTTTCGTGTTTGTCTACTTCGGACTGGTCGCCACCTTAGGAACCCTCTACACACAGTCTCATGAACTGACAGTGACCGGGTGGGTGTCTGCGATAGCTATCGGACTCATATCCTGCGCCCTGCTTATGGCAAATAACGTGCGCGATATTCCGACCGACCGTAAATCCGGTAAGCTCACGCTGGCGGTGCGGCTTGGGGATTGGCGAGCGCGCATCGCCTATTGTGCGGAAATGCTGATAGCACTTCTCTTAGGGGCTTTTGTAGTTCCGCATAATCCCTGGTTTTTGGTAACTTTTATTCTTCTGGGGCCGACTGTTCATTCTTGCGTAACGGTTTTGTTTAAACAGGGACCGGCGCTTATACCCGTACTCAAACAAGCAGGAATTGTGGCACTAATCTATAGTATTTTAGTTGCTATTTCAGTATGGCTACATGGATTAAATCTATTGAGTAATACCATTGAGGTTTTCACAGGGTATTAAGAATACGCACCGCTTTGCCGAAAATGCCCTGAACTCTGTTTTTACCGCGTATTCCCGCCATCCTACCAGCATCTCCCCCATACTAAAAAGACTCTTTATGTGAATAAAGCAAATTTTCTAACGTTTCATTCACATAAAGATTCTCTTTATACCCACAGGGAATGTGGGATGCTGCGGACGGATCTCACATGTTCCCACATCGTGAGTTTTTCATGACATAATCTATACCTTTTCTGCATGTCATATTGACATTTGAAAAAATCTTTATTTACATTAATAGTAATTTCAAGTGTTGACATATCATTCACTCAATTACATAGCGACTCTTGAATCACCACTCTACCCACCTGAAAGGACACTTTCGTGCGCCATTCACTTCAGGGTGCCATGCAGCGTGCACCCTTTTTTCTTGCAGCATCTTTGCTTGTATCAACAAGTTTTATCCCAGCGAATGCGGTCTCTACCCCTAACGACTCCGCATCGTACACCCACACCGTCTCTGAGAGAAGCGACGATTCCGCTTCCGCAGTAGCACCTCTCAGCGACGACGTTCTTAACGCCGATCCCCAGGCATCGGTTGTGGCAGGTCAGGAAGGCGAGAACCCGGGGGCTATTCCCGAGGGAGACCCGCGAGTCATTACCTACTGGACGACCGAGCGTATGGAAAACGCTATTCCTGCAGATAACGTAGAGGATCCCCAGCAGGAGATCAACAATGCCGTCTCTCAGATGGAGACTGAAGAGCAGAATCCCGAGGTCGTTTCTCAGGAGGAAACCAACGAGTCCGGTGAGGAATACACCCCGCAGACTCTCACTCAGGAAGCTGACGAGCCTGAAACCACCGCTGAGTCTGTAGACCCCGTTCTGCCCGAACAGAAGGACGCACGCAATGGTGTGCAGCTTCAGGGTGCCTCCAAAGTAACGAACTTCTCGCACACCAACGGCAAGATTTTCTACACCGACGCCAGTGACGGTAAAAACTATGTATGCTCCGGTGCTGCGATCAACACTCCCACCAAGCGTACCGTGGTAACCGCCGGTCACTGCGTGCACGGTGGTAAGAATAAGACCTGGCACCGCAACATCGTGTTCGTTCCCGGCTACAACCGGGGCGTGCGCCCGCATGGCACCTTCAGCGCGCAGTACCTGCGTGTTGCCAACGACTGGGTTCAGTACGGCCAGCCCACAGGCGGTACCGGCGACAGCTACAAGCACGACGTTGCTTTCATCAAGACCAACACCAACGAGAAGGGGCAGCTCCTCGTGAATATGGTAGGCGGGCACGGTTTGAACGTGGATCGCAGCCCCATCTTCGAGAGCACCGTCTTCGCATACCCCGGCAACAAAGAGTCCGGTAGGGTTATGCACGCCTGCTGGGGCAACACCCACACGATCCGCATTACTCCCTACTACTTCCCCACTCTTTCGGGATGCGAGTTCGCGGGCGGATCCTCAGGTGGCCCGTGGCTTGCCGACTACAATAATGCGACCGGCCTGGGCAAGGTCCAGAGCGTAACCTCATTCGCAACCAATAACAATACGTCCGTCTCGGGTGCGATCTTCGACCGCCCCGTCTGGGACATCTACCAGAAGGCAGCTAAAGACTAAGAGCTGCCGCGAGCAGGTAGTTTTTGGTCGAGCGGGTAGGAAAACACTACCTGCTCAGATCGAAAACAACCTGCTCGCCACCTGATATACATAAGATGCGGCTTCCCGTGCCCCTGCCACCGCCGGGTGGATTTGGGACTGGGATGCCGCATCTTTGTTCTATGGAGCTAGATTTAACTCTGATGAGAGAATATCTTAGAAGTCTTCGCCCGAAACCTTCTTATGCTCATCGACGAGCTGATCTTCGAGCGTGCGGTTCTCTGCTTCATCTTTGTTTTTAATGGTGGGGGCGCGTTTGAAAATTTTACGCATATCCGCGCTGGCAGCCGCGTGAAGTTTGGGGAAGAAAATATACGCCAGGGCGAAAGCACATAGAATAGCGGCGGGACCAGCAATAAAAATACCCGCATCTATCAGCATAAAAAGGTAAAAGAGTACTACGACGAGGCCGAGCCGCAGCAGTGTGTACTTGAACAAGTTCATAACATCCAGTGTATCGGGGTTGCGATAAGCCCCCAAGCAAACGAATGCGGCACGCCGGGAACGTCACAGATTATTTGACAGTTTTCATTGTTGGTTATGCTCAGAGTGTGTAACACTAGAGACTATGATTCGAGCCATGATGATTATTGGTGCTTTCGCCCTGGTGGTGGGGCTAACTCTATATACTCTCTTGGATGCGCTGCGCACGCATCAGGACCAGATGCGTACCTTCCCCAAATGGCTGTGGATTATTGCGGTGATCTTCTTCCCCGTCGTGGGACCTCTCCTGTGGCTTCTGCTGGGCCGCCCGCGCGCCGTGCGAACCCCTAAAACACGGCAGGGCGGCGGGTTCACGAGCTCCCGGCGAGGCACACCGCCACCGGCAACATCTTCACCCGACGATGATGAAGAGTACCTGCGCTGGCTCAAGACGAAAGCCGACCGTCAGCGCCGATCCCGCGAAAAGGATGCGGGCACCGGATCTGCGGACGGCGGCACGGGTGAACGTTCTGACGGCGAAAATAACGGGTCCGGTGAGAAAGGTAGTTCAAAATAGGTTCTAGGACTCATTAGATATCTTGCGACTTACGGGAGTTTTCTCTACTGCGCGACGCTACCGAAGTCGCTCCATCAGACAACGCCACCAAACCCGCATTCACCGTAGAATTCAACGCCAACGGACCAAAATCACGATACTGATTACGCACTGATGTAGGATGGCCCAAGCCCATCTGCCGATAAGACACCAGACTATCTGAAACTATAAACTGCTAAAATCCTACCTACTGTGCAGCCTCTGTGCACGAGCCATACCACGACGCATAACATCCTCAACCTCAGACACCCACGGCACACCCAAAATATACCCAACCCACCACGGAGCCACCAACAACACCACCGGATAACCCCACACCCACAACACACCCAGAACACTCACCACCAACAACACACCATACACCCACCCCGAAACCTTCCACCCCAACACACGCTTCACCAACACCGACACTCCCATACCCACAACAGACACCACTAAGGCCTGCCCAAACATTGGCAACGGGTCATACCACTTCCAATGTATCGTCGGAATACCCACCGACATAAAATCCCAAATAACCACCATAAGCAAGAAAAAAACAATGTGAATGTACTCTCAGTTCTCAGCTCCCGTTCTTGTGCCTCTACCTCCCGAACCTCAAGCTCCGCAAGAAACACCTCCAACTCATCCGACGACATCCGACTACGACGCCGCAACTCCAACAACTGATACAGCAAAACCCCCGGATACAACCCCGTCACCACAGCAACAAACCCAAACATAGACGGAAGATTCCACGGATACGGCAAAATCCCCACCACCAACATCCCCACATGAGGAGACGCCAACCAGATCAGCTGCGACACAGTACTAGCATTCAGAAAATAAAAAAGACACCCAGTATAAACCGTCCCAAACACAGGAAACAACAGCACATACCCATAAAACAACACATTCTCACCCACCGGAAGAGAACGCGAGGTCTGCAGAATAAACCCCAGCAAAGGCCACCCAATCAAAAACTGAGAAATCCCAATAAAAATCCCCGAACTCCACCAATCAATCGCAGCCAACCACTCTTTCCGAACACCCAAAAACATCTCACCCTCTCCCACCATGTTCCCACCATCCTTCCGCGAATAAGACCCCAACCACACCAACAGCAAACCTTACAAGCAAGTCACCCAAGCATACATTTTCCTAGAACCGCATAATCACACCAATTGCTAAAAGCAAGAAACATCAACCTACTAAAAATCAAACTAGAATTTAATCAGAATAAATATGCTCTAGAAAAAATAAACCAACTATTCATACCATTTTCTGTAAAAATTAGATATTACATTTTTATTCCATTAAAAATATGCGTAAGATGTTCAACTCTAGACTTATCTTGTGATATTACCCAATTTACGACGTATAGTATCCTTAACCAGCCCTAGCCAACCCTCTCCCATCCAAAAAGCAACCCACCATGGAGCCACCAACAACACCACCGGATAACCCCACACCCACAACACACCCACCACGCTCACCACCAGCAACACAGCATACACCCACCCCGGAACCTTCCACTCCAACACACGCTTCACCAATACCGACACCGCCATACCGGCTACTGTCACTACCACCGCAGGAAAAATCATTGGGGACGGATCGTACCCCTTCCAATGCATCGCCGGAATACCCACCGCAAAAAACCAACGATTACAAAAAACATTAAAAATAATAATGATACATAAACATCAGCCGTCTTTTCTTCGTATTGCTCCTCGCGAGCTTCCCGAGCTTCATGCTCACGCTGATACTCCTCCACCTCTTCCGGAGACATCTTCGCCAGACGATACAATTCATAATAATTATTCAATAAAATACCCGGATATAACCCACACACTACAGATCCAAAACCAAGCATCGACATACCACGAAAAGGCATCGGGAAAAGACCAAACAAAAACATGAAACCAAACGCAACAGGCACCATCCACCCTAACGCCCGCCGCGGATGCAAAAGCCGAAACAAACAAAAATTAACCGCAATACCTATAAACGGCAAAGAAAACAACACCACATAAAACGGCAAATGAGGACCCATCATAGGATGCGACGGCGCAACCCGCACCACCAACCCCACAATAGGCCACCAAATCAACACCTGCACCACCAAAGCCCAAAACGGACCCCAACCCCAATACACACAATCCCGAACACGCACCCGCACGCCTACTCACCACCCTTCTGTGGATAAGAGCCCAACTACACCAGCAGCAAACCTTACAAACAAGTTATCCAAGCATGCATTCCTCACAGCACCACACAATCATACCAATCACTAAAAGCAGAAAACATCACCCTAACAAAACTCAAGACACAATAAAAATAAATAGAAAACAGCAACCAGACCGAATACCCTAAAACAATATTGAACAAAACCAACAATAGTCACAATCATGAAAAATAACTTATTTACTAAACTACATTTCAGCATATGAATGATAAAAACACATAAAGATAACTCAATCAATACCAGAATTACTTTCGTCTAAAATAATTAGTAATAAATCACATACTCGTCGAATTATTATAGTCGGCCCCATAATAAATTACTAAATTGATTCTTCAGCACTAAAACCACTCTGAAAACACAGGCCGATAGAAATAAGCAAAGATATATAATCATCGTCTAAGAATATTCAAATCTTATTACCCTCCGTAATGCGAACTCAACAGCATCGACTAAAGCATCACCAACCCAATACGCCATCCACCATGGAGCAACAACAAGTACAATCGGATAACCCCACCCCCACAATACACCTACCACGCTTACTACCAGCAATACGGCATATACCCACCATGAGCCATTCCACTTCAATATACGCTTCACCACAACAGATAACCACAACCCCACCGTTGCCACTATAACTGTTGGCAAAAGCATCGGAGACGGATCGTAACTCCGTTGAATCATCGCAGGAATAGCCAACGAAAAGAATCCCGTCATAAAAACAGCAGTAATACAAAAAATTGCCGCATAAATGCTTCCTACCGTATCACTATTTTCTTCGTATTTTACGTTTTTTTGCTCAAGCTCAATTTTATAAGCTTCCACTTCCTCAGGGGACATCTTCGCCACACGATACAACTCATAATAATTATTCAACAAAATACCCGGAT
>ERZ773005.1594-NODE-1594-length-11417-cov-3.296603_pt1 | contig 11417 bp, 9 predicted proteins | sample MGYA00580666_ERZ773005 | MGnify/ENA primary metagenome ERZ773005 (study PRJEB29015, sample SAMEA2737999) | human oral metagenome | biome: human oral; feature: human-associated habitat; material: dental | place: China | collected 2061 ... | reverse complement strand
CGCTAAAGCAGCCACCAGAGAAACTCCACCACTTGCCGCAACCTGTGGACAGAAACGAAAACTCGGACTCTAACGCAGGAGCACTGAGCATGCTCCTGATCCACGAGATACCCCGAAGGCACAAAGAAACAAGATGATCACCGTCCGCTGTCCTCGACGCAGATGCCACCGAGTCCACCCCGCTCCGCCAACCCGATCAGCGCGGTAGTACCTCGACTCCTCGAAGAATGTCGCGAAGAGCGAGCTTGGTTGTCAGGGGGTTCCACTTCAGGGGCAAGGCGCACGCATGTTGGGAACTGGGGTTTCCCACAGTGGGGGAAGGGGCGGCCAATGCGGGCGATCCTCGTCAAAAGGGGCTTCGAGAACGTGCAAGAGATTAGCTGGGGCACTTCAGTGCGCCTAATTAAGTGTAGAACCTTAATCAGTTGGGCTTTAGTTGCTATACTTAATTCAGGGTGTTTTGCCCCTGAGAGAAGGAGAAACAGGTGTTCGTTCTGACGATTGACCAACGCCGCTCTCGGGCGGACGAGGATCGTGTCCCGCTCCTCCTCGCTCAACTCGCGCCGATTCCAGTCGCCAGTCCTTTCGTCCGAACGGCCGGAGACGAAGTCCAGGGGGTCATCACCGATCCAGAAGGAGTCGTAGTAATCATCGACAAGCTCCTCCGATCAGGCAAATGGAGGTGCGGGATCGGCTCCGGAGCAGGGGAACTCTTCTTCGCTAAGGACGCCCCCGATTCTCGTTCAGGCCGGGGTGATGCCTTCGTCCTCGCTCGGGAAGCACTCGAAAGCGTGAAGAACTCGCGCCATTCGATCGCGCTGCGTTCGCGCGTCGAAGAGCCCGCCTCTGAGGGGGAAGCGCTCATTCACCTCATGGAAGCGCTCTCCGCTTCCCGCACTCGTCGCCAGTGGGAGATCGTCGAGGCTGTCGAAGCTCGGGAAACGATGAGTGAGGCGGCGGAATATCTCGGCGTCAGTCCCTCCGCTGTTTCCCAGGTCTACGCGCAGTCCGCGCGTCGTGAACAACGCGCCTGCTACGGTCTGCTCCGTAGGCTGTTGTCGCAGTGTGATCCGAAGGAAAATGGATGAACGAGTCGCCATCGATTCTTCTTGCGCTCGCCGACGCCGCGATCGTCCTCGCCGCCGTCCTCATCGGATGGGCGCTCACCGTCCTCGTCTTGAGGGGTGCGAAGCTTCCCGAGGCGACGGTGAAGACAAAAGAGGGCGAGGACGAGCTTATCCTTGAAACGCCCGAACCGAAGGCTGAGGTGCCTCGTGGTGGAACGCTCGTCGGTCTGCTTGAACGTGCCGCGGTCGCGACCTGTGTCGTCGCTGGGCATGTTGAACTCATCGCTGTCGTCGTCGCAGTCAAGGGTCTCGGACGTTTCGCGGAACTGCGTGACGATCCGGCCTTCGCCGAGCGCTTCCTCATTGGCACCCTCACCTCGATGCTTTCCGCAGTGTGGGTCGCGCTTTTCGGGATTTGGCTCATCGGCATTGCGATGTGAGCGGTGAATGAATACCTGCGAGGACGCAGGGTGTTCGGCCGACTTTCAAGAGAAGTCCGGGGCATCTCGGGGCGAATGCAGAGCTATTGGGCAGCTGCTCGTTTCAGTCATTCCGTATCAGGAGTGCTGGCGGCGCGGTGGTGGCTGATACTAGACGTTTACTCGGATTGTGCGGTTTCAATGTCTTCTCCGTTTACTTCGCTCATTTTCCATTCGCTTCCGTCCCAATGAACAATGGGAATGAGGCGTCCTGTCCCTGCTGGAACGTGCTCGAGGGTTGGAGGTTCATATCTGTCAGCCTTGCTTCTGTGCATGAGAAACGACATGACGTAGCAGTTGGTGAATTGTGCTGTTTCCGGAGTGTCGGTTTTGACGGGATAGTTGCCTTCGACTTGGCTGACGGTGTACTTTAGTCCGTGCGCCCAGCCGCCATTGTCATAAAGGTTATGGATACGCTGGCTGATTGCCCGGCAGTAGGTGCATCGTTCTTCTGCAAATTCATCGAGGAATGTGGTGTCGCCGGTCGCCCATGAGTAGTTCATGAGGTCAATGAAGTGCCTGCCCGCCTGTTCGGCGCCTGCCTCATTGAATTGCAGGGCCGCCTTGTCCATTGTCGGCACTGAGGGGGTGACATGAGGTTTCCTCAGGGTGCCGTCCTCGTTGAGGATGTAGTCACCCGACATCACGACCTCGGCGGACTGTGAGGCAGAACCCGACTGAGCACCACTAGGCGAAAACACTGAACATCCCGAGAGCATTACGAGGCCAGAGAACACCAAGACGAGCGCAAGCGTCTTGGCGCCGCGGAATGAGCGTATCATTGATCCACGGTAAAGCAGCTCTGGGGGAAACTCCAGCTCCCGGGTGGGGAGTGGGGACGGGGAACCCGTGGAGTGTTATGCAAATTCACTGAGAACTTGCACGGATCCGAGGAGGAACATTAAGGGGTGTCTCGCTGATCGGGGAGAGGGAGGGCCGAGAACTGGTCGTCGCGTGCGTCCAAGCGAGAGGTGTGACATTTGATCGGAGCAGCCGAAGCGTAGATGAGGCTCACGACTATCGTGAGATGCTGGGGCTTGGGGATTCTGCTCATTGCGTCACTCAGATTCATCCAGGATTCTTCCTGCGGCCACTTTCCAATCGGAGCCGATCCAATGAATGAAGAGCTCCATCGTGTTCCGAGCTGCAGGATTGTGGTTGAGGCGTCCGGAAGCAAAGAAGTCGAATTCGCTGGTCTCGACGACCTGAGAGACGGCATATGAGTTCGCGTATTCACTTCCCTTAGGAGTGCTCTCGTCAATGGGAGCGTTGAGTGTCTTCTCTGTGACGGTGAGTCTCATTCCGTTCACCCATCCGCCTTGCTCGTAGAGAGTCTGTATCTGCTCGATCGTTGACTGACAGAAGGTGCAGCGCTCTTCGGAAAAGTCTCTTAGTGGTTGTGTGTCCCCCGTGGTCCACGCGTATTCGACGAGTTCAACGAACTGGTATGCGGCTTGAGCTGCTCCGATTTCGTTGAACTGCAAAGCCGCCTTGTCCATCGTCGGCACTGAAGGAGTGACATGCGGCTTCCTCAATGTGCCGTCCTCGTTGAGAATGTAGTCACCCGACATCACGACCTCGGCGGACTGTGCGGCAGACCCCGACTGAGCGCCGCTAGGCGAAACCACTGAACACCCGGAGAGCATTACGAGGCCGGAGAACGTCAAAACGAACGCGAGCACCGTCTGGGGGAGGATGAAAGGCAGGGGCATCTTCATACGGTAAAACAGGACTCAAGCAGACTCCACCACTTGCGCCGGGCTGTGGATGTAAGTTGAGAGCGAGACATTTTCGGCAGACTCAGTGAAAACCCATGTGGACGCTGGAGTGACACGGCGAGGACGTCGCTGATCGCTAGGCAGGCACGGCAGGATATTGTGCTCTCCTTCTCCAGGAGCCTCTGGTTAAGGCCCCGACTTGGATGAAGCTGGGTGTCCAGCTACGAGATGTGTCGAGTGTCCTCAATGGACGGACAAAATAGGGGGACAAAAGAATCCTGTAACTCGCTGCCTCGCTAAGCACCCAGTCAGTGCTCAGCGTGTGCCGGTTTTCGTTGAAATACAGCCGGTCAACTCTCGCGCGTTGCGGTTCTGCAAGATGTTCGCTGCGGTTCTGCAAGCCTTTTGTTGCGGTTCTGCAAGATCTTCGTTGCGGTTCTGCAAGGTCTGCGATCCCGAGTGCTACGCCCTCGGGCACCCTTCGTATAGTGTCGAATCCCCAGTTCCAAGGAAAGAGCATGCGATGAAGACACGCCCCCTGTATTTCGATTGCGACCCGGGCGTCGACGACGCGCTCGCACTGGCGTACTTGCTGAACTCGTCGGAAGTGTCTCTGGTCGGCATCGGCACGATCTGCGGGAACGTAGACGTCGAACAAACGACCGAGAACGCGTTGCGCCTCCTCGCCCTCGCAGGCAGGCAGGACGTACCGGTCGCGATGGGGGAGCGCTGCTACTTGACTCGCGAGTACACGCATCGCGCGGTGCAGGTCCACGGCGCCAACGGCATTGGGAACGTCGAACTTCCCGAGACCAATCTCGCGCCCACGGGAGAATCGGCCGCTGAGATGATCCTGCGCCTCTCCGACGAGTACGAGGGCGAGCTTGAGATCTGCGCTGTCGGCCCGCTGACGAATCTGGCCCGCGCCCTCGACCTCGATCCGAGTCTGCCGCAGCGGGTGAAGCAGGTCGTCGTCATGGGCGGGGCTGCCCTCGTGCCGGGAAACGTCAGCCCCGTGGCGGAGGCGAACATTTTCTGCGACCCGGAGGCTGCGAGCGCAGTCGTGCGCGCACCCTGGGACGTGACTTTGGTCGGCCTAGACGTCACCCTTGAGAATGTCATGGAGGAGTCACACCGCGAACAGCTCCTTGCTTCGGATCAGCCACTCGTGGGAGCTCTGGGGCGGATCCTCGACGTGTACTACGACTTCTATCAGCCCCAGTTCGGGCGGCACTGTTCGCCATTGCATGATACTCTTGCCGCAGCGATCGCCGTCGGCACTGTGAAGGTCGTCGATTCTCCGTGGGTGAATGTCATTGTCGATGACACGGAGGGGCCTGGGCGTGGGCAAACGATCGCAGACCTGCGGGGCCAGAGGCTGGGGCCCATTGACCAGGAGGGCGCGCACGTGCGCATGGTTTTGAAGACGGATCGCCCCTTCGCGGGTCACCTCGTTGCGAGGATCCTGGGACGTGAATAGTCCAGTTAAGCAGGACTAAGGGGACGTGACCGGGACCGCCAAGGTCGGTGGGGGAGTCGGTGTCGAAGATCTTGGGCTGGCAACGGTGAGGTGAGTGGCTGGCATTGGTGAGATGAATGGATGGGAGCTGTGCGGTGATTCTGGGACGGACGAAGGAGTCTTGACTGCGAGCGCCCTGTCGTCCCTCGCGCGAGCCTTTGTTTTTCGCTCAAAAGCACCATCAACTTTCAAGCCCGGCGGTTTGCGGGGTTCTCGTTGTGGTTCTGAATGTGCGTTCAGCCCCGAAACAGTGCGCACTCGGCCTGTTCAGGGCGAATCCGAGTGCGAGAGGTGACACACTTGGGCAGTATTCTCGCTTTCTCTTCGAAAGGCTTGTCGTGAGCACTGACGCCCAGCGCGCTGAACTTCATCGGACCATTTGGCAGATCGCCAACGACTTGCGCGGCAGTGTCGACGGCTGGGACTTCAAGGCCTACGTGCTCGGCTTCCTCTTCTACCGCTTCATCTCTGAGAACCTTACGGATTTCATTAACGAGGGCGAGGCGGAATCAGGAAACACAGGATTCGATTATGCGCTGCTGCCCGATGCGGACGCCGAAGATGAGGAATTCCGCCGAGATATTGTGAGTGAGAAGGGTTTCTTCATTCGTCCTTCCGAGCTCTTCGTCAATGTCCGTGCGAGGGCGCCTCACAATGAGAACCTCAACGAGACCCTATCGATGGTGTTTGCGAACATTGAGCGATCCTCATATGGGACTAGAGCGGAGAAGGACATGAAGGGCCTCTTCGCCGACGTTGACGTTAATTCGCCCAAGCTCGGCAACACTGTTGCTCAAAGAAACCTCAAGCTCGTGAGGATCTTGGACGCGATTGGGGACATGGACTTGTCCTACGGGGAGTCGACGATCGATGCTTTCGGTGACGCCTACGAGTATCTGATGACGATGTATGCCTCGAGCGCAGGCAAATCAGGTGGTGAGTTCTTCACACCCCAAGAGGTCAGCGAGGTTCTTGCGCGCATCGCTTTGGATGGGCGCGAATCGATTGGGCGGGTCTACGATCCGGCGTGTGGTTCAGGGTCGCTGCTGCTGAAGTTCGCGAAGCTCATCGGTCCTGACAATGTTGAGGGATTCTTTGGCCAGGAGATCAACCTGACGACCTACAACCTGTGTCGGATCAATATGTTCCTCCATGACATTAACTTCGCTGACTTCGATATCGCGCTCGGGGATACGCTGATCGATCCGGCGCATTGGGACTTCGAGCCTTTCGATGCGATCGTGTCGAATCCTCCGTATTCGACGAAGTGGATCGGCAAGGATGACCCGGCCCTCCTGCATGATTCTAGATTCGCGCCCGCAGGAGCTCTGGCGCCAAAGTCGAGAGCGGATCTCGCTTTCACCATGCACATGCTCCACTGGTTGAAGGTCGATGGGACCGCCGCGATCGTCGAGTTCCCCGGGGTCCTGTATCGCGGTGGGGCCGAGCAGAAGATCCGCCAGTACCTCATCGATAACAACTACGTGGATGCAGTGATCCAGACTTGTTCTTCGGCACGACGATTGCGACCTGCATCATCGTGTTGAAGAAATCGAAGAAGGATAATTCGGTTCTGTTCCTTGACGCTTCCGATCAGTTCACCAGGCGGGGGAATAAGAATGCTCTCAACCCTGAGCACCGCGACTTCATCGTTGAGTCCCTGGAGAAGCGCGAGTCGATCGAGCACGTCGCCTCACTCGTCGAGGCAGGGGCGATCGCCGAGAACTCCTACAACTTGTCCGTGTCGTCCTATGTGGAGCCCGAGGACACGCGCGAAGAGATCGACATCGTCGCCCTGAACGAGGACATCCGCGGGATCGTCGCCAGGCAGGCGGAGCTCCGCATGAAGATCGACGCGATCGTCGCCGAACTCGAGGGCGGTGCCCGATGAGCCGGATCGAGGAGATGCTGCGGGAGCTCTGCCCCGAGGGGGTGGAGTACTGGTCGCTGGGTGAAGTCGTGGATTATTCGAAATCCAAAGTTTCTGCCTCGAACCTTGACGAGTCCTCTTTCGTCGGTGTTGACAACTTGAAAGCCAACTGCGGAGGACGCGTTGATGCGCAACATGGGCCGAACACTGAAGCATTGACGGAGTTTCAGCCCAACGATGTACTGCTTGGAAATATCCGTCCATATCTGAAGAAGGCGTGGCTCTCGGATCGTATGGGTGGTGCGAGTGGGGACGTGTTAGTTCTTCGTATTCGCGGAGAGTTTGAAGATGCGATCATCCCCGACTTTCTCTACTATATTATTTCCTCCGATTCTTTCTTCCGTTATGATCAGCAGCATGCGCGCGGAGGGAAGATGCCTCGTGGAGATAAAATGAAGATTCTCGAGTATCGGATCCCGGTTCCTCCTCTGGGGATTCAACGGGAAATTGTTGATATTCTCGATTCTTTCACGAGACTTAAGGCGGAGCTTGAGGCGGAGCTTGAGGCGCGCAAGGTGCAATATTCTTTCCTTCGAAATATGCTTCTGAATTTTGAATTCAGTGCAGAGAATGTGTCTGTAAATTTGCTAGGTGAAGAACACTTTGATGTGCAGGAGAAGCGGTTAGGTGACATTGCCCTCATTAAAACCGGAAGGAAATTTGAAGGAGCCTTCGGTAGTGGTTTGCTTCCGTATGTAAATGGAGGTGTGGAGCCCTCAGGTTGGGTTTCGTGCGCTAACAATCCTGGCATGGTGATAACGATTCCTTCTCGGGGGAGCGTTGGCGTTGTAGGTTTTCAGTGGGATCAATTCTGGCTTGGACCATTGTGTTATGCCGTCACCCCTAAAGAGGGGGTCGATCCTCGATTTCTTTATCACCAGTTGAAGCGTCAACAGACGCGACTGGTTGCTCTGCAACAGACGGGAAGCATCCCAGCTTTAAACAAGAAAGAGCTTGTCGGTTTCGTGATTGATGTTCCGCCCCTTTATGTTCAGCGTCGCATTGCAGATGTCCTCGACGACTTCGATGCCCTCGTCAATGATCTCTCCTCCGGTCTGCCCGCCGAGATCGCGGCTCGGCGTCAGCAGTACGAGTACTACCGCGATCGACTTTTCACCTTCCCTGAGAAGAAGTGATTCCCGTGGCACGCGGCATGCACATCGAACTGTTCCTCGTCGACGGTGAGGTCGGCGGGATCACGACCGCCGACCTCGTGTCCTGGTCGGGTCATGTCCTCTACGGGCCCCGCTCGAAACTCTCCGAGCTCCTCGCCCGAGAAGAATCCCACCGCAACGGCGTCTATCTGCTGCTCGGCGATGACCCGGAGGCAATCGAATCGACGCGCTGCTACATCGGGAAGACCGAGGACTTCTCCAAGCGCTTCCTCGACCACAAGCAGAAGAGGGATTGGTGGGACCGCGCTGTTCTCATCTCCTCCTCCGACGACTCCTTCAACGAGGGGCACTGGGGGTACATCGAGGCCCGCCTCGTCGATATCGCGATGCACGCCGAACGCGCGACCCTCGATGACAACAAACAGACTCCACAACGGCGAAAGCTTTCCGAAGCGCAGAAATCCGATGTTGAAGATTTCATCGACAAGGTGCGGTTGATCCTCCCCGTCCTCGGGGTCAATGCCCTCAAGACCCGTAAGACAGACTTCGTCGACAACTCGCCGATTGACGTCGTTAGTGAAGACTCTCCGATTTTCTACCTCGAGGTCCCGAAACACGGGATCAGTGCTCGTGCGCAGTTCAGTGCCGGTGAATTCATCATGCTTGAAGGCTCGATCGTCGCGGGCGGAGTGATCGGCAAGGCCTACTCGGAGTCGACAAGGCGCGCATACGACGCACTCCGTGTTCGCTTTGACAAGCTTGTTTCAGATGGTTCGATCACAATCGACGGGAAGAACGGGGTGCTCACTCGCGACATCCCCTTCACCTCGCCATCAGGGGCCGCTTCCATGGCCTATGGGCGTTCTCGTAATGGCCGGGTCGCGTGGACTACTTCCAACGGCCTCACCTATGGGGAATGGGAAGAACGCGACGTCACCTCCTCCGACTCATCCGACCCCGCAGCCCCGCCCTCGTCGGTGGGAACGGAAACACGAATCATCGACGGGGAGGAACCCGCATGAGTGCATCGGATACCACTGGCTTCAACCCCTCCATGCGGATCGAACCGATCATCCTCACCGACGAGGCGACGGTCGTCGCCCAATTCGAACCCGGACCCGACACCGACCTGTCGTATCAGTCCGAAGCCGCCCTCGAAAAGGAATTCATCACCCAACTCCACAGGCAGGCCTACGAGTACATCGCCTTCGACTCCGAAGCGGCGATGATCGCCAACCTGCGCACCCAACTCGAAGCCCTCAACCACTACGCCTTCACCGACTCGGAATGGGAGCGCTTCTTCGCCGAGAAGATCTCGGGGCGCAACGACGGCATCATCGAGAAGACGCGGCGCATCCAAGAAGACCACGTCCAAGTCCTCCTGCGCGACACCGGAGAGACGAAGAACATCCGCCTCATCGACAAAGAGCGGATCCACAACAACCGACTCCAGGTGACGAACCAGTACGTCGTCGAATCAGGTGCGCACGACAACCGCTACGACGTCACGATCCTCGTCAACGGCCTGCCCCTGGTCCACGTCGAACTTAAACGGCGCGGCGTCGCCCTGAAAGAAGCCTTCAACCAGATCAACCGCTACCAGCGGGACTCCTTCTGGGCTGGGGCGGGCCTATACGAGTACGTTCAGATCTTCGTCATCTCCAATGGGACGCACACGAAGTACTACTCGAATACGACGCGCGCCGATCACATCACCGAGGATCGACCGGGGCGCCCACAGGCCAAAGCCGCGAACTCCGACTCCTTCGAGTTCACCTCTTGGTGGACTGACGCACGCAACCAACAGATCATCCGACTGGAGGACTTCGCCCGAACCTTCTTCGCCAAGCACACGATCCTCGCGATCCTCACCCGCTACTGCGTCTTCACCACCGAGGCCAAACTCCTCGTCATGCGCCCCTACCAGATCGCCGCAACCGAAGCGATCCTCCAGCGGATCCACACCTCGACCATTCAGAAGACCACAGGCAGCCTCGAAGCCGGCGGCTACATCTGGCACACGACCGGATCGGGCAAGACCCTCACCTCATTCAAGACCGCGAAACTCGCCGCCGGACTGCCCGAAATCGACAAGGTCCTCTTCGTCGTCGACCGCAAGGACCTCGACCACCAGACCATCAAGGAATACAACCGCTTCGCCGCCGGAACGGTATCGGCCAACCAGTCGACCAGCCAACTCGCCGTGCAGATCGCCGACCCACAGGTCCCCATCATTGTGACGACCATCCAGAAGCTCTCGAACTTCGTCGCCGCCCACCGCGGGCACGCCATCTACTCCGGGCACGTCGTCCTCATCTTCGACGAATGCCACCGCAGTCAATTCGGCGACATGCACACCGCCATCACCAAGGCCTTCACGAACTACCACCTCTTCGGTTTTACAGGGACTCCGATCTTCGCTGAGAACGCGGGGAGTGGGAACGTGCATCTGCGCACCACTGAGCAGGCATTCGGCGAGCAATTGCACTCCTATACGATCCTTAATGCCGTCGGCGATAACAACGTTCTGCCCTTCCGCGTCGACTACATCGACACCTTCCACAGGAGCGACGCCATCGCAGACCAACAAGTGCCGGGCATCGACACAGCCGCCGTGTACCGGGATCCACGTAGGATCTCCCAGATCGTGTCCTACATCCTTGAGCACTTCGATCAGAAGACGAAGCGCCACGCCGCATATTCGATGGATGAGAGGCGTCTGAGGGGCTTCAATTCAATCCTTGCGACCGAGTCCATTGCCGCAGCCCGCGACTACTATGCAGAGTTTGCCCGCCAGCAGGAGGCCCTGCCTGCCGATAAGCGCTTGAGCATTGGCATCATCTACTCCTATGCGCCCAACGCCGAAGCGCCAGGCGATTCCCTGCGGGAAGAGAGTGTCGACCCGAGTGCTCTATCCGCAGACGATCGAGCCTTCCTCGACAGCGCGATCGACGACTACAACCGAATCTTCGGGACGAACCACGACACCTCGGCACACGGCTTCGAGGGATATTACGAGGCCATCGCGAAATCCCTTGCCATGCGTCAGATCGACCTAGTCATCGTCGTCAACATGTTCCTCACGGGCTTCGATTCCAAGACCCTCAACACTTTGTGGGTCGATAAGAACCTGCGCACCCACGGACTCATCCAGGCATTCTCACGGACTAACCGGATCCTCAACGCCGTGAAGTCCTACGGCAACATCGTGTGTTTCCGCAACCTCAAGGAGGAGGTAGACGAGGCGATCGCCCTCTTCGGCAACAAGGATGGTGGAGGCTCATTCCTCATTCGCCCCTACTCAGAGTATCTCGGCGAATACATTGCCGCCGTCGAAGAGATTCGTGCCTACCCGCAAGATCAGCTCATCTTCTCCGAGGAAGAACAAAAGGCCTTCATCACGCTCTTCTCCAAGCTGCTGCGCCTGAAGAACATCCTCACTTCCTTCGATGAGTTCGCTGAAGACGATCCGATGGAGCCTCGCGAGTTCGACGACTACAAGGGCATCTATGTCGACCTGTACAACGAACTTCGCCCCACAATCGGCGGGGAAAAAGCGCCGATTAATGACGATCTCGTCTTCGAGATC
>ERZ773005.1592-NODE-1592-length-11424-cov-80.112147_pt1 | contig 11424 bp, 8 predicted proteins | sample MGYA00580666_ERZ773005 | MGnify/ENA primary metagenome ERZ773005 (study PRJEB29015, sample SAMEA2737999) | human oral metagenome | biome: human oral; feature: human-associated habitat; material: dental | place: China | collected 2061 ... | reverse complement strand
GGCGTCATTAGTGCCAATATACACCCTCCCAGCTGCGCGACGCCGCCGAGGACGCGGCACTGGCCGACGGTACCGGGGCCGTTCCACGGGTGATGCGCCTGGGCGTGCCGCGCCGTTTCCCGCCCACGGCGGACCGCGAGGAGCTGCTGGCCGAGTTCGGCATGGACCCGGAGGGGATCTGCGCGGCGGCACGGCGACTTGCGGGAGGGCCGAGGGTCTGAACCGTTCGGGCCGGTGGGGCCGCCGGCACCGGAAGGCGGGGACACCATAGGACTCGGGGCGGCCAAGGTCCTGAACGGCCCGGCTCGTCGGCCACATCCTCACCACCAGGATCGTGATCGACGGTGAAGCGGGCCCGGTGAACGCGCTGGAGGCCGCGCCGTTGCGCGTCGCCTTGGACCACCAGATCATCTCATCCGCCGGGGTGCGGCGCTCGTGAAAGGGGCGGGCCGACCCCTCCCGAGCCGGTCCCGATGGGTCCCGCAATCGTGGGACGCCTGTCCTATTGCTGTGATGGTCGACATTTATGCAGGAGTTGAAAAGTGTGTGAGCAAGCCACTAATGCCGGCACACGATGTAAGGAATCACCTGACATTGCATTGGGACTTTAGTCCCTGTTTGATGGCGCGTGACCGGCGCTTGTGAGTGATCCCACCGGCCTTGTGGGTGGGCGGCTCCCGCTGTCGTCGGGGACCGGCCTACTCTGGGAGCGACGGCGCAACGATGTACCGCCACGCCTCACAAGGGCGCACTCGATCGGGTGGCCTCCCGCCACCCACCTACAGGAGGGTACGGATGACCACTGAGGTCACAGCATCCGCCACAGCGGAGGACAGCACCAGCCGCGACGCGTGGGAGGGCTTCGCCACGGGCCCGTGGACCGAGGACGTTGATGTCCGAGACTTCATCCAGCGCAACTACACCCCCTACGACGGGGACGCCTCGTTCCTCGCCGGGGCCACCGACAAGACGCTGAGCCTGTGGGAGACTCTCGAGGAGAAGTACCTCAAGGAGGAGCGCAAGGTCCGCATCCTCGACGTCGATACCGACACTCCCTCGGACATCGACGCCTTCGAGCCCGGCTACATCTCCGAGGTCGACGACGTCATCGTCGGTCTCCAGACCGACTCGCCGCTCAAGCGCGCCATGATGCCCAATGGCGGATGGCGCATGGTTGCCCAGGCGATCAAGGAGGCCGGCAAGGAGGTCAACCCCGACGTCCAGAAGATCTTCACCAGGTACCGCAAGACCCACAACGACGCGGTCTTCGACATTTACACCCCGCGCATCCGCGCCGCCCGTTCGAGCCACATCATCACCGGCCTGCCCGATGCCTACGGCCGCGGCCGCATCATCGGCGACTACCGGCGCGTCGCCCTCTACGGCGTCGACCGCCTCATCGAGGAGAAGCAGAAGGCCAAGGACTCCGTTGCGGACAGGCCCTTCTCCGAGCACTGGGCGCGCTTCCGCGAGGAGCACTCCGAGCAGATCAAGGCGCTCAAGAAGCTCAAGAACATGGCCGCGTCCTACGGCTTCGACATCTCCGGCCCCGCGCGCAACGCCCACGAGGCGGTCCAGTGGACGTACTTCGCCTACCTGGCCTCGGTGAAGTCCCAGGACGGCGCCGCGATGAGCATCGGCCGTCTCTCGGCCTTCCTCGACATCTACTTCGAGCGCGACCTGCGCGAGGGCGTCATCAACGAGTCCCGTGCTCAGGAGCTCATCGACAACATCGTCATGAAGCTGCGCATCACCCGCTTCCTGCGCACCACCGACTACGACCAGATCTTCTCCGGCGACCCGTACTGGGCCACCTGGTCGGACGCCGGCTTCGGTGAGGACGGCCGGTCCCTCGTCACGAAGACGTCCTTCCGCCTTCTCCAGACGCTGCGCAATCTCGGCCCCGCTCCCGAGCCGAACATCACGATCTTCTGGAGCGAGGACCTGCCGAAGGGCTACAAGGACTTCTGCGCCCTGATCTCGATCACGACCTCCTCCATCCAGTACGAGGCCGACGAGCAGATCCGCGAGCACTGGGGGGACGACGCCGCCATCGCCTGCTGCGTGTCCCCGATGCGCGTGGGCAAGCAGATGCAGTTCTTCGGCGCTCGCGTCAACGCTGCCAAGGGTCTGCTCTACGCCATCAACGGCGGCCGCGACGAGATGACGGGCAAGCAGGTGGTCACCGGTCTGCCCGGTGTCGAGGGCGATGGTCCGCTCGATTTCGACGACATCTGGGACAGGTACGAGAAGATGCTCGACTGGGTCGTCGCCACCTACGTCGAGGCCCTCAACATCATTCACTACTGCCATGACCGTTACGCCTACGAGGCGATCGAGATGGCGCTGCACGACTCCGAGATCGTGCGCACCATGGGCTGCGGCATCGCGGGACTGTCCATCGTCGCCGACTCCCTGAGCGCCATCAAGTACGCGAAGGTCACCCCGGTGCGCGATGAGACCGGTCTCGTCGTCGATTACATCACCGAGGGCGACTTCCCGATCTACGGCAACGACGACGATCGCGCCGACGACATCGCCGCCACTGTGGTCCACACGATCATGTCGAAGATCAAGGAGCAGCCCTTCTACCGCGACGCGATTCCGACGCAGTCCGTCCTGACGATCACCTCGAACGTCGTCTACGGCAAGGCCACGGGCTCCTTCCCCTCGGGCCACGAGAAGGGCACACCCTTCTCCCCGGGCGCCAACCCGGAGAACGGCATGGACACGCACGGCATGGTCGCCTCCATGCTCTCCGTCGGCAAGCTCGACTACAACGATGCCCTCGACGGCATCTCGCTGACCAACACGATCACCCCGCAGGGGCTGGGGCGCACGCTCGACGAGCGCGTGGCCAACCTCGTGGGCGTTCTCGACGCCGGCTTCGTGCCGGACGACTGCGCCGAGATCTGACGATCGGCGGTCCTCCACCGACTCTCTGTCGAACACATCTCTCATCACCAGAAAGGGGCCGATCATGGCCACATACGAAGAGCGCCTCGCGTCGATGAAGGCGCAACGTCAGGACAACGGCGGCGTCAAGGGCCTGTACCACGCCAACATCAACGTCCTGGACCGCAACACCCTTGAGGATGCGATGGAGCACCCGGAGAACTACCCGAACCTCACGGTTCGCGTGTCCGGCTACGCCGTCAACTTCGTCAAGCTCACGCGCGAGCAGCAGCTGGACGTCCTCAACCGCACATTCCACGCCGGCGCCTGACCGGGATGGTGCTGGACTCAGATGACTGAGACCATCACCCCTGTGGCGTCGGGCGGCCGGGACCAGGACTTCCTGGCCCCGGCCGCCCGCCTGCGAGGGGCCGGGATCGGTGGGCTCGAGGAGCTGACCGACGTACAGCGCTCGGAGCGTCTCGCCCGAATGCGCGATGGATCGCTCGGCTCCATTCACTCCTGGGAGCTCGTCACCGCGGTGGACGGGCCGGGCACGCGGATGACCATCTTCCTCAACGGTTGCCCGTTGAGGTGCCTGTACTGCCACAATCCCGATACCTTCCTCATGAAGGACGGGGAGCCCGTGACGGCGGATGAACTGCTGCGCCGCATGAAGCGCTACCGCAGTGTGTTCCGGGCCTCGGGCGGGGGCATCACCCTGTCCGGCGGCGAGGTCCTCATGCAACCGGCCTTCGCCGCTCGGCTGCTGGCGGGGGCCAAGGCCATGGGCATTCATACCTGCATCGACACCTCGGGCTACCTGGGCGTCAAGTGCACCGACGAGATGATGGACAATATCGACCTGGTCCTTCTCGACGTCAAGAGCGGTAATGAGGAGACGTACAAGAGGACCACGGGTCGCGAGCTCGCGCCTACGATCGCCTTCGGAGATCGGCTGGCGGCCAGGGGCGTCGAGATGTGGGTGCGTTTCGTCCTCGTCCCGGACCTGACGGACGATCCCGCCAACGTGGAGGATGTCGCCCGCATTGTCGAGCGCTGGCGCAGCGCGGTCACCCGCGTGGAGGTCCTGCCCTTCCATCAGATGGGTGCCGACAAGTGGAGCGCTCTGGGCCTCACCTACCATCTGCGCGACACCCTGCCCCCTGACCCCGAGCTCGTCGAGTCGACGAGGGCGATCTTCCGCTCCCACGGGTTCACCGTCCACTAGGCCAGAGCGGCCGTGAGCGCCTCGCTGAGAGCCGCACTCACCTGGTCGATCTGCCAGGGGCGCGCCTCCAGCGCCGCCAGCCGCTCGGCCATCGCCCCGGTCGCGGTGTCGATCGGAGCACCGGACTCATGGACCCGACCGAGGTCCCAGGCGAGGTGGCGCTGGGAGTCCGGAGCCAGAAGCAGTTCCTGGGGCAGGCGCAGCTCGTTGGCGCGCGAGCGGACCGTTGCGCGCACGACTTCGAGCATCCGCGCCGCCTCGGCGTGGTGACGTCCCCACGAGCGCGGCTGGGGAAGCTCGCCGTCGGGCAGAGGGGCGTGGAGAGGCGGGAGCTGACTGTCCGGCAGACTCATCGCGCGATCGACCGCCTTCCACCACCGCTCCTGGTGCTGGCGCGCCTGACGGGAGGAGAACTCCTTGAGCGCGGTGAGCTTGCGGCGCGACGTCGGCCGGGCCACCGCAGCCGCTATCAACGCGTGATGCGACAGGACCTTGGACGGCGTGCGGTCCAGGTCGGCGGCCAGTTCCTCGCGCGCGATCCACAGTTCGCGGAGCACGGCCAGCGACCGTCGACTCCGTACCGCCCGGCCGGCCCGCGGTGTCCTCCTCCATGGATCGACCTTGGCGGGCCGCGGCGGCCGGGTTCGCTCGAACTCGAACTCCTGGGCCGCCCACTCGGACTTTCCCGCCGCCACGAGCTCGGTGCTCAGGGCCTCACGCAGATCGGCGAGCAGCTCGACGTCGAGCGCTGCATAGATCAGCCAGGAGACGGGCAGGGGGCGGATCGACCAGTCCGCGGCGGCGTGGTCCTTGGCGAGCCTTAGCCCCAGGGTCTCCTCCGTGACGGCGCCGAGGCCGACGTGATCCCGACCGAGGAGCCGGGCGGCCAGCTCGGTATCGAACAGCGCACTCGGTACCAGTCCGAGGTCGGCGAGGCACGGCAGATCCTGGTCGGCGGCGTGCAGGATCCACTCCGGGCCGTCGAGCGCACGCGCCAACGGATCCAGGTCTCCTGTTGCGAGGGGGTCGATGAGGATGGTGCCGCTGCCCGCGCGACGCAACTGGATGAGGTAAGCACTCTGCCCGTAGCGGAAGCCCGAGGCCCGCTCGGCGTCGATGGAGACAGGACCCTTGCCGGAGGCCAGAGCCCGTGCGGCGTCCTGAAGCGCCTCGGGCGAGTCGGTCACAGGGGGCAGGCCGTCCCGCGGCGACGTATAGGCCACGACGTCGGCGGGTGCGACCGGGGAGTCGGTGGTCCCGGGCACGGGGACCGGACGAGGGGGGCGACGGCTCACCGTCACCGCACCACACTCGCCAGCTCTATGGGCGTGGCGATCTCGGGCTCGTGGCCGGCGGCGACGTGGATCAGCTCGTACCACGCCTCCAGGTGCGGTGTGAGGTCCGGGGAGGCCGGACTCCAGGAGGCGCGGATCTCTGCATGCGCACAGGCGTCGTTGAGCTCGAGTCCGCCGAAGGTCTCGGAGAGGACCCGGGTCACCGTTCCGACGAGCGCCCGGTATCCCGCGCCCGCGCCGTCCAGAGCATCGGTGAGCCAGGACCATGCTGCGGATCCGAGCAGGGGATCGGTACCGACCTCCTCGTCGAGGCGGGAGCGCACCATGACGACGAGTCGGAAGTCCCCGTCCCAGGCCTCCTGCCCGGCGGGATCGTGCAGGACGACGAACTTTCCGGAGGCTATGGGGACGTCGGAGTGCGTCTCGACCGTCTCGGCGGACAGCGCCGCCGAGTAGGGGGCCAATCGTCGTGGCGCGGGCACCTCCTCCAGGACGAGGCCTCGTGGTCTGGACGCGTGGCGCATGGACAGCAGCGCCTCGGCAAAACGGTCGGGAACAGCGGACTTGGGGTCGTGCGGGGAACCCGTAGGGGAAGATTCGGTCACCTCGCCAGGCTACCGGCGCGGACCGGTGATATCCGCTGCCACGCCGACAAGGTGATTATCCATGCTGCAGACACGATTCGGACGCGCTCCGATGATTCGTGACCGATGGTTTATCGTTGCCGGGTCTCGGATGCGCTCGCTCGGGGCGTCGGAAGGAGAGCAGCATGCGCCGGACCGCGCCGATGATCGACTCCCGCGGCACGATGCGTCGCATCACGTGGGAGGCATTCGCTCGGATCGCACGACGGGCGGCGCTGACCCTTCCCATCGAGCAGACCGTTGCGTGGGACTTCTTCGATGCGGCGATGGACGGGCGCGAGCCGTGGGGGCGCGTCGTTTACGAGGGTCCCGATGGCGCACCTCGGGCGCTGCTTTCCCTCACGCGGATGAGCGTGCGCGGAATCCCCTACTTATGGGCTCGGCACGCTCCGGTCTGGCTCGGCGGCGCTCCCACTCGGCGCGAGGAGGCGGATCTGCGCAGTCTTCTCCTGGACGGAGTGCGATTCCACGACCCGTCAGTGGTCTTCGTGCGCGCCCACTTCCGTCACGAGGCCGACGGGCTTCACGAGCTGCTGCAGACCATGACCTACGACCGCACGATCGTCCTGGACCTGGATCGCGACGACGATGAGGCGGTGCTGGCCTCCTTCAAGTCGCGCGGGCGACGCGATGTCCGCAAGGCGCTGCGCAATGAGGACCTCACCTACCACGACGAGACCCCGAGGGCCCAGGAGGTCTTCGCCGAGCTCTACGAGATCCTGGAGGAGACCGGCGACCGCGACGGCTTCCGCGCGGCGCCCGAGGACCTCTACCGCACCATGCTGCGCACTCTCGGGCCCGAGCACGCGCGACTGTACGTCGCACGTGCTCGTGGTCAGCAGGCTCTCGTATGGTCCCTGGTCACCGTCTGGGGCGACCGCGCGCTGCGTTACTACGCCGGCTCCTCGGCCGAGGGGCGTCGCATGCGGGCCGCCGATGCCCTGGTGTACAAGGAGGCCTGTTGGCTGAGGGCCGAGGGCGTGCGGGCCTACGACCTCATGGGCATCGACTCTGCGCGCGTCCCCGAGCTCGCCGGTGTCCGGGAGTTCAAGAGCAAGTTCGACGCTCGCGGTCCCGTCGAGGTGCCGGGCGCATGGGATCTGCCTGTCCGCCCGCACGCGTACGCAGTCCTCGAGCGGGTCCTCGGCCTCAAGCACGACACGGGTCGGGTGCTCGCGGCTGCGCGCGATCGCATCGATCGATGATCGGCGGCTGAGCGGTCGATGACCGGCCGGCGCCGGAGTCGAAGGGCGAAGGGGCCCGGAAGGGATGAGTGCGGCCCGGTGGTCCGTGGTGTTACACGGGCCGTATGAGGGCGATGGTGTCCGCCGAGCGCAGGAGCTCGCCCCGGGCGGGCGTCCCCAACCAGCTCAGGGCGAGATCCAGCTCATCGGTGTTCGGCACCAGGCCCGCGAGATCGGTGCGACGACGACCGTCGGCCCGTGTGAGATCGATCGCGACGATCAGTTCGGGGTCGTCACGACCGGGCCTCGCGGGAACGGTGAGAACGATAACGTCCCCGGTGTCCCGCAGCTCGGGCCACAGAGCCCGTTCGCCGAGGCGGAGTCTGCGCCGCAGGACGATAAGATCGCGGTACCAGGCGAGCATGCGGGCGTGGGCCGGCTGCAGAGGCTCGGCCCAGTCCAGGACCGAGGCCTCCACGGTGGAGGGGTCCTGCGGATCGGGCACCTCGTCCGCACTCCAGCCGAAGGAGGCGAACTCGTCACGGCGCCCCTGCGTGACGGCCTGCGCCAGGTCGGCCTCCGCGTGATCGGTGAAGAACTGGAACGGGCGGCGGGTGCCCCACTCCTCACCCATGAACAGCATCGGAGTGAACGGCGACAGAAGGATGAGCGCGGCCTCCGCCGCCACGAGATCGTCGGTCAGCGAGGCGCTCGGGCGGTCGCCGGCGGCGCGGTTGCCGATCTGATCGTGGTCTGAGTCGAAGACGACGAAGCGCCTCGGATCCGTTCCGGCCGGGACGGGCGCGCCCCAGGTGCGATTGCGGAACGAGGACCAGCCCCCGTCGTGGAGGAAGGCGCGCTCGTAGACGTGCTTCAGAGCCTCCGGCGCTGCGAAGTCCGCGTAGTAGCCCTGGGTCTCCCCGGTGATCCGCGCGTGCAGCGCGTGATGGACGTCGTCCGTCCACTGAGCAGTCATGCCGAGGCTGGGAATGCGGAACGGGGGCTCGGCGCGCGTGGGCGTGACCACCCCGGGGTCGTTGAGATCCGATTCCGCCACGAGCGACAGAGGGCGGCCGAGCCGCTCCGAGAGAACCCCGACGGCGTCGGAGAGCTCGGCCAGCAGGTGCCGATGAGGGGCGGCGGCGCGGCCGGCGTCGTCACGGATCTCGTGGATGGCGTCCAGGCGCAGTGCATCGACGTGGAAGTCCGTCAGCCAGCGCAGGGCGGAGTCGATGACGAAGGCGCGCACCTGCTCGCAGCCGGGCTGGTCGTAGTTGACTGCGGATCCCCACGGTGTCTCGTGTACCTCGGTGAAGTACGGGCCGAAGCGCCCCAGGTAGTTCCCGGAGGGTCCCAGATGGTTGTAGACGACGTCGAGGCACACGCCGATGCCCACGGCGTGCGCGGCATCGACGAAGCGGGCCAGCGCCTCGGGGCCGCCGTAGGGCTCGTGGACGGCCCACAGATCGACGCCGTCGTAGCCCCAGCCCGCCCGGCCGGGGAAGCCCGCGACCGGCATGAGCTCGACGATGTCCACCCCGAGCCCGGCGAGGTGGCGGAGGCGCTGCGCAGCGGCGTCAAGGGTTCCCTCCGACGTGAAGGTGCCGATGTGGAGCTCGTAGACCACCGCGCCGAGGAGATCGCGTCCCCGCCAGTCGTCGTCCGTCCAGCGCAGGGCCGATGCGTCGAAGACGCGCGAGGGTCCGTGGACGCCGTGCGGCTGCCGGGCGCTGCGCGGGTCGGGCAGGTCATCGAGGCCGTCGTCCAGCCGGTAGGCGTAGTCGGTTCCAGCCGGCAGGGGACGGGGACTCTCCCACCAGCCGTCGTCCCGCGCCTTCATGGGGATCACCTCGTGGTCGGCGGGCAGATGAAGGGAGACTGCGGAGGCCTGCGGCGCCCACACCGGCACGAGTGGGCCGACCGGCAGGGCGGGGGACCTCCAGTCCCGGCGAGTACTCATGAGGCGTCTCCTCGGTCGGTGTCTTCCCGGTCGCGGGCCAGCACCACGACGGGAAGGTCTGCGAGCACGTCGGCCAGGCGCTGAGCTCCACCGTCGATGGGGCGCCCCGTCAGGATATCGGTCCAGGGGCAGTCGGGAAGGACCACGCTCTCCTCGCGCCAGCCGCCCAGCCGTCGCAGTCGGCGACCCAGCCGGCGCACGATCACGATGACATCGGGCTCCTCGTCGAGCAGCCGGGCGTAGGCGAAGGCGTGGGACGTCGTCACCGGCACCGCGCGGTAGCCGGAGCGCGGGCCGACGAACGTCTCCGGTCGCTCGGAGCGCAAATGGGCGAGACGGTGGGTCAGCCGCAGCTTCTCCTGGTCCAGCGTGCGCGTCGATCCGCCTGCGGAGACCTGGGAGAGCAGCTCGCGCAGGCCCCCCTCGCCCTCATAGGTCACAGGTCTGCGGTTGTCGGGGTCGACCAGGCTCGTGCGCGTGAGCTCGGTGCCCTGGTACACGTCCGCCACGCCGAGCCAGGTCAGCGACATGGCCTTGTTCGCCAGAATGATGGCCGACACGTCTCGGGACGTCAGCGCGGCGAAGGCGTTCAACTCATCGACCGAGGTCGGGTCGGTGAGCAGGTGCGTCGCATAGTCGATCAGGGCCTGCTCGCGATCGGCGTCGGGAGCGGCCCACGTGGTCCAGCCCTTCTGCTCGCGCGAGGCCTTGATGAGGTAGGCGGCCAGACGCTCGCCCGTCATCGGATCGTCGGAGTCCGGAGCCCATGTGCCCCACAGGGTCTGCCACAGGAGGTTCTCGGAGCGTCCGTCGAGATCGGTGGGGCGCGCGTCCTCGGTGGCGGCCCGCAGCCGGTGGACCAGATCGCTCCACTCCTCCGCGTAGGAGGCCAGCACGTCGAGACGGGCGCGCACGTCCTCCCCGCGCTTGGTGTCGTGGGTGGTGGTGGTCACCATGGTGCACGGCCACACGTCCTGGACCCGGTCGGCCCAGGCATGGGCCTCGTCCGCTCCCAGGGCGAATCCGCTCGGGTTGCCGCCCACCTCGGTCAGACTGGTCAGATGGGTCCACCGGTAGAAGGCCGTGTCCTCGACGCCCTTGGCGGTCACCGCCCCGCAGACCTGCTGGAAGCGGATGACGGCCTCGGCGCGCAGCGGCGATGCCGTCAGCCCCTCCGAGCCGACCGGCTCGCCGAGCAGGAGCGCGACGACCATGTCGAGGGTCTCGCCCTGATCGGCCTCGAGGCGGTAGCGGGCGCGCTCGGCGTCGGCCAGGGCGTGCATAGCGTTGTAGGCGCCGCGGATCTTGAAGGAATGGACGGCCTGAAGGTCCTCGCGTTTGGCCGCGACGACGTTGCCCAGACGCGCGGACAGGGCGGGCAAGACCTGCAGGGGCGTGTGCTCGGCGGCCTCGTAGACGGGGGCGCGCAGAATGGCGCGCAGGTAGCGGGCCCAGTCCCAGGGGGCGTCGGCGGCGTCAGTGATGTCAGTGGAGCGGTCCTTCACGACCCCACCCTAGATGAACGGTTCCGGGGCCGACCGAGCTCCGACTGGGTGCCGCGCGCTGGACAGGAGAGAATTGCGGCACTAGCAGGAGGTTCAGTTCTGCACCGTCATTGAGCAGTGGTTCGGTCTGCATCCCGATTTTTCCGAGTTCCTGTCCGGCATAGTTTCCTGGTTTTCTCTGCGCTGGAGGCCCGATAATGGCTGATATCCATATAGTGCGAGGCAATCTCGAGGCGCTGTCGCCGCCGGCACGCCCGCCCTTGAGGCGGGGACGACCGGATCGAAATCGGCTCAGCGGTGGGCGCGCGCGAAGGGGCTGAGCTGAACAGTGGCGACGTGGGCGACATATGCGGCTGGCGTCACGGACCGCTGGGAGAAACCGCGGAGGCACTGCGGACGATCAGCACCTCGCTGGCCGACCTGGAGGACGAGGCGCAGCTGGCGCTTGCACGGCTCGTCTCCGAGGCTCCGAGTATCGATGCGGCTCGTGACGCCCTGGGACGTTGCAGCACTTCCCACGGCGAACTCCTGAAACAGGTCAGCTCCCTGGGAAGGGCGACGTCTGAGGCGTGCGACGGTGTGGCGGTGGTGGAGAAGAAGGTGGTGGCCTGTCAGGACTACGCCGCCGACCACCCCCTGCTCACGCTCCACCCCGACGGCACGGTCTCCACGGCCGGGCAGGCCGCCGGCGGCAGCGGCGGCACGGCCTC
>ERZ773005.1584-NODE-1584-length-11475-cov-3.171366_pt1 | contig 11475 bp, 10 predicted proteins | sample MGYA00580666_ERZ773005 | MGnify/ENA primary metagenome ERZ773005 (study PRJEB29015, sample SAMEA2737999) | human oral metagenome | biome: human oral; feature: human-associated habitat; material: dental | place: China | collected 2061 ... | reverse complement strand
CTAAAACTATTGTTCTCTTTATTATAAGTTTTTTCGTACCCTAAGACTATGTCCGTTACATTCTTTAAATTAGTATTGTTATAAAGGTAGTTAATAACATATTCCGTTTTTTCTACTTCAAAAAGACCTACTTCTTTTGAAGATAAATAGGTTTTTGTCAACCTCTTAGGAGAGGTAAGGCGATATATACCATTACTATTATCTTCCGAAACAATATCCGCGTGTCCTTCCTTACTAAAAACAATAGACTCCTTATATGTTTCTTGGAAAATAGTTATTCCATCAAAGGACGTTGTCAATTGGTAATTAGTATCACTAGTATAGCCTAATTCTAAGAAATTAATAGTGTTATTTATCGCGACTGTAGCTCCTACCTCTTTCCCACCTTCATTAGAAGGGTTCGTATAAACTATTCTATGATTTTGTGATTTCAAAATAGCATAGCCATCTGTTATTTCATTATCAGCACCAACTCGAACATCATCTTTTTTCTCAAAGACATCTTTCGCAAGGCGTGTTATACTAACTTCTTCTGCATTGTATTCATCAATTACCTTTTCTTCGTCAGTATCTTTTAAATAAATAAACCTATTATTTAAACTATACTTTGAATAATCTTTTTTATTCTCATTGAATTTCTCATTTATTTTATCATAAACTGCTTCTTTTAATGTAACTTGAAGATAGTTTTTATCATCTTTTTTATAAAGATACAACATATTCGGTCTGTCCTTTAACATTACCAAAGTGTCAAACTCCAAACTAACATTTGAGTTTTCTTCCGAAAAGAAAAGTGATTTAACAAGTGATGAATCCAACGTTTCTTGGTAATTTATCGATATTTTTTCAGAAGTACTATTCGTTGTAATATCTTCTATATTACGATTACGCACGCGGACTTCGATACTTTGACTGTTAGCTAGTTCTATTAACAACTCTTTTAGAACTTTCTTATCTTTTACCGCCTCGACAGTTGCTATTTTGGTGATAGAATTAGGAACTATCGCCTCTTCTCGCATACCTGGATATGTTTTTACCACAGAATCCGGAATTAAAAATCCAACTAAATTATTTTTATCAGCTTCTGGTAATTTTTGTTGACTTCGTCGAGTGAACAGCTCATAATCCGGTTTATAAGTTATTATTAAATACGATAATAATAAACTAGAAAACACCAAACATACTAACAAAACAGATTTAAATCGTTCTCTTTTTATACCTTTCATATGAGCCCCCTTATAACCATTCATCATCTATTCGTTCACAAGGTAAGGTTACAAAAATAATTGTCCCATAACCCTCTCTACTTTGTGCCCAAATACGACCTTTATGTGCCTCAGTAATGTTTTTAGCAAGAGCAAGTCCAAGACCTGTTCCTCCCATACTTCTCTGACGACTCTTATCAACACGATAAAATCTATTGAATATTTTATCAATATGTACTAGCGGTATTCCAACACCTTCATCTTTTATTGAGATATTAACCCTGTTATGGTTATAATTTTGTCTCACACGAATCGTTATATTTTTACCATTTGGAGAATATTTTATGGCATTATTCATTATATTATCGAACACCTGAGTAAGTTTATCTTGATCACCCTCAACAAAAATAGGAGTTTTTGAAGTGTGTTTTATAAAATTCTTCTCCGGATGAGTTAGTTCAAATCTATTAGATATTTGTTCAATCAGCTTATTAATATCTATAAACTCTTTTTCATAATGCTCTTCTTTAATATCCATTTTCCCTAGTTGCATTAACTCATTAACCATCCTAATCATACGATTTGTTTCCTTATGGATAGTATCGATAAACTGTGGAGCTAGTTCTTTATCGTTTATAACCCCTTCTTCCAACGCTTCAATATAACTATTCATCGTTGTTAAAGGTGTACGCAATTCATGAGATACTGTCGAAACAAACTCACGACGTTCTTTTTCTTGACGTTCTTGATCCGTTACATCATAAAGAACTATAATATATCCTTCTAACTCTGTTGACATCTGCGTCAGGTCTTCTTTTTCTTCTTTAACTATTTTTGAAAACTCTGCACGCAATAACAAACTTTCATCAGTTTTTGAAGTATTAACAAGTAAACTATCTTCTGCCTCGATAATATCTCCGATATGTTCATATTCTGTAATATTCAAAATTTTCAACGCATCTTTTCCGATAAAAATCTCCTCATCGCGAGCACCAATCATATCTTCTGCAGAAGTATTAATCAAGATTATTCGACCATTATTATCAGTCGTAATAATACCATCCATCATACTTTCAATAATAGTCGCTAGCTTTCTACGTTCTGTCTCTGTTACCGCTTGTTCCTCTTCTATCCTTTTAGAAATCTTATTAAATACTTTTGCCAAGTCTCCTATTTCATCATTAGTATCAATCCCAACAACCGTACCATAGTTCCCAGACGCCATTTTTTTAACTTGAGAACTCATTTTCTCAATAGAACTTGTAACTGTCTTTGAGGCAACGAAACCTATGATTGTCGTAATTAAAATAGATAGTACTGTCCCTATAATAAAGATTCTAGTAATACCATTAACATCCTGATAAACACTTTCTATATCAGCCATCAATGATACTACACCTACGATTTTATCCCCTTGCTTTATAGGGCTGACATAAATCCAAACCCTCTTTCCTAATTCGACATTATTCTGAATTTTTTTCGCACTTTCTCCTGTTTTTAACACTTGGCTAACTAATGGATCAAATGACCTTTTAGCTAAATATTCGTCATTTCCATTTTTAGATGATGAAGCTACAACTTTAGAGTTATTATCAATAATACTAACAGATAATAATTTTTGTATATTAAATTCACTAATAAGTTTTGCAATACCACTCTTAGCATTAGCAGAAGCAACATCTCCTTCTATTTTGATACTTTCTCCATCCGTTGATGCACTAGCTGCTTGCTCTTCATTATCAGTTTTTTTGCCATCTTTATCTAACTCTTCACGAATATGGTAATTCAGAATTTTTTCTTGTTCAATAATATTTTGTTCAAAGTTATTTATATTAGAAGTTCGCAGTTGTGCTGTAAAAAATAGCCCTATCAGTTGTAGAGCTATTATATTTACAAGAACATAGACAACAACGAACTTAACTCTTATAGACGAAAACCAACGTCTATTAACATTCTTGTAATTAAATAAATTCATTACTCTTCACCTATGAAATATCCTACACCACGACGTGTCATAATATATTCTGGTTGCGAAGAATCAGTTTCAACCTTTTCTCTTAAACGTCTTACTGTAACATCAACTGTACGCACATCTCCAAAATAATCATATCCCCATACAGTCTGTAATAAGTTTTCACGAGTTAAAACTTGCCCTGGGTGTTGAGCTAAATAATAAAACAAATCAAATTCACGACGTGTAAGATCGATTTCTTTACCATTTTTCTTAATAACATATGCATCAGGATAAATAACTATATCTTTTATTGCCAGCTCGCTTGTTTTTTCCTCTTCTACATCTTCTTGTTGTTTTGAAACACGACGAAGATTTACTTTAACACGAGCCATAAGCTCTCTTGTAGAAAATGGTTTAGTTACATAATCATCTGCCCCAAATTCTAATCCAAGCACCTTATCAATCTCACTATTTTTTGCAGTTAGCATTATTATAGGTATATTTTTCTTCGCACGAACTTCACGACAAACTTCCATACCATCTTTTTTAGGTAACATCAAATCTAGTAAAATCAAATCAGGATTTTCGCTAAATGCAAGTTCAACCGCACGTTCTCCATCATTCGCTATAATTACATCATAACCCTCTTTTTTCAAATTAAAGTCTAGAATTTTCGCAATCGGCTCCTCATCATCAACTACTAAAATTTTGTATTCAGCCATCCGAGCTCCTCCTTAATTATAAATTATTTCATAGTCTAGTTTTTCTACTTTTTCGCATAGACTCTTCTATATTATATCATTTTTTTTTCTTTTTTTCAGCACCTAACATGTAGAAGATTCGTTTAATTAAGTATATTAACAATATCTTAAATATTTTAAAGCTCTCTTGTCTTTACCCTACCTTATCATCTACTCTATGAAATATTTACTTTGCATTTGATTTTTTCTTCTTCTCAATTTCATCTAACACTCTGTATAAAGTTGTTAAATGTTACACTATAAGAATTTTTATTTAAACTATTCAAGATAGTTTCACTCTGCAAAGTTGAGTTAATCTGATCGCTCAAAGATGTCAGAATATCTTTCGATAACATACCTAACAACTTAATATCTTCTAATGAAAATTCTTTATACTCTGCAACAATATTTTTATGATTAACATCTCCATTTTCCAAAAGAGCTACCATCGTTTCTTGATTATCTCCTAAAAATCCCTTTATACCATGTATCCCTGCATCTTTTATTATATAAACATCTCCTAAATAACAGCCTATACCCAACAATTCCGAAATACGCGTGAAAATATCACTTTCAGAAACAATTCTCTTCACAGACCCTGTAAATTCTAATTTTTTCTTAGCAACCTTCTTAACTTTTCTATTATATCTAGCTAATCTCTCATAATATAAGACTTCATCCATATCTGGCGTCATAAAAATATCAACACCATCTTTTAAATATAACGGCGCTGCATTATAAACTATTGTTTCCTTAACATTATATTCCAAAGCAACACGCATGGCGATATTCCCACCTAAAGAATGCCCAGTTAAAATAATATTTTCACCATACTTTTTTACCATTCTCTTATAAAACCTATAACACGGTGGATAATGTTCTCCTTGCCCAAGGCAAACACCTACAACATCAGCATACAAATCCTTTTCTCGATCAAAATAATAGTTCGTTCCCGTATAAGCTAAAATATAATTATCTAATTTAGTATTTTTAAATAAGCTTCCACTACTCCCTGTTTTCTCATCATAAAAACTTGTTACAAACTCAAGCTCTGATGGAAAGCTTCCCGTTTTTTTATCCAATTCAATATAATTATAAATCATCTTCTTTGAAGTCTTCATTTTTGTCAATGTCTCTATCCTATAGACGATAAAGGATGCATTACTCGTCAAATCAAAAATTTTCGCCATCAATTCTACCTCCATATCATAATTTTTATAATACTATACTTCCCGTAATCTAGCAATTGTTAACCTTTAATCCCCTTAATAAATCTCGTTTTATAAGACTAAAAAACCACCCTCTACGAAGCAATTTCCTCCCAATATATTAGTAACATTTTTCGAGAAATTATTTATACAATCTACTATATATTTCTTTTATTTTTTGTTATAATAAGTTTACTACAATTCGGAGGTAAATTATGAAAATATTACTAGCCTACTCAAGTAGAACTAAAAACACAAAAAAAGTAGCAGAGGCTATCTATAATGAGATAAAAAGCCTAGCAGATGTAACTTTACTAGATATAAAAAGACAAAAAACAAAACTACAAGAACAATATGACTTGTACATCTTAGGTGCTTGGACAGACAAAACAACTGCCAACAAAAAAATGCAAAATTTCATAAATGTACAAGATATAAAAGACAAAAAAGTAGCACTTTTTTTAACTTGTGGTGTTCCACGAGAGCATTACCATGCAGATGACTCAATAAACAATTATATAGACTTTATGAAAGAACGTGGTAACGACGTCCTTAAAACATTTGTTTGCCAAGGGAAAATAGACCCTACGGTACTTATTGTCTTTAAAATATTGTCATGGAAAGACCCTAATTTTATTCACAAAGCTACACCAGATTTGGTGGATATGGTGAAAGAATCAAAATCACATCCTGATCAAAAAGATTTATACGATGCTGGGCTTTGTTTTAAAGAATTGCTACAAACTGAACTTTCTTAAATCAAACCTTAATAAGCCCTAAGGAAAACCTTAGGACTTATTTTTATACAGCATTCCCAGTAAAGTATAAAAAGCACCTTGAACAAATGTTCAAAGTGCTTTATTTTTTATCGAATTATCTTACGCGGATAAATACTGGTCCGCTTCCAACATTAACACTGTTAACTACTGTTTGGTTACCGTTCCATCCACCGTGGATAGCTTGTCCGTTACCTGCATAAACAGCGATATGAGCAAATCCTAAACCACCGTTAGCATAGTATACTAAGTCTCCTGGTTGAGCTTGAGATGCTGGAACAACAGTTCCTAAACTCATATATCCTGCTGGCCAGTCGTGGAAATTAATTCCTACTGCTTTAAGAGAATTAGTTACAAGCATTGTACAATCTTGGATTCTTCCTAATTGTGCCATAGCTGCTTGATAAATTGCTGCCGCTTTGTTTGAAGACGCCACTTGAGTTGTAGCTGCTGGTGCCGGTGTAGCCGCTGGTTTAACTTCAGCTTTTGGAGCTGGAGCTGGTGTAGCTGCTGGTTTCGCTGCCGGAGCTGGAGTTGCCGCTGGAGCTGGCGTAGCTGCTGGTTTCGCCGCTACTGTTGCTGTTGGATCAACTTTTACTACAGTTTGTGCAGATGTAGTTTGAGTTACAGATGCTTTCGCTACTGTAGCCGCTGTTGTTTGAGTTTTAGCCGCTGCAGCTGCATCGATTCTTAAAACTTCACCAACGTAGATTAAGTTTGGATTAGAGATGTTGTTTAATTTAACAAGTTCATCTACTGATACACCAAATCTACTAGAGATTTTCGCTAAAGTATCTCCTAAAACTACTGAGTAGTATCCTTCTTGTTTTGCTTGAGCTACTTGTTTAACAGTTGTGTTATAAGTTAATTTATCTCCAGGGAAGATTAATGAACTTGTTAAGTTGTTATCGTGCATAAGTTGGTCAACAGTTGTTCCATTGTTAATAGCGATATCCCAAAGTGTATCACCTTTTTTAACTGTATAAGTATCAGCGTCAGCTACTTGTGCTAAACCAAAAGCTACTGTTGATACGATTGCTGTTGTTGCTACTAATTTATGTAATTTACTCATCTAAAATAATTTCTCCTTAAAATCTGATTTCGAGCTAAACGCTCTCTAATAATATTTTCTAAATTTCTATTTTTTCTAAATTGTTATTTCAAAACTTTAATATCTATACGTCTTTAACTCTATTTAAACACCTTTAAGTTTCGTTTTAATTCTGACGTAATACCATTATATGATGTAGAAAAAGTTTTTTCAATACTTGTAACAGTTTTGTAACAATAGTGATAAAAACCTGTCACAAAGCTTTACTGTCGTAATTTTTGAGTTATATTTGAGGCATAAAAATTGTACTAATAAGTATTTTATTATATAGTTATCGTGTAAGTTTTTTAATGAAAAAAATTATTAATATCACTTGCTACTACACCAATAAGGGAGGCTTTATGACAGATTTAAGCACATCAGTTTCACTCGTGAAATTATCCTTTTTATTTTTAGAAGGACTGCTGTCATTTTTATCACCTTGCGTTATCCCGATTTTACCTATCTATATCGGAATACTGGCTGGTAAAAAAGAGCAAAATGAACACGGTGAATTGGTTTTTAATAAACGCAATACCATTACAAATACATTATTCTTTGTCTTAGGTATTTGCTCGACATTTTTCATTTTAGCATTTGCAACAAGCTTTATTAGTATTTTCTTAAACGAAAATATTAAAACTTTGCAAATAGTTAGTGGAATACTTATTGTTTTTATGGGATTACTTCAACTTGGAGTTTTCAAAATCGGTTTTTTAAAACAAGAGTTTTCCATTAAAGATAAAGTAAAAAGAAAAGGTAACAAAACTACTCCAGTTTTAGCCTTTCTAATGGGCTTTACATTTAGTTTTTCGTGGACTCCATGTATTGGCCCTATCCTAGCAAGTGTATTTTTATACGCTTCTAGCCATACGGGTATCATGAGTATAATTTTGGTATTAGTATATTGTTTAGGATTTATCTTACCATTTATTTTTGTAGCATTTTTCGCATCTACGTTATTGAGAATCTTTAAGAAACATACTAATATTTTAAAATATACACAAATAATTTCAGGAATGATATTAATTATAATTGGTATATTAATACTAAGTGGTTCTTTTGTATCACTTATGAGATATTTTAATTAAAAAGGAGACTAACTTATGAAAAAATTATCACTATTAGGCGCTGCTTTACTTAGTAGCTCACTTCTTTTAACAGCTTGTTCAAAAGAAGAACCTAAAAAAGAAGATACATCCAACTCTTCTCAAGAAAAAAAAGAAGAGAAAACAACAACTCAGGCTTATAACTTTACTGTAATGGATAAAGATGGAAAAGAAGTTAAACTTAGCGACTTTAAAGGTAAAAAAGTTTATATCAATGTCTGGGCTTCTTGGTGCGGACCGTGCCTTCGCGAAATTCCAGAACTTGAAAAAGTTTATCAAAAAGTAAAAGCTAGAGAAGATATTGTCTTTTTATCTATTACTTCTCCTAACGATGAAGTCTTCAAAAATCAAAATCCTAGCGATAAAAGTAAAGATGTTATCCTAGCAAAAGCTAAAGAACTTAACCTTACTTACCCAGTGTTATTTGATGTTAACGATCGATTCTTAATAAATTACGGAATCCGCTCATTCCCATCTCATATTTTTATCAATAGTGATGGTACTATAGCAAATAGATTCCCAGGTTCATTAACTGAAGAAAAACTTATCGAAGAACTAGAAAAAATGAAATAATATTAAACCGTGAATCTAGCTATTTTAGATTCACGGTTTTTATATATTATTAAAATGTCTACTACAATCGACTTACTATTTTTGGAGTTATCCAGTGTTTATTTAACTTCTTCTTATAACTCTTAATCACATTATTTATATATATTAGTTTACGTAACTCAGGAGAAAAACTAAGAACACCTAAGTATATTCTTTACTAGATGAATATTTATTTAATATAGTTCCTAAATATAGACTTTCATCTTCATTAATCACTATTTTTACACTAACTCCTCCCATTGGATTCCTATGAGTATAATTATCATCTATTTTGTAACTTTTTATTTTACCCTCTGATGTTAGAGCTTCGTCTAGTCCCTTCAACACTTTTTCTATAGCTACTTTCCCTTCTTCTCCATGCGTTATACTTTTTACTCTATATTTATCGATTTGTATCATTCCAACTATCATCAGCACTATTATTGCTATTGTGGCTAATATCTTTTTCATTATTTTGACTATTTTCCTTTTTATTTTTATCTATTATACCTTACTTTTATCTTAATCATTTATTTAATCATAAAAAATAAGATACTACCTCCTTTTGATAGTACCTTTGTTTTTTAACATTATTATATTAAATATTTTTCAGTTTTTTCCCTATTTTACTATACTCCATTTACAATACGCTCAATTCTTTCAAAACAAACTCATCGAAGAAGTGTTCTTGAAGCACTTCATGTTCAAATTTTCGGTAATGAATAATCTCTTTATTCGGCAATAATTCCAATAATTTATCTTGGCATTTTTTCGGTGTTCTTACGTTAAGATGTGAGTAACCATAATAAACTTGTGCTTCTACTTCTTTTGCATAATTAAGAATGTCTATTTCGCTTAAACAATCTAACATATAGTCTTCTTTTTCTGGAAAATTACGATTATAATCTCGAATAGCTTCATAAATTCCCACGTCAGCATTTTCTTTAAAAATAGTTTCAAAATCTATATTTTGGGCGTTTGAGATAAATAATCTCGCTATATCTTTTGTTGCTGCAGCCGCAATTAAGCCCACACTAGCTCCTTGTCCTATCCCTAAAACATTAATATCTAATTCAGGAAATTCTTTTTTTAACACTGCTACTAAATCTATTGCATCTTGATAGACAAAATTATAATATAATTCATCATTTTGATTGTTTAAAAATGGGAAATAAATTGAAGCTGGTTGTCTATTTTCACTTCGCCCTACTTGTCCTCGAACATGTAATAAAGCTACTGCATAATCAAGTATTGCGTATCTCCCCAGGTTAAGATAATCTTTTGGGAAAGCTTTGTAATCTGGTATTTCTATAAACAAACCTCGCGCTTGTCCTTTAGGAACCATTACTTCTGCGTAAATTTTTGAATTATCCACCGTCGTATAGGTTAATTCATAATAATCCGACCTTGGATGATTATCGGCAATTTTGTTCAAATTATATTCAAATTGTCTATTTTTTTCTAATTTCACTAGTTCTTATCCTCCTCTTAGATTTTCTACAACTTAGCAAAATATGTAAGTTTGCAGACTCGTTCCCTTTGCTAGTCTTCCAATAAAAATCTTGCCGTTTTTGTATTAAAATCCGGTATGTTTTCGTGACCGTATTTTTTATACAAAACCAACTCTTTTTCACAATTCAAATTGTTATACACCGCAAACTGTGTTTCTATCGGACAAATAACATCGATATTGCTAGCTCCAAATAGTACTTTCGACTTTACTCTTAGCGCAAAGTTTTTCGCATCTATATACGCTAATCTATTGAATAGTTTCTCATCATTTTCCCCTGTTGAACTGAACCAGCGTGTATAATAACGGATACTCTCATAGGCGACTAAATCTAGATCAAGATCATAAACTTTTTTCATATCAGATAAAAACGGATAAAGAATTATACATTTTTTTATGTCGTTCAAGCCTGCGCACATTGTCGCAAAGCCCCCACCTTGTGAGCCACCAGCACAATTTATATTATTAGCATCTATCCCCTCAATATCTTTCGCAATACGAATAAGCAAGCACATATCAAGAATGTTTTTAACATAAATCATATTATCCAACTTATCATCAATACCAGCAACGATATGCCCTGCGACAGTGGTTCCAAGAATACCACCTATATCTTGACTTTTTCCACCTTGACCTCGAAAGTCCATCGCAAAAACCGCATAACCTAACGAAGCATACGCTGTTTTTTCAAACCAGTTTCGATTACATCCTGGATAACCGTGGAAATAAAATAAGGCTGGAACTTCACCATTACTCACAGGTTTTATAAATTTTGCATAAATACGCGCTCCATCAAAACTTGTAAAATACAAATCGTAGTATTTTACATTATCGAAGTTTGAAAACTCGACCTCTGTTAGCTCATAATCCAATGGTACACTATTTATAAATTCTAGCTTTTTATCCCAATAACTGTCAAAATCCAAAGGTCTATCCCAACTTCCTAAATATTCAGTAATATCCATAAAAACTCCTTTCTATTTCGTTCTGCAATTAAATTATAACCGCTTCTTACAAATATCACAATAATTATTTTCTAATTTATAAAAAACAGCCCTAAATATTTTAGGGCTGCCTTTTATTGTGTAAGTTTGTTATTTAATCAAATTAATTTATTATTTTGCTTCTTTTACGTATTCATGATCTTTAGTGTGAATAGTAAGTCCAGTAATATTTTTAGTAGATTTAAAGAAGAAACTACAGATATAACCGAATACCAATGCACTTAAGAATGAGAATCCAGAGAAGATAAATGGACTTTGTTTAGCATAAGTTGTAAAGTCTTGGATGTA
>ERZ773005.1579-NODE-1579-length-11537-cov-2.894966_pt1 | contig 11537 bp, 7 predicted proteins | sample MGYA00580666_ERZ773005 | MGnify/ENA primary metagenome ERZ773005 (study PRJEB29015, sample SAMEA2737999) | human oral metagenome | biome: human oral; feature: human-associated habitat; material: dental | place: China | collected 2061 ... | reverse complement strand
GAGCCCGCTGGACCCGCCCTCCGGCTGCAAGTTCCACACGCGGTGCCCCGACGCGAAGCCGGAGTGCGCCGAGGCCGACACGGCGCTGCGGGAGCTCCGTCCGGGGCACCTGTGTAGCTGCCCGATGGCGTAGGCGCCTGCGCCTGGCGGCGCTTGATTCGCGTCCTGGCGGGACCTGACCCGGTTGAGCAACTCGTGAAGCGTCGTTTTACGGCGAGATTCGCTTAACTTTAAGGAAGGAATGTCATGCTGGAAAAGGTAGAGCCTTCAGGGAAGAAAAAACTTGTCGTGCCGCAGATCCTTGTCCTCATCACGGGGCTGATCGTCTTTTTCTGCCTCCTGAGCTATTTTTTGCCTGGCGGAGAGTATCAGCTTGACGAGAACAAGCGCGCCATCGCGGGGACGTTCGCCTATACGGGGGTCAAGCCGTTCTCGCTGTGGCAGGCGCTTTTGGCCATCCACAAGGGCGTGATCGCCTCCGGCAACATCATCTCGCTGCTTCTCGTCTGCGGCGGCTCCATCGCAGTCGTCATCGCCACGGGGTGTTTTGAGGACCTGCTCAACTACGGGATATTCAAACTTGAAGACAAGAGCGTGAGCGTCCTGGTTCCCAGCATCGTCGTCTTGATGTCGGCGCTCGGCGCTTTCGCAGGAAACGACTCCATGATCGCCTTCGTCACGGTGGGCATGCTGATCTGCCGGCGGCTGAGGCTCGACGCGATATGCGCCATGGCGATGTTCTACCTTGGCTACCTGATCGGTCAGGGCGCGTCCTTCACGAACACACTGCTCATCATCGCTCAGACGATGTGCGAAGTCGTCCCCCTGTCCGGCATGGGAGTCCGCATCGTCATCTGGGTCATCTTCACGGCCATCGGCGCCGGTTACTGCACGCGCTATGCCCTGCGCGTCAGCCGCGACCCCGCGCGCAGCATCACGGGCGTCCTGGCGGAGGTCGAGGAGGGGGAGTCCGTCGCGAGGACGAAACTTCCCGTGCGCGCCCTGTTCAACGCACTGACGCTTTTTGTGTGCTACATCATCTTTGCCGTCGGTTCAAAGCTCTGGAAGTGGGGCAACGACTACCTGGTCGCGATCATGGTGCTGGACGTTTTCCTGACGGCCGTCATCTACAGGATGAACCCCAACGACGTTGGCAAGGCCTTTTTCAAGGGCGCCCAGAGCATGGGCGGCATCTGCGTCGTGCTGGGGCTGGCCAAGGTCATCGGTACGGTCCTCACCGAGAGCAGAATGGTAAACACCATCGCCCACTTTGCCTCGATGACGCTTGGCGGGTTCGGCGTCAGCGGCGCAGCCATTGGCATCTTTGTCCTGATCCTGCTCTTCAACATGCTCATCCCCAGCAACTCGTCCAAAGCAGCCATCCTGCTTCCGCTCCTGTGTCCTATCAGCGACGTCGTGGGCATCACTCGTGACGTGCTAGCTCTTGCGTACATGATTGGCGACAGCCTCACCAACACGCTGACGCCCGTGTCGGGGCCGCTGATCGGCTCCTTGGGGCTGGCCGGCGTCGATTATTCCGACTGGATCAAGTACTCTCTTCCGCTGATGGCCATTCTCTCGCTCGTCGGCGGCGCGTTCATCGCCGTGCTGGCCGCGATGGCGTGGGTTGGCTAGCGCTTGCGGGCGTGACAACGAAAGGAACATACCATGAAGGATCGGGAAAAGAGGATCTTCGACTGGCTCTCGGCCCATAAAGAGGACATCATCGCCGACCTGCTGGCTCTGGTCCGCTCGGAGTCCCCTACAGGGGACAAGGCCGCCGTGGACGCCTGTGGAAGGGTTCTGGCCTCGCTCTATCGGGACCGCCTTGGCGCCGTGTCTCGGACGGTCTCGCAGGCGGAGGTGGGGGACCACCTGGTGACGGAGCTCGGGGAGGGGGAGCGCACCCTCCTGATCGTCGGACACATCGACACGGTGCACTCCGTGGGGTCCGTGCCCGTCCGCCGGGAGGGAGACGTGCTCTACGGCCCCGGGGTCATCGACATGAAGGGCGGCGACATCGCCGTCGTCTGGGCCCTGAAGGTGCTGAAAGACCTGGGCCTCCCCGTCGGCAAGAGGGTCCGCATCGTCAACAACTCCGACGAGGAGACGGGCTCCCACAGCTCGCGGGGCCTGCTGCTCGACAGCGCGCGGGGGGCCTGCGCCTGCATCGTCCCAGAGCCGGCCACCTGCCCCGACGGGAAGGTCAAGCCCAGCCGCAAGGGCGGCGGGGAGATCGTCGTCCGATGCCGCGGCAAAGCGGCCCATGCCGGCAACAACCCCCAGGAGGGTGTCGACGCCAACGTGGAGTTGGCGCATCAGATCATCTACCTCAAGGGGCTGTCGGACTACGAGGGGAAGGGCAGCACCTACAGCCCCGGCGTCATATCGGGCGGCAAGGCTGTCAACGTCGTCAGCGACTACGCGGAGGCGACCGTGGACTGGCGCATGTGCGTCCCGGAGGATATCCCCCGTACGAGGAGGCTCCTCGCGGAGCGGAAGGCCGTCCTGCCGGGCGCACAGGTGGAGTTTGAGGTCAGAGTGGGGCACCCGCCGCTGGCGGAAAACGCACGGAACCTCGCCCTGCTGGAGCTCTTGAAGCAGTGCGGGGCGGACCTTGACATGAGGATCGAGGCGGCGCCCATGGTGGGCGGCTGCTCCGACGGCAACGACATCTCGGACGCGGGGGTCCCCACCATCGACGGCATGGGCATGGTAGGAAACTTCATCCACAATCCGCAGGAGCAGCTCTTTCTTGAGCACCTGGTGCCCCGCGTCGCCCTCCTGGCCTCGCTGATCCTGAGGGTGTGAACCGTGAGCGCCCTGTCCGAGCGGACGGGCGGTCGTGAACGGAGTCGATAGGTAAATCTGCGTGTATCGGGTTACGTGAGAGCGCGAGGTTTGGGCAAAGCCCGTTTTTTCAATATTCTTAAGGAGGTCGTGTGTTGATGAAGGGAAAGAAGTGGTTTCTTGCGCTGGCGGCCGTGCTATGCCTGATGGGGACGGGCGCGGCTGCGGAGAAGGAGATCGTCTTCAACCTGGCGGTCGAGCCCAAGACGATCGATCCCGTCCAGAACGAGTCCGTCGACGGTTCCGACGTCATCATGAACATCTTCGAGGGGCTCGTGCGCGTCGGCCTGGACGCTAAGCCGGAGGCGGGGTTGGCCGAAAAATGGGACGTGTCGGAGGATGGGCTGACCTGGACGTTCCACCTGCGCCCCGGGCTCAAGTGGTCGGACGGAGAGCCCTTGACCGCCGGGCATTTCAAGCATGGCTTTATGCGTTTGATCAATGCGGAGAGCGCCGCTCCCTATTCCTACATGGGCTTCTTCATCAAGAATGCCGAGGCGTTCTTCAACGGCAAGGCCAAGGCCGAGGAAGTGGGGATCAACGTCGTTGACGACGCGACGCTCGAGATTGTCCTCGAGGAGAAGAACCCGTTGATTCTAGAATACCTTTCCTTCGGCAACTTTGCCCCCGCCCGGCCCGAGGTGGTGGACAAGGACCCGCGCGGCTGGGCTGCGAAGGACGATTTTCCGTGCAACGGCCCATTTATGATCACGGAGTGGAAGCACAACAGCGAGATGACCCTCGTGAAGAACCCCAACTACTGGGAGGCGGACAAGGTCAAGCTCGATAAGATCCGTATGACGATGATCGTCGATTCCAACACCGCGCTGGCGGCGACGAAGGCCGGGAAGATCGACTTCAACAAGCAGCTGCCGCCGCAGATGACGCCGCAGCTCATCAAGAGCGGAGAGGCGAAGCTGGCCAACACGCTCGGCGTCTCCTTCTCCGTCTTCAATCTCAAGAGGCCGCCTTTCGATAACCCGAAGGTGCGTCAGGCGTTCAACCTGGCGATCGACCGGACGGCGATGGTGGAGAAGGTGGCGCAGGGCGGCCAAAAGCCCGCCGTCGCCTATATCCCCTATGTCATACCCGGGACGGGGGCGGACAAGGACTTTCGCGGCGAGTCCAAGGATTACCTCCCCGTGAAGGCCGACCCCGAGGCGGCGAGGAAGCTGCTGGCCGAGGCCGGGTACCCGGACGGCAAGGGTTTCCCCAAGGTCGCCTACAAGTACAACCTGAACCCCGTCAACAAGGCCATCGCCGAGGCGCTCCAGGCCATGTGGAAGCAGAACCTGGGCGTGGAGGTGGAGCTATCCAACGAGGAGTGGAAGGTGTTTATCGAGACGCGCAACCAGAAGAACTTCGATATCGCGCGCCATGCCTATCTGGCGGACTTCCTCGATGCGGGCAGCCTGTTGGAACTGTGGGTGACCGACGGGCCGATGAACGTGGCCAACTACTCGAACCCCGAGTACGACGCCTGCATGAAGGAGGCCCGGACGGAGATGGATCGGTCCAAGCGCATCGGGGCCATGCTCCGGGCCGAGGAGCTCCTGATGAAGGACGCGGTGACGCTGCCGATATACTTCTACACGACGGCCTACATCCAGAGCGATCGCCTCAAGGGCGTCTTCCTGACCCCCTTCAACTGGGTCCTCTTTCACCGCGCCGAGGTCGTGGAATAGGGACAAAGTCTATAAGGCTGGGCCCCGTCGAGGGGCCCGGCCATTTTTACCGGGCATCCGCAGTGTTTGCATTCCGGAGTCGTTCTTGTCTCACAGATGTTTGTCTCACAGATATTTGTTCCGGAGATGCTTGTTCCGGAGATAATGGAGGGAGGATGGTTTTTGATGCAGGGTAACTTTCTGAGTCCGGCTGAGATCGCAAAATATGTCGTCGATGTGGGGCAGAAGAAGGCGGGGCTTTCCCCTTTCAAGCAACTGCTCCTTGGCGTACTGGCGGGGGCGTTCATCGCGCTCGCAGCGCAGGGGTCCAACGCGGCCATCCACACCGTCGAGTCGATCGGTTTGGGCAAGACGCTTGCGGGAGCGCTCTTCGCCGCAGGACTGATCCTGGTTATCGTTGCGGGCGGCGAGCTCTTCACCGGCAACAGCCTGATGGTCGTCGCGCTGGCGGATCGGAGGATCTCCCTGTCCGCGATGCTTCGCGGCTGGTGTATCGTCTACCTGGGCAACCTGGTCGGCTCCGTGCTGGTGGCGTTCTTCGTCCTGAAGTCCGGTCAGCTCGGGTACACCGGGGGCCTCTTGGGCGGGTTCACCCTGAAGTTGGCGGCCTACAAGACGGCCCTGACCTTCGAGAAGGCCTTCTTTATGGGGATACTCTGCAACTGGCTGGTCTGCCTGGCGGTCTGGATGGCCTTCGGGGCCGGGGATGTCGCCGGAAAGATTCTGGCGATATTCTTCCCCATATGGCTCTTCGTCGCGTCCGGCTTCGAGCACAGCATAGCGAACATGTACTATATCCCCGCGGGCATCCTGGCCAAGGCGAACCCGCTTTTCGTGGAGAAGGCCCTGGAGCTGGGGACCTCCCAGCAGGCTATCGATGCCCTGGGCTGGGGCTCGATGTTCTCGGCCAACCTGCTTCCCGTAACCCTGGGGAACATATTGGGCGGGGCGCTCTTCGTCGGGCTGGCGTACTGGCTCGCCTACCGCAGGGCAGCGTGAGTTTCGTACCAAAAATTTGTCCGGGTGCGGGCCCTCCTCGGGGCTTTTGTGGGACCCGATATGGGACGGAGGGTATTCCCCCCGTCCGAACGACAGGCGCCAGCGCGGCCCCTTGTCTCGATGTGTGAGAACTGATAAAATACGCCCCGTTCCGCCTTTTCCCTTCGTCGGAAGCGGCCGCGTTCCGAATTGCACCGGCCTCGAGCGAATGCTGGCGAGGGGGCGGTTTACCCTCCTCCATGGAGTTTGTACATGGAGTTTCGGCATAGGGCTTCAGATGGGGATTCGATCAGGAGGCGTTGCAAGGGTGTCTGCAAAGAAAAACGACAATCAAGTGGTGGTGACTCGGGAGGGATACGAGCGTCTGTCCGCGGAGCTCGTCGATCTGAGGACGGTCCGTCGTCTGGAGGTCGCCCGTCAGCTCGAGGAGGCGCGCGCCTTCGGCGACCTCAGCGAAAATGCGGAGTATGCGGCGGCCAAGGAAGAACAGTCCAAGGTGGAGAGCCGCATTCTGGAGCTGGAGACGATGCTGGCGAAGACCCGGATCGTCGACGAGGAGAAGCTGGACACGAACAAGGTGGCCATCGGCCTCACCGTCACCCTTCAGGAACTTTCCCCTCCAAAGAAGCGTTACACCTACATGCTCGTGGGGTCCGAGGAGCTTTCGAGCTCCGGCGACGCCCCACAGGACGTCCAGCACATCTCCCAGAAGAGCCCCGTCGGCCAGGCCATACTGGGGCGCATCGTGGGGGATGAGGTATATGTCAAGGTTCCCAAAGGGGCGCGCCACCTGAAGATCGTCAAGATCGAACGAACCGAGAGGAAGAAGGTAAAAGCCTGAGCTCGAGGAAACGCATTCAAGTCGGGGGTCATTGACATTTTTTTTGAGAGAGTGTATAGTACCCTTCGTTGAATATTCCACGATAGCTCAATCGGCAGAGCGGGTGGCTGTTAACCACTAGGTTCCAGGTTCGAGTCCTGGTCGTGGAGCCAATTGAAATAATCGATGACCGTTATAGATGCAGGAGGCCCCCGAGCGAATCGGGGGCCTTTGCTTTTTGCCGAATGTGGGGCCGCTCACGCTCGTTCTTTTCGGGACAAACATCCCCTTAAAAGAGGAACGAATCTGTATAATACCGTTTAGAGTGTTTATACGGAAACGCGGTGAAGTACGATTCTTCAAAGGATGCTCGGGATTTGGGGCCGATGGGTGAAGTTTGACGCCCGTCCTCCCGGGATTATCCTTCTTCGCGGAAAAAAGGAAGGGCAGGTAGGGAGGAGCTACATTTGGAATCGATCACCCGGGAGGAAATGCGGGAGGCGGACCGCCGGGCCATAGAGGAGTTTGGCATCCCCGGCATCGTCCTCATGGAGAACGCGGCCCTTGCGGTCGTGCGGGAGGTCGCGGATGCGGCCTCTTTTACTGTGGTCTGCGCGCCCGGAAACAATGGAGGGGACGGGCTGGCCGTGGCCCGGCACCTGTTGATTCGAGGCCGGAGGGTCGAGGTCTTTCTGGTGGGGGACCCGGAACGGGGCAGTGCGGATTTCCGCACGAACCTCGGCATCCTGCGGCGCCTCTCGCCGGATGCCCCCGTGTCCTTGGACGAGAGCTCCATGGAGCGCCTCGGCCGTTCTCTCGGGGACTGCGAGGTCTGCGTGGATGCACTCTTCGGGACCGGACTGGCGCGCCCCGTCGAGGGACTCTACAGACGCGCCGTCGAGGCGATCGGCGCCTCGGCCGCCCATGTCGTGGCGGTGGACCTGCCCTCGGGGATCGATGCCGACACGGGGAGGGTGCTGGGGGCTGCGGTGAGGGCGAACAGGACCGTGACGTTCCACAGGATGAAGCGCGGCCTGGAGCTGGCTCCCGAGTACGCCGGGAGGGTGACGGTCGCCCCCATCGGCATCCCGGGGCCCGAGATTCCGTGCGTCGCGGCCTCCTCGGTCCTGTAGCAGCCTTTATGGGCCAAGGAAAGCAGGTGCGGTGTGGGCCCCCGCCCTTCGAAGCTGAGGGTTGGTGTCCTGGGTATTTTTTCGACATTTGACGCGGTAAAGGAGATGGAAAGATGACGATTCGAGGCAAGATGTTGGGGACGGTTGCGGCAGTTTTTCTGGTGTTGTTCGTGGCTATAGGAGTTATTTACCTCTGGGGCGGGGCGGTGCTCACCTCTAACTTGAAGGGGGCCGGGGTGGAGAGCGTGTCCCAGTCGGCCCAGGTCTTTCGAGGCGTCCTGACCCGATCCTCCGCGGTCCTCTCGGCCTCCGCCGAATCGCTGCGGTACGCGTACGTTAACTTCGGGGTGGTCTCTCAGGACGAGATGGCCCGCGCCGCCGCCGCCCTCCTGGCCAAAAACAGGCAAAACGGCATCAAGGAGCTGTTCTGGGGCTACGAATCGGACGGACGCTTCGCGGACGGGGGCGGCTGGAGGGCTCCCGACGACTTTGACTCCCGGACGCGCCCCTGGTACAAACTCGCCGTCGCGGCCAGGGACGGCGAGGTCATCTGCACGGAGCCCTACATCATTGCAGCAACGAACAGCTTGGGGATCACCATGGCCGTCGCGGTCCGCGACGACTCCGGAAAGCTCTTGGGAGCCGTCGGTGCGGACCTGGACATAGATCAGATCAGCTCGCAGACAGCGGCCCTGAAGGTCTTCGGTCAGGGCTCCGCGGTTTTGATCCGGAAGGACGGCCTGATCGTCGCCTCCCCCCGGAAGGAGCAGGTCATGAAGGCCAACTTCCTCACGGACTCCTCCCTCCCCGAGAGCGTCCGTGAGACGGTCCGGCAGATGACGGCGGGCGAGACCGGGGCCGTTGAATACACTTACGAGGGCGAGCGGCGCCTGATGTTCTACGCCCCGGTCGGGTACGACCTCTACCTCGGCGCGTTCTTCCCCTGCGCCGTGATCTACGGGATCCTCAAAACCCTGACCCTGATCCTTCTGGGGGTCGCAGTCACGCCGCTGGTCATCATCGGGATCTCCTTCTTCTGCATCATCCGGGGTATGACGCGATCGGTGCACCGGATGACCGGCCTGATGGAGGGCCTGGTGGCCGGCGACCTCTCGACCCGCTTCGACGACTCGGGCAAGGACGAGTTCGCCAGGATATCCGGGATGTTGAACCGTACGGCTGCCTCCATCGGGGAGCTGATAGCCCGGATTCGCACCGGTGTGGCCGAGAACTCCAGGGAATCCGAGGAGCTCGCTAAGATAGCGGGCGGCCTGCTCGCCTCGATGGACAAGGTCGGAGGGCTGATGGGCAAGTCGAACACGCTTCTCGACGAGAGTTCCTCCTCCCTCGAGGCCATCAATGCGGCCATCGGCGAGGTAGCGACCGGGGCGCAGTCGAGCGCCCAGGCGGCTACGGAGGGCGCCACGCAGTCCTCCACCGTCAGCAGCGGGACGACGGAGGGGGTCCACAGCGTTGGGCAAATCGTGGAGGGCATGAAGCGGGTGGATGGAAAATCCGACGAGACGATGGAGCTGATAGGGCGCCTTGCGCAGTCGGTGGATGCCATCTCGGGCTTTGTGAGCTCCATCACGTCCATAGCGGACCAGACGAACCTTCTGGCGCTCAACGCGGCGATCGAGGCGGCGCGTGCGGGGGAGGCGGGGCGTGGGTTTGCCGTGGTTGCCGAGGAGGTTCGGAAGCTGGCCGAGGAGTCCGGCAACGCCGCCAGGGAGGTCAGCAAGCAGATAAAGGAGCTCCAGGAGCATTCGGGGAGCTCGCTTGCTGCGACGAAGGAGGTGGCCGAGAACATCTCGGAGCTTCTTCAGAGGGCGGAGGCGGTGGATAAGGAGCTCCAGGGCGTCCTGGGAGCGACGAACCATCTGAACGAGTCTATTCAGAACGTCGCGGCGGTCTCGGAGGAGCAGGCGGCGTCGGCGCAGGAGATGACCGCGTCCGTCCAGAGTGTAACCACCTCCATCGGGGAGATCGTCGGGGTCCAGAAGGAGCTGGGTCAGGCCGCGTCGGATACGGTCGACGTGGCGAGGAGCATTGAGCGGGCGTCCCGGACGGTGGCGGAGACGGTAGAGCAGCTGAGCGAGCTCATCGGGCACTTTAAGACGGCGGAGGACAGCAGGGCTTTAGCCTTTAAGCAGACGACCACCTTCCACAGGGTCGATTAGGCCTCGTGAGGCGTGCTCAAGAATATGTCGATATGAAGTTGTCGACACCGACAGGCAACCGGCTAGAAAAACGCGTTATCGCCTCACGGCGTCGAAGCGAAGCTATAGAGCCTCGCTTCGACGTAAGCGGACCGAAGGTTTACGGCTTGCCGTACCAACACGCCCCGCGAGGCTGACGCCTCGCGGAAGGCGGTTGTCTGCTTAAGTGACCATGTATCGACGCCGGTAGACGACCGGCGGAATCAGAAGCCCAGGCAAGAAGGGCCCCCCGAGAGGGAGCCCTTCTTTTGTGTTGTTTACCGCAGGAACGCAGCATCGCTCCCTGTTTACTATCCCTTCATAAGCAGGCGACAGTCCCCTTGACTTTTCCGGCCCGTTCGTAACATACTTACACTTGGCTCGGCTTGTCTTTGCTTGCGGAGCCTCCGAGTGCTTGCACCGGAATTCTCGTTTCCGAAAGAGGAGGATCGCCATGTCCGGTTTTGTCTGACGCTCCGGGCCGCGGTGCACGGGATGCATCGTTCGGTGCGGTTCCTCGCGGGGCGATCTTTCGTTTGATTGAATAAACGATCCGGCAAACGGGCGATTCTGCCCGGCCCCACTTTCTCGTTCCTCTCCGCACCGTTCGTTGACCCTTTGATAGGGTCTTCCCTTATCTTTCGCCATTTTGGTCCCATTCTGCAGGTCTGCGAGCGCTCTGTGCCCCTCGGCACATGGCGTCTTTCGCCGCGTATTTTGAGGAGAAAAGGGGTTTTCAAACCATGCACGATATCGATGCGATTCTGGAGAGGATGCGGGAGGCCATTCCCGCCGGTCCGGTGCGGATCAAGGAGGCCGTCGAGGGGGGACGGAAGGTGGTGGGCTGTTACTGCGCCTACACGCCCTACGAGGTGATCCGCGCGGCGGGGGCCATTCCGGCCACCCTGTGCGCGACGAGCGAAAAGCCCATCGCAGCGGCGGAGGAGCACCTGCCGCGGAACCTCTGCCCGCTTATCAAGGCCAGCTACGGCTTCGCCCTGACCGACACCTGCCCCTACTTCCACTTCTGCGACCTGGTGGTGGGGGAGACGACCTGCGACGGCAAGAAGAAGATGTACGAGCTGATGGACCGTCTCCGGCCCACGCACGTCATGCAGCTGCCCCAGACCGTCTCCGAGGATGCCGTGGGACAGTGGCGGACGGAGATCGAGCGCCTGGCCTGGAGGCTGGAGGAGACCCTGGGCGTTACGGTGACGGAGGAGGCACTGAGGCGCGAGATCGCATGGCGCAACGAGGAGCGCCGCGTGATGGCGGAGCTCTACGAGCTCTCCAAGCTGACCCCGGCGCCGCTGTCGGGACGCGAGGTCCACATGGTGAACGAGTACTTCAAGGTCGGTTTCGGAGACCCCGAGATGCTGGACCTGATACGGGACCTGACGCGCAAGCTCCGGGAGAACTACGAGGCGGGCGAGCGCCGCGTGCCGCCGGACCGGCGGCGAATCATCGTCACGGGCTGTCCCACCGGCAAGAGCGTGGAAAAGGTGTTCAACGCCATCGAGGAGAACGGCGGCGTGATCGTCGCGTTCGAGAACTGCGGGGGTATCAAGCCCAACTATGAGCTGGTGGACGAGTCGCTGCCCCCCTACGAGGCTTTGGCCCGGAAGTATCTGGGCATCCCCTGTTCCTGCATGACGCCGAACACCAAGCGCCTGGACCTGTTGGAGAGCCTGGCCGGCGACTACGCGGCCGAGGGGATGGTGGACCTCATCCTCCAGGCGTGCCACACCTACAACGTGGAGTCCTTCCTGGTGCACGAGCGCATCCAGGGCGGGAGGGGCATCCCCTGCATCACCGTGGAGACGGACTATTATCAGGGCGACGTGGAGCAGCT
>ERZ773005.1575-NODE-1575-length-11558-cov-6.927845_pt1 | contig 11558 bp, 8 predicted proteins | sample MGYA00580666_ERZ773005 | MGnify/ENA primary metagenome ERZ773005 (study PRJEB29015, sample SAMEA2737999) | human oral metagenome | biome: human oral; feature: human-associated habitat; material: dental | place: China | collected 2061 ... | reverse complement strand
CTCCTAAAGGAGACAAATCCGTATGCTCCAGATTAAAGGCAAAGCGCTGACTATCACGGCTGAACATCTGATAATAGGCCAGCAGATGATGGGAAAAGCTAATCGGCTGAGCATGCTGCAAATGGGTATAACCTGGCATGATGGTCTCTACATGCTCTTCTGCCAAGTCCAGCAGCACCTGTCGCAAATTCAAGAGTTTATCCGCAATCTGACTGAGCTGATCCTTGAGATAAAGGTGCATATCTGTCGCCACCTGGTCATTACGGGAGCGAGCCGTATGGAGCTTACCAGCTACTGGCCCAATCTCCTCGGTCAGAAGAGCCTCCATATTCATGTGAATATCTTCATTACGCACATCAAACTCAAGTTCTCCAGACTCATAACGTGCCAGCAGCTTTTCCAAGCCTGCCTGAATAGCAGCCGCTTCCTCTGGAGCAATGATTCCTGTCTGCCCCAGCATTTTGACATGGGCTAGGCTGCCCTGCAGATCATAGGGAGCCAGACGATAGTCAAAGCCAATGCTAGCGCCAAACTCTTCTACCCAGCCTTCCAGAGAGGCTTCAAAACGTCCGCCCCACAGTTTATGATTCGCCATAGGAAAGCCCCTTTCTATTTATCTTTGTGAGCCTGAACCTCTGCGTGAACCTTAGACGGAAGACCCCATAGCTTGATAAAGCCAATCGCGGCATCCTGGTCAAAGGTATCTGCACTGGTATAGGTAGCCAGACTTTCATCGTAAAGAGAATTGTCAGACTTACGCGCTACGACTGTCGCAGAGCCCTTATAAAGCTTCACCTTAGCTGTACCATTGACCACCTGCTGGGTGGACTTAAGGTAGGCAATCAGGGCTTCTGTCGCTGGATTAAACCAGAGGCCATTGTAGATGAGATTGGACAGTTCGTTTTCGATAATCGGTTTGAAATGAGCCAATTCTCTGACTAGAGTCAGATCCTCGATTTCCTTGTGGGCAGCCAAGAGAGTCACCGCCCCAGGGCATTCATAAATTTCCCGAGACTTAATCCCTACCAGACGATTTTCCACATGGTCAATCCGCCCAACACCGTGTTGTCCTGCCAAGTCATTCAGCTCAAGAATCAAGTCCGCAAGCTTCATCTTTTTGCCATCTAAAGCAACTGGCACACCCGCCTCAAAGTCAATATTTACATAGACTGGGCTGTCTGGCGCTGCTTCTGGTGCAACCGTCAAATCATAGGCATCTTCCGGTGCTTCATTCCAAGGGTTCTCCAATACACCACACTCATTGGCCCGTCCCCAAAGGTTTTGATCGACTGAGTAAGGGCTATCAAGATCTGCAGGAATTGGCACACCATTAGCTTTGGCATAATTGATTTCTTCTTCCCGAGACCATTTCCACTCCCGAACCGGAGCAATGACCTTGAGACTGGGATCCAAGGAAGCGATAGCGACTTCAAAACGAACCTGATCATTTCCTTTTCCGGTACAGCCATGGGCAATGGTTGTCGCCCCCGTCTTGTGGGCAATTTCAACCAATTTCTTAGAAATCAAAGGTCGACTCAGAGCGGACACTAGAGGATATTTTCGTTCGTAGAAGGTGTGTCCTTGCAGAGCAACCAAGACGTAGTCTTCCGCAAACTCGTCTTTAACATCAATAACATGTGATTCGATAGCGCCAACTTTCAGCGCCTTGTCATGAATGAAATCCAAATCATTTCCTTCACCTACGTCCATACAGACCGCGATCACATCATAATCCTTGTTCAGCCAAGTAATGGCCACTGAAGTGTCCAAGCCGCCGGAATATGCTAAAATGACTTTCTCTTTAACCATATGATTACCTCTATCCTTCTACATTTTATTTTTAAACATTCTACTGTATGAAAATGCGAATGTCAAGAGAAATTTTAATATTTATTAAAATAAAAACGTTTTATCAATTTTTATTCAAAATCAATATATTATATACTGGACTCAAAACAAGAAAAAAAGAGTCCGTCAAGACTCCTTATTTTACGCGGTAAAAAACATCGGGATGTTCGGAAACGCTTTGAGTGATGATGAAGCGATCTTGACTGGTATCAGTCGGATCCGTCCCATTGACAGTCTCCCCAGCTGGCAGACTCTTTCCTGCCGGGATTATAAGAAAGGCAGCACCGGTTTGGTTTTTCCAACGAATCCCTGCTCGGTAAATCCCATTTTCATCTGGCCCAGAGTAATCACCTGTCTCAAGCTTGGCAACATCTGACTCTATACCAGACGCATCGAATGTATAACTGTTCCCTTTGGCATCCTGCCAAGTACCAATCATGCTGGAAAAATCTCCAGAAGCAATAGCCTTCATATCCAAACTAGAAGTTGGTACCGTCTCTTTCTCTCCTTTACTAGTTTCCTTGGCAGACTTTTCAGCTTCAGTTTCCGAATTCTGCTGAGAGCCTGTATCAGAAGTTTCCTGATTATCCGCTTGACCATCAAGTTCGCTCGAATTAGCCCCTCTTTCAGACTTTTTAGAATATACAGAACTAGTCGAACTTACTTTAGAATTGTTGGAAGCAGGAGTCGCCTGCTCTTTCTTTTGGTTACAGGTTACTAGCACGAGTAAGGCTACTAGTCCTCCAATCAAGATGATGATCCATTTTTTCATTTTTCTCTCCTTAAGGTATTTTCTTATTACAATTGTGACATAAAAACAAAAATTTGCAAAGTAAAAACCAGCTTTCAAGCTGGTTCATCTTATTGAATTTGATTCAGCATGTTTTCGATATGCTGGATGGATTTTTCGCGGCCTAGCAGGTAAATCGTATCTGGCAGCTCTGGTCCATGCATTTCACCCGAAACGGCAATCCGGATCGGCATAAAGAGGTTTTTGCCCTTGATTCCTGTTTCTTTTTGAACTGCCTTGATTTGCGGGAAAATATTCTCCGTCACAAAATCTGCATCAGACATAGCTTCTAACTTTTCTTTGAAAGCTGTCAACACGGTCGGTACCGTTTCACCTGCCATGACCTCACGCTCCGCATCTGTCAACTCTGGGAAGTCCGCAAAGAAGAGGTCTGTCAGCGGCACAATTTCGTCTACAGACTTCATTTGTGGTTTGTAGAGCTCTACAAGCTTTTCTGCCTTATCTGTCAAACGGCCCGCTTCTTCCAAGTACGGCTTAGCCAGAGCGAAGATTGTGTCAAAATCTGCATTCTTGATGTATTCGTTGTTCATCCAGTCCAGCTTCTTCTGGTCAAAAGCTGCTGGGGATTTGCTGAGACGTTTTTCATCAAAGAGCTCGATCAATTCTTGACGAGAGAAAATCTCATGCTCGCCGCCAGGATTCCAGCCCAGCAGTGCAATAAAGTTAAAGACTGCTTCTGGTAGGTAGCCTTTCTTGCGATAATCCTCGATAAACTGCAAGGTATTGGTATCGCGCTTGGACAGTTTCTTGCCTGTTTCAGAGTTGATAATCAGGGTCATATGGCCAAATTCTGGAGCTTCCCAGCCTAGAGCTTCATAAACCATGAGTTGCTTAGGCGTGTTGGCAATGTGGTCATCTCCACGAATAACATGTGAAATTTCCATCAGATGATCATCAATAACCACAGCAAAGTTGTAGGTTGGGTAGCCGTCTTTCTTCTGGATAACCCAATCGCCACCAATATTGCCGCCTTCGAACTCAATTTCGCCCTTGACCATGTCAGTCCACTTATAGACACCAGCTTCATTGACAGCCAGACGAACCGTTGGAATGATGCCCGCTGCTTCGCGCTCAGCGATGTAGGCTGCCTTTTCTTCCTCTGACATACCTAGAAACTCATTGATGTAACGCGGTGTTTCACCAGCTGCTTCCTGACGTTCGCGTTCAGCCGCTAATTCTTCCTCAGTCACATAGGACTTGTAAGCCAAGCCCTTGTCCAAGAGTTCATTGACGTATTTTTGGTAAATATCCAAGCGCTCAGACTGGCGGTAGTTTTCGTGAGTCTCAGGACTTTCATCCCAGTCAATACCCAGCCAGCGTAAGTTTTCAAGCTGTGAGCGTTCTCCGTCTTCTACATGGCGCTTGCGGTCTGTATCCTCGATACGTATAATGAAGGTCCCGCCATAGTGACGAGCATAGAGGTAGTTAAAGAGCGCAGTCCGCGCATTTCCGATGTGTAAAAGTCCAGTCGGACTTGGTGCATAACGCACTCGAATCGCTTTTGTCAAAGTTTCATTCTCCTATTTGTGTTTCGGGGAATTATTCCCACTCCGATTTTCAAACGTAATCATTATACCATACTCTGAAGGCAGAATACGACTTTACAGTCTATTTTTACGACAGGCGCTCTTCCAGCTGGAAGTCGATAGGAAGCCAGGCCAGTACATTCTCCATCTGCTTTTCCCAGTAATACCACTCATGCTTACCTGGACTGTGGCTGTAAGTAATATCCAAGCCCAAGTCTTGCAGGTTTTTTACTGCCTCCTGATTGGCCTTGTAGAGAAAATCCTCTTCACCACACCATGCCCAAAGCTTAGTCTTTTTATCAGATTGCTTGGCTATGCTCTCTAGCGAATGGGGGCTGCTGGTCCAGTCTTTATAGTCTCCAAAAACTCCTCGCCAATAGGCTGGCGTTGCCATTTCAGCATTATCTGGACGAGCATCAAGAAAACTCAAAGCGCCAGAAAGACTAGCCGCGTATGAAAAGCGGTTAGACTTGAGAGCCAGCTTAAAGGCTCCGTATCCACCCATGGAAAGGCCTGCGATAAAATTCTTCTCCCGCTTATCCGACATATTTGGGAAAAAGCGCTTGAGCACCCGAGGCAGCTCCTCAGCGATGGCTTCGTAATAGTTAAAGCCATACTGAGTATCGGTGTACCAGCCATTGCTGGTATTAGGCATGACAACAATCAAGTTAGTCGAGCGCACCAGACGCTCAATATTCGAGCGCTTGAGCCAGCTATTATGATTCCCGTTCATACCATGAAGCAGATACAAAACAGGAATATCCTTATCATCCGGCTTGTCCACACGAGCTGCGTCTGGATAGAGGACATTGACGCCCCATTCCATCTCCAAAGCCTCAGAATAATACTCTATTTTCATCACTGCCATTCGCATTTCTCCTTCGTATCTTCCTGACAAGAAAAAGCCGAAGCCCGACTTTTCTTGTATGTGTGTTTAGATTTTTACCGCACTTCCATAACGACCGGCAAAATAGCTGGACGACGCTTGGTTTGGTCAAAGAGATATTTGGCCAAACTGTCACGGACAGCTCCTTTCAGCTCACTCCAGTCAAAGCTATCCTGCGCCAGATAGTCTTCCACTGTTTTATTGATAATGTCAGAGCTTTCACGCAAAATATCTCTGCTCTTCTTGACATAGACAAATCCACGGGTGTGTACCTTAGCCTTGGAAATGATTTTCTTTTCCTTACGGTTAACTGTGAGTGCCACGATGAAAATACCATCTTCAGACAAGACCTTGCGGTCGCGCAGGACGATATTGCCCACATCACCGATCGCATTCCCATCAATCATGACATCTCCAGCTGATACTGCACCAGCAGGCACAAAATCACCATGGTCGTATTCCATGATGCTGCCACGCTTAGGAATGAAGATATTTTCCGGCAGCATGCCGACTTCCATGGCAGCCTTGGCATGAGCATCCAAACCGCGGTACTCACCCTGAATCGGGAAGAGGTACTTAGGCTGCAGCAGGTTAATCATGAGCTGCAAATCACGCGCATTTGCGTGACCCGAAACCCGCAGGTTTTGGGTAATCAGCTTGACAATGCCCCCCGCCTGATAAATCATATTTTCCACGCGAGCCACGACCGCTTCCTTGGCAATAGACGGCGTTGTTACGATGTAAATTAAATCGCCTTCCTTGATTTCCACATAGCGGTGGCGGCCGATCGACATCTTGCGCAGACCATTGATAGGCTCACCCATCCGGCCAGTCTCCAAGATAATCAACTCATGGTCTTCAAACTTAGACATTTCCTTGGGCTTGATCAAAAGACGTTCGTCCACCAAGGACAGCTTCTTGAGGCGGATAGCCGTACGAACGATGTTTTCAACATCAAAACCTGTCAAAACCACTCGACGGCCAGTCTCAGCAGCTGCATCAAAGACCTGCTGGATACGAGACAAGTTGCTGGCAACCGCCGCCACAATCACGCGGCCATCCCAGTCAGCAATCGTATCTTCGATTTCCTTGCCAACCTCGCTCTCACTAGCCACCTGAACACTACTGTCCGCATTGGCTGAATCACTGAGCAAGGCTAGAACACCCTCACGGCCAATCTCAGCCAGACGGCCAAAGTCTGTCGCGTAGGAGGGGCTGGCAGACTGGTCAAACTTAAAGTCACCTGTATAAACGATGCTGCCTTTTCTGGTCTTGATGACAATTCCCAAACTCTCAGGAATCGAGTGAGTCGTCCGGAAGAAGGAAACTACGGTTTTTCCAAATTCAATCTCAGTATTTTCATCAATCACATGGAAATCATTGAACTTCTTAACCGCATCGTTATTTTTAACAAAAAGCTTGGCCAGCTCAATCGTCAACTCTGATCCGAAAACCGGCACCTTAGCATCTGCCAGAAGATTAGGCAGAGCACCAATCGCATCCGCGTGCCCGTGCGTCAGAAAGACACCCGCAATCCGCTTCTTGTTTTCAAACAAATAGTCCATGTTGGGAACGACATAATCCACACCCAACTGCTCATTTTCTGGGTACTTCAGCCCAACATCCAATACAAAAATGGAATCATCCACTTCGGCAACGTAGAGATTTTTCCCATTTTCACGTACGCCGCCCAAAGCAATCAGTTTAATATTGCTCTTGCTCATTTTTTCTCCTATTCAATTTTCAGAATCTCACTTTTATCAAAGATTCTTTATTTTATTACTAACGGTCCTTGGCTAGCCAAGTCGAATTACAGTCTTGCAAACCTAAGGTTCGCATATCTAACCTATTATAGCATTTTTTCATGTTTTTTCAAAACAAAGAAAAATTGTTTTTCCATTGTCACTTAGAATGAAGCTATTTTTCTAACCACGAAAAAACACACCGACAGCAAAAAAGAAACAGCCGCAAACTGTCCCTTTTTAGGGTTAGGCTTTGCCAGTCAGATTAAAACGGACAAAATAAACCATTATCGCAGCTGTAACCAAGAAAGCCAGCCCGACCGTTGCCAGAGCATGAGCAGAAAAGAACAGCAGGCTAGCTATCAAGCTTAGAATCGGAAGCGCTACCTCTATAAGCAGAAACCTCATTGAAAATCTACGTTCTAGCTTATTACAAGTAGTGTAGGACAGACAGGGGGGAGAAATTTTCATTACCGAAATGCTCGGAAAGCCCAATCAACTTCTACCCAAAAGTGATAATGTCCAAAAGAAACAGCCGCTCAATCAAATGAGGAAAATCGATGGGGCTGAGATCAACCGAGACAAAACTGTGATTGGGATTACTGAGAAAGCCGGGCAGGATTTAGGTCGTCAAAATTCCAATCACTGCTACCCAAAGACCGATATGGCAAGGAAAGATCAGAGGCAGAAAGAGGCAGGCCGTACAAATGACATAGTCGGATTCATAGTCAAACAGTTGGTGGCGGCATTTTTCTTTTTTCATATTCATACTCTTTCATAAATCCTAAAAACGATTCGCCCATATAGCCAAGCGCTGGTAGAAAAAGAGCCAGCAGTCTGCAAGAAAATTAAGGCCCAGCACAATGTAAAGGCCGCGAAGATTTTCCTTAGCATAGACCGCGCTAGCGTAAATCAGTTCCTGACCACCTAAGTGATAATTCAACAAGTCCATCTCTTCTAAATAAATAAGCTTACTCCAAAATTCACTGCCTAGATAAATTAACAGAATATAATTTGCTACTCTGATTACTGGATACAGATATGATGCCAAATAGTAATGTGCATGCTTTTGAAGATGCCAGCGTCTCAGCCATTCTCGTCTATCAAGCTGAGGTCCTGCAAGAATAAAAGTGAGGACGGCCGCTGTCTCTACAACATCTTTGAAGGGATAGAAGCTCCATTTGAGAATAGGCTCAAAAGAATCAATACCTGTAATCCCGTAGCTTTTAATCACTAAACTATCCAAGAATTGATAATTGAAGATAATGAATAACATTAAAAATAATATTAAAAACAAGAAAAAGAAATAACCTTTTTTCCACCTTAAAAATATTTTATACTTCCGACTCCGCCGAATCATCTGCAGCTTGAAATTGGGATTATTCGGTATATTCTCCGCAATAGGCTCACCGCAGGCCGGGCAGATGACATAGTCGGCCTCATAGTCAAACAGCTGGTGCCGACATTTTTCTTTTTTCAGCTTCATTTTCTCTTTACCTTTCCAAAAACCCGAATATCAAGCTGTATGATATTCGGGTTTCTCACCTTTTATTGGCTCACTTGGTCTTGCAAATTGTTTATCACCAGTCAACACCATAGTATCGGAGCATCCGCTTGCTGACCCGCATGCCATTGTACTGAATCAGCGAAATCCAGCGGTATTTGTCAATCAAATCTTTAGACACCATTCTGCCACTATTACGCAAAAACAATCTGACTTGGCAAGACACCGCTCAAAGAGAAAAACAGAAGCAAAAGATACATTTGAACTTTTCTTATAATCGGCATAATCATACCCTCCTAATAATGAAAAGCAATGATGACACTTGAAAAACTGCTCCTACAATAACCTCCCTCCTAACTGCTAATTGTTTTCCAATCATCATCCCTAATATAAATATACAATGAAAACCCTTTCCTGTCAACGGTATCTTATACTTGCAAAGTACAAGAAAACAGCCCCCAGAGGGCTTTCACCCTAGATACACGGCATGCCAATCGTAGCAAAAAACGACCTCTAGCTTTACTCGGCTAGAGGTCTGGTTTACTTCGCTGGTATGAGAGCAATCAGTTCATCCAAGATGTAACTGAATAACAATTTTTTGATTTATTGTTTTTATTAGTTTTTATAAACTTTTAATTCCTTTAACCGCTAATGATTTTCTTTTTATCTTAGCATTGGAAATCTCTATAACATAATAAAGCACTATTGATTGAATTCTCGAAGTTTGAAAACCATCTAAAAGCTTCTACTTTCTATACTATCGTTACAATCAGGCAAGCTAAGCAGGCCTGTCTGACAATTCAACCAATATGTCAAGTAAAGCAACTACTTATGTATTACAAACAACTATACCAACAAAGTAAACTTAAAAGCGAATGAATTTGGTTTCCTTTCTCTCTATTTCTTTAACTCTATTATAGTACTCTATTTAGATTTTTGCAAGCGTTTACACATTGAAAATACAAAAATATTTTAAGAATTTTGAAAAAGTAGTTACACAAAGAAAAAAGGCCGTCAAACTAAATGCTGTTTTGTTATTCGATTAATAACTCAGTATGTGTTGCTTTTTCAATCCAGTAAGAATGTTAAGAATCCTCTACTAAGAAATTTGATTCTAATCGTAATATTTTTATGTTAAAATAAATAACGGTTATCTACCTCTTCCAGTATTTTATTTGGAATATTACTTATTTCATTCATTGCTTCGCATGAATTTATAATTTAGAGAACTTTAATAAGGGGAATACTATTATGAGAAAAATTTTAAAAGAGGATAAACTTTATTCTTTAGTTGAATTCAGAGATAAGCTCTACGATGATTTAGATTTATCAAGAAGCGATTTAGCTACTTTGTTTTGTGCAATGTTGATTGCATCTATTGGCTTAAACATGGATTCCACTCCAGTTATCATTGGGGCAATGTTGATTTCTCCATTAATGACACCTATTATTGGAATTGGTTTTTCATTAGCAATACTAGATATGAAACTGCTCAGAAAGTCGTTTAAAATTCTTTCTATTCAAGTTTTGTTAAGCCTCTTAGCATCTACGATTTATTTTTTTATTTCTCCAATTTCTTATGCAAGTTCAGAAATTATTGCCAGAACTTCACCAACAATTTGGGATGTAGTTATAGCTTTTGTGGGTGGGGTAGCTGGAGTTATTGGAGCACGAAAAAAAGAAGCAAATAACATTGTACCTGGAGTAGCTATCGCAACAGCTCTTATGCCCCCAGTATGTACTGTAGGCTATGCTATAGCAACGGGAAACTTTAAGTTTATGTTAGGAGCATCCTACTTATTTTTCATTAACTGTAGTTTTATTATGCTTGCTACATACATAGGGACGAACTTAACTATGGTAAAAAATCATTACATTAAAAACAATCAAGAAGCCTATAAAATGCGAAAAATATTAATTCTAGTTTCGCTGATTCTTATTATTCCAAGTTTGGTTTCAGCGACTACCTTAGTGAGAGAGACCTTAATCAATGAATCTATAAATAAATACTTATCTGATCAGTTTAAAGACAACACAATCCTACAAAAGAACTATGATAAAGAAGATAATACTTTAAAGTTAACTATTTCAGGGAACTATCTTTCAGATGAGGAATTGAAAGAAATTCTTAGTAAAAAAAACGATTATGGTTTGAAAAATATTTCAATTCAAATTTCACAATTATCTAATGATCGATTGACTGAAAAAGACATAGTCGAGTATATTATTCAATATAAAAGTGACCATGAACTTCAAAAAATTGATGAGGAGAAGGAGAAGAAAGAAACTCCAACTAAAAACAAGGAATAAGAACAATTTTCCTAGCCAAATACACAAAAAAAGAGAGAACAGGATTTAATGTTCTCTCTTTTTAGTTACTATAGTTAACAAAGACTTTTTATAAGGAAAATCAATTTTTTTCTTATTTATCGTCTTTTTTAACCATATTTTTAACGCCTTTGATTGCTCCTTCAACAGCATCTTTGGCATCTACTGCAACTTCTTTAACTTTAGAAACTACTTTTTCAGCAGCTCCTTCTTTTTCTGTTTTTTTATCACCAGTTAATTTGCCCAGTCCTTCTTTTACAGAACCTTTAGCTTGGTTGAATTTTTCTTCTGTAGACATAATTGATACCTCCGTTATTAGTTTCAATTTTTAAAGCAATGAAAGAATATAAGAATTCCTAATCTTGGTTAGAGAATTAACGAACGCGAGCTTTTTCATTTGATGCAGCGTCTTTAACAGCCTCTACACCATCGCCAACTTTTTCTTGAACAGCTGAGAAGCCACCGCTAATGCCAGATTTTGCTTTTTCGAATTGCTCTGAAGCAAATCCGCCTGTTGATTCAGCAACGTCTGTTACACGATCTTGCAGGCTTACTGAGTCAGCTTCGTGTTGTTCTTTTGTTTTAATATCAACAACATTGACATTTACTTCAACAACTTCCAAATCAGTCATCTTAGATACTTCTTCTACAACAACTTTTTTGATTTCCTCGTATAATGCAGGAACATTCTTTTGATATTCCACAACTACGTTCAAGTCAACAGCTACTTGTTCTTTACCAACTTCAACATTGACACCATGAGTGACATTGTCAGAGTTGACCAATTTATCTTTTATGTTAGAGAAGAAGCCACCGTCAACAGCCAGCAAACCTGAAACTTTCTCTAAAGAGAGGCCGATAATTTTTTGAATGACCTTATCATCATAAGTCAATTCACCTTTTACTTCGTGAG
>ERZ773005.1565-NODE-1565-length-11645-cov-12.414150_pt1 | contig 11645 bp, 12 predicted proteins | sample MGYA00580666_ERZ773005 | MGnify/ENA primary metagenome ERZ773005 (study PRJEB29015, sample SAMEA2737999) | human oral metagenome | biome: human oral; feature: human-associated habitat; material: dental | place: China | collected 2061 ... | reverse complement strand
CGGTGCATGCAGTCCTGCGCGCTCGCCTCGGTCCTGAAGTCCCCGTGGACGGTTCCCCTGCTGGCGGGCCAGGCGTATTCGACGATGGTGCGTTACCTGAGTGGGTGCGGTTATTCGCAGCGCCAGATCCGCAACCTCATTGCGGATCCGCCGCCGTTCGCCGTCCAGGGTCCGCTCTTGGAGGGCCTGGACCGTGACGAGCGCGAGGTCGTTATGGAGCTCCTTGCGGGCGTCGAGCGGGTGCTTGGCCAGCGTCCGCGCCTCATCATCCCGGAGGGTACGCAGCTGGTGACGCAGGGGCAGCCGGTGGGTGCCGTGTACCTGGTGCTTGAAGGACAAGTGTCCCTGCACAGGGATTCCCCGCAGGGTGAGGTGCTCGCGCACTTGGCGACGTCGGGTCCGCTCATTGGCCTGGTGTCGCTGGCCAGGGCGGAGGACGCGTTCTTCACGGGCGAGACGGCGACCGAGGCGACGGTCGTGCGCCTGACGACTGAGCAGCTCCAGATCGTCATTTCCGAGGACCCGTCGATCGGCGGAACCTTGACGGCCCTGGCGATCCGTTCGCTGACGCGCCGTCTCATGCGCGCCGAGGACCTTCACTTGCAAAACGCGATGCTCGCCGAGGACCTTGAGGCCCAGAAGGAGGCCCTAGCGGCCACCCTCGAGGACCTGCGCGCGACTCGCGCCGAGCTGGTCGAACGTGCGCGCTTCGCGATGCTCGGTGAGCTGAGCGCCGGTATCGCCCACGAGCTCAACAACCCGGTGACCGCTCTCGTGCGTGCCGCCAAACACCTGTACGAGGACGTCGATGCGGCCCTCGCGGCCCCAGCCACGGCCTCGTCGAGGGAGGCCATGTCCCGGGCGTTGACCGCGCCCCCGCGCTCCACGTCGGTCGAGCGCGCCCTCATGAAGGAGCTCTTGCCCGTCGTCGGTGACCGCACGCTCGCCCGGCGCCTCGTGCGCGCGGGGATTCAGGGGGCGGAGGGTGCGCGTGCGCTCGCGCAGATCCCGGGAGGCATTGACGCGTACGAGGCCGGGGCGCGCCTGGGCGGGTCCCTGCGCTCGGTGCTCGCCGCGGGTGACCGCGTCATCGAGCTGACCCAGTCCCTCAAGGGATATGCGCGCCCGGACGCTGAGGACCTCAAGCCCGTGGACGTGCGTGAAGGCATCGACGATGTTCTGCGGCTCACCGCTCACAGGGTCCGAGGCATCCGCATCGACTGTGACTATGAGGATGTGCCGGCCGTGCGCGCGCACCCCGCGAAGCTGCAGCAGGTGTGGACGAACCTCATCGTCAACGCCGCCGAGGCCATCGAGGATGAGACAGCCGATCTGGTTGCGGCCGCCGAGGCATCGGGCGGCGTGCCCGAGCTGCCAGCCCGCGGCGAGGCCGAGGCCCTCATCCGCATTACCGTACGTCCCACGCCCGAAGGCGTGAGCATCAACATCCAGGACAACGGTCCGGGCATTGACCCGGGAATCGTCGACAAGATCATGGAGCCGCACTTCACCACCAAGGCGGGGCGCGTCCGATTCGGGCTGGGCATGGGCATGTCCATCGTCCGAAGCATCATTGCCGATCATGGGGGCACCCTCACGATCGACTCTCACCCGGGATCCACGATCATGCGGATCTCGTTGCCCGCCCAATCACACGAGGAGGAATCATGACCCTGACAATCCTGTCCCTTGAGGATGAAGCGGACGTGCGCGACGCGCTTGAGCGCGATCTCGAACAGTTCTGGGACAAGATCCGGCTCGAGGTCGCCGAGGATGTCGACGACGCCTGGAGCGTCATCGACGAGATCGTCGAAGACGGGGACGAGCTGGCGCTCGTGCTGTCCGACCACCGGCTACCCGGGAAGTCGGGCGTGGATTTCCTGGTGGAACTCACGAAGGATGAGCGCTTCGGTGCGACCCGGACGGTGTTGGTGACCGGCCAGGCGGACCAGTCGGACACAATCCGGGCGGTCAACCAGGCCGGCCTCGACTACTACGTCGCCAAGCCGTGGAACCCCGAGGAGCTGCGCGCGGTCGTGCGAGATCAGCTCACCGAATACGTCCTCGAGGCCGGGGTCAATCCCCTGCCCTACGTGAGCGTTCTCGACGGTGTACGCGTCATGGAGGCGATCCGCTGACCGAGCGAAGTGGGCCGCCGCCTGACTATCGCGGGTCGGCGGCGGCCCTGCGGCGCACCTCAGCTCGCGGAGGGCTGGCCCGGGTCGTTGCACATCGTGATGCCCTCGAAGCCGGCGGCGCCCAGGACCTGGAAGATCTCGTCGAGGAGGAGCATCGGCTCGGCGGTTGTGGGGGTGATGTGATGGGCGGTATATTGTATTCGCGATATGTACTCGATCCAATGAGGGTGGTGGCATGGAGTTTTCACATGTGCATATTAAGAACTGGAAGAACTTTCGGGATCTGAGCTTCGATGTAGGCCATAGGCTCTTTATCGTGGGGCCAAATGCTGCCGGTAAATCGAACCTTCTCGACGTCTTTCGTTTTCTTGGGGACATCGTCGCGCCAGGCGGCGGAATGGCCCAGGCCGTGGAACAGCGTGGAGGACTAAAGAAGGTACGCAGTCTGTTTAGTCGGCAGCACCCTTCTCCGAGCATCGATGTAAAATTGCGGGACGGGGACGATGAATGGCGGTATGTGTTGGTCATTCGCCAGGAGGGATCCGGGCATCGGAGGGTGCTGGTTGAGGAAGAGAGGGTTGAGGTAAATGGGAAGCGGGTGCTAAAGCGCCCGACAAGAGAGGATAAGGAAGATACGGAGCTGCTCACGCAGACGTATTTGGAGCAGAAAGTAACGAACAAAGAGTTTCGTAAGATTGCTGATTTCTTTGCGCAGACCAGGTACTTTCATCCCGTTCCGCAAGTAATTCGGGGACTGACGGGCAATGAGATCAAAGCTGCGGACCCATACGGTTCCGATTTTATTCGGCAAATTAGCGAAACACCTAAGAGAACGCAGGACGCTAGGCTGAAACGCGTGCAGGCTGCCCTTCAAGAGGCGATTCCGGAGTTTGAGAAGCTGAGGCTCGAAAAGGATTCCATGGGCGTGCCACATTTGGAAGCGGCATACAAGAATTGGCGGCCGCATGCTGCGTGGCAAAATGAGACGCAGTTTTCTGATGGAACCCTACGATTACTGGGGCTGCTGTGGACGCTGGTCGCGACTCCTGCGGAGAAATCCAGTGTGTTGCTTCTTGAGGAGCCGGAACTTTCGTTGCATTCCGCGCTTGTATCTAAGCTTCCTACTGTTTTGGCTGAGGCGAGGAAGAATGCGAAGGGAGCCGTTCAGGTTATCTTGTCAAGCCACGCCACTGAGGTCGTGGATGATGATTCGGTTGGTGCGGAAGAAGTACTGGTGCTTCTTCCTGGAAAGGACGGAACGAAGGGAAGTCTGCTCAGTGACCGCGAAGATGTTGAGTGTTACCTCGATATAGAGACCCCTTTCTCGGAGATCATTAGTATTCTCTTGGGTGCGGAGGGTACGCCTAGTTCTGGGCTCGGATTATGAGTCTTCGGATGTCGGCCTTGGTGTACGTCGAGGGAGAGACTGATGTGCCCGTGGTCTCCGCTGTGATGAGAGCTGCAGGGTGGGGCGGTGATGAGTATATGGTGTTTGCCAAGGGTGGGTCGCGTAATGTGAAGAAGACACTGAGAGAACAGGCCGTTAAGTCCTCGCCAGTTCCAAGGATCTTTATTATTGATGCTGACGGTCACTGCCCAGTCGAGCTTAGGCGTTCGCTCCTTCCTGGAGGAAGTGTGGAGAGCGTTCTCCTGCGTGTGTGCGACAACGAGATTGAGAGCTGGATTCTCGCGGATGATCAGGCTTTCTCACGATTCTTTAACATGCCTCTAGCGAAGGTGGAGTCCCCGGATGGGGTGGACGCCAAGGAGCGGATGCTGCGCAGTGTATATCGTCTTAGAACGAGCAATGCGCAAGACTTTGCGCGAGAACCCAGCAAGCACTCAGGGAAGTACAGATTTGGGAGCCGCTATCACACACTTATCAGACGGTTTATCGACGAGGAGTGGGACGCTCAGCGTGCGGCACAACGGTCTGACAGTCTCAAACGAGCTGTCCAACGTCTTGGCGAGTTGCATGATCGGTTTATCGGCGGGGAGTTAAGCTAATGATCATCCTCAGGGCATGGGGGATGTGTTTTGATCGACGTTGCCCCTGCCCTACGTGAGCGTTCTCGACGGTGTACGCGTCATGGAGGCGATCCGCTGACCGAGCGAAGTGGGCCGCCGCCTGACTATCGCGGGTCGGCGGCGGCCCTGCGGCGCACCTCAGCTCGCGGAGGGCTGGCCCGGGTCGTTGCACATCGTGATGCCCTCGAAGCCGGCGGCGCCCAGGACCTGGAAGATCTCGTCGAGGAGGAGCATCGGCTCGGCGGTCCCCGCAGCGAACTCGGGGTGTCGGATCTCGATGGCCGCCATGCCGCGCGGGTCCGTTACCGGTTCGGTGTCGAACCTCTGCGACAGCAGGGCGTTGGCCTCCTCCAGGTCGGCCGGAGACCCGAAGGCCCAGGTGACGGCCTTGTTGCCAGCACCCGTGGGCGTTCGGTGAATGTACATGCGCGTCATGAGGACGTGACGCCCGCAGCGCGGAAACACGTCGCCCACGCGGGTGAACAGGGCGATGTCGGCCAGCTCCCCGCCCATCGAGGAATCGACCAGCGCGTACGCGTAGGCGCCGATGCCGCGCAGGGTCAGGGAATCGGCGAGCAACCCCATGACCTCGTCGCCGAAGGGCTCGGACTGAAAGTACACGCCCTCCCCGGTGGCCGGAGCATCCGGCCCCAGCAGCGAAATCTCAAAGCCCGCGTCGGCGAGCGCGTCGCGCACGAGAGCAATGTTGTGCTCGGGGAAGGGGTGCAGGGCAGCCGCGTTCGCGGCGATGCGCTCGACGAACACGTACGTGGAGAAACCAAGCTCAGGCATGCCCCAATTGTACGAGGCCGTCAACGAGGGGAGTCAGCGCAGGCACAGCCCCTGTTCGTGCAGGACCTCAAGGATGGGGGATACGTGCGCGCCGCCCACCCCGATGCTGGTGCCCACCAGGTGCGTGAAGGACTCCAGGCGCGAACCGCTGCGCAGGTCGTAGTACTCGGTGACCTCGCGGTCGTAGTTGGCCAGCAGCTCCGCGTAGGACTCCACGCGCGGGTACGTGTTGCGCGCGGTCATCACAGAAAGGGGCAGGCGCGGCTTCTGACCCGGCTCCTGGTCCGAGTGACCCACGAGGAGCCCCACGATTGGGAAGGTCAGCTCCGGCAGCTTCAGCGCCTGAACGACCGAGCGCGGGTCTGCGAGGATCGAACCCAGGTAGACGGTGCCCAGCCCCATGGACTCGGCGGCCACCACCACGTTTTGCGCGGCCAGCAGCGCGTCTTCCGCCGCCGTGAGGAACAGGTTCATCGAGGACAGGGCCTCGGAGGAAATCCCCTGTTCGGCGCGGATACGGCTGTTGCGGTACAGGTCAGCGAGGAAGATGAAGAGATCGCCCTTCGTGCCGCCCACGTAGGGCTGACCGGATGCCGTGCCAATCGCCTCGCGGACCTGCGGGTCGGTGATGTGCAGGATCGTGCAGGACTGCAGGTAGGAGGAGGTGGCGGTGTGTCGGGCCACGTCCATGAGCGTGGCGACCTCGGCCTCCGTGAGGGGCTGGTCCTTGTAGGCGCGGATCGTGCGGTGTGCCAGCTGCAGGGCAATGGTGTCGTTTGTCATGCGTTCATTCTACGATTGACGGTGTGAAACGAATCGAGCCATTTGGTCCCTTTGTGCTGCCGGCCGACGTGACTCCCGTCGCGCTTGCCGCTCCCGCGGGGGAGCTCAGCGGCCTGCTTGTCGGCCCGAGCGCCCCCTCCCTCGTGGATGGCACCCCAACAACCCGCACCGCCCCATCCCCCGGCGATGCCGGGGCGAATAGGGTCCTCCTCGTCCCCGGCTACACGGGGTCAAAGGAGGACTACGCGCCCGTCCTTCCCTTCCTGGGCCGAGACGGCTGGGACGCCCTCGCCTACTCGCAGCGAGGCCAGGGCGGTTCCGCCGCTCCCGTGGGCCTGGGTGCCTACGGGATGAGTGACTTTGTCGCGGACCTCGTCTCGATCGCCGAGGCATGGGCCGGGGCCTCGGGGCGCGTACACCTCGTGGGTCACTCCTTCGGTGGGATTGTCGCGCGCGCGGCAGTCATCGCCCGGCCTGATCTCTTCGCTTCCGTCACCCTGTTTTGCTCCGGGCGCGCCGTCTACGACTGGATGAACACCCTCCCGGTTCTCGACCCCCTGCCCGTGGGCGAGGGGGCACGCGAGCAGGTGCTGCGCGCCTACTTCCCGGACATGACGCTCACCGAACCCGCGGTTGGCTGGGCGGAGTTTCAGCGCGTGCGAGCCCTGGCAACCTCCTCGGAGAACCTTGTGGGAATTGCGCGGATACTCTCCGAGCTGCGTCCCGACACCCCCGCGCTCGCGGCTACGGGTGTTCCCGTCCATGTCTTGTACGGGGATCAGGACGAGATTTGGCCGCCGTCGTGGTACGCGCAGGAGGCTTCGGAGCTGGGCGCCCGCGAGAGCGTCATCCGGGGCGGAACGCACAGCCCGCAGCTGCAGTTCCCCGACCAGTGGGCGCGCCTGGCGAGCGGATTCTGGTCTGACGTGGAGTCGGGATCGCTGGTCTGGTCCCTGTGACGAGCGCGGGTGTGACATCGTCCCAAAACCGTGTTTTGTGGCGCGTGGGCGTGAGCTTCGACGCTTAGTATTGGGGCCATGAACAAGCGTTCTCTTCTCACCGCAGTGCTCGCGCTCGGCCTGGGTCTCACCGCCCTGACCGGATGCGCCACCGATTCCGACCCCGCCCACTCCTACGTGACGCCGAAGGACGTCAAGACCGTTGAGCGTCCCATCGCGCAGATCGATGACAGCGGCGTCAAGGTCCCCGAGAAGCGCGACCTCAAGGTCAAGCTCGCCGACTCCGACAAAGCCGTGAAGTGGACGATCGAGGTCTCCGATCCGACCGCCCTCGAGGTTGGCAAGTCCGAGAAGAACGTCGTGACCCTGCACCCGCTGCGTGCGCTGGGCGAGGACGAGGACGCAGTGACGGTGACCCTGACCGACCCGGACGGGATCTCCACGACCTTCCCGGTGACCATCACCGCGGGCGCTAACTGAATCTACCGTTGATAGGGGGGGCCGGGATCATTCGATCCCGGCCCCCTCCGTCGCGCGGCGCCGCCACGAGAGCCTGGCGACGCGCGCACAAAAACGAGTGTCGATGGCTCAGCGCCGCCGCCACTGGTTCACTTGGTGAACTTATCCTTCAAGTCCTCGGCGACTTCGGTGGCCTTGTCCTTTACGTCCCCGGCGACCTCAGCGGCCTTGTCCTTGGCAGTCTCAACGGCCTTCTCGATGTTTTCGCCAGCCTTCTCGAAACCCTCTTCGGCCTTCTTGGACAGATCTTCCAGACCCATGCGGTCCTCCTTGAATTGTGCTTCCGCCCGTTTATCCGAGCGGATGGTGTCCATCCTATCGCAGCGTGTCCGGGCCGGTCTCGGGATGGACAGGAAAACGCATGGCGCCGTGGAAAGGCGTGAACATCGACTCCCGTGCGCCTGTGGCCGCGGTGTGGCGGGGGTCGTGCCGTGACGCTCGTGGGTCACTTGGGTCAGTGTGCAACCACGACCACCCCTGGCTGGCTTGCTTGTGGCCCCCGTGAAACCGAGACCGCCCCTGCCTGGCCACAAGCGCCCATATGAGCCGTTTGCGGAGAGACGGGGGTGGTGGGAGTTTCAATTCGGTGGCTCCCGGCAGAAGCAGGGGCGGGGCCGGTTTCACCCGCGGTCGCACGCCGCGTGTGGGGGCGCGCTCGCCACGCTGTCGGAGCGGCGAAGGTGCGGCGTAGGTCCTACGGCGGTGCTCCCAGCCGCACTGGCGGCGCTGTTGGGGCTGAAGGGGGGGCGTAACGGTCGGGCGGCATCCGTGGGAACGAAAGCGCCGCAGGAGGCATGCGCTGTTACTCGCAGGCGACGCCGTCGTTGTCGCGATCGAGCTGAGGTCGATAACCCGGCTCGCCCCGATAGATGGGAGCAGCACCGGCTCGGCGTGCTTCGGTGCAGTTCTTGTAGTACGTTCCCCCGGGTTCTCGTGCGGGTGTCGACTCCCGTGCCTCGGTCGTTTCCTGGGGGATTGGGGCAGCAGGGGTAGCAGCGGGCGCGGGGGTTGGAGTTGGTGAGGGGCGAGGGGGCCGCCACGAGAGCCTGGCGACGCGCGCCCGGCTGGAATTGGCGCGTGTTACAGGCGTTCGATGAACTCCCGAAGGGCGCGCAGCGGCAGTACCAGGTGGCTATCCGTCCCTGGACAGGGGACGAAGTGGGAGGACTGGCCGAGGTAGAAGCTGCGCGCCCGGTCATCGGCGCAGTGAACCAGGAGGGCTGCAAAGCCGACGTCATTGCTGAGCTTGTAGGCCCGCAAGAGGGCATCTTTGAACAGGGCGGAGCCGATGCCTCGTCCCTGCGCGCGCTGATCGACGGCGAGGCGAGCGAGGAGAAGAATGGGGCACGGGTCCGGGCGCCTGCGTGGCTTGAGCGCATCCGGGAGCGTGCTGCGCTCCACGGCCCCCATTGCCAGGGCGTAGAAGCCGAGCGTCTTGGGCTCCTGCGTTGTGATGAAAATGCGGGCGTTGCCGACGCTGTGGTTCTGCCAGGCGAAGCGGTGGAACCAGTCGTCGATCTCGGCGTTGCCCGACTGGAATCGCTCTCGCTCGTCCTTGCGTGTCAGGGGCCGAGGCTCTTGCAGGACCGTCGCGTACATCAGCGTTCAGGGGTGCGCGGGTCGTCGAGGTCGATGTGGGTGCCGAAAGGCGACGGGCGATTGAGGAGCTTGCGCAGCTTGGGATCGTCCTTGAGTGAGGTCTGGAGGATCTCTTCGAAGCGAGCGTGGTCCTCTTCGCTCAGGATGAAGACGCGCTGGTCTGCCAGGCGGCGCTGGGCTTCCATTGTGACGGTGGACAGAGTGAATTCGCTGACGCTGCGTCCTTCCTGTTCGGCTGCGCGACGAATGAGGGTGTCCTGTTTGTCGGTGAGGCGCAGATCTAGGCGCCGTGTCTTTGTGGTGCTCATTAGAGCCTCTCTTTCATCTGTACGGAGATTATCCGTACAGGCGTTCACGATAGCACCTACCCGGTGAGAAATCCAGCCCGACCATCGTTGCGAAGTACGATCCGGGCCTGTGCGCGCCTGTGTAGGCATGGGAGGGGCCTGGGCGCGGCGCATCGGGGTTCTCTCAGGGACAGACCCGGGCTGCCCCCCATAGAAACGGGTGCGGCGCTGGTCCTATCGTCGAAGCATGACACAGAACACGGCGGGTCTGGTGACCCAAGCACTGACGAAAACATACATGCGCGGACAGACCCCTGTTCACGCGCTCGCTGGGGTCGACCTGACCCTGCCGCAGGGCACGCAGGTCGCGATCATGGGGCCATCCGGTTCGGGAAAGACGACGCTCCTGCACTGCCTGGCCGGCGTCCTGCGCCCCAGTTCCGGGTCCATCTCCCTCGACGGCCAAGAGATGACGGCCATGTCGGAGAAGGACCTGTCGGACCTGCGCCTGAGGCGTTTTGGCTTCGTCTTCCAGGACGGACAGCTGCTCCCCGAGCTGCCCACGGAAGAGAACATCGCGATGCCCCTCATGCTCTCGGGTACACCCAAGACCGAGGCGGTATCCCGAGCTCGGGACATCCTTCGCAACCTCGGCCTCGATGGCGCTGGTCCCTATCGGCCCGGACAGCTCTCGGGCGGACAGGCGCAGCGCGTCGCCATCGGCCGCGCGCTGGCCACCGACCCGTCGGTCATCTTCGCCGATGAGCCCACGGGCGCCCTCGATCTGAGCTCCGCCGCCCTCGTCCTGGACTGGCTGCGCCGGCTCACCGAGCAGGGGACCACCGTGGTCATGGTGACGCACGACGTCGAGGCCGCCGCCAAGGCTGACGCTGTCGCCGTCATGAGCCAGGGGCACCTGGTGCAGTGGACCAGCTGCCGTGACGCCCGCCAGATCGCCGAGCTCGTCCACTCGGCCCGGGCCGCGCGCGCCGCCTGAGCGAGACAGGAGCAGGAGAAGAACATGGTCACACTCATCTGGAACGACCTGCGCCACCATGCCCGCCAGTGGCTGTGGTCGCTGCTCGTCGCCACGGTCGGCGGCGCCATCATCGGCGTCATTATCACCGCCTGGTACAGCGCCCTGAGCTGGGCGCAGTCCCAGGGATCGGCGGAGCTCATCAACGCCGCCCACATCATCGGCTCCAGCCTCGTGTCCTACGCGGGGCTGGCCACCGCCGTCATCCTGTCCACGACGCTGGGACTCACCGTCTCGGCCCAGCAGCGCTCGCACGCGCTGTGGAAGGTCCTGGGCATCCCCGGCAGCCGCATCCGGCGCATCATCCTGGCGCAGGTCGGGGTGATCGGGCTGCTCGGAGGCGCCCTCGGGGTGGCGGCCTCCCTTCCACTGGCCCGCGTCTATCTGCTCACCTGGCGCGAGTTCGAGGGCTTCCCGCACGACCTGCCGGTTGTCATGCCGGGCTTCGGGGTGCCGTTGACCATCGCCGTGACGACGCTCTTCTGCGTCCTGGGCGCGATGGGGCCGGCCCGACGGGCGGCGTCGGTCCCTGAGATGCAGGCGCTGCGGGAGGCCACAGCCCCGCAGACCCGGACCCGGTGGTGGCAGTGGGTGGTCGTCGGCATCATGCTCCTGGGGCTGGTCATGACCCCCTTCGAGAGCTCTCTACCTATGAGCGACGCGGAGAGGGCGGAGATGGCCACGTCCGGTATGAACCTCAACGACCCGGGGGATCGCGCGATGGCCGGCGCCTCCATGGGGCTCCTCGCCGCGATCGCCGCCCTGAGCGTGCCGAACTGGACGCTGCGGCCACTGCTGACCTGGTGGACCGCCCTCATCCCGGGCCGCAGCCCCGCCTGGTTCGCCGCCCGCGCCAACGCCCGCCACCGCGCCTCCCTGTCGATGACGACGATCGTCCCCTTCGCCATCGCCGTGGCCCTGACCGGCACCGTCTACGCCGCCGTCGGGGCTGGGCAGGCCATGGGCGCGCAGGGCTCGGTCAGCGGGTTCCTCTCTGTCGGGGTTCCAACCTTCTTCATTTCCGGCGTCGGCGGGATCGCCAATATCGCCATGGTGGGGCGGGCCCGACGCCAGGAGGGGGCGCTGCTGGGGGTTATCGGGGCGCGCACCCGCACGGTTCTGGCCTCCACGGCGCTGGAGGGTGTCATCTACGCCGTCACCGGCATCCTCTTCGGGCTGGCGGCCACCGCCGTCAGCGCCGTCTACGCCGCGCTGTACTCCGGGGGCGGGACGGCGGTTCTGGTCGCCTCGGTCCCGGTGGGGCTGCTGGCCCTCGTCAGTGGGATCTCGCTGGCGCTCGCGGTGGCAACCACCTGGCTGCCCGCCCAGCTCGACCGGCGCTCCCTCATGGACAACCTGCGCCAGCCGGTGTGAGACGGTGTGAGCCGGCGCCGGGTTGACCGCACTGCACCCGCCGAGCTGGGTGGCGGCGCCGGGTTGACCGTGCTGCACCCGTCGAGCTGGGCACTTCATGTGCAGACCTACCGAAGAACAACGGGGCTGC
>ERZ773005.1563-NODE-1563-length-11649-cov-57.111696_pt1 | contig 11649 bp, 9 predicted proteins | sample MGYA00580666_ERZ773005 | MGnify/ENA primary metagenome ERZ773005 (study PRJEB29015, sample SAMEA2737999) | human oral metagenome | biome: human oral; feature: human-associated habitat; material: dental | place: China | collected 2061 ... | reverse complement strand
CTGGGCGCAGGAGGTGGCCGATGAGGCCTGGGACGCCGTCGTCGGCCACCTGCTCGACGTCCCGGACGGCCTGGGCCGACCAACGGTGCTGCTCGACACCCCGGGCGGCGGCGTCCACTACGAGGAGCCCGAGCCCAGCTGGAGTCTGCCCGGGAGGGTACTGCGCTCCTTCGCCATCGGCGACGAGACGGTCTGGCCCTGGGCGGAGCGCACCACGGTGCTGCACGAGTCGGTCCCCGGCCACCACGCCCACTCCGGCGCGCAGAGCCTTGATCCCTCACTGACTCTTTGGCAGCGGCACCTGGGGAAGGTCCCTGGTTGTAACGAGGGCTGGGCCCTGTACGCCGAGAGGCTCGCGATCGAGACCGGGTTGCTGAGTAAACCCGCCGACCGCTTCGGGTGGCTGGCGGCGCGGCGCTGGCGGATCGTGAGGGTCCTGGTGGACCTCGGTGTGCACTCCTGGCTACCGGTGCCCGCCGAGATCGCCGCCCTGCCCGGTGCCGGCGGCGGCACGCAGTGGGACCGTCCCACGGTGGAGGCGGCGCTGCGCGCCCACACGGTCCTGGGCGAGGGGTTTCTCCAGTTCGAGGTGGACAAGCAGCTGGGCTGGCCCGCCCAGGGGCTGGCATACATGCTCGGCGAGCGGGTCTGGTTGGCGGGCCGCGAGCGGGCGCAGCACCGGGCCGAGGAGGTGCGGAAGAAGCTCGACCTGCGGGCCTTCCACAACCGCGGCATCGCTCTGGGGAGCGTGGGCCTGGACCTCCTAACCCGCGAGCTGGGCTGAACATCGCTGTGGGCCAGCTGGAAGATCAGCTGGCCCACGGTGACGTCACCCGCGTCCTATAGTGACGATCGCGCCCGGGCGCGACCCACGGCCATGGCCACCGAGAGGATCGCGACGGCGAACAGGGCGCAGATCCCGCAGTCGACGAGCAGAGGGCGAATGACGTCGGCGGACATCGAGGTGGCGGTGTACGCCCCTGAGATCGCCTGGGCCGCCCAGTATCCGGGGGTGAACTTGGAGGCTTGGACGACGGCGTCGGGCAGCCACTCGGTGGGCACCCACGCCCCCGATAGGAAGGACATGGCCAAGCCACCGATATTGGCGACCGCGCTGGCCACGTTCTGGCTCGGGCTGATCTGACCCAGGAGGAAACCGAGCGAGACTGTAAAGAGCATGAAGGCGCCCAGGGCTGCACCGACGATCGCCAGTAGCGGGGCCGATGTCGTCACGGCACTGGCCCCGAGGGCCGTGACCCCCAGCCCGAAGATCCACAGCCACCCGACCAAACCGATGACGAGGCAGGCCCCTATGGCCCCGAGGCTGCGGGATCTGCTGCTCACCGGTGCCGCGGTGAGGCGGGAACGGACTGACCGGCGTCCCAACGCCATCATGAGCGTTGAAATCGTCACGATCGCGAAGGCCGTGATCGGGTAGAAGGAGAACATGGCGTAGACGACGAAGCCATGCGGCAGGGGCGTCGCGTCCTGGGCGATCCGCTCGGCGGGGGCGGAATGGTTCATCGTTTCCCTGGCCAGGGCGACGGCACGGGCCGGGTCATCGGTGAGCGTCGACAGGTAGTCGGCGACCTGCCCCGCGTAGGAGTCGGTGCGCACGTTCATGAGTGCGCCGGATGCCGACTCGTACCCGATGACTGTGTCCATTCGAGGTGGCTCAGCCCCCTCACGAGCCGCCTGCTGGAACTGTTTGCCGTATCCGGCCGGAATGATGAGGATGTAGCTGATCCGGTTCTGCGCGGTGGCGTTTTGAATGGCCTGTCTGGAGTCCTCCAGCGGCTGAGCCTTGCCGGCGGACTCGACGTAGTCCTTGACCCCCCGGGAGATCGTGGAGCCGTCGCGGTCGATGACGGCCACGCTTGTTGTGGCTTCCTTGACCTGGCTGGATGCGTCCTCGGTCCGGGCGGCTCCCACATTCAGACCGAGCAGGGACAGTGCCACCAGGTAGACCAGGACGTAGCTCCGATGGGCCGCCATGATCTTCAACGATGTCTTAAAGGTGCTCATGGTTCATCCTCCTGGCACGGATCAGGGCAATGGTGAGGAACAGGCAGGTCATGGCCATCAGGGCCGCGCAGCTGCGGGCGAAGGGGGCCAGGGAGTCGTAGTAGAGCAACCCGTAGAGGCATTGGGCGGCTTGCCACAGGGGATTGGTCTGCACCAACAGTGGGGCATGGAGTTCGACGGCGTTAGCCAGGGACTGAGCTGAGGGTCCGTAGAAGCCGGTGAACAGCGACAGGAGGCAGCTGATCGCGGAGACCATCCCGATCCCCATCTTGCCGAAGGTGCCCAGTGCGGCGCCCGCAGCGCTCGACATGAGGCTGGCCATCCCGACCGCTACCAGGCACAGGAGCACATGAGGCCCGAAGTCCACACCCACCACCGTGGCGATGAAGGCGAAGGCGATGAGCAGGCAGGTAAGGACGCACACCCAGGAGGCTGCGAGCGTGGAGGTGAGGACCTTCCACCGCGGCAGGCCCGCCAGGGTTCGGCGGGCTCCCAGAGGAGAGGTGGCCATGATGCTCTGCACCGCGGTCATGGTGACGGTCATGCCCATGCCGCTGGCGAAGGCCAGCAGCGCGAAGTAGTAGCGGGTCGCGGGCTTGACGGGAGACGGTGTCACCGAGAGTGAACGGGTGAAGGACTGGTCGGTCTCAAGAGCGGCCAGCCGCTCGGGCGCCGTCCCCGCCTTGATCAAGGTCTCGTACTCGGCCCGCCTCTGGGTGTAGGAGTCCATGACCACCCGGAGCACCCGAGTCGTCTCGGCCTCATTGCCCTTCTGGTTCACGTGCAGCACGGGATCGCCGTCCTCGACGGCGAGGTAGCCGTTGGTCTCTCCCCGTTTTGCGGCGGCCTGGGCCTCGGAAGCGGCGGAGTGGGTGACCTTGGTGATGAGGCGGGGATCGGCGTCGTCGGCGGAGATCCGTTCCACGACGGCGTCCAGGCCGGGAGCCGCCCGGTAGGCCTCGTCCTGGACGACGCCGAAGCTGATGGGGGTGGCCTCGAAGTCCTTGTCCAGGTTGGCGAACATCGCCATAAACATGAGGGACATGACGATCGGGAAGCCGAGCGTCCACACGAGCAGGACACGATCGCGCAGGAGCCTGAGCACCTGGTAGGAGAAGACGGTCAGCATGTCAGGCCGCCTCGTCGCGCAGGGCCCGCCCGGTGATCTCCAGGAAGACGTCGTTGAGGGTCGGGGGCTCGGAGGTTACTCGGCCGCAGGTCGCTCCCGCCGCATTCAGCGCCCTCATGATGTCGGAGAGGTTGTGTGCCCCGGGGGAGCACTCGATGAACACCTCGCCGTTCTCGCAGGTCGCGGTGCGCACGTGCTCCAGGCGGCGCAGACCCTCCAGAGTCTCCTCGCCCGGGGGAACGGGATCGACGATCTCCACCCGGATGCGCTCACCGGTTCCGATCATGGCCTTGAGCTCGTCGGAGGTTCCGGAAGCCACCTGCTGGCCGCGGTCCATGATGACGATCCGGTCGCACAGCTGCTCCACCTCCTCCATGTAGTGGCTCGTGTAGAGAATGGTGGCGCCGCGTTCGTTGAGACGCTTGATGCCGTCCAGGATCGCGTTGCGGCTCTGCGGGTCGACGGCGACCGTGGGCTCGTCCAGGATGATGAGGTCGGGGCCGTGGGCGATGCCGCAGGCGATGTTGAGACGGCGCAGCAGGCCCCCCGAGAGTTTCTTGGGCTTGAACTTCACGAACTTCTCCAGGCCGACGAAGGCGATCGCCTCGGCCACCAGGCGGCGCCGCTCGGCGCGGTCGCGCACGTAGAGGGCGCAGAAGGCGTCGACGTTCTCCGCCACCGTGAGCTCGTCGAAGACGGCCACTTCCTGAGGCACCACGCCGATACGGCGCTTGAGCCCGTAGGCAGTGGGCGTCATCGGCTCGCCGAACACGCGGATAGAGCCCTTGTCGTAAGTGAGTAGCTGAAGGATGCAGCTGATCGTCGTCGTCTTGCCCGAGCCGTTGGGGCCCAGCAGTCCCAGCACCTGACCGCGCGGGATCTTCAAGGACAGGCCGTCGACCGCGACCAGCTCCCCGTAGCGCTTGATCAGGGAGCCGACCTCCACAGCCGGGCCGGTATCCCTGGTCCCGTCTTTGACTTCCATCTCGGTTCCTTTCTTCCCGCCGGTGTTCCCCGGCTCATGACTCCCATGTTCCTGCGGGGGCGGTGGCGGTCAGAAGTGCCTGCCGTCATGACCTGGGCGTGCAGCCATGACTTCTGTCATGAGATTCGTTAACAGGGTCGCCAGATCGGTCTGACGGGCTTGAAAGCGCCGGCGATCGTCGATAATCGAAGCGTGAAGGTACTGGTGGACAAGGGCGTGCTGCTGTGCGGCTGTGTCCTGCTGGCCCTGCTCACCATGGAGACGGACGCGGTCGTCATGGTCTGGCTGCTCGGTGCCGTTGCTGTCAGCGGGATGGGCACGTTTGCCGACCGGAGCCGCTGGGCGATCGTGATGCCCGTCGCCTACCTCCTGCTCGGAACCCTCGCGACGGCATCCGTGGTCGGGGCTCCGCTGGCCGCCTACGATCTGGGCCGCTTCGCCGCGTCCGGGAATCGTCAGGAGCGGGTGGCGGCTGCGATCAGTGGCTTTCCGTTCGCGGTCGTCGTGGCCAGACAAGTGCCGAGGACACCGGTACTGGCTCTCTCCCTGGCGATCTGCGCGCTCGCGGCCCTCCTTGCGCTGCGCACCACCCAGGAGGAGGCGGTGCGGATGAGCCTGCATGTGGTGCGAGACGACCTGCGCGAGAAGGTCCTCACCCTGCAGGACACCAACGCCCGGCTGCTCCGGGCCCAGGACTACGAGCTGCGCGCCGCCGCCCTGGCCGAGCGCACCAGGATCGCCCGCGAGATCCATGACGGCGTCGGCCACCTTCTCACCCGCCTCCTGCTGCAGGTCAAGGCCCTCCAGGTCGTCCACCGGGACGAGCCGGGCGTCGTCTCCGACCTCGCCACCCTGGATACGGGCCTCGACGAGGCTCTGGACTCCATGCGCCGCTCCGTCCACGCCCTGTCCGATGAGGGCGAGGAACTGGCCACCTCCCTCAACCTCCTGGGTTCGCGCTGCGGCATCGACTCCGTGAGTGTCGACTGCTCCACCGACGTCGAGCCGCAGGCAGCGGTGGCGCGCTGCATCGTCGCCGTTGTGCGCGAGGCCCTGACCAACGCCGCCCGCCACGGTAGGGCCCACTCGGCCCGCGTGGCTGTCACCGACTACCCTGCGTTCTGGCAGGTCACGGTCGACAATGACGGCGTCTTGCCTGTCAAGGACGAGCCGGTCGTGGACGGCCATGGGAGCGCGGGTCTGGGGCTGCGCTCCATGACTGAACGGGTCGAGGCCCTGGGCGGCCGGGTGCGGATCACCCCGCGACCCCGGTTCACGGTCTTCGCCACGATTCCCAAGAACGGACAGGGGAGAGAAGGAGCATTATGAGAGTCCTCATCGTCGACGACGACGCGCTCGTCGCCCAGTCCCTGTCCACGATCCTGTCGGTCGAGGACGACGTCGACGTCGTCGGCCTGGGCAGTTCGGGCCCTGAGGCCATCGAGCGCTACCGGGAGCTGGCCCCGGACGTCCTTCTCATGGACATCCAGATGCCCGGCGGGGACGGACTCAGCGCGGCCGAGCGTATCCTGGCCGAGGACGCAGGAGCGCGCATCGTCTTCCTGACCACCTTCTCCGACGACGAGTACATCGTGCGGGCCCTCAAGATGGGATCACGCGGCTACCTCATCAAGCAGGACGTCGCCCAGGTCGCCCCGGCGTTGCGGTCCGTCATGGCCGGGGTGTGCGTCCTGGAGGGGGAGGTGCTCGAGCGCAGCACCACCATGGGACTGAGCGGACGCACCGGAGGACGGGAGCAGACCGAGGGAAGCCGGGGGCCGGCCGCCAAGGACCTGCGGAGCACGGCTTTCGCGGCCCTGACCGACCGCGAGTACGAAGTGGTCGAGGCCGTGGCCGAGGGCCTGGACAACGCCGAGGCCGCGGCGCGGCTGTTCATGAGCGAGGGCACGGTGCGCAACCACATCAGCGCGATCCTGGCCAAGCTCGGCCTGCGCAACCGCACCCAGGTCGCGGTCATGTACTACCGCTCCGCCCAGGCCGGCTAGAGGCAGCAGGCAGCCGGACACCACGTGAACTGCTGGAATGGGGATGACTCACCGGCCTGCGGGTCTGCCTCAGTCCCACCACAGGTCGAGGATTGGACTGGAATCCACGGCCCGGACGAAGGAGTCAACATCGGGGAAACCACCTTGCTCATAGGAGTCGGGGCAGGCCCTGTAGACCTCCGCGAGAAGGCTCATGACCTCGGGACGGTGCAGGCCTTGCGGTGGCATCTGGAACATCAAACGCAATCGCGTGTGCGGTGCCATGGGACGATGTTAGGCGGGCTGGAGTTGGCGCACGCCGCGCTCGTCAGAGCGCCTATTCCACTGCCGGCGATAATGCGCCACATCACCGTGCAGGCGTCCACTACTTCACTTTGAGGCTGTGTCAGTAAGTGGTCGGACGGAGCGTGGTGGTAGGGCGTGTGTCCGAATCCGTCGCACTGCGCGAACCATGATCGGGAACGTACTTGTTGATCGGGAACTGCGTTCTCCTGCAAACGGCTGCGGGCGGGTCCCAGTTGTTTGTGGGAGAAGTACGTTCTGGGTGGAAAGCGAAGTTCTCGATGCTCACACCTGGCCACCCTGCGCTGGCCCAGAGGCAAGCCCGGGTCGGCACGGTGCTTATCGGCTCTCGGAGGCGGTGGCCGACGACGTTGCATGCCCGTTGGCAGTGGAGAGACTTCGTGGGGCGTCTCTGACCCCGTCCGGGTCTTTACTCCAAGAGGTTCGGGTGCCATTGGCCAGGGGCCGGCCGTACTGCACGAGGGTGGGGTGCTACTGGCCGACAGGTGGGTGTACTCCACAAGGGTCCAGGTCGCGTGCAGTACGGATAACCCTTGGTCAGTACCTCCCCACTCTCGTGCAGTAGCCGACCTGAACAGGCCCCGACCGGAAGCGACCCGCTGATCGAGCACTACAAGGGCCAGAAGAGGGGCTGGGGTGTCCAGATCTGTGACAAAGGGTCAGATCGTTGTCATCCAGACGGAGCGCAACCGTATGATTCCAAGGTTTTCCATGATGCGCTCTGGGAGCTGGAGGTCCTTTGTCACAGATCTGGACACCAACAGGCCGATTCCCTCGATGTCCTGAGGCATCACACCGCCAGGACCGATGGTGCACCGTCGGCAATGTGCGGTCCATGGAGTGTGCGAGCATGTGATCGACTGGTCGATAAACGCCATATGCCGGATCGACGGCACCAATTGCCGGACTGGCGGGGCGCCACATGGGCTATCAGAACGGTGCCGACTGCCGGGCTGACGGCGTAGTAAGGCCGGTGCTCATGGCGCAACAACGTGTTGCTCGACGCCGCGGTCGGGTCGTGGTTACCTGATGAGCGTGGCCATGCAGAGGGCTGCGGAAGAGAAAGGGACCAGCATGAGTATCGGAGAGGTCATTAGCGCAGCCCGGGAGGCTCAGGGGATGACTCAGAGCGACCTGGCGGGCAAAGTCCTCGTCACCCGCCAAGCTGTCTCGAGGTGGGAGACCGGGGTGACGACTCCGGGTGTCGATATGTGCAAGCTCCTCGCCGGCGCGCTCGACGTTCCGGTCACACGGCTTCTGGAGATGCCCCCGGAGCCATGCTGTCAGAGCTGCGCTCTCCCCTTGAGCAATGAGACGGACTACGGTGCCGAGTCCGACGGTACGAAGTCGGAGGAGTACTGCACCTGGTGCTATCCGGACGGGTCCTTCATCGGAGAGGAGTCGCTTGATGCCTTCATCGAGCGCAACGCCCCTTATGTGGCCGAAGGGGTCGGCATTTCTCGGGACGAGGCCGTCTCCTATCTGGCCGTCGTCCTGCCGACTCTCAAGCGGTGGGCTCCCCAGTGACGAGGCAGACGAGGCTACGGCACTGCAGGTGACCCTGTCGACCGGGAGCTAAGCAGAGCCACCTTCTTCTATGACGCACCATGTTCCTGCTCGAGCGCTCCCCTCTCTTCTCAGACGCCCCGAGCGGCGCAGGTCGGAGACAATACGTTCCCCTGTTCTGTGCGCGCACTCTAAATGGCCTGCCAGATCGGCAATGGTTGTTGCACTTGGGTCAGCTTTGAAGAACGAGAGTGTCCGTTCCTGACGATCCTGGGCCGGAGAGTCTGATGCGTAGGGGATGAGCGCATCTCTGATAATCGTGAGCATGAAGGTGACAAAGGAATCGCTCGTCCCTGCCGTGTTGGAGCTCGCGATCGCTGCGTAGTAGTCGGCCTGGCGTCCGCGGATCACACTTTCAATCGGTAGCCAGGCCAATGGGGATCTCCAGTGAGACAGCAGCAGCGTGTGCCATAGGCAGCTGGTGCGGCCGTTGCCGTCCGCGAAGGGGTGGATGAACTCGAACTCGTAGTGGAAGATGCAGGACACCAGCAGAGGGTGAAGGTCGGTTGACGACATCCAGCCGAACAAGGCAGAGCTCGCCGATCTCGGCGGTGCGATTCAGCGGTGGCTCGTAGCCCATCTGTTCTCCTCTGAGATGCTCTCGGCTTGTCGGGAGACCGTAATATTGTCAGTGTGACGACGATTACCGCCATACTTTACCGCCAGTGGCGGTAATAGAGGGCGTGGTTGGGCTAGGCGAGCTCCCCGGTGACGAGCCGGACGAGGTCGCGGCGCGCCCGGTGGCCCTCGGGGGTGGGGAACATCGGGTAGACGTGGTTGAGCCCCTCGCCGACGTGCAGCGTCGAGTCGACCCCGGCCTCCAGGAGCTTGGCGTGGAAGAGCGCATTGTCCGGCAGGAAGATCTCCCGGGTCCCCACGAAGGTCGTCACCTTCTTCAAGCCCGACAGGTCGCCGTAGATGGGGGAGAGGCGCCAGTCGATCGGCGGCGTGTCTCCCGCCCAGCACCGCCCGATCTCGGCGAGGGGCTCGGGAGCCATGAGCGGGTCGGCGTCGACGTAATCGGCGATCTCCGGGTTGGTGTTGGTGATGTCGACCCAGGGCGAGATGAGGGCGAGCTCGTCGGGTTGGGCGTCGCCGGCCTCGGCCAGGGACAGGGCGATGACCGCCGCCAGGCCTCCGCCCGAGCTATCACCCATGAGGACGATCCGCTTACCCGGGTTCTCGGCGACCGCGCGCCGATAGAGGTCCAGCACCAGCCGGTGCGCCTCCTGCCAGGTGTGATGGGGTGCCAACGGATAGAGTGGCATGATGAAACCGGCCCCCGTCCTGCGGGCGAGGTGGTCGACCAGCCAGGCGTGAGCCGAGACCGCCGTCGAGATGTATCCGCCGCCGTGGAGGTAGATGACGATCGTGTTCGACGGCGTATGCGGGCGGACGTAGTAGACGGGCATGCCCGAGTCTTCGCGCCGCTCCAGGTCGTAGAAGAAGCGCCCCCAGGAGGGGAAGGCGACGGCTCGACGAGGCTCGGGACGGCTGGCCAGGCGGGTGATCCGGTTGGCGATCGACATGCGGGCGTACACCATCTTGACCGGCCGGGTGCTGTACTCCGCCAGGCTCGCCGCGGCCGAGCGCCTATAGCGCTTGCGGGAGTAGAGGCTAAAGGCGCCCACCGTCAGACCGACGCTGGCCATGCCGACGGCGATCCTGCTCCTGCTGACCGCCCTGAACATCCTCATGATTCCTCCGCTCCGCAGGACACAGAACACTGTCCGAAGACATCTCCGGATCCGGTGCCGGCCTCATCTATCGTAGGCATTAGAACCCCGTGATGATGGGGCAGACCGAGCCCTTTCGCTCAATGCGGAGGCCTGCATGCGGCGTCACCGTCGGCATGACAAGGAGAGAAGTCGATATGGAAACCTACGAGATCGATCACCTCAACGCCGTCCGCGCCCTGGCCCCCGAATGCATGGTTCTGCTGCGCTCCGACGGCGCCTTCCCCCTGGCGGAACCGGGCGAGATCGCCCTGTTCGGCTCCGGCGCCCGCGGCACCATCAAGGGTGGAACAGGCAGCGGTGACGTCAACTCCCGCCATGTCACCAGTATCGAGGAGGGTCTGGAGGCGGCCGGCTTCACCATCGTCACCAGGCCCTGGTTGGAGGCCTACGACCGCGTCCGCGACCAGGCCCACGAGGACTTCATCGCCGGCATCAGGGCCGAGGCCGCAAAGCGCGGCGTCCCCGCCATCATGGTCGGCATGGGCTCTGTCATGCCCGAGCCCGAGCACACGATCCCACTCGACGTCCAGACCGACGCCGCCCCGGAGACGGCCGTCTACGTCCTGGCCCGAACCTCCGGGGAGGGCAGCGACCGCACTCCCGAGGCCGGTGACCTCAGGCTCACCGCCTCCGAGATTCGCGACATCCGCTCCCTGAACGAGCGCTTCGAGAGCTTCCTCCTCGTCCTCAACGTGGGTGGCGTCGTCGACCTCAGCCCGCTGGGCGACGTCGGCAACATCCTGCTGCTCTCCCAGCTCGGCGCGACCATCGGCGACGCCTTCGCCGACGTCCTCCTGGGACGGGCATACCCCTCCGGCAAGCTCGCCACCACCTGGGCCGCCTGGGACGAGGCCGACCAGATCGGCGACTTCGGCGACCCGGATGACACCCACTACCGCGAGGGCATCTACGTCGGCTACCGCTTCTACGACTCGGTCGGCAAGGAACCGCTCTTCCCCTTCGGATTCGGCCTGGGCTACACGACCTTCGACGTCGAAACCCGCCAGGTGAGCCTCGACGGGGCGCGCGTGAGCATCGACGTCGACGTCACCAACACTGGTGAGCGCCCGGGCAAGGAGACCGTCCAGGTCTACGCCGGTGTCCCGGCCGGACACCTCGACCAGCCGCTCCAGGCGCTGGCCGGCTTCACCAAGACCGACGAGATCACCCCCGGCGCCACGGCGCATATCACCATCGACATCGACCTGACCGACCTGGCCTCCTACGACGAGGCGGCCCATGCCACGGTTCTGGAGGCCGGCAGCTACCTGCTGCGGGTGGGAACCTCCAGCCGGCACCTGAGCCCCGTCGCCGTCGTCGACCTCTCCCAGGACGCAACCGTGCGACGCCTGGCCGGCGACCTGGGGTACCCCGGCTTCACCGACTGGAAGCCCGAGACTCCGGCGGCCCTCGACATTCCAACAGGCCTGCCGGTACTCGTCGTCGACCCGGCCCACCTGCGCCGACCGGACGGCGCCGCGCCCACTGAGCAGCTCGTGTCGGAGGGCTTCAGCGAGGCCCTCGCCCTGGCCCGGGGGCTCTCCGACGACGAGCTCATCTATACTGTCCTGGGGGACTACCGCAGCGGCGAGGAGTCCGGCTCCGTCATCGGAGCTGCCTCCACCGCCGTCATCGGAGCGGCGGGCCAGACCACTACCCGGATCCCCGGCCTGCCCAGCATCATCATGGCCGACGGGCCCGCTGGCCTGCGCCTGGCCCCCACCTACGGTATCGACGCCGAAGGCCCCTTCTCCCTGGGCGACTCCAGCCTGCCCGCCACCTTCCTCGAACTCATGGACGACGCCGGACGCGAGGCCCTCGGCATCGCAGACGCCCCCGAGCCCCGCGAACCCGCCGAGATCCGCGAGCAGTACACCACCGCCATCCCCATCGGCA
>ERZ773005.1560-NODE-1560-length-11666-cov-19.235466_pt1 | contig 11666 bp, 6 predicted proteins | sample MGYA00580666_ERZ773005 | MGnify/ENA primary metagenome ERZ773005 (study PRJEB29015, sample SAMEA2737999) | human oral metagenome | biome: human oral; feature: human-associated habitat; material: dental | place: China | collected 2061 ... | reverse complement strand
AGATAATGGCACAGCCAATCACGATGCCGATATAGTTATAGATGGTTCCGATGATGTGGCCGTAAATAAAGACCCCAGCCACTGAGGTCAAAGCTCCCGGAATGATCGGAACAACGGTTTGTAGGATCTGTAAAAAGATAAAGAGTGGTGGCCCCCAAATTCCAGCTTGCTGGATAAAGGCCGATAGGGTTTCCTTGGACTGTAACACTCCCGCCTGATAGGCCCAAATACAGAAAATCAAGGTGCCGACTCCCCCGACGATAGATGAGATATTGATGACTTGCTGCAGAAGGGGAGAAAAAGCTTTCATTTGCTTATCCTGTGACATGTAAACTCCTCATAGATAGTATGATACTACTATATCATATTTTGGGAAGAAAAACTATCTGGATTATCTGGCTGGAGAAATAAGTGTGGTAAAATGAGAATAAGAAAATGGCGGTATAGAATGAGGGGTATCATGTTAGGTTTAAACTTTAAAGGAAGCTGGCGCCAATATCAAAAACAGGTATTGGATTGTTTTCAGGACTATCAAGCAGACGGTCATGTTCATCTAGTGGCTGCTCCAGGGTCTGGAAAGACAACCATTGGTATCGAGCTAATCTCTCGTTTTGGCAACCCAGCCCTCATCTTAGTTCCGACTGTCACCATTCGTGAACAATGGGTGGATAGAATACAAACTGCTTTTCTAGAGGATGGTCAGATGCTTTCAGACCTCGTTTCCCAAAACTTAAAGGAGATGAAGGCATTAACGATTGTGACCTATCAGGCTTTTCATAGTGCTATGAACCAACTGCAATCACAAGAAGATGGAGAAGCAGAGGATTTTGTGGGGTTTGATTTGCTTGCAAGCCTAAGAGCTCAGAAAGTTGCGACTCTTTGTTTGGACGAATGCCACCACCTGCGCAATGAATGGTGGAAAAGTCTGGAAGCCTTTCGCAAGCAGTATGAACCGCTGAAACTCATCTCCCTGACAGCGACACCACCTTATGACAGTGAGCCTGAACTTTGGGAACGCTATATCCGTATGTGTGGGGAGATCGATCAAGAAATCACGGTACCTGAACTAGTAAAGGAAGACACTCTTTGCCCTCATCAGGATTTTGTCTATATGTGTTCACCAACAGCTGAAGAGGCGGAACGTCTCAAATGGTTTGAGGAGACTAAGTGGGACTATATTCATCACCTTATAGTCGATCCTGATTTTCAAACATTTGTAGCAGGGTCTAAGGTCCTCAAAGGGGATATTTCATCTGATTTGCTCTTAGAAGATCCCAAGTACTTGTCTGCTATGTTGATTTATATGCATTCTCAGGGGTTAACAATTCCTCCCTCTTTACAAAATTTACTGGGAACCCAGAAGCTTCCAGCATTGACCTCCTACTGGCTGGAGACGCTGTTGCAGAGCATACTCTATCAGACATCAGATTGGTATGAGGATCCAGATGGATATAGGAAAAAGTTAGAGGCTGACTTGAAGGCGCGTGGGTTGGTGGAAAAACGTCAGGTTTATCTAGTTAAGTCCAAGGCTTCTGACCAGCTTTTAACCCAATCTCTGGGGAAGTTGTCTGCCATTGCCGATATCTTTTTGACAGAGTATGAGAGTCTAGGTCAGGAACTGAGACAGTTAGTACTAGCTGACTATATTCGCAAGGATTTTGCCACCTATCTGGGAGATAATCAGGCGACCATTTCTCAGTTGGGGGTTCTCCCTTATTTTGAAAGCATTCGTCGAAAAGCTCAGGAGCAAGAGATACCTGTGTCTTTGGCTATCTTGTCAGGTAGTGTCGTTATTTTGCCTACCGATGTGGCAGCAGAGTTGAAGGAGCTCTTGCCTCAGGTTCTTCTTAGTTTCTCATCTATTGGTTACTTGGATCCAAAAGATTATGTGCAGGTTGGTTTTCCGAGCTCAGCTAAGGGAATCGTAGCGGCAGTGACGGAGCTTTTTCAACGAGGGCGGATTCAAGTCCTAGTCGGAACCAAATCTCTCCTCGGAGAGGGTTGGGATGCTCCTTGTGTTAATTCCCTAATACTCGGAAGCTTTGTAGGGAGCTTTATGCTGAGTAACCAGATGCGCGGGCGTGCCATTCGTATCTGGCCGGGACATCCAGAAAAGACCAGTAACATCTGGCATCTGGTAGCCGTTCAAGCGCAAGCACTTATCACTCTTCCTGGTGAGGAGCCTAGACCAGAGAGCAATCAGGATCTGCAAACCTTGTCTCGTCGTATGGAACATTTTCTTGGACTGGCCTATAATCAGGAGAGTATTGAGACCGGTTTGGATCGTTTGGATTTTCCAAAGCCCCCTTTTAAGAAAAAGCAAATCAGAGAGTATAACGAACGGATTAAGATGTTATCCAAGGATCGAGCAGGTTTGCGCAAAAAATGGTACGATTCTCTCGTAGTGGCAGATCAATTTGAGATTGTCACTGAAGTTGCGACTCAAAAACAGAAAATTCCAATCATGCTCCAGTTTGATGCATTAAAATGGGTACGCATGTCTTTATTGCTGTTAGCAGTGGATTTATTGGTTTTGTTGTTTAGAATGAGACTGACTGGAGTTTGGTGGCTTACAGCAGCTTGTCTCCTCTTTTTGGCCTTTGCATCTTGGCGCTACCTCTGCTATAAGAGTCCCTATAAACGCTTGCAGTCTCTGGGTGAGCAAATCCGAAAGGCTCTGCTAGATGCGGGGCATCTAACGGATGATCAATCCCGTGTTCAGGTAGAGGAGGATAAGGAAAATTATTTGATTTTCGCCTATCTCAAGGGAGGTAGTATGAGAGATAAGGAATTGTTTGCGCAGACTGTAGGGGAGTTCTTTGCTCCAGTGGACAATCAGCGCTATCTCTTGAAGGCAGAGAAAGTCCGACAAGGTCAGTCACCTTACTATGCCGTGCCAAGCCTTTTTGATAAGCGCAAGGAAGAGGCACAAAAATTCCTCGACTTTCTGACGCCAACTATTGGACGTTATCACCTCGTCTACACACGAACAGAGGCCGGACGGAAAACCCTTCTTGAAGCTCGTATCCAAGCTCTCTCTAACAAAAACGACCGTATCTTGACTAAGAAGAAGGTTAAAAGCCAGTTGGAGTAGGGGAGGTAAAATATACCCCTCTAGAAAATAAAAAAGCAAAGGGAGAAAATATGGCAGATACAATTTTAATTTTAGGTAATGGCTTTGATATTGCTATGGATCGAAAAACAAAGTATACTGATTTTATTGACTTCGAAAAACAATTATTTTCTAATCCAGATGAGGAGTTGTTAGAATTTCTAAAAGTTAAAAATATAAGGATTGAGAAATACAAGGATAATTTATATTTAAAATTTATCAATGAGAATAAAGCTACTCTGGGAGATAATTGGTCTAATCTTGAAATAATGATTTCGCAACTTGCAGATGCAATAATGTATTTTAAGGAGAAGAGTGATTTGCTATTTCAAATTGCACCTGCAAATCAATTTTGGGTACTTGAAGATAAATTAGTAAGTGAAAATAATTATAGTTCAAAAGTATTTGTTGCTAGAAACTTTATTTCCTTTTATAAAGAGGAAGGTTGGGATTCTTTGGAAAGAGAAGTTGCACTTGAAAAATTAAATAATAAATTTATCAGGCAACTTGATCTATTGATTGAATTGTTAGAAATATATTTATCTTATATAGACTTTCTTGATTTTGAAGTTAGAAATATTAAATCCAAGCCAACAGCTCTAGATGCAATATCAGATTTGTCAAATTCCTCTGTCCTAAACTTTAATTATACTAACACCTCAGGATATTTATTTGGGACTTCTGAGGAGAAAACTCATTTCATACATGGGCGAATTGACTTAGATGGAACTTTTAGTCGCATCAATACTATGGTCTTTGGAATTGAAGATAAAGAAAATTATGTCAACAGTGATTTGATTCCTTATCAGAAGTATTACCAAAGGGTTGTTAAGGAAACAGGAAATTATTATGAAACTTTTTTCGACGCAACTTTAGAATTCACAGAAGATGAATTATGTTTCCCCTATTCTTCATCTAAAAATATAATCATATTTGGTCACTCAGTAGATCCCCTAGATAAAGAGATATTTCATAAGAGTTTTGCATTAGTTGAGGAAGGTGGCTATCCATATCGATTTATTTTCACTTACTTTGATGAACCAGCTAAACGTTCAATTATTAAGAATCTTGCAATCATACTTGGGAAGGAAAAAATGATAGAGTTAACAGGTAAACGGAATATTGTATTCGTAAAGAGTGATGATAAGGACCGTATGAACAAAGAGCTACTACCTTAATAAAGTTAAGAATAGTTTATAGCCCACTCGCTCTACTCAGGTCGAGTGGTTTTTCTTGAAATATGATAAAATAGAAAAGATAATACATTAATTAAGGAAAGTAAAAATGGCAAGTAAAGAAAATGCAGAACGCAAGGAGCTGCATCGTAAAATTTGGGCGATTGCGGACGATGTGCGTGGAGCTGTAGATGGTTGGGATTTTAAGCAATATATCCTAGGAATTCTGTTCTATCGTTTTATTTCAGAGCACATGGCAGACTATTTTGACCGTGCGGAGCATGAGGCTGGGGACTTAGAATTCCGTTATGCTGACATAAGTGACCAAGAAGCTGAGCAAGATTTCAAACCAGGTACAGTTGAGGATAAGGGATTCTTTATCCTTCCGAGTCAACTCTTTGAAAATGTGGTCAAGAATGCCTCGCAAAATGAAAACTTAAACGAAGAATTGGCCAATATTTTCCAAGCTATTGAGAAGTCAGCGATTGGTTTCAAATCAGAGGGTGATATCAAAGGTTTGTTTGATAACTTGGATACCCGAAGCAACATCCTTGGTGGAAGCGTTCCAGAAAAAAATAAACGCCTTTCTGATATTCTTAATGGTATCAATAGTATTAACTTTGGAAACTTTGAGGAAAATGACATTGATGCCTTTGGGGATGCCTATGAATTCTTGATTTCCAACTATGCCAGTAACGCAGGGAAAAGTGGTGGGGAATTTTTCACCCCTCAGACTGTTTCTAAATTGTTAGCTCGACTAGTCATGGTCGGTAAGGACAAGATTAATAAGGTCTATGACCCAACATGTGGGTCGGGCTCACTCTTGTTACAGATGAAAAAACAATACGAAGACCATATCTTGGAGGATGGTTTCTTTGGTCAGGAAATCAATATGACCAACTATAACTTGGCTCGTATGAATATGTTCTTGCACAATATCAATTACAATAACTTTGACATTAAGCGAGGGGACACCCTTTTAAATCCTCAGCATTTAGAAGAAAAGCCTTTTGACGCTATCGTCTCTAACCCTCCTTACTCTGTTAAATGGGTGGGAGATGGAGATCCAACTCTGATAAACGATGACCGTTTCGCTCCTGCAGGGAAACTAGCACCCAAGTCAAAAGCTGATTTTGCTTTTATCATGCATAGTCTTAACCACTTGTCTAATAAAGGTAGGGCAGCAATTGTTTGTTTCCCGGGCATTTTCTATCGTGGTGGTGCTGAAAAGACCATTCGTCAGTATCTGGTAGATAACAACTTTGTTGAAGCGGTTATTGCTCTACCTGATAATCTCTTCTTTGGCACCTCTATCGCAACCACTATTTTAGTGTTGGCGAAGAATAAACTAGAAAACAAAACCCTCTTTATTGATGCGAGTAAAGAATTCAAAAAAGAGACCAATAATAATGTCTTGACAGATAGTAATATCGATTATATCGTTGAATTATTCACTAATTATCAAAGTGTAGACTATAAAGCAGCTCTTGTTGATAATGATGTGATTGGATCAGAACAAGACTACAATCTTTCTGTCTCAACCTATGTCGAACAAGAAGATACACGTGAGAAGATTGATATTGATGAGCTCAATAAAGAAATCGCTGAGACCGTTGCCAGGATTGACCACTTGCGTGCAGAGATACATAAAATTGTAGAGGAATTGAGCCATGGCAAATGATGTGATTCTTTATAGAACTGATGACGGAGAGTCCGCTATTGAACTCCACTTGGATAATGGAACGGTCTGGCTGACCCAACAAGAACTAGCTGAGCTCTTTCAGACCTCCAAGCAAAACATTAGTAAACATATCAAGGCGATATTTGAAGATGGTGAATTGGATGAAACAGTGGTTGTCAACTATCAGTTGATAACCACTCGTCACGGTGCAATAGCTGGTAAAACTCAGTCAAAAAAAGTTGCCTACTATAATCTCGACATGATTTTGGCGATTGGTTATCGAGTACGATCTCCTCGTGGAGTCCAGTTTAGACACTATGCTTCGACAGTCTTGAAAGAGTATCTGATCAAAGGCTTTGCTATGGATGATGAGCGCTTGAAAAACTTGGGTGGAGGCTCTTACTTTAAAGAACTTCTGGAAAGAATCCGAGACATTCGCTCAAGTGAAAAAGTCTTTTACCGTCAGGTTTTAGATCTTTTCGCTACATCAAGTGATTACAATGCAAACTCTCCAGAGGCAAAGAAATTCTTTGCGACGGTGCAAAACAAGATGCATTATGCCATTCATCACAATACTGCCAGTGAACTCATTTATAACCGTGTCAATAGCGAAAAGGAATTTATGGGCTTGACCACTTTTAAGGGAGACCTTCCCACTTTATCTGAAGCAAAGGTTGCCAAGAACTATCTGACAGAAAAGGAACTCCGTGGACTTAATCAACTAGTATCTGGATATCTGGACTTTGCGGAAAGACAGGCAGAGCGAGAAGAAGTCATGACCATGGCTGACTGGGTGGCTCACGTAGATCGTATTCTTCAGGCTACGGGGGAAGACTTGCTAGCTAACAGTGGTTCTATCTCTCGTGAACAGATGAAGCAGAAGGTAGATAAGGAATATAAGAGCTACCAAGCCAAGACCCTCAGTCAAGTTGAAAAAGATTACCTCAAGGAAATCAAAAGTATTGAAAATCTAGCCAAGAAGGAGGTAACTGATGAACATCCTAGAAGAAATCCAAAACTGTCCCGTTGAGTGGAAAGAATTGGGGGAAGTGGTTGAAGTTTTGGATAGTTTAAGACGCCCAATAACAAAAAGTCAAAGAATTCCGGGTGATATTCCTTATTATGGAGCTAATGGAATTCAAGATTATGTCAAAGATTGGATTTTTGACGGCACTTTTATTTTGATGGGAGAAGATGGGAGTGTAATAAAAAATGATAATTCACCTATATTACACTGGGTGATAGGTAAAATTTGGGTTAACAATCATGCGCATATTTTAGGTGAAGTGCCAGGATGTGCTTTATTGAAATATGTGTATTATGTATTGAGTCAAACTGATGTCTCTGATATTGTTAGAGGGACACCTCCTAAGCTTAATCAAAAGAATCTAAAAAGTATAAAAATTCCAATTCCTCCCCTAGAAATTCAAAAAAAAATCGTGCAAATACTTGACAAATTCACCAATTATGTTACAGAATTGACCTCAGAATTGACCTCAGAATTGACCTCACGTAAAAAGCAATATTCTTTTTATAGAGATAAACTCTTGTCATTTGAAGACGAGGTTTATCAGGTTAAGTGGAAGATGTTAAATGAGTTTCTTAAAAAAGGAAAAGGAACTAAAATTACAGCTAGTCAGATGAAATTACTTCACAAAGAAGGTGCGCCAATCCGTATCTTTGCAGGAGGAAAGACTTACGCTGATGTGAACTATGGAGATATTCCCGATAAAGATATTCATACAGAAGAGGCAATTGTTGTAAAATCTCGTGGAATTATTGATTTTGAATACTGTACAGAACCATTTAGTTTTAAAAATGAATTTTGGTCATACAGTTCAGACAATGAAAATATCAACTTAAGATATATTTATCATTACTTAGTTCATAATAAAGAACATTTTCAAAACATCGCTAATAATATGCAGATGCCACAAATTTCTAGTAATGATACTGAAAAATTCAAAATTCCAGTCCCTTCTCTCGAAATCCAGTCTCGTATTGTTCAAGTTCTAGACAACTTTGACACGGTTTGTAATGACCTAAACATCGGACTACCTAAGGAGATTGAACTTCGTCAAAAACAGTATGAATATTTTAGAGAAAAACTCTTGACATTCGTCGCCGAAGGCGAGTACACTGAGAGTAGAGTAGAGGAGTGGGACAACTCCGCTATTATCAAACTTTTACAGTGGGTATTTGGCCCAATTCGGGTGAAAGTGGGACAAGTTGTTAATTTGCAACGTGGGAAACGTCTTGTTAGAAATCAACTAACTACTTCAGGAAGTGTTCCAGTTTATCAAAACAGTTTGACGCCTTTAGGATATTATACTGAATCAAACAGAGTGAAAAATACTAGCTTTGTAATTTGTGCCGGGGCGGCTGGTGAAATTGGATATAGCGATAGGGATTTTTGGGCAGCAGATGATGTCTACACATTAGAGACATTAGATAATATTGCTGATAAATTTATGTACTATGTCTTGTTAAGTAAGCAAGATAGACTCAAATTACAAGTTCGAAAGGCTAGTATTCCGAGATTATCTAAGGATCCTATTGATAAAGTAACATTCTACTTACCATCCCTTGCTGAACAAAAAAGAATTGTCTCCATTCTTGATAATTTTAACACCTTAACTAACTCTCTTTCTGAAGGTCTTCCAAAGGAAATTGAACTAAGACAGAAACAGTATGAATACTGGAGAAATCAATTGCTTAATTTTAATGAATAAGGAAAAGTAATCATGGCGGATGACAAAATATTTAATACATTGGAAGATGTGGCGGACGAACTGATTTCAAGTACTAAGAAGGTGCATTTAATTTATGCTTTTAATGCCACAGGGAAAACACGACTTTCTACGATTTTAAAGGATAAATTAAATGTGTCGGAGAATGATGAAGAGTCAGAAATTAAGAAAATACTTTATTTTAATGCTTTCACAGAAGATCTTTTTACTTGGGAAAATGATTTAGAGAATGATGTGGATCGTTACCTTAAATATGATAAGCGTACTTTTTTTGGTAAGCTTTTAGAAGATCAGCAACAATTTGAACAGGTTATTATCAACTTTCAGAAGTATGTCCATAACCTCACAGTTCCAAGTTTTGGGGATATTGAGAGTCAGGCAATCGATAGTTCTGGATTACCGATTTTTGATAAGATTGGAGACCAGCGTATTCCAAGATTACTGAGTAATTTTAAAGAAATTCGCTTTACTCTAGATGGTAATACAGTCAAAATTTCTAGAGGAGAGGAAAGAATTTTTGTTTGGTCGATTTTCATTACTCTCTTAGAACTTATTATTGAAGAATTGAGCGACTCAGAAATTGATTCTGACTTTCAAAACATTAAGTATATTTATATAGATGATCCAATTTCCTCGTTAGATGATAACAATATCATTGATTCCGCGATTTTTTTAAAGGATGTCATTGCAAAATCTGAAAATACAGATTTGAAGTTTATACTTTCTACTCACCAGCCACTTTTCTACAATGTCTTATATAATGAAATTAGATTCGAAAAAAGAATTAAGAGGACATGCTTCTATGTAATGAAAAAAGAGATTGATAATAATGGTGAAGTGAAATATATATTGACTGATGTTGAAAAAGATTCTCCCTTTGGATATCATCTAAAGGTAAGAGAAGAATTACGTAGAGCTGTAGACAGTGGACGAGTAGAAAAATTTCATTATGCCTTGTTTAGAAATCTGTTAGAAAAAACAGCTACATTTTTAGGTTATGGTAGATGGGAGGAGGTTTTATTAGGATTAGAGGTAGTTGGTGAGGAGATTACCAAAGAAAATATAGAACCATATGCTCAAAGGATTGATTTATTCACTCATAATCGTCAATCAGACTTGGAGTTTAGATATTTGCAAGAACGAGAAAAAAATACCTTAATAGAATTATTCAATAGTTTTGAGATAAAGTATAAATTTAACCAAAAAGAGGAAAATTAAAATGGTTGATTATTCAAAAATACATGAAGTAATTGCGGAAACAAATGAAGGGATTCTCTTGGCTGAGTATCAACCAGAGTATCGTACGGATAGAGAGTATCAGTCAGAGGCTGATCTAGAAAATCAGTTAATTTCTGATTTGGTGAATCATCTTAACTATGAACGCCTAAATATTCATACACCTGAAGAGCTCTTAGCAAATGCCAAAGTTCAGATTCAAAAACTCAATAAGGTGACTTTTACGGATGCGGAGTGGAGTCGCTTTGTAGTGGAGTATTTGGACTGTCCCAATGAAGGTTTGGTTGAAAAAACACGAAAAATCCAAGAGAATCATATCTATGACTTTGTCTTTGATGATGGGCGGATTAAAAATATTTTCATCCTTGATAAGAAAAACATTCATAACAACAGCATGCAGGTCATCAATCAAGTGACCCAGGTGGGGAGTCATACCAACCGTTATGATGTGACCATCCTAGTAAACGGCCTCCCCTTAGTTCAGATTGAATTAAAGAGACGAGGGGTTAGTCTTAAAGAAGCTTTTGAACAAATCCATAGATATAGTAAGGAAAGTTTCAATAGCGAAAATTCTTTATACAAATATATTCAGATTTTTGTTATTTCCAATGGCACTTATACACGCTACTTTGCAAATACGACAGCTCAAAATAAAAATCATTATGAGTTCACCTGTGAATGGGCAGACCGTAAAAATAAAACCATTCACGATTTAGAAGACTTTACTGTCACTTTCTTGAGTAAGCGAGTCCTCTTGGAAGTCTTGACCAAGTATTGTGTCTTTGATGCTGATAATACCTTGCTCATCATGCGCCCTTATCAGATAGCAGCTACTGAGAGTATCATACGCAAGATTCATTCATCTAATGAGATGAAGAACTTTGGGACCATTAATGCTTGTGGCTATATCTGGCATACGACGGGTTCAGGGAAAACTTTGACCAGCTTTAAGACAGCTCGTTTGTCGACAGAGTTGGACTATATTGACAAAGTGATTTTTGTGGTGGATAGAAAAGACTTAGACTATCAAACTATGAAGGAATATCAAAAATTCCAACCAAATTCAGTCAATGGTAGTAATAATACAAAAGAACTCCAACGTAGTATTGAAGAAAATGATGGAAAAATCGTTGTCACAACTATTCAGAAGTTAAATAAATTTATAACAGCAAATCCAAATCATGAAATCTACAGTAAGAAATGTGTCTTGATTTTTGACGAGTGCCATCGCTCCCAGTTTGGAAAGGCGCAAAAGCGTATCAAAAAAGCTTTTAAACAGTATGCTTTATTTGGATTTACAGGTACTCCGATTTTCCCAGAAAATAGCTTAACAGGAGAAACAACACAAGAGGTTTTTGGAGAGCAACTTCATAACTACGTTATAACAGATGCTATTCGAGATAAAAAAGTGTTGAAGTTCAAAGTCGACTATAACTATATCAAGCCTGAAATAAACAAGTATAGAGAAGCTGAAAAAGCAGTTGGTCAAGAGATTGATGAGAAGAAACTCAAAAAGATGGAGAAGGAGCTCCTATTGCATCCAGAACGGATTGCAACCATCACTGAGTACCTGTTGAGAGTTTATAATGATAAAACGCATCGAAATCAACACTATACTCATAAGCAAAAACAACTGTTTGGCTTTAATGCCATGTTAGCTGTACAAAGTATTGAAGCAGCAAAATTATACTATGAAGAACTCCAACGGCAAC
>ERZ773005.1556-NODE-1556-length-11682-cov-49.648491_pt1 | contig 11682 bp, 12 predicted proteins | sample MGYA00580666_ERZ773005 | MGnify/ENA primary metagenome ERZ773005 (study PRJEB29015, sample SAMEA2737999) | human oral metagenome | biome: human oral; feature: human-associated habitat; material: dental | place: China | collected 2061 ... | reverse complement strand
ACTCTTTCGCAGCTTAGGATAACTCTGCGACTGGTCAGTCCGATTTAATCCGTGTCTCCCTAGCTCTTCCGGGAGCGGCGCCACAACTCAAGGTAGCGTCCCACGTTTGCACGATCTAGCCGCGTCGCGTTGGGATTGGGCAAAGACCTCACGAACTGGGCACCGTAGCGCTTGGTCACCAAACGCGAGTCGGCAAGCACGAGCACTCCCGCATCATCCGAGCTTCGTATGAGTCTTCCCGCCGCCTGTTTAACGGCAATGATCGCCTCAGGAAGAGAGTGCTTCCACCAGGAGCGATCCTCACGAAGCTCGCGCTCGCGAACAAGCGGGTCCTGGGGATTCGCGAAGGGAAGCTTGGGAATAACGACACAGCGCAGCGTGTCACCTACCGCATCGAAGCCCTCCCAAAACGAGCGAAGCGCAAGAAGCGAACAGCTCTTATCAGCCAAGAACCTTTCGCGAAGACGTCTTGGAGAGGAACCGCGCTCCTGGCACAAAAGATGTATCCCGGCCTGTGCGAGCCGCGGCTTCAGTCCCTGATACACCTTCTCCATGTCCCGCCGGTTCGTGAAGAGTGTGAGCGTGGAGCCGCCCATGGCTCGATGGACCTCAAATAAGAGTTCCTCAAGGGCAGGCAAGTACCGCGTATCCCCTGGCTGGGGCATGTCCTGGGCAATAACGACTGACATGTTGTGCTCGAAGTCGAAAGACGATCTCAGGAGTATGTCCCTGTGAGTCCCAGCATCCTCGACGTCGAGTCCAACTGCATGATCAAAGTGCTCGAAGCTCTCCCCCACCGCCATCGTCGCCGAGGTAAACACGACGCTCTCCATCTCGGGGAGCCAGCGCTTTCCAAGCTCAGAGCCTATATCGAGCCTCTGGGCAACAAGCTTCTCACCGCCCATCTCACGCCGTTTACGAGAAAGCTCAGCAAAGTAGAAGTAGTTCTCGTCCTCACCCGAGATGACGAGCCTGAGCGTCACGAGCAACTCTTCCGCGAAACTGCCTGCCTCTGTGAGGTCTGCTGCAAGAGACGCATCCTGTCCGGACAGCGCCTCCGCCGTCTCGTGGACGTCCTTGACAAGCTCATCTAGCTGCGTCTCGGCCGCAGACGCCGCCCCCAAGAAGGTCTCCCACACCTTTGTCGCACGCAGCTCATCATCAATCCAGAGCTGAATGCTACCATAGCCACTCTTTCCCGTATGCTCGCCCAAGGCGTGGAGTGCCTCGACAAGTGCGCTCACAGAAACCGAGGCGCGCGCCGCAACGGCAGAGGTCTTGGTAAGTAGGCGCAGCGGCAGCGTAGAGGCCTCATGGGAAGTAAGCTTGGACATGATCGCGTGGATCGTTCCCGTCTTGGTTCCGCCAAGGCGCACAAAGCCCTCGCGAGCCGCATCGCCCGAGAACTCTCGGGCCCACTGTCGACGAGCCTCGTCCTCAAATCCATGCGCCTCGTCGACCACCCAGTGTCTGATGGTAGGCAGTATTCTTCCTTCCATGTCAATGTCGCGCAGGAGCAGGGCATGGTTTGTGACGACGATGTCGCTCTCGGACGCGCGACGTCGAGCCCCGTGCACGAAGCACTCTGCGGGAAAGTACGGGCACTTGTTGCGCAGACATTCCGCAGGCGTGGTGGTGAGCATGGAGCGAGGCACGGAGCGCCAGCGTATGCCAAGAGCATCGATGTCCCCCTCCACCGCCTGGCAGGCGAATGCATAGCTCACGGCCAGCGAAGTAAGCATATCGGACTGTGTCGCACTGTGGGACCTGCTCCCCTCATCTGCGGAAGGAAGCTCCACCGTGCTCGCATAGTCAAGCCTGTGCAGGCAGAGGTAGTGTTCGTAACCCTTGAGACTCGTGAAGCTGACCCCCTGGGGCAAGACGCTATCGAGGGCGGGCAGCTCGTGAGAGACGAGCTGGTCTGTGAGGGCGTTCGTCTTCGTGGCTATGCCTGCGGTCACGCCGTTTGCCTGTGCGTAGTGGACCTCGGGAAGCAGGTAGGCCATTGACTTCCCAACGCCGGTTCCTGCCTCTATCGCCCTGTGTGTCCCCTCGGCGAGCGCTGATGTGACCTCGAGCGCCATCTCGATCTGATCGGACCTCTCCTCAAAGGAGCCATACATGTCACTTAAAAGTCCACCCTTTGAAAACGCCATCCTAACTTCGTCGGCATCTGGTGCCAGAGACCTCGCCCCCACCTCCTTGACACGCGCTGCCCCCCTTTTAGCAGCATCACTAACCAAGCTGCTTCGGATAGCCTTGAGGAGGAAGGGTCTTGGATCCTGCATGCTGGCAATGTGCGCGAGGATGGGCCTGAACTGCCAATTAACCTCCTCGTGCATCTGCGAGAGGCGACGCATGAGTCCCTGCGGCAGCTCCATGAGGCCAGAGAGGATGATGGGCCACATACCCGCGAGCGCGTCTACATCATCCATAGCACGGTGCGTCACGGTGTCACGGCCAAAGGCCCTGGCCATATCGGAGAGCCTGTGTGAAGAGAGCATGGGAAGTGCGATCCGCGAGAGGGCCAGGCTGTCGACCCAGAGCTCGCTCACCTCACGACCACCGGGAACCTTCTCGATAAAGCCACGATCGAAGCTCGCGTTATGGGCGATGACAGGCATGCCTCCCACAAAGTTTGCCAAAAGCGAAACGGCCTCTTGGGGACACGGAGCGTCTGCGACATCGATGTCGCGAATATGCGTGAGCGCACGTATATCGGGCGGAATGGGACGACTGGGATTGACGAAGGTCCTAAAGCGCTCTGCTACCTCCTTCCCGACAAGACGTGCGGCCGCTATCTCTATGAGTTCGCAGTCCTTAAACGAGAGTCCCGTCGTTTCGGTGTCAAGAACGATGACTCCCTCCTCGAGGGGTCCGAAGTCAGTGTGCGCGGCTTTATCGGGAAGCCCGATATATGCATCTCGCACCGCAGCTGTCACACCCGGGACAAGCAGGGCGGCTATGGTCTCACTCACTGTGTTAGCGTGGTTCTCTTGCATACGCGAGTCCACGCTAGCGTGCGGCGCGCACGGAAACATCCTCGAGGGCCCACTGGACAAAGAGGGTACAGAGCTCAGAAAACTCGATACCAGCATGACGAGCGGCATCGGGCAAAAGGCTTCTGTCCGTCATGCCGGGGATGGAGTTAGTCTCGAGCATTACTGGCGTTCCATCATCCTTGACGATGAAGTCCGTGCGAGAGACGCCCCTGCATCCAAGAGCTTTGTGGGCAGCGATACCAAGTTCTTCAGCTCTTTTATAGATAGTCTCGTCGAGGCGAGCGGGAATAATGTGATGCAGCGATGCGGGCTCATACTTGACCTTCAAATCATAGAACTCAGAGTCAAGCGCTATCTCGATGATGGGAAGCGCCCTTGGCTCGTCGTTTCCGATGACGGGCACAGTGATCTCCACACCAGAGACGCATTCCTCAACAAGCACACGGTCGCCCTCGCTTTCCGCCTTCCGTACCGCAGCGGCAAGCCCTCCCCTCTCGTTGACGCGGCTTATGCCAAAGCTCGAGCCATTACTTACAGGCTTTACGAAAAGGGGCAGCCCCATCTTATCCACAATGGCATCGAGGTCATCATCTGTTGGCTCTGAACCAGGGGCAAGGGTGACGCCTGATGGAACGGGGATACCTGCAGCACGACAGATGTCCTTTGCCCTCTCCTTATCGGCAGAAAGAGCAGACGAGAGGACACCCGAAAAGGTATAGGGTACATGAAGAACCTCGAGAAGCCCCTGGATGCAACCATCCTCACCATAACGGCCGTGTAGGGCAATGAAGGCCACATCGTAGTCCCCTGCGGACAGGCACTCGACAAAGTGAACGTCGGCTATGTCAAGGAGTTCTACGGTTATGAAACCGGCTTCCCTGAGTGCCTGTTGACAGGCACGACCCGAGCTCATGGAGATGTCACGCTCGTCGGACCATCCGCCGCTGAGGACGGCGACCCTATATTGTGTAAGCTCGGTTCTCTCCATAGGGAGCTCTCTTTCTGCCCGTAGCGTCTGGGTTAGACTTTGTGCAGCGAGTCCTCGCCACACGAGACCAGCGTGGCCTCTGCTCCTCTTGAGGATACTCCACCTTACTGGCAACCCACGAACAGGGATCACGAATCATGCAGAATGACATGAGCGAGCTCTTTGAGGCATCAGAGACAACTACAGACCCAAACCTGGGCGCACAAGAGGCGGAAAGGCCTTCTATCACAGGAAAGCTCGACCTTCGCAGTATGACCCGTGGACAGCTACAAGAGCTCATGAGTGAGCTGGGACAGCCTGCTTTTAGGGTGAAGCAGGTCGAGGAGTGGGTCTGGCGTAAGAATGTCTCGTCTCTCGACGAGATGAGCAACCTCCCAAAGACGCTGCGTCATGCACTTCAAGACCGCGTGACACTTGACAGCGCAGAGGAGATCGCACGGCAGCTATCCACTGACGGAAGCAGAAAGTACCTGCTGCGCTTTCCTGATGGGGTGAGCGTCGAGTGTGTGGGTATGCCCTCCAAAGGAAGACTCACCGCCTGCGCCTCAAGCCAGGCGGGGTGCGGAATCGGCTGCGCCTTCTGTGCGACGGGGATGTCTGGCCTTACGCGCTCGCTCTCGGCAGGCGAGATATACGAGCAGGTCATGCACGTGCGTGATGACTTTGGACGTCGTGTCACAAGTGTTGTCCTCATGGGCCAGGGCGAACCCTTTACAAACTATACGGAGACACTCGCGGCCCTGCGTAGGCTTAATTCTCCCGATGGGGCAGGTATCGGCGCGCGCCATCTTACGGTTTCGACCTGCGGCATCATTCCCATGATAAAGAGGTTTGCCAACGAGCCCGAGCAGTTTACCCTCGCCGTGTCGCTTCACTCGGCCGTGCAGAGGACCCGAGACATGCTCATGCCGGGTGTTAAGAAGTATTCGCTCATCCACCTCTATGACATCATGAACGAATACGTCAACAAGACCGGAAGGCGTCCAAGCTATGAGTTTGCCCTCATCAGGGGCGTTAACGACAGCGACAACGAGATTGCTGCCCTTTGTGATTTTTGCCGAGACAATCTTGCGCACGTCAACCTCATCATGCTCAATGAGGTCAAAGGATCAAAGTTTCAACCCTCCACCAATGAGAGGGCACGCGAGTTTGTGCGGCGACTGACAAGCGTTGGGGTCGAGGCAACCATCAGGGACTCTCGAGGCTCAGACATTGATGCCGCCTGTGGCCAACTTAGGCAAAGTGTTGATGGTACGCTACGGACACACTGAGCTCGTCATTCTGTGGCCTCTTACAGCGTTTATGACTACACTGCGGTGAGCGCGCCCGTCTTAAGCTCCGCAAAGTCGTAGTACCACCCAAATGACATCCTGCCACACCGTATAGGTGGCCCTCAGTATCCCAGGCGTTCCCATTCCTGCTGGATTTGCCTTCTGTTAGCGTCTAATTGGTCGAGATCCGTCTTCTCTCCTACCAACCCATCAAGCATATCTAACAAGGCATAGTAACCGCGAGCAAGTGACGATCCTGTCTCACGTAGGTTGCGACGGGCCTCGTTTGTGAGCAGCAATTTATACGCGGCAAAAGTCATGCCAGCTGTTACCAAAACAATGCCCATAGCGTTTCTCGGCCTCATGGGTGTCTCTACTCCATCCCCTCACGAGAGAATAATGACACGAGGCGGGCAAGTTCCTCCTCATCCTCGAACTCAATTTCTATCTTATTGCGGTTCCTCACACGCTTGACTCTGACGCTTGCATTCAGAGCAAGGCGAAGCTGCCGTGCCGCCCTCTTAAATGAGTTCGGTGTAGGTTCGCGCCTCTTTTCTTCCTTCCTCATGCCAGAAAATAGCGGAGCAAGACTTTCTGTCTGTCTAACCGATAGTCGCTCTTCCAGTACCTTTCTGGCAAGCCGTATTCTTGCCTCTTCGTCTGCCACTGCAAGGATGGCACGAGCATGTCCTGCGGATAGCTTTCCCTCAGCCATCATGTCTTGGACTTCCTCAGGCAGATCAAGTAATCGCAATGTATTTGCTATCGAAGAGCGAGACTTAGATAGGATCTTACCAAGCTGCTCTTGAGTAAGCCCATTATCCCTAATGAGCTTTGAGTATCCCTGAGCTTCCTCAATGGGATTCAGATCCGCTCTTTGAAGATTCTCGATAAGGGCAAGTTGAAATACTTCCTTATCAGAGATCTCCCGTATTATAACGGGGATCTCCTCTAGCTCAGCAAGTACTGCCGCCTGATAACGACGCTCGCCTGCCACAATCTCATACTTATCTCCCACTTTGCGTACGAGAATCGGCTGCAATACCCCATTTTGTCTGATCGAGTCCGCCAACTCGTTGAGCTTGTCTTGATCGAAAGACTTTCTTGGTTGATTCTCATTCGTTTTAATCTGGCTCAGGGGAAGAACAAACTCCGTCCTCATAGCGCCAACCTCAACGTCAGCGCCCCCCATGAGTGATTCTAATCCCTTACCGAGCCCGCTCCTCTTAGCCACGTCGCACCACCTCTCTTGCAAGCTTTTGGTAGGCGAGAGCGCCCTTGTTCACTCGGGAATAATGGTTGATTGGCCTCCCATGAGATGGAGCCTCAGAAAGTTTTACGCTTCTCGGTATGATTGATTTAAATACTTTGTTCCCAAAGTACCTCTGAACTTCATCGACAACTTCCCTTGAGAGTGTCGTTCTTGCATCGTACATGGTCATAACGACACCAAAGACTGTAAGCCCTGGGTTGAGTCGAGTTTGAACCATTTTCATTGATTCTAGTAGCTTTGTAACACCCTCAAGCGCATAGAACTCACATTGAATAGGGATGAGCAACGAAGTTGCAGCAACGAGGGCATTAACTGTAAGTAGTCCGAGTGAGGGAGGACAATCGATAAATATGTAGTCAAATTCATCCCGGATGGGGGCAATGGTCTCTTTGAGAAACGTTTCACGTGAAACCTGGGCGACGAGTTCGATCTCTGCGCCAGCAAGTTGGATGGTTGAGGGAATAACGAAAACCGATTTCTCTATTGTTGGATGAATCATATCATCTATGGAATCGCCCTTAAGTAAGGCATCATAGATATCACCTTCAAGTCCTTCCTTTTCTATACCAAAGCCGCTCGTACAATTTCCCTGTGGGTCAAAATCAACTACAAGAACCTTCTTCTTGTTCTCTCCAAGTGCAGCTGCAAGATTAACGGCAGTCGTAGATTTGCCAACACCTCCCTTCTGGTTGATTATCGCAATCACATGTGTCTGTGCATCTGGAAATGCTCGCTTTACGTCTCTAAAGCCCACATATCCTCCCTTTAGGTAGAACTAATCAACTCATATCGCTCACGTCTTCATATCATATGCTAGTTGTTTCACGTGAAACTGCTGAGATGAAATTGTCCGTCTGATTCTATTCCATCTCGATTTATAGAGTTACCTCGTAATCTCCGCCTCGTACATTTCAATCATTGTCGCAGCTAAGAGATATAGCTTCGAGAGTGGCACTCATAGCAAAATCGATGATATGTAAAACACAGACATAGAAATTGGATCGAACGCTGTCAGTATCATGCAGTATATGGCTCTTTGGGGTTTGTGTAAGTTGACGCTTATTAAAAACGCCAAGCTATCGACGACGCCACTTACGCAGAGCCTGTCGCGCAGAATCTATTTACTCGTCCAAGGAAAAGACGACCACTGAGGGAGCACCACTGACACACCGCAACGGCTAAGGTGCTCGTGCCATCAAACGCAGTTCACATCGCAACTCGCATCGCAGTTCACGCTATAGCTCGCATTGTAACAGCGTACACGGATACCACGAAACGGCACCGAGAGGCCGTCTTCGTCGATCTGTGTACACTCCTTTGCTTTCACGTCTGTCTGTAACGGTAAGACAGTGTACACGAATGCCACAGAACAGCTTTGAAGAACCGTTTTCGTCGATCTGTGTACACTCTTGTACCCCCACGACCACCCACACAACTGGACAAAGCCATGGGTTTACGACATCGATGGTTCCATGGTCCCCGTTATGCCTGGACACTCAGACCTGAGGCCCACGCCGCTGAAACAATGAAGCAACTATCCATCCAAACGAGCTCACAATGCCTTCAGTGTATACATCTAAATCTGTGAGTAGGAACTGTGACATATCCATAGAGCACAGGGAAGACGTAAAACAAATCAGACTGACAAATTGGTTGAGGCTGTACCCGTGACGGACGAAAAACTTAGGATGATGTGACATGCTCACAAGCGGAGGGACGTCTCTGTGCAATGATCGAACGATCGAGACAAACAGGCAGTGGGAGGGCCGAGGATGGCACCAGGCAAGTAGGCGTGACCCACGCGGACTGAGTGGGAAGGCAGGGTCAGGCGCACAAGGCGAGTCGGCCTCCTCGACCAGATGGATTTCGTGGTGCCCTGGGCCGTGGCTTCCGTTCCTGATTAAGCTGTCAAGGGCGAATATGGGCAGGCACGGCAGGCGGCCCTGACCCGTCAAAATGCTGCCTAAGATGAGCCTCGTGCAGTGCCGGCCAGACATGTTCGATGTTGCCTGCGAGGACGTCTGCTACGAATCACTCTCGGTCCACGACTTTACGTGATGTCGGTATTGCGTGCCTGACAGCTGCGAGGTGCACGGGCTCGTGCAGGATAACGATGGTTTCTGTCACGCCAACACGGACTAGCGGGGCGTCGCCAGACACAAAGAATCCGCTCGGATCCGCGCCCCTCCGGATCGGTTGGCGCGTCGCGATGGGCCCTCTGAATCCGGAGCCGCACGACGGGTGCGGGAGGGCAGGTGCGGGAGGCGGAGCCAAAGCCTCTGTGCACGAGTGGCAAAAAACTCCTGCCAAGTCGCCAGACAAACTCTCGGCTACACAAAAGTGCACTACTGCGGCATCACAAAGGGGGGCGGATGCACATCCGACTGATGTTATATAATCACAAGTAGTTACGAAAGTGTTTCTTGTACCAGCTTCTAATCTTACTGAACTAAAACAACCTTGTACGAAAAGATGTCTTTTATTCTACGGTTGTTAAGCATTCAAGGAAGCGACCCGATAGCTATAGAGGACGATGTACCGCCATCCCAGGCTTACGAGGAAGACTCACCGTTGCCTCCTCAGTCTTCATAAAACAAATGAGTTCCCTATGGCCAGAGGAATGGGGTAAGTCATACGTTTCACGTGAAACAAGCTTCATACCGCAAAGCTGTGCAACACCCTCTGCATGCACAAGTTCATTAGCTTCAATATAAGCCTTAGAGCTTACAAGCAAGCCATTCGGTTTGAGTAAGGGAGAAGCATACTCAATAAGAATACTGAGTTTTGCGACAGCACGTACCAAAACAAGGTCAAATGAAGCAGCACTACGCCGTGCAAGGTCCTCAGCACGAATAGACAGGGCGCTAATCCTTGAATCAAGTCCAAGGCTAGCAATAAACTCACGTACGGCATGAATCTTCTTCATAATGGAATCAATGAGCAATCCATCCATCTCTGTGACGATAGAAAAGGGAATTCCTGGAAAACCAGCACCAGTACCAAGATCGAGAAATCGAGGGCTATTAGATAGATAAGCTGATAGACAGTGACTGTCCTCAAGTACCTTGACAAAGAGTAGAGAGTCAATATAGTGACGAACTATAGCATCATGAGGATCAGTTATCCTTGTGAGGTTGATTTGCTCATTCTTTTCAATGACCATACAAAAATGTCTAATCATGAGTAACGCATCATCGGAAGACAGTGATAAGCCAAGAGTTTCAGCTTGAGAAACAAGATAGTTTATAAGCGGATTGATTTGAGATAGCTCCATAGTATCCACCTGACAGAAAACAACGGATCACTAAGTATTGGCACACATGATAACAACTCTCTTATAGATCACCGTTGACATAACCAGCAACTTTACCTCTCGAGATATGACGTTAAAACCTCATGTCACCCTTGAAGAGCTAACCTACTAATGACATCGTGGCAAAGACGCGAAACATCATCATTTCAACGGTAGCCTAACAAAGAAAATAACAAAGCACAGCCCACTATACCCCTTAAGGATAGTAGGCAGGAAAACAGACAGTCTCTCAATCCATAGTTTATTTCAGCCCCTCCTACATGAACCTGACTTCCCGACACTTCCTTAGCCCACTGGGCGCAGGCCCGGATCGCCGCCAGCCCCGAGAACCTGCGCCTAGCTGCTGAAATGCCTTGGCCGTCGCTTGCGTGCGGCGGCCACGTCTGGTATCATGTGGCATAAGGTTTTCACTTATTCCACAGGAGGCGGGCATGTACATCAGCTACAACGTCGTGGACGGCAACGAGTACGCGACGGTCGTCAGGTCCGTGAGGGACGGCGCCAGGGTCACGAAGGAGGACCGCGTGTACCTGGGCCGGGTCGTGGACAGGGCGCGCGGGGTGTACCGGAGCAAGGCCAGGGGCCTGTTCTCCTACGACCTGGCGACGGGCGAGTTCGGGCCCGCGCCGGAGGGCGTCGAGGGGCCGAGGAGGCGCAATGCTCGCGCCTGGCGCTCGCCGTGTCGTTCGGCGACGCGTTTCTGCTGGACTCGTTCCTGAGATCGGGTGGGCTGATGGCCTGCACCGACGCGTGCGGCCACGCCGGGGACTGGCGGCGCCCACCTACGCGATGCTCCCCTGCCCCAGGGCCAGGATGGCCTCCCAGAGGGTCAGCGAGCGCCTGGAACACGTTGATGACCCTCACCTGATGACGCGCCGTACACTGCCACTCGTCGGTGAACGTACGTGGCGGCACGTTCAGGGACGAGTGGCAGTGCCGCCCTCACTGCCACTCGGCATCGAGCGTACCGTATCGGTACGATCAGGGGCGAGTGGCAGTGCGTCCGGTACGCCCGGGGGCGAGTGGCAGTGCGACTCACACTGCCACTCGGCGGTGAGCGTGCCGGGTAGCGCTCCGTACACTGCCACTCGGTGGTGAACGTACGAGACGGAACATTCAGGGGCGAGTGGCAGTGCTGGTCGGGACGGACTCCGAACCCGCAGCCGTTGCGCCGACGTCAAGACACCCCGGCCGGGGTGTGACCTGGACCTTACCCTTACCCGGAGACGACCCTTCGCGGGGGAGTCTCTTTACGAACAGGACGGCTTCTCAACTGGTCGGGCTGATCCTGAGTTCCCGGCACCTCCTTAGCCCACAACTGGCAGCTTGATGGTGTCCCGACCTGGCCCGGGGCGCGCCATCAGCGAGGCCCTCTGCCCAGACTGCGCCCCTCCGTGCAGCCAGACCCCAGGCCGAGGCTTGCGGGCCCTGGCGCAACCCCCCCGCAGGCTGGCGGGGGGTTGCTCGAGCGCATTTGCCCAGTTGAGACATTTTCCATAGTGCCCCGCAGGCTGGCGGGGGGGTTGCCCCACACTTCCCGGGTGCCGCGATGTGACAGAAAGGCGCAGTCTGTGCGATCTGAGAATCGCAGAGTGCGGCTTTGCGTGAGTCGATCAGGCCAGAATGCGCCTTTTGGTGAGAAGCTTGGGCAGAATGCGCTTTTCCGTCACGTCGCAACCACAGAGTGTGCTTTTCCGTGAGCCGGCGCCGCGTTTGCCCAGGTGAGGAAAAGCGCATTCTGCGGAAAAGCGCACTCTGCGTAGGCAACGTAACGGAAAGGCGCAGTCTGCGCGACGTGGGAGCCGCAGGCCGCGCCTCTCCGTGAGACATTGGGC
>ERZ773005.1555-NODE-1555-length-11686-cov-13.006706_pt1 | contig 11686 bp, 9 predicted proteins | sample MGYA00580666_ERZ773005 | MGnify/ENA primary metagenome ERZ773005 (study PRJEB29015, sample SAMEA2737999) | human oral metagenome | biome: human oral; feature: human-associated habitat; material: dental | place: China | collected 2061 ... | reverse complement strand
GAGGTGTTTGGAAGGAACATAACGAAACAGTTCAGTCTCAAGAAGGACTTTGGAAGGATTATCCGCAGACCTTGACCTTCACACTGCCAGCTCTTGGAGCCAGCATCTGGAAGATCAAGCGTCGTATTAAATCAAAGTCGACTAAAAATAAAAAATAGGGTTATCCCAATTGTTGTAATTGAACTTGTATTAAAATATCGGAGAAAGATACGCAATTTGCGAAATGAAATGAGCCATAAGTTCGGATGCTGTAAGGTATAAGACTTCCTTGGAGTACCGTTCCGTCAACACATTTCCTATATTTGATGTTTAATGCACTCGAACCTTAGCAAGGAGTAGTCTATGAAGAATGAAATGCTAGCTTTGATTCTTGCCGGTGGGCAAGGAACACGTCTTGGAAAGCTTACACAGAGTATTGCAAAACCTGCAGTACAGTTTGGTGGACGTTATCGTATTATTGACTTTGCCCTGTCTAACTGTGCTAATTCCGGCATTCACAATGTCGGTGTCATTACTCAATACCAGCCTCTGGCTTTGAATAGCCATATTGGAAATGGGTCCAGCTGGGGATTAGATGGCATTAATACAGGGGTGTCCATTCTTCAGCCTTATTCTGCTAGTGAAGGAAATCGCTGGTTTGAAGGAACTAGTCATGCAATATTCCAAAATATTGATTACATTGACAGCATCAATCCAGAATATGTCTTGATCTTATCTGGAGACCATATCTACAAGATGGATTATGATGATATGCTCCAGTCTCACAAGGACAATAATGCCAGCTTGACAGTAGCTGTACTGGATGTGCCTCTCAAAGAAGCTAGCCGTTTTGGTATCATGAATACAGATGCTAATAATCGGATTGTTGAATTTGAAGAAAAACCAGAAAATCCTAAGTCAACTAAGGCTTCTATGGGGATTTATATCTTTGATTGGCAACGCCTGCGTAATATGCTGGTGGTGGCTGAAAAGAGCAATGTGGATATGTCCGACTTCGGTAAAAATGTTATCCCTAACTATCTAGAATCTGGCGAAAGCGTTTATGCGTATGAGTTTGCTGGCTATTGGAAAGATGTTGGTACGGTTGAGTCTCTCTGGGAGGCTAATATGGAATATATCAATCCAGAAAATGCTTTGGATAGTCGTAACCGTCGCTGGAAGATTTATTCTCGTAACTTGATTTCTCCGCCAAACTTCCTCAGTGAAAATGCCAAAGTAGAAGATTCTCTGGTTGTTGATGGTTGCTTTGTTGATGGGACTGTTAAACACTCCATCCTTTCTACTGGGGCTCAGGTTAGAAAGGATGCTGTTATTGAGGACTCTGTCATCATGAGTGGTGCTATTATTGGTCAGGGTGCTAAGATTAAGCGAGCTATTATCGGAGAAGGCGCCATCATTGCTGAAGGTGTAGAAATAGATGGCACAGAGGAAGTATTTGTGGTTGGATACAACGAGAAAGTGGGGGTACCAAAAGATGAAGATTGATAAATATTCAGCGATTTTAGGAAATACAGTCGGGTTCCACGATATGTCTACTTTGACAAATCATCGTCCAGTGGCCAGCCTTCCGTTTGGTGGGAAATACCGCTTGATCGACTTTCCACTTTCAAGCCTGGCTAACGCAGGAATTCGTAGCGTCTTTGGTATCTTCCAACAGGACAACATTAGCTCAGTATTTGACCATATCCGTTCAGGTCGTGAATGGGGGCTATCTACTCTTCTCAGTCACTACTATTTGGGAATCTACAATACTCGTGTGGAAAGCTCTACAGTGGGCGAAGAATACTATGATCAGCTCTTGACTTATCTCAAACGTTCTGGTTCCAACCAAACGGTTGCTCTCAACTGTGATATTTTGATCAATATAGATCTCAATCAGGTTTTCCACTTACACAATACAACGCAGCAACCGATCACAGTTGTTTATAAGAAACTGCATAAAGAAAATATTTCTGAAGTAAACTCTGTTTTAAATATTGATGAAACGGACCACGTCAGAGGTCATAAGCTCTTTGATGAGCGGGAAGATGCAGAACTCTTCAATATGTCTACGGATATCTTCGTTGTGGATACTCCATGGTTAATTGAAAAGTTGGAGGAAGAGGCTAAGAAAGAACACCCTCAGAAACTTCGCTATGTCCTACGTGATTTAGCGGTTGAAGAAGGTGCTTTTGCCTATGAATATACTGGCTATTTGGCCAATATCCACTCTGTAGCAACATACTATCAGGCTAACATCGATATGTTAGAAAGCAAAAAATTCTATTCACTCTTTAGCCCAAATCAAAAAATATATACCAAGGTTAAGAATGAGGAACCTACCTATTATGCTCCTTCTTCAAAAGTGTCTCGCGCCCAATTTGCGTCTGGAAGTATTGTCGAGGGTGAAGTTGCTAATTCAGTGATCTCACGTAACACTAATATCAAAGCTGGTAGCCAAGTAAAAAATAGTATTCTATTTCCTCGAGCTGAAATTGGGGAAAATGCAACAGTTGAATATGCCATCCTTGACAAAGGCGTTGAGGTTGCAGAAGGCGTCGTAATACGTGGAACAGCAGAAGACCCAATCGTAGTCAAGAAGGGCCAAAAAGTTACAGAGGACATAATTCGATGAAGATTTTATTCGTAGCAGCAGAAGGAGCACCATTTTCTAAGACAGGTGGTTTGGGAGATGTTATCGGCGCTCTCCCCAAATCACTGGTCAAACATGGCCATGAAGTTGGTGTCATTCTTCCTTATTATGATATGACAGATGCTAAATTTGGCGATCAGGTAGAAGATCTCTTCTATTTTGAAGTCAGTGTTGGTTGGCGTCGCCAGTATGCTGGAGTTAAAAGGCTGGTCTTGAACGGTGTATCTTTCTATTTTATAGACAATCAGCATTATTTCTTCCGTGGCCACGTTTACGGAGATTTTGATGATGGTGAGCGTTTTGCTTTCTTCCAGCTAGCAGCGGTAGAATTAATGGAGCGGATTGATTTCATTCCAGATGTCCTCCATGTACATGACTACCATACTGCGATGATTCCTTTCTTGGTGAAAGAGAAATATCGTTGGATTCAAGCTTATAACAATATCAAGACAGTTCTAACCATCCACAACTTGGAGTTTCAAGGACAATTCTCTGATAGTATGTTGTGGGAATTATTTGGCGTGGGCTATGAACGTTACGAAGATGGAACCCTTCGCTGGAATGACTGTCTCAACTGGATGAAGGCTGGTATTCTCTACGCAGACAGAGTGACGACTGTATCTCCAAGCTATGCTGGTGAAATTCGGACTCCAGAATTTGGTTGCAATTTGGATCAGATCCTGCGGATGGAATCCGGTAAGCTAGTGGGTATTGTTAATGGTATTGATACAGAGATTTACAATCCTGAAACAGATCCATTGCTAGCCCATCACTTTGACAAATCTGACTTATCTGGTAAACTAGAAAATAAGAGAGCTTTACAGGAACGTGTAGGCTTGCCTGTTAGAGACGATGTTCCACTTGTTGGGATTGTATCGCGTCTGACTCGGCAGAAAGGTTTTGACTTAGTGGTTGAAGAGTTGCATAATTTTCTTCAGCAAGATGTACAAATTGTCCTTTTGGGGACAGGTGATCCAGCTTTTGAACAAGCCTTTGCTTGGTTTGGTCAAGCTTATCCAGACAAGCTTTCGGCTAACATTCTCTTTGATGTGGGATTAGCCCAAGAGATTTATGCTGCCAGTGATATTTTCCTAATGCCTAGTCGCTTCGAACCTTGTGGTCTATCTCAAATGATGGCTATGCGTTATGGAACCTTGCCTTTGGTACATGAAGTTGGCGGTCTACGCGATACAGTAGAACCTTATAATGTTTATACAGGTCAAGGAACTGGATTTAGCTTTAATAATTTTTCTGGTTATTGGTTGAGCTGGACTTTTAAAGAAGCTCTTAACCTCTATACCCACGATAAGGAGGCATGGAAATCCATGCAAGAACAGGCCATGGAAAGAGATTTTTCTTGGGACACGGCCAGTTTGGCCTATAGTGGTTTGTACCAATCACTTCTATAACATTTACTTTGGAATCAGTATAAGCAAATCCTCTCTTGACCATGGGACAAGGGAGGATTTCCGTGAGAATTACATTTTTATATATTATCATGCTGTTTTGGAGCTTTGTTTTTGGCTTGTAGCTGAAGCGAGTATTTCCCATCTTGATTGAAAAAAGTATTTCTACATTAAAAAACTGTTTCCCGCTATCAAGAAAGGGAGATTATCGTCCACAATGGAACTGACAAAAGAGCAATTTATCCGAGATTTTAAGGATATTTTACATGAAAGACAATTAATAAAAGTAGCTGATGCAACGCCGAGAGAACTCTTCCAAGCTCTAGCTAATACTGTCCGTAAGTATATTACTCCACTATGGTTGGAACGCCGTAAAAAGTTGGTCGAACACCGCCAAAAAACAGCTTATTACTTCTCTATTGAGTTTTTACCGGGTCGTATGTTAGAAACTAACCTACTCAATCTTGGGATCCTTGATACTGTCAAAGATGCTTTTGCAGAAATGGGCGTGGATTTTACAGCTGTAAAAAATGCTGAGCATGACATGGCCTTAGGAAATGGTGGTCTCGGTCGTTTGGCTGCTGCCTTTATGGATTCTCTTGCTACAACGGGCTATCCTGGTTTTGGAAATGGGATTCGCTATCGCTATGGCCTCTTCAAACAACGGATCGTAGATGGATACCAGGTTGAAATTCCCGATGACTGGTTTGGAAGACTGGGGAATGTCTGGGAGACTCGAAAGGATCATGATATTGTAGACGTTAAAATTTTCGGTAATGTTTATCTCCGTGCTAACGAAGAAGGAAGAATTGTACCGGTTTATGAGAATTCTAAAACCTTGCGTGCGGTGCCTTATGATGTACCTCAGATTGGTTTTGGCAATGATAATGTCAATAACCTGCGACTTTGGGATGTTGAGATTCCAGAAGAATATGAGTTGGACTATCCAACGATCGAAGCTCGTCGTCGTGTGCAGGATATAACAGCTATTCTTTATCCAGATGATTCTAGTCATGAAGGTAAAGAACTGCGTTTGATTCAGGAATACTTTATGACCAGTGCTGGTTTGCAGACTATTATCACTTCTTATTTGAAGCAAGGCCTACCTTTAAAAGATATTCATGAGAAGGTTTCTGTCCATATCAACGACACCCATCCAGCTGTTGCACCAGCGGAATTTATGCGTCTCTTGATGGATGAATATGGTCTTGAATGGGCAGATGCTTGGAATGCAACGGTTAAGACCATGAGTTATACTAACCACACTATTTTATCTGAAGCTTTGGAAAAATGGGATGCGGAGCTCTTTAAGAATGTCCTGCCTCGGGTCTATCAAATTATCTTGGAAATCGATAACCGTTATGTGACAGAAATGGCTAGTCGCGGGATTGCTCCGCAAATCATTGAAAATACTCGGATCGTCAAAGACAATCAAATCCACATGGCTCATTTGGCGATCATCGGTGGTCATTCAATCAATGGTGTTGCCAAACTCCACACCGAATTGCTCAAAGAAGATACCCTACGTGACTTTTATGCTATCTATCCAGAGAAATTTAATAATAAAACCAATGGAATTATCCAACGTCGCTGGTTGCAGATTGCGGATGAGCCTTTATCAGCTGAGATTGATAAGCTGATTGGGAAAGGTTGGAGAAGTGATATCCATGAGCTGCGTAAGCTTTTGGAATTCAAGGATGACAAGCAAGTGCTGGGCGATTTCTATCGGGTTAAGCAAGAAGCTAAGGCTCGTCTGGCTGACTTCATCAAGGAATCAACAGGGGTAGAAGTTTCTACAGAAGCTATCTTTGATGTCCAGGTAAAACGCCTCCACGCCTACAAGCGTCAGCTACTCAACCTGCTTCATATCATCAAGCTCTACTGGGACCTTAAGGACAATCCTGATAAGGATATGGTGCCACGTGTCTTTATTTTCGGTGCCAAGGCTGCTCCGGGCTACCACTTTGCCAAGTCTGTTATCAAACTGATCAATGAAATGGCCAATCTGGTCAACAAGGATGAAAGCCTGCAAGGCAAACTCAAGGTTGTTTTTCTGGAAAACTACCGAGTCAGCCTAGCTGAGCTCATCATTCCAGCAGCAGATGTATCTGAGCAGATTTCTCTGGCTTCCAAGGAAGCTTCTGGTACTTCCAATATGAAGTTCATGATGACAGGTGCCATTACCCTAGCTACACTGGACGGAGCTAATATCGAAATCAAGGACGAGGTCGGTGATGACAACATTGTCATCTTCGGAATGGACAAGGACCAAGTTTACGAGCACTATGCCCGCCACGATTACTACTCACGCGGTGTCTATGAAAGCAATCCAGACATTCGCCGAGTGGTCGACACCTTTGTCAACGGAACTATTCCGAACGTTCGTGAAGAAGGCTCTGAAATCTACGAAGCCCTTATCACCCACAATGATGAATACTTCCTCTTGGAAGACTTCCATGCTTACGTGGAAGCTCAAGAGAAGATTGATGCTCTCTATCGTGACAAAGAAAAATGGGCCCGTATGAGCTTGATTAATATCGCTACATCTGACAAGTTTACCTCAGATGATACCATTGAGCAATATGCCCAGGAAATCTGGAACTTGGAGAAATAAACCTCTTCGGAAAATATGAACACTAAGAGATTGGGGCTTGAGTCTCAGTCTCTTTTGCTATCTATCTACCATCTTGTCTAGAAATATGCTATAGTAGAGAAAGTATGAGAATTCGACTTTTTGAAAAACAGGGAAAGCAAGTATGAAAGACTACGAGATTTTTTACCAACAATTAACAGCTCCCTTTCGCAGTCGTCCTAGGATAGTGAAAGGGATGGCCTATTTTAATAGGGGGATGACTGTTTTTATGCCTCTGGTGTATGGATTGGTCTTGATTGATGCCCTTCTGACAGAGGGTTGGAAAGGGCTGCTTACTTGTTTCCTCTTACCAGCCATTGGATTTGGTCTCTTGTCAGCTATTCGTAAACGACTGAATCAAGCACGCCCTTACGAGAAATGGGATATTCAACCCTTGCTGGCCAAGGATACATCGGGCAAGTCCATGCCCAGCCGCCATGTCTTTTCGGCGACAGTGATTTCCATGTGCTTGCTCTATTTTTTCTGGCTGCCAGGGCTTCTCTGCCTCTTGCTTTCGGCAGGGTTGGCTACAGTGCGCGTGATTGGCGGCGTGCACTATCCAAAGGATGTAGTGATAGGATACCTTTGCGGAATTTGCTGGGGAGCTTTAATCTTTTTATTATAAATGTCTGGCGAGAGCCAGATTTTTCTTTGTAAAGTAAGTTGAGGAGTAGACAAAGTGCCCGAGTCTATATTATAATGTAAGCAGTACCAAACTTTTATCATCAAGGAATGCCTGATTTTGGAAGATGAAAAATATGTAAGGAGACTATTATGTCAGAACCGTTATTTCTAGAGTCTGTGATGCAGGAGAAGATTTGGGGTGGCACCAAGCTGCACGATGTCTTTGGCTATGAAATTCCCAGCGACCATGTGGGCGAGTATTGGGCAATTTCGGCTCATCCGAATGGTGTTTCAACCGTCAAGAATGGCCGTTTTGCAGGTCAGAAGCTAGATGCGCTCTATGCCGAGCACCGTGAGCTTTTTGGCAATCGTCCAGAGCCTGTCTTTCCACTTTTGACAAAGATTTTGGATGCTAATGACTGGCTCAGCGTTCAGGTTCATCCAGATGATGCCTATGGACTAGAGCACGAAGGTGAGCTTGGCAAGACAGAATGCTGGTATGTCATCGCTGCGGACGAAGGGGCAGAGATTATCTACGGTCACAATGCCCAGAGCAAAGAAGAATTGCGCCAGCAAATCGAGAGCAAGGACTGGGATCATCTTTTGACCAAAATTCCGGTCAAGGCTGGTGACTTTTTTTATGTGCCAAGTGGCACCATGCATGCCATTGGTTCAGGCATTCTGATTTTAGAAACTCAGCAGTCTAGCGATACTACTTATCGGGTCTATGACTTTGATCGTAAGGACGATGCTGGTAATCTTCGTGAGTTGCATTTGGAGCAATCGATTGATGTTTTGACTATCGGAGAGCCTGCTAATAGCCGTCCCGTTACTATTCAGGCAGACGATTTGACCTCTACTCTTTTGGTGGCCAATGACTTCTTTGCTGTTTACAAGTGGGACATTGCTGGTTCTGTTGAATTTAAAAAGACTGCAGATTACAGTCTGTTTAGCGTTTTGGAAGGTGCTGGTGAGCTGACAGTAGATGGATTAGTGTATCCAATCGAAAAAGGCTCTCATTTCATCCTGCCGAGCGATGTCACAGAGTGGACCTTGTCTGGTGACTTGCAACTGATTGTCAGCCATCCATAGTGAAAAAATACATAGACCGAGTGCTCATCTCGGTCTATTTTTCTTTATTTTCGAAGAATGAATAGAGAAAACAGGACTTTAACTTCAATCGGTGAAAAAGTCCGATAAATGAGGCATTTCATCATGGTTGCTTGAAGAATTTTTTTTTGAAAAATGGTACAATGAAATGGAATATCCAAAGGAGTTGAATATGGAACATAAAGAAAAAGATTTTAGTTTGTCCTGGTTTTTTAGATGGTTCTTGGATAATAAGGCCATTACCGTATTTTTGGTGACCTTACTCATCGGTTTGAACATTTTTATTCTTAGCAAAATTAGCTTTATTTTTACACCGGTGATTGAGTTTATTGGTGTCATTATGTTGCCAGTGATTTTGGCTGGGCTGCTTTACTATCTGCTCAATCCCATTGTCGACTGGATGGAAAAGCGCAAGATTAACCGTGTGGCTGGGATTACAATTGTCTTTGTCTTGATTGGTGTTTTGATTGTGTGGGGCTTGGCGGTCGCTATTCCTAACTTGCAGCATCAGATAGTGAGTTTTTCAAAAAATGTTCCTGCCTATCTCAAGCAAGCCAATAAAATGATTGATGATGTTTTGACCAATCATATTTCAGATGATTTGAAGCCACAAATCGAGCAAGTTACGAATAAGCTTTCAACTCAGATCACTTCATGGGCTAGTAATTTTTCATCAAAAGCAGTCAATTGGGCCAGCAATTTGATTAGTACGGCTTCACAAATCATTGTGGCTATCATCATTATGCCTTTTATTCTTTTCTATTTGCTGCGTGATGGGAAAAATCTCAAAGGCTATGTGGTTCAGTTCTTGCCAACGAAATTCCGCGAGTCATTTGGTCAGGTCATGACAGATGTGAATACCCAGTTGGCCAATTATGTTCGTGGTCAGGTGACTGTAGCGATTATTGTGGCCTTTATGTTTATGATTTTTTTCAAGATCATCGGCTTGCGGTACGGTGTGACTCTAGCCGTTGTGGCAGGAGTTTTGAACTTGGTGCCTTATCTGGGAAGCTTCCTTGCCATGTTGCCGGCTTTGGTTCTTGGATTGATTGCTGGTCCGATCATGCTGTTGAAAGTCATTATCGTCTTTATCGTGGAGCAGACCATTGAGGGGCGCTTCGTGTCTCCGCTGATTTTGGGAAGCCAATTAAGCATCCATCCGATTACGATTTTATTTGTTTTGCTGACTTCAGGAGCCATGTTTGGTATCTGGGGTGTCTTGCTGGGAATTCCAGCTTATGCGTCAGCCAAGGTTGCCATCACAGCGCTCTTTAAGTGGTACAAGAAGGTCAGCGGTTTGTATGAAGAAAGTGTTCAAGAATTAGGAGAAGGCAGTGAGTAAGAGTGAACAAATGTTAACAGCCCTGCAAAATCAGGATTTAGCACAGGCTGAAAAGTATTTTGAAGAGGCTTTGAACCAAGATTCCAATCAAGAGTTATTAGAATTAGCCGATTACTTAGAAAGTATCGGCTTTTTCCCTCAAGCCAAGCGAATTTATGAAAAATTAGCTCCGCTCTTTCCGGAATCCTATATCAGTCTGGCAACGATTGCTGCTGACGATGGTGATTTGGAGGACGCCTTTGCCTATTTAGAGGAAATTGACTTAGAAAGTGAATGGTATGTGGCAGCTCTCTTGGCCAAGGCTGACCTCTATCAGCTAGAGGGATTGCCAGATGTGGCGCGGGAGAAATTGCTGGAAGCTGCCAAACTGTCGGACGAACCTTTGGTGACTTTTGGTTTAGCAGAAATTGAGTTTGAATTGGAAAATTTTGCCCAGGCCATCAAGGAATATGCCCAGCTAGATAATCGCTCTATCTACGAGCAGACAGGCGTGTCCACCTACCAGCGTATTGGCCTTTGCTATGCCAGTCTGGGGAAAATCGAAGCAGCCATTGAATTTTTGGAAAAAGCTGTTGAGCTGGAGTACGACGAAGAGGCGGTCTATGAATTAGCAGCTATCTTGTATGAGCAAGAGGAGTACCAAAAAGCTAATTTGTACTTCAAGCAGCTGGATACGATTTCGCCAGATTTTGAAGGCTATGAGTATGCCTACGCGCAGTCTCTCCATGCGGAGCATAAGACGGAGGAAGCTTTGGCAATTGCAGAGCAAGGCTTGACCAAAAATCCTTTCGAGACTCGCCTTTTGCTCCTCGCTTCGCAACTATCTTACGAACTGCATGATGTGGAAAAATCTGAAAACTACTTGCTGGCAGCTCAGGAAAATGCAGATGATTTAGAGGAAATTGCTCTACGTCTGACCAATCTCTATCTGGAGCAGGAACGCTACGATGAGGTCTTAGCTTTTGAGGATCAGGAAGTGGATAATGCCTTGACTCGCTGGAATCTGGCGCGTGCTTATCAGGCCTTGGAAAATCTGGAAAAAGCTGAGGAGCTGTATCAGGAACTGGCAGTTGACTTGCAGGAAAATCCTGAATTTTTGGAAGAATATGTTTATCTCTTGCGCGAATTAGGGCGTGTGGAAGAAGCGAAAATACAGGCTGATAAGTACCTGCGTTTGGTTCCAGATGATACTGCTATGGCAGATCTGTACGAAAGTTTGTAAAGTATTCTTGGAAAATCTCTTGCCTTGCTAGTTTTGGGGTAATTAGCAAGAAGATTTTCTTATGGACACGATAGTTTGGTTAGAGAAGGAGTAGAGATATTGTCCCAACTGAAACGAATCCAAGAAATGGAAGAGCATTTGAATAAATACGCTCAGACGCTGGCTGCAGCTCAATCTGCTTTGGCTGAGCTGGAGGCCAGCCAGAAGAATTATATCCAGCTCCGAGATTATTACACCAGCCAAGTTTTCTTTGACGATTTGGAATTTTCCAATCGACCAGACTTTCCTGAGGATGTGGCCTGTGGTGTTCTGAGCGAAGATGCTGTTTATGACCTGATGGGAGAGCACTTTGAGACGGCCTTGCAGCTGCTAGACCTATCCAGTGCCATGCTGAAAGAAAGGTAAGGGCATAGAAATAGTAGGAGCTGAATAGTTACAACTGTAGTAAAACCTAAACAAAGGCCGACCAACCGTTGACATTATTAAAGGAACACAAGATTTGCAGAAAGGCGGATGAGCATGCGCGACAACCATCTTCATACCTATTTTTCCTATGATTCTGAGGCTGATTTTTCTGACTATCTGGACCATTACGAGGGCGAGATTGTCACCACTGAGCACTATGATTTGTCCAATCCCTACCCTTATGAAGCTGCCTCGCCCCACGATGATGTGCCTGACTATGAGGCCTATTCAGCAAAAATAGCAGAGCTGAACC
>ERZ773005.1549-NODE-1549-length-11743-cov-10.622947_pt1 | contig 11743 bp, 9 predicted proteins | sample MGYA00580666_ERZ773005 | MGnify/ENA primary metagenome ERZ773005 (study PRJEB29015, sample SAMEA2737999) | human oral metagenome | biome: human oral; feature: human-associated habitat; material: dental | place: China | collected 2061 ... | reverse complement strand
CACACCCCCGCCACCCCCACGGCCACGGCGGTGGGAGCGCCAACCAGCCGGGCATGGCTGCCCGCGCCCTGCTCGACGCCCGCAAGCAGCACGGCGCAGAAGACAAGCAGGGCACCGGCGGGCACCGATATGCCGCCCATGACCCTCAACCGCAGGCCCAGCCTGTTCTTGGTGAAGTCGTACCCCTTGCTTCCCCTCGTCATGCCAGACTCCCTTCGGTCCCAGGGGTGTCCGCCCCCAACTGGCTTTATATGGTAGTGCAACGTCGGACGGCAGCTCCGAAGAGACCCCTGACACCGCCGCGCAGATACTCCTCAGTCGACGTGCTGCCAAGCCACACTTGCTTCACCAGTAACCGACGGCAGGCCCCTGACAGCCTCGGCGATAGTTCATAGGGGTCGTACCATCTGGACGGCCTTGGGATCACGGGCAGGTTGCCGATGATCCTGTTACCGAGGCCCTGTTCTAGAGGCAGCCATGATGGGCACGGATGTTGCGCATGGCGTTGACGGTCACCGGCCACGAGTCGAGCACCTTGGTGCTGATGCCCAGGTCGTCCCCTAGGGAGGTTCGCCCTGTCCAGAGGGACTCACTCAAGGGGCTCACGATGGGTGGCCCAGGCAGAAGGAGGCATTCGAGGGTAGGACCCGGACAATTAGTCCCCCAGCTTGTTATTTGCACTCGACAGCAAACGCAGCCGCGTGTGGCGTATCTGATTCGACGCACGACTGCGAGTCCGATATCCGCGCGCTGGGTAGCACATTCCGATGCTTTGGCTAGAGAGTTCCGCTGGTCCTAGAATCGTGCATGGCCCGAAGACTGCGTATAGATTGCCACGGGTTACCCCACGCGCCATCGAATGAGGTTCGGCGTCTCGGGAGTGACGTCTGTTCCTAGGGGCGGCGGTCATCGCCGCCCCGTCGTCAACCCGGTCATCCTCGCGAGGGCCCAAACGAAGCCGACGAATTCGTGGGCGACTGCGGTGTTCACGACGTTTGTAGGCTTGCCACGCCCTCATGAGGTGCCTAAGGATCGAGGGCAATCTCATAGCCGACTAGATGCTCGGGAGAGTGGCCTCGGCCTGCCGCTACCTGGACATAGACGGGCCGAACATACACAAGTAGCTTACCGAGAACAGGGCGAAGGAGAAGTGGGAGCGGTACCGGCCAAACCGGAAACGTAGTACCACTCCCATCGGATTGGCGGTACCGCGTCACCCTACTGCTCACACCTTCCACGGGACCTCCGGGGACATCGCCGCCGAGCACCTGCGTGACGGGTGCATGGGCTACGTGCCGCTGTCAGGGAATACGCGATGCCGCCACGGTGCAGCCTAGGATGGAGAGCACTAGTCAGGAGTTTGATGGGCTGGGGTCAAATCTTATGCCGGAGGCCCTGAACCATTCCTCAGCATAAAGTCTGCTTTGGTGGCATTTTTTTCTGAATGTGCCGCCACTAGCACGACTTCTTCCCACATAGAAGCAACGGGCTTGCCATCTACCCTCGAGACGGACGCGGGAGTCCGCTTGTGCTCGATGGTTCGCCTCGTGCGCTCTTCGACACCAAGCCCTTTGGAGACAAGATGCCGTTTCGTAAATCCCACAAGGTCAAGAGTGACTCCATCTACCGTCCTGTTGCCTAGGGTGAGGATTATCGTGCCCTTCGTAATTCGAGCAATCTCGTTGAGCGATTCCTGATATCCTCGGATAAATCGTCTGACCTTGCCCTGCTTCCTCGAGCATATATGCCCAATTTGCTCAAGGACTTTTGTATCGGTGATTTCAATTGAGCTGTCATCCGAGGCTGCGCTTCGTGGCCCCCCAAGGCTGCGGGAGTCGATTGCCGCATATGTCTCGAGTTCCCAACCGTCCAAGCAGAGGTCTTTGGCATCAATCCAGGCCATCGCCAGGTTGGAATACTGCCCATAGGGAATCGTTGTCGCGTTGTCCCCGTAGGGAGGCGATGTGATGCAGATGTCTACCGAGGAGTCGTTGAGGCCCTTCATGAACTTCAGAGAGTCCCCCTGATTAAGCTGGAGACGCTCTGCGCTCCCATCTCTGAACATACCGTTTTCAGAGGATGTCTTTTTCAGATAATCCTCTATGACCCCATCCTCAATCTTGTCTATCTGTTCCTGCGGGCGCTTGTGCAGTTTGTAGGTGGAGCTCCTCGAGTTGCAATACTTGCGCACGATGTCGATCATCATGTACCAGAAGAAACGGCGGTTCTGGTCGTTCTGTACCACGAGGATTGCATTGCGGACCCTCGTCAGACTCTTTGCGACATCCGACTTGAACCACTTGTCCCTGTTGTGAAACTCCAGCGACTCCACGTTGATATCCTCGTTGAGCAGCTTGCTACGTATGGCAGACAAGTCGTTCTCGAAGGTGCTGTCATCGATGCCCTCCAGTTTCACGCGGGTGATGAGGATGGCGAGCGGATTGATGTCAGACCCGATAAGCAAGACATCGCTGTTTATTCGCCTTGCCTCGTAGAGTGACGTTCCCGATCCGACGAAGGGATCGAGAATGACGGCCGAGCCCTCAGGTGACAGATGCTCCCTTATGATGTCGCGCTGTACAGGGGCAACCATGACACCAGGATAAAGCGAGGTGCCGTGGATGTCCTCCGACCGGCTGTATTCTGCATAGGGGGATATCGATATCTTCTGCTCCATGATTTCATGTCGCCTCTACAGGAGTTTGGACGGATATGCCGCCCTGGACTGGTAACGGGCGAAGTCGTTAAGAATACCCTGCGCGATGTTATCCCTCAGCCGGGCGATGCGTCGTATGCCGAATCTGATGCGTCCGTCCTCATCACACTCGATATCCCAACCAATATTCGGTAGTCCAAACACAGCAAGCTCCAAGTACTTGGCGGCTTGACTCTGTTCTGCTATTGATGCGCTCTCCAGGATGCTTTGGTATTCACTGACACGCCTTGTGAGGTCTTCAAACATCGCCCTACCGTAGGCTTGCCAGCCTCTCTCAATGGGTCCGTCAACTAGGTCATCTTCCTCTATGGACCTCGATTCGCCATCACCGTCATAGACACATAAATCCAAAGCCCACGGTGGCATGTGTATGTAGCTCTTGAAGCTTACGCGACATTGAGTCTCTCCAGCCAGAGAGGTCTCCCCTCCCCGTTCTATCGGTGCAAACGGCACTGGGAGAGGTTCACTCTGAGAATTTCTATGATTCTCCTTGCCTCCAATAATTTTGGCGAGGACAAAATCCTGCTCGCCCGTTTTTCGTTCTCCTCTGCTGCGTACGGAAATGTTACATGGCTGTTGCAGGAGTATGTAGCAATCGTCGGGGTTATCAGGCTTGTTTATCTGGTAAATGTCTCCCAGATTTGTCGGCATGCGATGCTTCGCCAGGTTCTTACCTGAGATGTAGGCATCTTTGTATAATAGGGGGATTTTATCAAGCTCTCTCATGGCATTGTTATCTGGCAGCCCTCCAAACCACCCACCGTCAAGCTTGTTGAGCATTCGAATCGCCGCATTGTGCCTGCATGACTCTCGCACCTTGAATGAGAGGGTGTCATTGCTGCGGTGTAGCATGAACCTTAGGAGACTCTCCGACAGATGGCAGCCTTCTCTTTCTGCCTCCTTTGCCATTCCCGCTAGCGCACACAATTCCACGGTTCCACCCCATGCCTTGCTTTTGACAACGTCTTGAAAGGCTCTTTCCGCTTCCTGTTCCATCTCATACAGCACATGAGCGGTTGCGACCATTTCCAGCCCTCTGACCATCTCCCTTTTACTCTTGAAACGCTGCTTCGTAATCACGGCAGAGGCAATTCCCTGTCTCAGCTGCTCATCGCTCAAAGCCATCTCTTCTTCACGGGTATGGGCTTCGTTTGTCATGATGCCGGGAATGATGTGGCTGTTTCCCTGTTCTAGCGACCTTTTAACAAGCGTGTAGCCAGCCTTATCGGAACGCCCTATCCCGATTCTGGACGTATCAACATTCCTTAGCTTAAGATCGAAGAGCACGAGAACGAACTCCCCCTCTTTAAAGTCTTGCGCAAATAGACTGGCTGAATTATCACGCCACTCAGAGACGCTCATTGTCTTTACCTTGACTGTTCCCTTAAGCATGCTCGAGAGAGAATCTATTGCCCCAGAAGTTTCCTCCCTCGTGTCTCTCAAATCAAGGGCGTTAAAAAGCTCCTCCTTGGTCTCTTGCGGGACTCCACCGTCCCAATGGTCGGTAAGGGTGTTCACTAGCAACTCGTTGTTTACAAGACTTTCGTCAGGCTCAAAGAGCTCTACATCATATTCAGCAAGGTCCAGTCCTTTGATTCTGTCCATAACCGAACCGTTCTTTCGGTTGCTCTCAAGAGCATCAATGACCGCCGGCAGTCCGATACCACAGCCACTCATATCATCCTCGTAGTCATCATCGACTAGGATGATGCGGGAAATGCCCGTATTGCTGACCAATTCTTGAATATGGTCAGCAGCTTCGTAACTCATAGTCCCTCCTACACCTCCACCCCTGCTAAGTCAATCCTGAACTTGTAACGATTCCCAAAAGTGTTTCGTTCGTCTTCCAGGGATATGTGGCAGCCCTCGGCCTCAAGGAGCTGACGGGAGATGTAAAGACCCAGCCCGCGCCCCTTCCCCTCTCCCTTATGAGAGACAAATGGATCGAACAGAGAAGTCTCCACTGAGTTATGGATGCCCCACCCGTTGTCGAATACGAAAACGCAGGGGTCATCAATCTCTATGGTGATCTGAGGATTCTCGACAGCCCTCAACCTACTTGCCTCCGTAAGCCAATAGCGGCTATTGTCTATGAGGTTGTCCACCACCTGCGAGAGCCTCCCCTGGTTCATTCGCACTGTGAAATCGGTCCCTCTGACCTCGATTTCAATGTTCCTCTCACTGAGTTTCAGCCGTGCGTATTCAGCCGTATCCTTAGCAAAGGCGAGGACGGAAAACGTGTCCTTTCTATTCCGCACGTACTTCATCGAGGAATCGAGATGGGATACCTCCTTAATCAGTGCGTTGCACATGCTAATGATCCGGATGGCGGATCCGCTTATCTCCCCGTCTTGGTAGTGCAGATCGTTCCTAGCTCTAATGGCCTTGGCTTCATTTGTTATCCGATCGGCGATATTCGACGCCTCATGGGAAACTGACTCAGCAGCGATGCCGAGCCCGGCGAGCTCCCATGCATCATTCACGCCTATCTCTGCTGTATCAAGACGCTGGAGAAGCATATCGATGGCAGCTTTGCCACGTTCGGAAGCAACGATGAACTCTGGATCCGATAGCCTCACTGAGCTCGTCTTGCTGATTACCCGGGCTATTGTCTGTTTGGCCCTTTCGGCAAGCTCCTGGTTCCTCGCATCCGTCGAGACGTTAGCTTCGTTCGCAGTCGTTTCCTTGATGAAGTCGTTGTATCCTCGGCGTACTGCGGTCTGCAAGCGGGCCGTATAGTCAAGCCACTCTTCAAGCAGACGCCTGAGGTTTCGAGAGTAGACGTCATCACGAAAAGCCTCTCGGTTGCTGGTTTCCACCAGCTGAGCGTTCTTCTCCGCAGAAATGTTGATATAACCGATTGTGTTTGCCGGCCTGAGCGTGAACCACGACCTGCCGCTGGTCCATTGCTGCTCAAAGGGAATGATGTTCTTAACTGGCACACCAAACCCATCACGGTAGACGCGAACGCCCTTCATGGCATTGATATATTCTCCTGGGTCTTCCACATCAGGATAATTGCCAACGCTCGAGAATCTTGAGACATGGTCCATCCTGCCAGTGAAATCCCCTGGATCATAGGGCGTGCCATTCTCGCTACGTTCAACTTTGTCGATGTCTTCGATGCTGAAGGAAAACTTTGCCTGCAGAAAAGTCTCCTCTTCCCCAACGAAAGATATGGAGAAAGAGCCAAGCGATTCGGCCTTTTTTTCGAGGAGCCAGTTATAAAATCGTTCACCACTATCTTGTTCTATTAAACGCTGCCAATCCCTGCGAGAATCTCCCTTGCTCAAATCGCCCAGATATCGCGTGCTCATTTTCCCGACTACATCCATGACATGATTATGGTAATTGATGTCATAGGTGAGAAGGGCACGCTGAAGTATCTTCGATGATTGCTCTCGCAGGTCAACTGGCTTGTTATCGACGCTGAGGTTGACAGAGAATTCACGTGAAACGGAGTAAGGTGAGATTATGTCCAAAAAATGCTTCTGTAGTGCCTTTAGGTCACACCACTGGCCAGCGTTTTCGAGACCATAAATTCTGAGAACCGTTCCGTGAGATAGATTGAAGTGTTGCACCCTTTGAATGGGCACCGGTATGTTCGAGAGCGCGGCCTCCCCTTCGAATCGCCTCCAGTCAATCAGTGCGCAAATCGGGTCTCCCTGTGTTGTCTTGGTCGTCATCTCCAGGATAGAGCCGAGGCGCTGTGTGCCGAGACGACCAAGTCCCTTGTCTCCGAGGGGAGTCCTTCCCTTGGCGGTCGTCTGCCCATTGTGTTTCATTTCGCGTTTCTTGCTGGCGGAGATGGTGAGCCAACCTCGTTCGATGTCGTTTTCATCCATACCGCAGCCATTGTCTGCAACTTCAATCATGCCCCGCAAATCACCTGCCGAGGGCGTGACAACCTCTGTGAAGGCCAGACCTTCGAGGTGATACCACTTGTTGGTAATAATGGATATTGATGCCTTACTTGCGTCGGCATCATAGCAATTCTTGGCAAGCTCAGAGAGTGCTTGATAGTCATCCGTGATGAGGTCTTCTCCGAGCTTGAAGATTACAGACGGATGTACCTGAAACGTTAGCTGCTCGCTTGTTTGGGGCATGTTCTACCTCGAATCCAAACCCGAGAGAGACACCATTCAATAGGATAAATTTTATCAGACCAATGTGGACTGCGGCGGGGATCTTGGGCCACATGCATCCTGTGCCGCCAGGCCCAAGCCCCTGCGGTATTGCATGGGGCTCCGGTAGTCCAGATCGCTTTTGATCCGTATGCCTCCGTACCGCTTGAGATAGGCGTCTGGCATCCCTATGAACTCCTCGATGCCAGCCCCGCTCCGGTCACGTCCGTAGAGAGACTCTATCTTGAGTCTTCCAACAAAGCCCTCGCACCCCGCGTCGTCAGGGCTACGTCCCTTCCACGGCATCGATCTGGTCAGGCCCTCCTCATCACATATCCTTATCCACCCTGGCTGCCTACAATGACGACCTCGACCTGGGCGCACCTCAGGATGGCCTCCCTCATCGAGCCGCTCGCACGCGTTAAGCAGCGAGGTGTTTGCCATCTCGGCGTCAGGCGAGGCGGAGACCGGCCAGCCCGGCGGCATGCCATCGAGGCAGTCGACGACCGGCGAGAGACAGGCCTTGCCGGCCGGTATGCGGAACTCGGTCACGTCCGTCATCCACTTCTCGCTGGGCCTTTCGGCGCGGAAGCGGTGCTTTCCCCACTCGTCGCGCAGCAAGTTGGGTGGGGCCGAGGAGATCTCGCCTCCGTAGGAGCTGTGGCGACGCTTCTTCCTGGCGGCAGACGCGATCAGGCTCTCCTCTTTCGTGATGGCGCGCACTCTTCGCTCTCCGGCACCCACCATAGCCGTAATGCGCCTGCAGTCGTAGGCACCGCCGCTCTCTTCAAACGCAGCGATGACGGCTTTTCTTGTAGCTGCGTGCTCTTCGCTCCCGCCTTTGGCCCGGACTTTCGAAGCGTACTCGCAGCTGCTCTTGGCCATGCTCGCGATAGGCAGGGTTTCGCGCGGCCTATACTTGCCCCTCAGCGCCATCACCAGCGCCGCCTTCCCCGCATCGGTCAGCCGGCCCGAGTCGGTGCCCGGGTCTTTTTTACCATCTCAAGGGTGGCCTGGCGCACGTCGAGCCCAAGACGCACCTTCCCGAGCCGCATCTTTGTCTCTCGCAGTATATCCTGCGGCTGCCCGACGTCGTCGGGTGGGTCGTCGTATCCTTTGCCCACGGGGGCACACCTCCTTTCGGGGTTCCCGCCACTATCCCCTGGCATCTCCCTTCGCCACACGTAGGGACCGGTCCTGGACGCCCCGCGGCGGCCGGAGACCTCGGCGGCGGTCCCGCCCCTCGCCTCGAGCTCGGCCACGACCTGCACTTCCTGCTCTATAGGGACTGCTTCCTTTTTAGGGTCTGGACCCCGGTGCCTGCGCTCTCCGGGCGCCATCCCGTCAATCCACCCGCAAAGGATCCCTCGGCTCTTGGGGCATCCGAGTGCCCTCGTCGTCCGTGCGAGCCCGCGCCCATGCCCAAGGTAATGATCGACGGCGGCACGCCTCGTCTCGTCGGCGCATTTGGGATCGCCCTCAAGCTTGCCCGCCGGCACCTCGCCGGTTTGTCTGTACGCCTTCCACCGCTTCCTCAGCGTCGCAGTCATCGGGTGGCCCAGCTTAGACACCGTGTCGGCGTAGCTATGGTCAAACTTGACAAAGGTCCCTATAGCAATTCTTCTTTGCTCCGTGTTGAACGTGCGGTTTCCTCCTGGTTCCGTTTTGGTCCAAGATCCCCGTCGCAATCCCCGGTTGAAATTCGAAGATTGACAAAAACAAACCGCAGGGGCCAGGCATAGCGACTCGTATTCCGCCACGCTAACATCGCCACCCTCAAGGCGGACCACCGCCAGCCCACCCACGCGCATCTTGGGGGCCGCAACTACGACCTGCTCCAGCAGCAGCCTCTCCAGGTCCCAATCGCCATGTCGATAACGGCCGCCGCGACAACGCTTGCAACCCTAACGACCCTGTAACTTCTCAGCTCGCTTTTTACAGCCAACTCAGGCACAAGCTCCTCATGGAGCTCTGAGAGCGACTCGAGGCGGTTGATGTCCACGAGCACGCTCCTCGGGGGAAGTCCGCGCGACGCCATGACCTCTGGGTAGGTCCCGGGTCGGGCCCCGCCCCCCGAACCAGGCAGTGCTGAACCCTCGGCCCATAAAGCATCTGAGCATGGCTGAGCGTAGCCGCATCTCATCGATTGGGTCTCCTACGGCAGGGATTCCGACATCCATCCACCTGCATCGAGCACGTCCATGCGCGGGTCGCTCAAGGCAGCTGACGTGGTGGAGGGACTGAAGCCGATCGAATGGGACGCGAGCGGGCGCTGAAGGGGCGACGACGGCGAAAACGTGGACGACTTCGCACAACGTCAGCTTGGCGCGATGCCCTGCCGGTTCGAGTAGGATGTCTTTGCCTGACCTGTTGCTGAGGATACGGCGAGGGCATGGCCGCCCCTACCAACCCGTGGCAGAGCCATGCCCGATCTCGTCCTCCAGGCAGGAGATCGCGGTATGGAAGTCCTCCTCGATGCGGCCCTCCTCCTCGCGAAGCCGCCTCCGGTCGAGCCTTGCCTTCCCCTCGAACCTGTCCGCCATCCGATAGACCGCTTGCACGGCGCCGAGCCGCAGCTCCTCCCCATCGACGCCTGCGCGCCGCAGGAGGTCGGGCATGTCCGCCTCGCAGTCGTCGAGTAGCGCCAGGTTGTGCCACGCGAGAGCCTGAAAGTCCTCGAGGAGTCGCTCTCGCTCGACGTCCCGTCTGACCAGCGCGTCCTCACGTCGCCCGAGGTCGAGGAGCCTCCTCTCGCGAACGCGCACGGCCTCCTCCTCTTTGGCGGCGAGCCTGTCGGCGCCGCCTCCCATGTTCCCCATCATGCCGCGGACCCCCAGTCCGTCGTGTCGGTGACGGCAAGATCGCCGACGTCACCGGCGGAGAAGCGCGTGCGGCCCTCGTTGGCCCCGAGGTAGCCCCCCACCACGAGGCCGTCGAGGGCGTGGTCGGCCCACGCCTCCACGTCCGCGCGGGTCAGGCCCGTGGCCACGAGGAAGTCATCGGCCGGAATCTCAGGCGCACCATAGATTCCGCTGCGACCATTGACGTCCCGGAGAAACCTCACCTTCCTCTCAAGCGTGTGCGTCTCGAAGTCGTATGTCCAGTCGACCTGCACGCTATATCCGTCGCCATCGGAGGCGAGCACGAAGCCGCTGGTGGCGTGGATGACAACCTCATAGACCTCCGACAGGCGTGCGATGGACAGGTGCAGCCCCTTGGGCTCGTACGTCTCAACGAAGAGGTCACTAAAGCCGTCACCTTTGTAGCCGTATTCGTAGTAGCTGGTCGTGCCATACTCGGTGCCGCTCATCCGCGAAACAAAATCCGACGGCAGCGAGACCTCGCCCCTGCCGGGGAGCGCCAGGTGGGGCGAGCTGTCCGGCCCCTCCAGGTAGAGCTCGTCGTAGACGTTGCGTATCGACGCCTCGTGGCCGTATGCAAGCCAGCCCAGGGCTGCAGCTGCGACCGCGACGGCCGCCGCGACGCACAGCAGGATACGGCGGGCCCGCCCTCTCGGTTTTTGGTCACTCATCTGCCATCACCAGATCTTACATGCTCGCATTCGTGAGAAGCTGTCAGCCAGCGGCAATGACCCATCATCCAGGCAACTCGTTGTCCCCGTTCTTGAGGGCCTCAAGAAACGCGGAGGTATCACGCAGCTTCTCGTAGCGCCCAATGATCTCGACCTCCTCCGACACGCTGTGATCAACGTACTCGGTCACGGTCGTCGCCCCGTAGACCCCTGGGACGACGACGATCCGGCTAACGTCGGGGCCAGACACCGTCAATTGCCCCTTGAAAATGGCGGCAGGGTCGTTGGACCTGGAGAGGTTCTCATACACCTGGTTGACCATGTTGTCGTACCCGCCGTTGTTCTCCAGGAACCTAGTGGCGCGGGTATAGCTGTGGTTATCCAGGTTGGAGTAATACTGGCGGGCTGCAGCCTGATAGGAGATACCTCCATCGAACGCCGCCACAGAGATGTTGTTGGCGTCTAAGTCGGCCTTGTAATCGTCGGACCCAAACGTAGCATACCCACTCGTGTTCCCGATGAGCACGCAGTCGCCCATCCAGCCCGCATACTGCACGCGCTCCTGGGCCCCACCGGAGAAGAGAAGGTCCTCCACGGAGCTGCCTCCCCTCTTGACGTCGTACTCCGTGGCGGCGGTGATGCACTGGTGCGCAAAATCTGCGTGTGGTCCACCTTCATTGTCCTTATGTTGGCCTTGAATTATTGTCTTGAGGATCGCATAGTCGGCCTCACTCAGGCCGAGGAACTCGGTGAAGTACTCCTCGCCGCTAACCAGCCTGTATCTGTCCGCCTCGCTGGTCGAGCTGGGATTCAGTACGCTGGCGGTAACCTCCCCCGCCGTCAGCTTCCATGGCAGGTCATCGTAAACGATGGAGCCCATGAGGTTGAGCCACGCCCAGTCGATGTAGCTCTGGTCGACCTTGGGGTACCTCTCGCAGAGCCTCGCGTAGACCTCCCACATGATTGCGGCAGTAACCTTGTCCAGGTTAAACTGCTCGACCTGCATCTCGATGAAGTTCACCTTCGAGACGCCAAGCCTGTCCGCCACCTGCCAGTTCCCATACTCCGCAGCGGCCATCGTCGCCCAGCTTAGGTCTCCGTAGCCTCCGCCCGAGAGGTAGCTGGTGAGTGACTGGTCCGCCGCTGCAAGCGTCTGCATGGCGGCTTCCGTGTCGGAGTAGTAGCCGGATGACGCGGCGGCGCTCAGGAGGCTGCCGTCGCTGTCGAGCCTGCACGCGAGGAGGAGCCTCGCCTTCGTCGGCCCCTGCGGCATCGGCGAGACGCACCTGGCCCGGGCCTACGGGAGGGAGTGCCGCCCGAACGGCCACAAGACCTGCTACCTGAGGGCGACCGAGCTGAGGGGCGGGCCCA
>ERZ773005.1548-NODE-1548-length-11746-cov-17.938756_pt1 | contig 11746 bp, 10 predicted proteins | sample MGYA00580666_ERZ773005 | MGnify/ENA primary metagenome ERZ773005 (study PRJEB29015, sample SAMEA2737999) | human oral metagenome | biome: human oral; feature: human-associated habitat; material: dental | place: China | collected 2061 ... | reverse complement strand
GAGCTGCAGCACTTTGGCATCGCGCCCAAGAACCTCAGGCAGTACGTCACGAGCGTCAACCGCGAGAGCGCCCTCTTCGAGCAGGCCCTCGTCGTGTTCGCGCGCAAGGCGGGGGGCGTCGAGATGGAGCAGACCGCAGAGACGAGGGGGCAGTTCGCCAACGCCCTCCAGCAGATGCTCATCCTCACGGGCAGGGTGCACGACACCCTTCTCAAAAGACAGATCAAGAAGGCGTTCTCCAACATGGACGAATAGGGCCACGCACACGCCACCCACAAGGCATGCACACAGGAAAGGAAGAGCCGTGCCCACCAATGACCTCGCGCGCTACATCGTAGACATTCCCGACTACCCAGAGCCAGGTGTCATCTTCAAGGACATCACGCCCCTGCTGGCCTCCGCAGACGGGCTTGCGCTCGCCGTCGACCAGATGGCGGGGCACTTCGCGGACGCGGGCATCACGAAGGTCATGGGTGCCGAGGCCCGTGGCTTTCTGGTGGGCTCGCCCGTCGCCTACAGGCTCAAGGCAGGCTTCGTTCCCGCACGCAAGCCCGGCAAGCTGCCCCGCGCGGTCTATAGCGAGACCTACTCGCTCGAGTACGGCACCAGTGAGCTGCAAATGCACCAAGACGCGCTCACAGGGAGCGACAGGGTGCTCATCGTCGATGACCTCGTGGCCACGGGCGGCACGGCAATCGCCACGGCACGACTCGCCAGGCAGGCGGGCGCCACCGTGGTGGGCTTCTCGTTCATCCTTGAGCTTTCCTACCTCGAGCCAAGAAGAGCCATCATCGCCGCCGACTTCTCGCAGGAGGTCCTCTCCCTTGTCCAGGTGTCGTGAGACGCATCGGATGGTGGTCCCATGAGTCCACCATATGTATGAGGGGGTTCTTGGGTGACGAGGCGAGAGGACATGCGCGTCATGTGGGTCCGCAGCGAGGAGGATCATGGCACAGAGGCCATCAAAAGGTGTCGGCAAGCAGGTGAGCAGGAGATTCTCGAGAAGATTTCAGCTTGATATGATCTGGGAGGGTGGCTTGGTGGGACTCGTGGGCGGAGGCGTCGTGACGCTCTACCGCCTCTGCCTCACCCGTGCGGAGGAGTCCCTACGGTGGCTCCTCGTGGAGGCTCGCCACACGCCCCTCGCGCTCACGGGCTTTTTGGCACTCCTGCTTCTGTCCTGCCTTGTCGTGGCACGGCTCGTGAGGTGGGAGCCCTACACGCAGGGCTCGGGCATCCCGCAGACTGACGCCGAGGTCATGGGCCGTATCAACATGCCCTGGCACCGCGTGATGTTCGCCAAGTTCACGGAGGGGTCCCTGCTCGCCCTCTCTGGCCTCTCGCTTGGCAGGGAGGGACCCAGCATCCAGCTCGGCGGCATGGGCGGCAAGGCCGTCTCGAGGGCGCTCCGCAGGAATCGAGGGGAGGAGCGCCTGCTCGTCACCTGCGGCGCCGCAGCGGGCATGTCTGCGGCCTTTCACGCCCCCCTCACAGGCACCCTCTTTGCCATCGAGGAGATCCACAAGGAGTTCACGCCGTCGCTCATCGTATCGGCCATGGCCTCTGCGGTCGCGTCCGACTTCTTGGTATCACAGGTCCTGGGCGTCTCGCCCGTGCTGCAGCTGAGCTTCGTGCGCGACCTGCCGCACCGGCACTACCTCTACGTGCTCGCGCTGGGCGTCCTATGCGGCATGGTGGGAAGCCTGCACAACAAGGGCATGTTCTTCTGCAGCGACAGGGTCTATGGCGCGATGGTGAAGCTTCCCTTTACCCTACGCCTCGCCATACCCTTCGCCATCACAGCTGTCGTCGCGTTCGTGGCCCCGGTGCTCCTCTGCGGTGGGGACGCCCTCGTCAAGGAGCTCGCACGGCCAAGCTCGCTCTCCACGCTGACGCTCCTTGCGCTCCTGCTCGGAAAGTACCTCTTCACGACCGTGTGCTTTGCCTCGGGTGCCCCGGGAGGTACCCTCTTTCCCCTCTGCGTCATGGGCATGCTCACGGGGGCGCTCTACGGAAGCGTCCTCTCGAACATGACGGGCATGCAGGACATGTTCGTCATCAACTTCATGGCCCTGGGCATCGCGGGCCTCTTCTCGTCGGTCGTGCGGGCCCCGGTGACGGGCGTGGTGCTCGCCTTCGAGCTCACGGGGAGCATGAATGCGCTGCTGTCGGTATCTATCGTCTCAATCGTGTCGTATGTCGTCGCGAACGTCATCGGGGTGGACGCGTTCTACGAGCACCTGCTCGCGAAGCTCTTGGGGGTGACCAAGATCAAGTCATCCGTACGTGGCGGCGTCACGGGCGAGAAGGTCCTGCATGTGTACACCGTCGGCGCGGGAAGCCAGGTCGAGGGCAAGCTGATCAGCGAGGTGAGCTGGCCTGAGTCGTCGCGCATCATCACGATAGACCGCGAGGGCGTAGACGTGCTGCCCACCGGCACGACCAAGCTCCAAGCGCTAGACGAGATCCTCGTCATCATGGGCGCGGACGGCGAGGACGAGGCCCAGGCAAAGATCTGGGCGCTGTGCAAGAACTCGCTCGCGACGACACACACGCCGCGCAGTTGACCCGCGCGTACCGAGCGTCATCAGGATGCCTCACGGAGGAAGTCTCGCGAACCGCCCGGAAGTCCCAGGAGGTCCCAAAGAGACGCGCGTCGAAATGGGAAGAGGTCGGCCGCGCAGACATGGGCGCATACGAGCCAGGGGATCGTGGCAAAGGAGGGTCGTGGCAGAATTGCCATCGGAGCTGTGGCAGCCGGATCTGCCAGCCGGATTTACTTTACATAATATATATTATCACGGATTCGTTTGCGGCCTCCACGCAAGCGATCCTCGGCCTCCATATGGGCGCTTCCGGGCGCCGGGCGGGCGAAGGCGTCCACCGGCGCCGCAGCGCGCGCCTCGCGAGCGCAAGCGCGCTGTCAGCCCTCCACGGGCTGGCCCAGATACGCCGCGACGCTCGTCGCCGCGATGGCACCGTCTGAGGCCGCCGTGACTATCTGTCGTAGGCTCTTCTGCCGGATGTCGCCCGCCGCAAAGAGTCCGGGCGTCGAGGTCTCCATGCGCTCGTTGGTCACCACGTATCCGTGTCCGTCAAGTTCCGCGAGTCCCTTGAGAAGCTCTGTCGCAGGCACGCGGCCCGCAAACACGAAGACGCCGAACGAGCCCTTGTCGTAGGTCTCGGTCGTCTCCTCGCCAGTCTCGTTGTTGTGGAAGGTGATGGACTCCAAAAGTCCGTCGCCCGTGACCCTCACGACGCTCGTAAGGTACCTGATATCCACCTTGTCATTCTCGGCCAGCTGCTTTGCGACGAAGGCCTGCGCCCGCAGGTGATCCTTGCGAACGACCATGGTCACCTTGTTGGCGAACTTGGTAAGGAACAGCGCCTCCTCGGCAGCGGAGTTGCCGCCACCGATGACGAAGACCCTTTTGTTCCTGTAGAACATGCCATCGCAGGTCGCGCAGTATGAGACGCCATGCCCCGCGAACGTGGACTCTCCCTCGAAGCCGATGTGCCTGGGCGTGGCGCCTCCTGCGACGATGAGCGTCCGTGCCCGGTAGGTCGCCGAGGAGGCAAGCACCGTGAAGATGCCCGTCGCCTCGTCACGCGAGAGACCCTTGACGTCATCCATGACGATGGTGGCCCCCAGATCCTGGGCCTGCTGCTTCATCGCGTCGGTGAGCGAGAAGCCGTCGGTGTGCGGAATGCCCGGGTAGTTGTCGACCTCGCTCGTGAGGATCACCTGCCCGCCCACGGCTTCCTGCTCAAGGGTCACGCTGTCAAGCAGCGCCCGTGCCGCATAGATGGATGCGCTGAGCCCGGCTGGGCCGCCGCCGACGATCACAAGGTCCTTGATGTTCTCTGACATGGTATCACCCTTCCACTCGCAAATATGCCACTATGATGCTACCCATTTGCAGCCCAAGCATACCCGCACCAGGACCTCTTCTCCTGCCGTCAACACGACGCCTGGGGTCGAGCGCGAGGAGGCCTAGGACACGAGGAAGTAGACCACGAACGCCACGGCGGCAACCCACATGAGTGGCTTGACCTTCTTGACGTTATTGGTGGCGAGCGCGACGACAACGTATCCGATGAAGCCAAGGCCGATGCCCGAGGAGATCGAGTAGGTCATGGGGATGCCCGTGACGATGAGGAAGGCGGGAAGTCCGTCGAGAAGGTCCGACCAGTCTATCTCGATCACCTCGGAGAGCATGAGGAAGCCAACATAGACGAGGGCACCGCAGGTCGCTGCCCCTGGGACCACAGAGATGAGCGGCTCGAAGAGGACGGCGACGAAGAAGAGCAGGCCGCAGAAGATGGATGACAGGCCCGTGCGCCCGCCATCGGCGGCGCCTGAGGTGGACTCGACGAAGCTGGTGATCGAGGATGCGCCAAGAAGTCCACCGGCGGCCGCCGCGCAGGAGTCCACGATGAGGATCTCACGCATGTTCTCGACGTCGCCATCCTTCGTGAGGAAGTCACCCTGCTTCGCGACGGCCATGGCAGTGCCCATGGTGTCGAAGAAGTCGGACATCATGAGGGAGAACGCAAGTATGAGCAAGGTCGGCGTGGTCAGCACCTTGGCGATCCCCATGACGCCGGATGAGTCAGTCTGAAAGGGAGCGCCGAAGGTCGAGAAGTCGGGAAGGGAGACGATGCCAGACGGTGCGGTCGTAAGTCCCAGCGGAATGCCGGCGATGACCGCGACGACGATGCCGAGCAAAAGCGCACCCTTGATCTTAAGGGCCATGAAGAAGATCGTCGCGACGATGGAGATGACGCCGATGGCGAAGGAGGGGTCGGTGAGCTTGCCAAGCGCCAGCGGCGTGCCACCGCCACTGACGATGATGCCGGCCTTCAAGAGCCCAATCATGGTTATGAACAAACCGAGGCCCACGGAAATGCCATGGCGCAACGAAACCGGTATGGCGTCCATGATGGCCTGGCGCAGGCCACAGAGGACGAGCAGTAGGATGGCGATACCCTCGACGAAGATGACGCCCATGGCAGCGTGCCAGTCGCCACCACAGTAGGACATCGTCGCGATGGCAATCATGGAGTTGATGCCAAGGCCCGAGGCGAGGGCGAGTGGGCGGTTGGCGACAAGTCCCATCGCAATCGTCATGATACCTGCGCCGAAGCAGGTGCTGGTGATCGTGGCGGCGAAGGGCACCCCTGCCCCCTGCAGTATCTGGGGATTCAGCGCGATGATGTAGGACATCGCGAGGAAGGTCGTGAGACCGGCCCTCAGCTCGGCTGAGGTGGACGATCCTCGCTCTGACATCTTGAAGAACGTATCCATGTGTTCCCTTCTCTCTTTGCCCACCACAACGGACGGGCACAGCGGATACCCCGCCTCATGTGCAAGCCTTGCGCGTGAGGCGGGAGGCCAGACAACCCCCTGCCTCGCAGCGGGGCATGCCATGCACCAGGTTAGCTGCCGGTGGAACCGAAGCCTGCGGCACCACGGTCTGTCTGGTCCAGCTCGTCAAGCTCCTTCAGAGTGACGGCAGGAACTTGCTGTATCACGAGCTGGGCGATGCGCTCTCCCTTGGAGATCACGATGTCCTCTGCGGGATCGAGGTTTATGGCGCAGACCTTGAGCTCGCCGCGATAGTGCGCATCGATAAGCCCGGGGGTGTTTGCCATGGAGAGACCCCTCTTGAGGGCCAGACCGCTCCTCGGCTGCACGAAGCCGGCATATCCGTCAGGGATGGCAATCGCCAGTCCCGTCGAGATGAGCCTGCGCTCAAAGGGCCTCAGTACGACGTCCTCACTCGAGCGCAGGTCAAGTCCGGCATCACCCGCATAGGCATAGCTCGGGAGCTCGACTGAGGGATCAAGGCGAACGATGGGTAGGGTAATGTGCTCTTGCTCTTGGGTCATGGTACCAAGCTCCGCAGCTCCTCGCTAAACTCATCGACGTCCTTGAAGTCACGATAGACGGAGGCGAAGCGCACATAGGCCACCTTGTCGACATCGACGAGGCGCTGCAACACCATCTTGCCGAGATCCTGCGAGTCAACCTCGACCAGGCCGTCATCCCGGAGCGTGGAGACTATCCCGTCGATGAGCTCATCGAGCGTCTCCACACTCACATCGCGCTTGATGGTCGCGGCAACAAGCCCACGCATGATCTTGGAGCGCTCGAAGGCCTCCTTGTGCCCGTCCTTCTTGACGACCATGAGGGGCATCTCCTCGCGACGCTCGTAGGTCGTGAAACGCATGCCGCAGCGTATGCACTCCCTCCGCCGGCGAATGGCATCGTTACTCTCCGAGGGCCTGGAGTCCACGACTCTTGACGCCTCACAGCCACACTTTGGACAACGCATCTCTCCCCCCACCTCACGTGACAAGGGGAAGATACCACAAGAGCCTATGAACTCAGTGACAAAAGATGGTTTTTATGGCAGACGGAGACGACATCAGGTGGAAATAGAACGGTTGTGTCTTGGAACGCGTGTGCTGCATATGCTATACTAAGATCGTGGACGGTATGTTGTCATGCGGTATAGGAACATCCGTTTCTTATACTGTGGTATGTGAGGAGGATACATGGCCAGGGACAAGCTCAGCAAGCGGCAGACCGCCATCTATGACTTCATTTGCACCTACACGTCAGGGCATGGGTACCCGCCCTCGGTGCGCGAGATCGGAAAGGCCGTGGGCCTCGCTTCACCCTCGACCGTGCACATGCACCTCAAGGTGCTTGAGGAGCGCGGCCTCATCAGGCGTGCCACCAACAAACCGAGGACCATCGAGATCGTTTCCTCGAAGGAGGAGGGCGCACAGCCCGACGCCGCAACCCATGACGTGCCCGTCGCCGTCGCTGACGGCACTGTCACATCCCTGCCGCTCGTAGGCCGCGTGGCAGCCGGCACCCCCATCCTCGCAGAGCAGAACATCGAGGAGAGGCTCGCCCTCCCGACGAGCCTGGTGGGAGACAACAGCTCCTTTTTGCTCAGGGTCCACGGCACGTCCATGGTCAAGAAGGGTATCCTGGATGGGGACATCATCGTCGTGCATGAGCAGCATGACGCCCAGAACGGAGACGTCGTGGTCGCGCTCATCGATGACTCCGCGACGGTCAAGACCTTCTATCGCGAGAATGAGTACATCCGCCTACAGCCCGAGAACGACTCCATGGAGCCCATCTACGTCAAGAGTCCCGTCATCCTCGGCAGGGTCGTGGCCCTCGTGAGGTCCTTTGCCTAGCCCGCCTGCGAGGGATGGCGAGGTCGCTGGCGAGACAGGCCGCTCCAGAGCCGCAGACAGGGGCGTAAAAGGGCGCCTGCGGACGGTGGATGCCCTAAGAGGCGCCACAATCATCTCGATGGTTCTCTTCCACTGGTGCTATGATCTGCGCTACCTCTCGGGAGTTCCTCTCCCCTTCTTTCAGCCTCCCCTGCAGGACGTCTGGAGGGCAACCATCAGCTGGACCTTCCTGTTCATTGCGGGGTGGATGTGCTCCCACTCGCGCAGCCCCACCAGGCGCGCGGCGCGCTACCTTCTCGTCGCCCTGTTCGTCTACCTGGCGACGAGCCTCGCTCGCCTGGACGCCCCCATACGCTTTGGGATCATATACTGCATGGGGGCGAGTACGCTCGTGGCCGGACTCGCCCTGAGGGCGGGGTTGCTCGACGGCAGGTGGTGGCAGACGGCGGTCCTTCTCGTCCTCTTCGTGATGCTTCTGCGACTACCCGAGGGCTCCCTCGGCGTGGGTGCGCTTGCGCTGCGGCTCCCACGGGCGCTCTACGACACGCCCTACCTCTCGTGGCTCGGCTTTCCCGGCCCCCACTTCGTCTCGGGAGACTACTATCCCCTGCTCCCCTTTTGCCTCATGTATCTCGTGGGCGCAAACGTGGGCGTCATGCTTGAGAGGCACGCGCTGCCCACCTGGATCTATGAGCGCGGCTTTGGACCCCTCGCCCTCATAGGCAGGCATCCATTGCTCATCTACCTGCTGCATCAGCCCCTGCTCCTTGTGCTTGCAAGCCTGGTTCGCTAGCGCATGCGCCCGCACGATGGGGAAACATGACGCGGGGGTGCAGCGCCTGGACGGACGGATCGTCAGCAGATGGCCTCGCGAGGGCTCAAGCCCCGTGCCCCGACCAGGCTCATCGACTCGCGTCAAGCCCGGGCACGACCTGCTGAGGGTCCACAGGCCCGCTCTCGTGGAGGTGGGGCGCAAGCATGACTGCCACCCGGGTCGGCGCCCTGGCGGTCACGAGCAGGCCCTCGGGCAGGTACTGCTCGTGTATGACCTGGCAGCGCTCATGGACCATCCTCTGTAGGAATCCCTCCCGGTAGGGGATGAGTGCCGTAAGGGTGGTATCGCCCTGCGCCGCCCTCTGGGCGATGCGATACCGTAGCCCCTGCAAGCCCGTGCCCCCAAGCGCGGAGATCAGGACGGCGTCGGGATGGGAGGACGCAAGCGCGGAGCACGACGCCTCGTCCAAGAGGTCACACTTGTTGTAGACGGACACGAAGGGTATGCCCGAGGCGCCAATGCGCGCTAACACCTCATCCACGGCGACAAGCTGCTTTTCTCGGTTGGGATCTGCGGCGTCCACCACCTTGAGGATGAGGTCGGCTGCCCGTGCCTCGGCCAGCGTCGAGTTGAAGGACTCCACGAGCGTGGTCGGGAGCTTCTGGATGAAACCGACCGTGTCCGTGACGGTGATCTTACGACCTGCCTCGAGCTCCAGGGTGCGCGTCGTGGGATCGAGTGTGGCAAAGAGCTCGTCCCTGACGTAGACACCGGCGCCGGTCAGGCGGTTGAGCAGCATGGATTTGCCGGCATTGGTGTAGCCGACGAGCGCCACGCGAAAGATGCCCGAGTCCCAGCGGGCCTTGCTCTGGACGGCTCGCCGCTTGTCGAGTTCGGCAAGCTCCCTCTTGAGGAAGGAGATCTTGTCACGGACGAGGCGGCGGTCGATCTCGAGCTGGCTCTCGCCCTGACCGAACCTGCCGCCGATGCCACCTCGGGTCTGCTCGCGCACCAGATGGCCCCACATGCCCTTGAGTCTTGGCAGCAGGTACTGGAGCTGCGCGAGCTGCACCTGAAGCCGCCCCTCGTGCGTTTTCGCGTGCCTGCCGAAGATGTCCAGGATGAGTGCGGTCCTGTCGATGACCTTCGTGTGCCTACCGATGATCCTCTCGAGGTTGCCCTGTTGCGAGGGGGTGAGCTCGTCATCGAATATGACCACATCCGCGTCAAGCGAACGGGCTGTCCGAGCGAGCTCCTCGGCCTTGCCGCTGCCGATGAGGGTGCGCGGATTTGGCCTGGAAAGCTGTTGCGTGACGGTCGAGACGACCTCGGCGCCTGCGGTGTGGGCAAGTCGCCCCAGCTCCGCGAGTGACTCGCGAAGCGGCCACTCAGAGCTCCCAAGCTCGATGCCGACCAATAGCGCACGCTCGGCCGCAGGTCTCGTGGGCTGCGGCAGGGGCTTGGGCATCAGCTGTCACCGCCCTTTCGTGCCCTTCTGGCCCTCAGGTCGAGGATGACCCTAAGGGCGGCGTCCTCGACGCTCAGGCGGTCGAGGTCGAGGGTTCGTGCGCGGCCGTCCCGTTTGAGCCATGAGAGCTGCCTCTTGGCGTAGCGGCGCGTACGCGCCACCACGAGCTCCTTGGCCTCCCCAAGCGTCATGCGGCCCATGAGCGCCTCCGCCACCTCCTTGTAGCCTATGGCCTGGCCAGCCGTGGACCCCAGGGAGAGGAGGCCGTCGCTCAGAAGGCCGCGTACCTCGTCTACCAGCCCCGACGCGAACATCCTCTCGACGCGGGCGTCTATGCGGGCGTAGAGCCGCTCGCGTGTCATGGACACGGCGTAGATGGCCGCCTCATAGTGTGGAAGGCGTCTCCTGAGGCCCGCGTGCGTGTCCACGTAGGAGGTTCCCTTGTCCAAAAGCTCGAGGGCCCTCACGACGCGACGGGCGTTGTGGGGATGTATGAGCGCGGCGCTCTTGGGATCCCGCTCATCGAGCAGCCGGTAAAGGGCCGCTGCGCCCTCAGCCTCGACCATGGCCTCATAGCGTCTGCGCGCCTCACCCGTCCGCTCGCCCTCAGGGAAGTCCATCTCGTCTATGACCGCGTCGAGGTACAGGCCGGTGCCCCCACAAAGGACGGGGACCCTGCCTTCGGCCAAGAGGCGGTCCACGCACGCCCGCGCATCCCGCTGGAAGAGTCGTGCCGAGTATGCGTCGCTTGCGTCACAGACGTCGATCATGAGGACGGGCGCATGGCGCTCCCCTACAGGCGTCTTCGCCGTGCCTATGTCCATGCGCCTATACAGCTGCATCGCGTCTACCGAGACGACGGAGCTGTCCAAAAGCTTGGCCACACGGTCCGCGATCGCGCTCTTGCCCGACGCCGTGGGCCCGACGATGGCTATGACGACGGGGCCGGTGTGGTCCGTCGGGACTCCCTTCGCACTCACCGCAGCTCGCCTTCCAAGGTCCCGCGCAAGAACCAGGGGCGGGCCGCCGCGACCTTGACGGTGCATAGCCTGCCCTCGAGCCCCTCCGCAGAGGCGTCCCTCGGCAAGTCGAAGAGGACCGTCTGGTTCTTGGGACTGTGGCCCACCATGACCTGAGCGCTGCGCTTCGAGCTGCCCTCGACGAGCACCTCGACGCTCGTGCCGAGCTCCATCTGGTTGGAGGCGAAGGCCTCCTCCTCCACGAGCCTTGCGAGCCGCTCGAAGCGCTCCTGGATGACCTCGTGGGGAGTGGTGTCCTCGATCTTGGCTGCGGGGGTGCCGGGGCGCCTCGAGTAGATGAAGGTGTAGGCGAACGAGAAGCCCACCTCCCTCACGAGCGAGAGGGTGTCCTCGAAGTCTTTCTCCTCCTCACCGGGAAAGCCCACGATGATGTCGGTCGAGAGTGCGATGCCGCTCACCGCCCTCTTGAGGCGACGGGCGAGATCAAGGTAACCCTCCCGAGTGTAGCTGCGCCTCATGGCCCTCAGAATGCGCGTCGAGCCGCTCTGGACGGCAAGGTGCAGGTGGGGCATCACGGCAGGGACCTCGGCCATCGCGGCCATGGTCTCGTCCGAGAGGTCCTTGGGGTTCGACGAGGTGAAGCGTATGCGCCCGATGCCCGTCTCCCCCACCTTGCGCAGGAGCTCGGCGAAGCGAGGCTTGCCGTAGAGGTCGCGCCCGTACGAGTTGACGTTCTGCCCAAGGAGCGTGACCTCCCGCACGCCATCAGCCACGAGCGTCTCGACCTCCGCGACGATGCGCTCCATCACGCGGCTCCGCTCGCGCCCGCGCACATACGGAACGATGCAGAAGCTGCAGAAGTTATTGCAGCCCGTCATGATGGGCACCCAGGCATGGAACGCCCTGGCACGGCGGGACGGCAGGGCACAGGAGAAGTCTCGTCCCTCCTCTTCGGTATCCACAAGCACCCCACCCCCGTCAGAGGCGAGGCTGCCCACGAGCAGGGAGGGCAGCGACGAGAGGGCGCTCGTGCCAAAGACGACGTCCACGTTTGGGATGTGCTCCTTGAGCTTGGCGCCGTCGCGTTGGGCGATGCAGCCACCCACGGCGACGAGCCTCCTGCCCGAGGGCGCCTGAGGCAGGCGCACGAGATTGGACGCCTCCCCGTAGAGGTGCGTGTCGGCCTTCTCGCGCACCGAGCAGGTCATGAACACGACGATGTCCGCCTGCGCCGGGTCGTCCACCACGTTGCAGCCACACGAGTCAAGCAGCCCGCACACGCGCTCCGAGTCGTGGAGGTTC
>ERZ773005.1547-NODE-1547-length-11754-cov-13.672365_pt1 | contig 11754 bp, 7 predicted proteins | sample MGYA00580666_ERZ773005 | MGnify/ENA primary metagenome ERZ773005 (study PRJEB29015, sample SAMEA2737999) | human oral metagenome | biome: human oral; feature: human-associated habitat; material: dental | place: China | collected 2061 ... | reverse complement strand
CGCCAGGCGCAGCGGGTCGTGGTGCGGCGCTCCGTCGCCGGTGCGCACCTGGCGCAGCAGGACGCGAGCCCCCAGTTCCTCGGCCGCCAAGATCAGGTCGTCGATGTCATCGCACGCGGTCGGGTCAGCGACAACGACGTCCAGCTTGAGCATCGGAGCGTATTCGCGCAGCACCCGCACGTGGTCCGCTGTCGACATCAGGTCCGTTTCCCCGCGTTGGCGCGCTAGGTTGAGCACAAGCGCGCGGTGCGCGTCGGTCGTGGCCAGGGCTCGGTTGATCTCGGGCACGAGCAGGTGCGGGATCACCGACGTGTACCAGGAGCCGGGACCGAGGACCACCCAGTCGGCCTCGGAGATCGCCTCGATGACGGCGCCGGGAACCTCGGGAGCCTCGGGCGTGATGCGCACGTGTTCAACGGTTCCAGGGGCGACCGCCACCTTGGACTGGCCGGCGACGACGTACCTGCGTCCCCCGTCCATCATGTCTGCCTCGATATCGATGGGCGTCGTCGACATCGGCAGGACGCGCCCCTGCGCCCCCAGCAGTCTGCCGACCCAGTCGAGGCCCTCAACCGGGTCATCGAGGAGCTGCCAGAATCCGGAAATCAAGAGGTTACCGAGCGCGTGACCGTTGAGGGGGCCCGTCGTATCCAGGCGCAGCTGCATGACATCACGCCAGGTCAGCCCCCACTCGGATTCCTCGCACAGCGACGCCAGCGCCATGCGTAGGTCACCCGGCGGAAGGATCGGCATCTCCTTGCGGAGCCGACCCGAGCTGCCACCGTCGTCGGCGACCGTGACGACCGCGGTGAGCGCCCGTGTGATGTGGCGCAGTGCCCGCAGGGTGGCCGAGAGGCCGTGGCCGCCGCCGAGGGCGACGATGGACTGACCGGATTCGCCTCGTTGAACCCAGCCGGCTGCATCAAGATAGGGCATCAGTCTCTCCCAATGTCGCGGTGCATCACCCGGACGGAGTGCCCGAGAGTGCGCAGGCGTTGCGCGATGGCCTCCGAACACGCGACGGAGCGGTGCTTACCGCCCGTGCAGCCGACGGCGATCGTGACGAATGGCTTCAATTCTGCCAGATAGCCCGCCAGCATGGGTGCCAGTAGGTCAGCGTATCCCAGGGCGAAATCACGCGCACCCGGCTGCGAGAGCACGTAGTCGGCGACCGCCTGGTCCTTTCCGGTCAGGTGCCGCAGCTCGTCAACCCAGTACGGGTTCTTCAGGAAGCGCACGTCGACCACGTGGTCGGCGTCAAGGGGCAGGCCGTGCTTGAAACCAAACGATTCGACCGTGATCTGCAGGAGGCGCTCCTCCCCCGCCACGATGTCTCGAATCCGCCGGGTCAGGTCGTGAACGCTCATGTCGGAGGTGTCGATGACCTCGTCCGCACTGCGACGCAGGGGGGCGAGCAGGCGTTCCTCCGCCTTGATACCGTCCATGAGGGTGCCCTGCCCCTGCAGAGGGTGCGGGCGCCGATTCGACTCGTAGCGGCGCACGAGGGTCTGGGCGCTTGCTTCGAGGAAGATCACACGGTAGGCGATTCCGGACTTCTTGAGCTGCTCAAGCGTGGAGGACAGGTTCGCGAAGAACGTGCGCGAGCGCACGTCCACCCCCACCGCGAGGCGATGGACGCCCGCCGCCGGGTCGTTGGACATCATGCCCACGAGGGCGGGAAGCATAGTGGGAGGCAAGTTGTCCACGACGTACCAGTCGAGATCCTCGAGAGCTCGCGCCGCACCGGTGCGACCCGCTCCCGAGTAGCCGGTGATGATGAGGACTTCGTTGGAGGCGCGGGGTTCCGGCTTGGCAGCAACGACGTCGCGCGCGGGAATGCCTTCGGGGAACGTCGGCGGATTCTCCTCGTTCACGGGCAAGCCCGGGGCGTCGAGGCCGCCGCGTGGACGGTCGGTGGCTTGGTCGGGCATGGTGTCCTCCTTGGCAAGGTGTTGGGGTGGCGGGGTGGCTTAGGCGGGCGCGTCCTCAACGCTGATCTCCTGGGCGGCGCGCCGGGCGATCACCCGCGCTTCCTTCGGGCTGGCTGCGGTGGCTACCACGACACCGAGGCGCCGGTGGGCTCGGCTCACGGGTTTGCCGAAGATACGCACGACGTCGGCCGTTGCCAGGGCGCGCCCGACACCGTCGTAGACGGGGCGCTCAATCGCTCGGGGTGCTCGGATGACGGCCGATGCTCCCGGCGCGCGTTGCTCGGTCGAGGTGGGAAGTCCGAGGATCGCGCGCGCGTGTAGCTCGAACTCGGATTGACCCTGCGTGGCCATCGTCACCATGCCCGTGTCGTGCGGGCGCGGAGACAGTTCCGAGAACCACACGTCGTCTCCGCGCACAAAAAACTCCACGCCGAAGATGCCTAGGCAAGGCCCGGTTCCCTTGCGCGCGAGAGCATCGGTGACCTCACGGGCCATCGAGTGCGCCGCCCGCAGAGCGCGAGGACTCATCGCCATGGGCTGCCAGGATTCGACGTAGTCGCCGCCCTCCTGACGGTGGCCGATGGGTGCGCAGAAGGAGGTAAGGACGCGCGAGGCGTGCGCATCCCACGACCGCAGCGTCAGCAGAGTGATCTCGTAGTCGAAGTCGATCCCCTCCTCGACGATGACCACGCCCGTGTCGGCGCGGGCGCCGTCGCGCGCGGCGCGCCACGCTGCACAGGCCTCGTCGCGGGAGGTGACGCGGCTCTGCCCGTGTCCAGAGGAGGACATTGTGGGCTTGACGAAAGCCGGGTACCCCACCTCGTCGAGAGCGTGCGCGAGTTCGTCTTCACTGCGCGCAAAACGAAAGGCACAGGTGCACACGCCCGGGAGGCTGGCGGCGAGGTTGCGAATGCGCTCGCGGTCCATCGTCGCGGTGACCGCGTAGGCGTTGGGAACGACCCGCACCCCGCGTTCCTCAGCGGCCGCGAGCTCCGCGGTCGCGATCGCCTCGACCTCGGGGACGATCAGGTCGACATCAACCTCGGCAAGAACCTCGCGGAGCGCCCGCGGGTCAGCCATGTCGAAGACGCGGAAGTCGTCCGCTACCTGCATGGCGGGGGCACCGGCGTAGGAATCGCACGCGATGACGGTGGCGCCATAGCGTTTGAGGGAAATGGTGACTTCCTTGCCGAGTTCCCCCGAACCCAGCAGGAGGACACGGGCGGGCAGCGGCGTCGGCAGCGTCGATGTCATGACGTCTCCTCCCTTGACGATGTGTGTAGCCTATCGTGGATCTGGCGCGCGAGGAGGGCTCCCACGCCTTTGACGTGCGCAATCTGGTCCGGCGTTGCCTCCCTCAGGCGCTTGACAGAGCCGAAGTGCTTGAGCAGCGCGGCCTGACGCGCCGGACCGAGGCCGGGGATGGAATCGAGGACGGAGCGGCGGCTCGCCCGGGACCGGCGCTTGCGGTGCTTGGTGATGGCGAAGCGATGGGACTCGTCGCGCAGGTACTGCAGCAGGTAGAGCGCCTCGGAGGTGCGCGGCAGGATCAAGGGGAACTCATCGCCTGGGATCCACACCTCCTCCAGCCGCTTGGCCAAGCCGACGACCGGAACGTCCGCGCCCACCGTCTCGAGTGCCGCGCGCGCCGCATTGACCTGGGGGAGGCCCCCGTCGACGACGACGAGGTCTGGCCGGTACGAGAAACGTCGGGGGCGCCCTGTTGCGGCCTCGATGGGTCCCGACGCGTAGGCGACCCCGTCCTCGTCCTCGCCCTCAATGCCCGCTTCCTCTGCCAGCAGGCGGGAAAAGCGCCGCGTGAGGACCTCATTCATCGCGCTCGTGTCGTCGGCGGTGCCCTTACCGTCCGTCCCGCGAATGTTGAAGGTGCGATACGCGTCCTTGCGGGGCATGCCGTCTTCGAAGACCACCATGGAGGCGACCTGATTCTCTCCCCCGGTGTGCGACACGTCGTAGCACTCGATGCGCAGCGGTGCGGCCGGAAGATCCAGGTTTTCCGCGAGCTGTTCGAGCGCCTTGGAGCGGGCGGTGATGTCGCCTGCTCGGCGCGTGCGATGCAGTGTCAGCGCCTGGCGCGCGTTGTCGGTCACGGTGTCCATCAGCTGAGCTTTCGGCCCGCGTTTGGGGACGTTGATCGCGACGGACGCGCCTCGCGCCTCACCGAGCCAGCGGCTGATGGTCTCCATGTCGTCGGGAGCCACGGAGACGAGAACCTCGCGGGGGATCGCGGAGGTGGGCGTGTGTGCGACGTCGTCGACGCTGACGGCCGCCGCCTTCGTCTCCCGCGCCCCCCGCGCCTCGTCTTCCGTCGCCGAGGAGTAGACCTGCTCCAGCAGGCGCGACATGAGGGCGGCGTCTCCCGCGCCGTCCACCCGTTCAATGACCCAGCCTCGGGTGCCACGAATGCGCCCGCCGCGCACGTGAAAGACGTGGACAGCGGCGTCAAGGTCGTCGCTGACGAGTGCGAAGACGTCCGCGTCCGCTCCATCGTCGAGGACGACGGCGTTTCGCTCGAGAACGGTGCGCAGGGCGGCGACGTCGTCGCGTAGCTTCGCGGCTCGTTCGAAGTCCAGGTTGGCCGAGGCCTCGCGCATCTGGGTTTCGAGGTCGCGAATCACGGGACCCGTGCGCCCCTGCATGAAACGGCACAGGCCCTCGGCCAGCTCACGGTGTTCCTCGGCCGTCACTCGCTCGACGCACGGGGCCGAACACTTGTCGATGTAGCCAAGCAGGCACGGGCGCCCCTGGGCCTTCGCCCGAGCGAAAACTCCGGCCGAGCACGAACGCACCGGGAAGACGCGCAGAAGCTGATCGATGGTCTCCCGTATTGCCCACACCTGAGTGTAGGGGCCGAAGTAGCGTGAGCCTGCGCGCTTGCGCTCGCGCGTCACCTGCACGCGCGGGTAGCGCTCCCCCATGGACACGGCGAGGTAGGGATAGGATTTATCGTCCTTAAACACGACGTTGAAGCGCGGATTGAATTCCTTGATCCACGTGAACTCGAGCGTGAGCGCCTCGATCTCGGAGCGCACCACCGTCCACTGCACGCGGGAGGCGGTGGTGACCATTTGCTGGGTGCGCGGGTGCAGGTTCGCCAGGTCCTGGAAGTAGTTGGTGAGGCGATTGCGCAGGTTCTTGGCTTTGCCTACGTAGATGACGCGGCCCTGCGGATCCGAGAAGCGATAGACGCCCGGCGAGGTCGGAATGTCTCCCGTGCGGGGGCGGTACGTCGAAGGATCTGCCACCCCACCAGGGTACGAGGCCCCGACGACACGCGCCCGACGCTCCTCGCGCCCGTGCTGTATGTCATGAAACTATCGACAGATGAAACGGGAGCCCGCCGAGGCGCCTGCGGGCATATACTGATTTTGGTCACGAATTGACTCAATCTTGACCATGAGTAGTCACCACTCCACACAGAAGGACGTTCATGTTCACCTCCACCCAAGAGGTCGCAGACTTTATCTCCGAACAGAACATTGAGCTCGTCGACGTACGCTTCTGCGACGTCCCCGGTGTTCAGCAGCACTTTACGATTCCCGTCAGCGAGTTCCTGGACTCCGCCCTCAGTGATGGCCTCATGTTTGATGGCTCGTCGGTGCGCGGCTTTACCGCGATCCACGAGTCCGACATGAAGCTCATCCCCGACATCAGCTCGGCATTCGTCGATCCCTTCCGCGAGCGGTCCACGCTCGTCGTCAACTTCTCAATCGTTGACCCCTTCACCGACGAACCCTTCTCGCGTGACCCACGGCAGGTGGCCGCGAAGGCCGAGGCCTACCTGCGTTCCACCGGGATCGCCGATCAATGTTTCATCGGCGCCGAGGCCGAGTTCTACCTGTTCGACGACGTGCGCTACCAGGTCAGCCCTCACGCCACCTTCTTCGAGGTGGACTCCCCCGAGGCCTATTGGAACACGGGGCGACGTGAAGAGGGGGGCAACATGGGGTACAAGGTTGGCCTCAAGGGCGGGTATTTTCCCGTGTCCCCCGCCGATAAGTACGCGGATGTTCGCGACGAGATGAGCCGTATCCTCGAGCAGGTCGGGCTGACCATCGAGCGTGCCCACCACGAGGTGGGTTCGGGCGGACAGCAGGAGATCAACTACCGTTTCGCCACGCTCCAGGCGGCGGCCGACGACATGATGAAGTTCAAGTACGTCATCAAGAACTCCGCGCTCGAGTTCGGTCACTCGGCGACCTTTATGCCCAAGCCGCTCTTCGGCGACAACGGCTCGGGCATGCACACGCACATGTCACTGTGGAAGGACGGCGAGCCTCTCTTCTACGACGAGCGCGGCTACGGATCCCTCTCCGACACTGCCCGCTGGTTCATCGGCGGCCTGCTGGAGCACGCCCCCGCGCTCCTCGCCTTCACGAACCCGTCGGTGAACTCCTTCCGTCGTCTGGTCCCCGGCTTCGAGGCGCCGATCAACCTCGTGTACTCGGCGCGAAATCGCTCCGCGTGCATTCGCATTCCCGTCACCGGAACCTCCCCCAAGGCCAAGCGTGTCGAGTACCGCGTGCCGGACCCGAGCGCGAACCCCTACCTGGCCTTCTCCGCCTGCCTCATGGCCGGCATCGACGGGATCAAGCGCCGCATCGAGCCCGCCGCGCCGATCGACAAGGATCTCTACGAGCTGCCGCCTGCCGAGTATCAGGACATCGCCAAGCTCCCCAGCTCGCTTGAAGCTGCCCTCGATGCGCTGCGCGAGGACCACGAGTTCCTCACCGAGGGAGACGTGTTCACCCAGGACCTGATCGACACGTGGCTCGATTACAAGGAGACCAACGAGGTCGCCCCCATGCGCGCCTACCCTCACCCGTACGAGTACCAGCTCTACTACGACCTGTGATCTAATCGTCACTTGAGCGGCCTCTGCCCCCTAATGGGGGCGGGGGCCGCCCTGTTGCGGATAGACTCGCACCGGATCTGATGTTCAGTCTTTGAACCGACACTCGGAGGACACGATGAAGCGCATGCGCGATGGCTCCTACACGATCAAGCCCACCTACACGGTCGGCGATCACGAGATCGTGCCCGACATGCTGGCACGCCGAGCCGCCGCCCAGCCCGACCAGATCGCCGTCGAGCAGCGCTCCTCCGTCGGTTCCACGCGCCGCCTCACGGCCGCCGAGCTTCAGCGCCAGGTCGAGTACACGGCGTGCGGCCTCATCGGCCTCGGTGTCGAGCCTGGTCATGCCGTGGCCATCCTCGCCCCGACCTCGTACGAGTGGCTGCTCCTAGACCTCGCTCTCCTCTCCATCGGCGCGATCACGGTGCCCATCTACGAGTCCGACTCCGCCGCCCAAATCGAACACATTCTCACCGACGCGCACGTCACCCGCGTCTTCACCGCCTCCACCCAGCAGGCCGACCTGGTGCGCACCGTCGCCCCCTCGTACACGGTCGGCGTCGATTCCCTCGACCGGGGCGCGCTGCGCACTATCGCGCGAGCCGCCACGAACGTCACGATTGAGGACGTGAGGCGCCGCCGCGGCGCGATCACATCCCATGATATCGCCACGATCATCTACACCTCCGGCACCACGGGCGCCCCGAAGGGGGTAGCCCTCACCCACGCCAACTTCATCGCGACCTCGCAGGGCGCACGCCAGATTCTCGGCGACGTCATCGACTCCCCCTCCACCCGCCTGCTCCTCTTCCTTCCCGTCGCCCATGTCCTGGCTCGCCTCGTCATGCACGTGATCCTCTCCGGTCAGGGTGTCCTCGGCTTCTCCCCCAGCATCAAGAACCTGCTGCCCGACATTCAGGCCTTCGCACCCTCGGTGCTCCTCGTTGTTCCCCGCGTCCTGGAAAAGGTCTACAACGCGGCCAGCGCAAAGGCGGGCGGCGGCGTCAAGGGCCGCCTCTTCGCGTGGAGCGCCAAGCAGGCACGCGCCTACTCCCAGGCGAGCGAGAAGGCCTTCGGCCCCGGCCCCCTGAGGAAGATGCGCCACGGCCTGGCTGACAGCCTCGTGCTCAACAAGATCCGATCCGTCCTCGGCCCGAACCTGCGCTACATCGTCTCGGGAGGCGCGCCCCTGGCCACCGACCTCGCCCACTTCTACGCCGGCATGGGCATCACTCTCCTGCAGGGCTACGGCCTGAGCGAGACCACGGGCCCCATCGCCGTCCAGCACATCGGCAACAACCCGGTCGGAACCGTCGGTCTTCCCCTGCCGGGCAACTTCATCAAGATTGCCAAGGACGGAGAGATCCTCGTGCGCGGTCAGTCGGTCATGCCCGGCTACTACCACCTCCCCGAGGAGACCGCGCAGGTCATGCCCGACGGCACCTGGTTCCACACGGGCGACCTGGGTTCCATCGACCGCAAGGGCCACCTGACGATCACGGGACGCAAGAAGGAACTGATCGTCACCGCCGGCGGAAAGAACGTCTCACCGGAGGTCCTCGAAGACGCCCTGGCCACCCACCCACTCGTCGCCAACGTCATCGTCGTGGGCGACCAGCGTCCCTACGTCGGTGCGCTCTTCACCCTCGATGCGGACATGCTGCCGGATTGGCTGGCCAAGCACGGCCTCGCCCAGTGCTCCCCCACCGAGGCCGCGAACCTTCCGCAGGTGCGCGACTCCCTGAGCAGGGCGGTTGAGCGCGCCAACAAGGCCGTCTCGCGGGCTGAGTCCATTCGTAAGTTCCGCATCGTCGATGCCACGTTCACGGTGGAGAACGGTTACGTCACCCCATCGATGAAGCTGCGCCGCCGCAAGGTTCTCGCCGATTACGCCCACGAGGTCGACGCCCTCTACGGAGGCCCCGTGTCCGCTCAGCCCGCCCCCAAGAGCCGCCTCTTTGGCTTCCGTAAGAAGAACTGACGCGCTGGACGCGCCCACCCTGGAAAGGACTGCAATGACGGTACGTAGGCTCGCCGACGGCTCGTGGGAGTCGATCGCCACGCGCGAGGCCACCGATGACATGAACCTGCCGAAGATGCTCCACCAACGCGTGGCCACGCACCCGGGGGCTCTGGCCATCGAGCGGCGCTCGAACGTGGGGGCATGGCGGCCGATCACGATGGAGCAGTTTCTCGCCGAAGTCGACTCCATCGCCCGCGGCCTGATCGGCATTGGCCTCGAGGCGGGCGAACACCTCGCCATCCTCGCACCGACCTCCTACGAGTGGGCGCTCATCGACGTCGCCGCCCTGTCCTGCGGGGCGGTCACCGTTCCGATCTACGAGACCGACTCCGCGTCGCAGATCGCCCACATCCTCGCCGACGCCGACGTCCGCATCGTTATCACGGCGACCACGCAGCAGGCCGAGCTCGTCGAATCCGTGCGCACGGATCGCGTGCGCCACATCCTTTCCCTCGATCGCGGAGCCGAGCGAGAGCTGAGCAGCGCCGCCCAGGCGGTGTCCGTCGAGGACGTGCGCGCACGCACCGACGCGGTTCACCTCGGCGATGATGCCACCATCATCTACACCTCTGGGACGACGGGCAAACCCAAGGGCGTCGTCCTCACGCACGGCAACTTCATCTCCCCGATGCTCCAGGCCTACGACTTCCTTCCCCTCCTCATCAACGACCCGAAGTCTCGTTCCCTGCTGTTCCTCCCGGTCGCGCACGTCTTGGCGCGCTTCGTCATGTACTGCCTGCTCGCCGGCCAGGGGATCGTCGCGTTTTCTCCCGACACGCGCAACCTCGTCAACGACATCGCCACGTTCAAGCCGACGATGCTTCTCGTCGTCCCTCGCGTCATGGAGAAGGTCTACAACGCAGCCGCCGCGAAGGCCGGTGGCGGCGTCAAGGGCCGCCTGGGCGGCGGCTGCCTTGGCTGCGGCGGCTTCGGCGGCGGCCTGGGCGGCCTCGGCCTTGAGGCGTGCGATCTCAGCGGAATCGGTCATGGAGCCATCGTAAACGCCGAACCTGCCAGAGCGCTGACCCGGGCGTGCCAGTGGAGCCGGCGCCGTTTCTGACCGCGAGAGAGGCAGGAGCCCGGCGAACAAGGTACCCTCGGGCCTCAATGGCGTTGAGATAGTACGTCTGATCCCGCACCTGCCCGCCCCAGTGCCGCGAGGTTTACACCCCCATGCTGCCCCCTGTGTCGTCGTTTCCGAAAGAACCGCCCCTGACGGGCCTGCTGCTGGTGCACCCGAACCACAGGAACAGGTGAACGCTGTGCGGATCGCCTTCTTCATTGACGACTACCTGCCCTCCGTCCACGGCGTGGCCACCTCCACAGCCACCTTCCGTGCCGCCCTGGAGCGCATGGGACACGAGGTCTACGTGGTGGCCCCCAAGGCCGAGGGCTATGAGGAGACCGACGATCACGTCATCCGCCTGTCCTCCTCTCGCTACTACGTCTTCGACAGCCGCGAGGTCGCCACCATCTATCCGGGCCTGGCCCGGCGCTTCGACGCCTACGACTTCGACATCGTCCACAGCCAGACCCAGTTCAGCCTCGGGGTCCTGGCCCACTGGGTGTCCAAGCGCCAGAACATCCCCCACGTCACCACCATCCACACCCTCTACACCGAGCTCATCGACGACTACCCGCTGGCCGTGCTCTCGGGCCTGCTGGCCCTGTCCGTCGCCTTCCCCGTGGCGCTCAAGTCGCAGCCTGTCCTGCCGCGCGTTCACCGGGAGACCATCAAGCACCTCAACAAGCGCGACATGAAGACGGCCCTGTCCCGTCAGGGGTGGCGCCTGACGGCGGCCTTCGCCAACAAGTGCGACGCCTGCCTGTCGCCCTCCCAGCACCTGGCCCGGATCCTCATCGACGACGGCGGACTGACCACCCCCTGCATGGTGCTGCCCAACGGGCTGGACTCCACCCGCTACCGCAGTGCCCGCGCCGCCGACTCACCGATCCCCAAGGCCCCCGGCGAGAAGATCATCATCTGCGTGGCCCGCCTCAGCCCGGAGAAGCGGCAGATGACGCTCGTTGAGGCCATGCCCCACCTGTCCGGCCTGCCGGTCAAGCTGGTGCTCGTGGGCCCGGGCCCCTCCCAGGAGGAGCTGGGGCGGCGCGCCGAGGAGCTCGGGGTGGCGGACCGGGTGATCCTGACCGGCACGTGCTCGCCGGAGGAGGTCGCCGTCCTGCTCAAGCAGGCCGACGTCTTCTCCCTGGCCTCCTACCACTTCGACAACCAGCCCATGGTGTTCCTGGAGGCCGCCGCCTGCGGGCTGCCGATCGTCTACTGCGACGAGCGGATGACCGAGTGCCTCACCGAGCGCAACGCCATCCTCACCGACGGCATCGAGGGGGAGGACTTCGCCCGGGTCTTCGCCTCCCTGCTGTCCGACGACGCCCGGCTCGCCGCGCTGTCCGAGGGGGCCCTGGAGGTGGCTCAGCAGTTCGACTCCGAGACGATGACCAGGCGGCTCATCAACCTCTACGAGGATCTCCTGGTCTCGTATCGCTGACGGCCGGCCCTGGAGAGCAGCCGTGGCGCCTTGCCGATGAGCGCGCGGCTTGCCGATAAGGTATGCCGCATGTCGCTCGCCGTCGTCACCGACTCCGCCGCCTGCCTGACGGAGCCCCTGCTGCGTGAGCGCGCGATCGAGGTGGTGCCGCTGCACGCCATCCCCGCCGACAACGGTGAGCCCGCCACCACCTCACGGCCCAGTGTCCAGGAGCTGGTGGACGCCTACCGGCGCGCGGCCAGCAGGGCCGAAGAGGTCCTGGCCATCCACATCTCCTCGGCCCTGTCCGGCACCATGGACAACGCCCGCATCGCCGCCGCCCAGCTCGAGGCCGAGTACAGCGGTCGGGACGGGAGAGCGGAGCGCCGTCGGCCGCAGTGGCTGCGCGTCGTCGACTCCGGTACCAGCTCGGGT
>ERZ773005.1540-NODE-1540-length-11795-cov-38.054600_pt1 | contig 11795 bp, 10 predicted proteins | sample MGYA00580666_ERZ773005 | MGnify/ENA primary metagenome ERZ773005 (study PRJEB29015, sample SAMEA2737999) | human oral metagenome | biome: human oral; feature: human-associated habitat; material: dental | place: China | collected 2061 ... | reverse complement strand
GCCCCGCAGTCGTCACCCTGGACAAGCGCTACGGGCAGAAGGAGAACTTCGAGCCACTGAGCATCGACCAGGCTCAGGAGTTGCTGAGCGCCGCCATCGACCATGCGATTCAGGCGGCGAACCTGACTTGGGATGGTTCGGTCCTCGTCGTTGAGGGAAATCCGGCGATTCTGGCCGCTGCGGCTGACGACGCGCAGGATGACTGATGGCTCCTGCTAGTGTTACCGCGCACTTTCCGCTCGGTGTCTACCACGGGCATGCAGCAGACGGCAGCCCCGAGCCGTTCCCTTCGCCGGCTCGGTTGTTCTCTGCATTCGTGAGTGCCTCCCATACCGGGGTCACTGCGGGCACTGATGGCCAGGTGGCCCCTGATATCGATGAGGCGTTGACCTGGTTGGAGAAACACCCTCCTAACGGTCTGCATATTCCGAGCATGGCTCCAGTTCAGTCAGGCAATAGAGTCGCCTACCGGAAGACGGGCACGATCGAGAAGGATCAGCCTAAGACCGCTGCCAAAGCCATCTCCGACGGCTACGCGATCAATGGTGAGATCGGCTGGCTCTGGGATGACATGCCAGACGGTGTTCGTGACGCGCTCTCTCGGTTGTGCGAGGACGTGCCGTGTCTAGGGGAGATGGACAGTCCCGTGGTCATGAGCATCGAGACGGTGGAGGCGAACTGGCGACTTGACTCTGCCGCAACCGCCTTCACTCCTGGGGGGCTGCGCGTGCAGATTCCCGCACCGGGGCGAACCCGCGTGCTCCGCGAGCTGCATTCTCAGTCCCGGCCGCCTAAGGTCCCAACTGCATCCGCAGACAGGTTCCGTCCCTCGGGAGACTCCGTCAGGGCATTCCCCACCTCCGAGGAGTGCTTGCGAACCGCCAGGTATGCGGAGGTGGGACCGTTGAGACGTCCCGATGGCGATCATTCTCCTTGGAGTGATGTCCTGATCTTCTTGGCCGATGACGGTACCGGGCGGGAAATCACCCCGGAACGCAGGGTGAGCTGGTGCGTTGCCTTCCACCGGGCGCTTGTGGCCCGTATCGGTGATGGGGCACCTGCGCTCGTCACCGGGCGATACCAGGAAGGGCTGACAAGGCCAGCCAATCGTCTGGCTATCCAGTACGTTCCTGCGTCTGTGCTCGCTCAGTCAGTGGTTGAGACGGAGCTCGACGTTCCAGGTGCCTTCCTCATCATGCTGCCCTCTGACGTCAGCGACGACGACGAGGGAGTTGTCCTCAGAGCCCTGGCGGGGATGACTCGGTTGAACCACCGCCGAGATGAGGCGCCGGCGAGGCTGCGCCCGGTAGGGGAGGTCTTCGATGCACAGGGCTTTTGGCGCCCACCTGCTCAGGGAACGCAGCGTTTGTGGTCCCCGACGCCGGTGGCCGTGCCGGAGGTGACTCGTCAGCGAGGGGACTGGACCTTCGAGGACGCGATCCTCCTTTCTCTGGGATTCGTCTGGCGCGATCACTTCGAGGCCGTTCCCAAAGGCACCCGGGGTTACCGCTCATTGGTGGCCCGGGTACGTGAACGTGGGGCTGGAGTGATGTGGCACCACCGCATCACGAGGAACCCGAGCTTATACGCCCACAAGATGCCGAAGGGCGTCACCGCTCAGCCCTACACGGCGCTTGTCAGCGTGGGGGACCTCTTGGGGGATACGGGGCTGGCCGCCGTCGGGCAGAGCCGCCACCTGGGCGGGGGGCTGCTGGTACCGGCTGATCTTCCCATCGAGCTGGCGCAGAACGTGTTGGGGAGGCGGCCGTGATTACCATCGAGGACTTCGGAGACTTCTTCGAGGCGGTCCACGGAGCTGGGAAGCGGCCGTTCTCATGGCAGGAGGATTTGCTGAGGCACGTGGTGAATACCGGGACCTGGCCGGAGCAGATCGTTGCGCCGACGGGTGCCGGTAAGTCATCGGTTGTGGAGATACACGTTTTCGCTGTGGCTCTGTTCGCGGTTGGCGCCGCGAAGCGTGTCCCCAGAAGGCTGGCCGTGGTGGTCAACCGAAGAGCGCTGACCGACTCTCACGCCGCGCGCGCGGCAAGGATACGGTGCCTCCTGGCGGAAGCGCCCGCGGATGACTCGATCCTCAGTCGTATGCGCGACGCTCTGGTGGGGCTGCGTGTGTTTGAGGCCGAGGACCGCGCACCGCTGGTCACCGCCACGATGCGTGGCGCGGCGGCCACGGATCGGGCCTGGCTCAACGCCCCGGAGGCCTGCGCGGTGCTGTGCATGACGCCGGCGATGTGGGCGTCGAGCCTGCTGTTCCGCTCCTACGGTGCTTCCCGGCTGGCGCGCCCTAGGCTGGCGGGGATGCTGGCCCTCGACGCTGCTGTGGTCGTCGATGAGGCCCACCTGAGTCGCCAGATCCTCGTGACTGCCCGGAGGGTGGGGCAGCTGTGCGCTCCAAGTGCACAGCGGCTCGGAGTCTCGGCGCTCCAGACCGTGGAGATGACGGCCACGCCCTCAGGCGACGCGACAGACATCGTCGGCGTCACGTTGGAGTCGCTGGCTCGTGACGCCCGGTTGGCCGCTCGGGTACGGGCGCCCAAGTCGGCTCGGTACGTGGAGACGACCGAGTGGCCCGTCAACGGGAAGATGACGAAGGCCTATCGCGATGAGTATGTCTCTGGGGTGCTCGCCGCTGTTGAGGATGCGCGCGGGCTCCTCCCCGAGGGCCCTCGGACGGTGGGGTGTGTCCTCAACCGCGTGGACAGCGCAGTTCAAGTGGCGAAGGCTCTCGGCGAGCAGGGGCTGAACTGCCGGCTGTGGGTGGGGCGCATGCGCCCCTGGGACCTGGAACGCATGAGGCGGGAGGAGCCTGGGCTCTTCGATGTCTCAGGGGCACAGGGCGTGGACGTCCTCGTAGCAACCCAGACCATCGAGGTCGGGGTCGACCTGGACCTGGCCCATATGGTGACTGAGCTCGCCTCCGCTAGTGCCCTGGCTCAACGCGCCGGCCGGGTTAACCGGCTGGGGCGGCATGACCGCGCATGGTTCACCGTCATCGGTCCTCCGAGGGAAGCGGCGTTGAGCAAGGACGTACTGCCGTACCGGAAGGATGACCTGCTCGCCGCTCGCACATGGATTCTGGACCGTGCCGATGACGGCGACCTTTCTCCTCTGACGGTCAGCGAGAAGTTGAAAGCACCGCCTGCGGAGTCTTCGCGCCGCCTGCTGTACCAGCGGCCTGAGCCCTGGGATGCGGCCCTGTGGTCGAAGACGTCGATGAGGCTCGTCGTCGAACCGGAACTCGACCTGTGGATCCGTGATGACCTCGACCCCGAGACCGGAACAGTGGGTCTTGTCCTGAGGGACCTGAAGGAGCTGCCTGAGGCGACGGCGTGCGAGACCTTGGTGACCGAGGTGCCCCCGCAGGACTGCGAGGTCTACCCCATGACCATCGTCACCGCGCGGAAGGTGGTGCAGCGGCTGATAGGGGATATGGACCATCCTTTGGGCCGGTCGGTGTTGTGGCGAGACGGGGTGGTCCTGCCTCAGTGGCAGGCGATGGTCCTCGAGGACGAGGGGGGAGACAAGATCGCGTCTCGTGCGCTTCGCCCCGGCGACCTCCTCATCTTGGATGCCTCGGTACCGCTTCTGACCTCCGGGGTTGTCACAGACGCTGGTGGGGAACTGGGCGAGCCGGTTCCCCACGGGGAACTCGATGGTGTTATCGATGTTGTGACCGATTCCGATGAGCTGCGCCGGTTGGCTGATCTGGAACCGGATGAGCTGAGTGACTTGTTTCCGGGGGAGACGGTGGTGTGGTCTCCAGGTCGGGATGAGGGCGACGTAACGGCATGGATGGTGCGGCGCAGCAGCGTGACACCGGACGATGATTCCGACGACCGTTCCACCTGGTCGGTGAGCCACCGGGTGCTCCTTGCGGACCACAACGCGGCGGTCGCCGCCCGTGCGGAGGCGCTGGCCGACGGCATCGGTATTGAGCCGATGCCAGCGACGGCCTTGACTGAGGCCGGGGCTTGGCACGACGTCGGCAAGAACGATGCCCGTTTTCAGAGGCTCCTGTGGCGGGGCGATCCCAGTGGCAGGGAGGCGCTTGCCAAGAGCGGGGGCCGCAGTACATCGCTGGCGGCCGTGCGGCGGGCCCGGGCGGATGCCGGGCTGCCAACGGGATGGCGCCATGAGCTGGCCTCCGCAGCCGCCTACTGGGAGCAGGCGGAGTCCGACGGCGTTGGGCAGGAGTTCCGGGATTTGGTCACGAGGCTGGTGGGTACCAGTCATGGTCACGGCAGGCCCCTGTTCGACCACGACCCGGTCACTGCGGGCCCTGACCATGCCGATGCTTTGGAGGAGCTGGTGGGCGAAGGTGAGTGGGAGTCGCTGATCGCCCGCACTGACAGGCAGTGGGGCCCTTGGGGGACCGCCTACCTCGAGGCACTGCTGCGCGCCGCTGACTGCACAATCTCCATGGAAGGGAAGTGATGGGGATGATTCTTGGCGGAGAGATCACCAGTGCGCTGACAACCTTTGCGGGGCTCGGGCTGGCGCTCATCCTGGAAGGTGACGGAGCCGAGCGCGTCCGGCTCGGCTGGACCGACGCCGCCGAGCCCCGGATGGTTGTCACCGCCGACGGCTACGACGACGAGGCTGTTGCGACTGCCGTATATCAGCATGCTCTTTCTCTTGCTGACTCAAAAAGTTGGCCGCAGATTAATCTAGATCGTAAGCCATGGGTGAACAACAAGGGAAAAATGACGAGTGCCGCTATGAGTCCGTGTATTGCTCCTCCGAATCGGGAAGAGGAATGGGAGTATCTTGACGACTTGCGTAATAAGATTATCGATCGTTGCTTGTTCGGGAATGAAAGTGGGGTAAATCTCGAACTGATTGGAGCTCTTGGTAGGCCAGCGTACTGGTGTGGTAAGAAGGGAAACTCAAGCCCCGATCTGGGCGCGAGTCGTTATGATATGGAGGTTCGCAGGAGTGGTAGGAATCTCGTTCATGAGAAGATTGCGCCTCTGGCGTGCTTTATAGCTGAGCGTAGTGTGGAGGAGATTTCTGCAGGGCTTTGTGGCGTGCGTATTAATAGGAGAAAGGTTGGAGGAAAAGGGAGGCCGCGGGACTCTGCTGGCCTGACCCCGCCTGGGTGTGTGGACTCTTCTTTAGTGTGGGCTGCTTTGTGGGGTATATCTTCGTTTCCTGTGGTGCATCGCGTCAATCGATGCTCGGTATCTGCGGGTGCTATCCCGTCCGGTGAGCGCGAGCCTCTAAATGTTGTTGTTCCAGCCGTTGTCGGCGGGTACTCTCTGCATCGATGGAGGGCGCTGATTGTTTCCAGTCAACTAGCCTGCTGGCAGGATCGTGAGGAGAGCTCTTTGGGGTGGCTGCGTCGGCATGGAGTGAGGGCGGTCATTGTGTTTAATGTGAATGTTATTCGTCTTCGTGCCCCATCGCCAGACGAGTTTTATCTAGGTGCGGGTGATGTGTGTCCAATTTAAGATCATCTAGAGGGAAGGAGTCGCCGTGTGGATGGGGAGGCTAGTTCTCTGGTGCTCAGATCTTGGTCCTGGAGGCTGTCCGGGGCGAGCTCAGGCGGTGGAGCTGATGTATCGCCGCCGCCGTCTGTCAAAGGAGACAGAACATGACAACTCAAATGGTTTCGGAACCTATTCCGATCAGTCTGGTGGTTCATGCCGTTTACTGTCCGCGGAGAGCATGGCTTGAATCGGTGGGGGAGAAAACGGATACCATGCAGATGCAAGCCGGATTGGATGCCCACCGGCGCGTGGACAACACCGCGGAGAGCAGAACGAGCGAGCATCGGGCGGTCAACGTACGTTCGGAGCGCCTGGGGCTGTCCGGGCGCTGCGACGTCGTCGAAGGTGTGGACGATGGCCCACTGACCGTGGTGGAGTACAAGGCCACCCCGATACGGCGTCGCCCCCAGGTCACCTACGCCAACCGACTCCAGCTCGCGCTCCAGTCGCTGTGTCTTAAGGAAATGGGGCATGAAGTCCAGGGAACTGAGGTCTACTTCACCGGACATCGCCGGCGAGTCGAGGTCGAGCTGACCGATGCCGACTTCGCCCGGGCCGAAGAAGCGGTCGCTCGTACGCGTCGTCTGATCGGGGCACCCCAGGCGCCAGAACCGCCGACCGACGACAGCCGTTGCCAGTGGTGCTCCCACGCTTCGGTGTGCCTGCCCTCTGAGCACCGGTATGAGAACGCCCGGCGACGGATCGTCGCCTCTGCGCCCGACGCCCAGATCCTGCATGTAACCACCGCTGGAGCGCGAGCGTCCCTCAGCAGTGGCCGGGTCGAGGTCGCCAAGTCTGGCGAGCATCTTCTCAGCGTGCCGATTGAGCGGGTGCTCGGACTGGTGGTCCATGGGAACGTCGATGTCTCCTCCGCCCTGCTGCGCGAGCTGTGCTGGCGCGACCGGTGCGTGGTGTGGTGCTCATGGTCGGGGCGAGTGATCGGCTGGTCTCAGGGGGCGGACTCTCCCAACGGGCTCCAGCGGGTACGCCAGCATGTTGCCAGCGCCGAGGGGAGGCTGGACATCGCCCAGCAGATGGTCTCGGCGAAGATCGCGAACCAGGCCACACTGCTACGACGCAACGGGGAGGCCTCGGATATCGTGGAGCGGATGCGCTGCCTGCAACGTGGCGCTGTATCGACTCCCTCGTTGGCCGACCTACTCGGAGTTGAGGGCGAGGCCGCCGGGCTTTACTTCGATTCCTTCCCCACGATGCTCACGGGAAGTACGGCGGCCTTCGCCGCGTCCCGGTGGAAGGGACGGCGACGCCGTCCAGCGCCCGACCCCGCAAACGCTGCACTGGACTACATCTACGCCCTGCTGCTAGGAGACTGCATCCGAGCGCTGGTGGCCTGCGGCCTCGACCCTCACGCCGGATTCCTTCACTCTAGCTCGCGCAACAAGCCCGCCCTGGCGCTGGACCTCATGGAGGAGTTCAGAGCGCCAGTTGCGGATTCCGTCGTCGTTCGGGCCTTTCGGAACGGTGAGCTGACGGAGCAGGACTTCACGGGCGAGATCGGAAGCTGCCGATTAACGGATCGCGGGCGCAAGCAACTCATCTCCGGGTTCGAGCGCCGCATCGAGACCTCCTTCCGGCACCCGGTCTTCGGCTACGACGTCACCTGGCGGCGAGCCATTGAGGTTCAGGCTCGACTCGTGCTCGGGGTCATCGATGGGACTCAGTCTGTCTACAAGGGAGTGACGGTACGCTGATGCGTGACGATGTCAGACGCGTCCTTGTGGCCTACGATGTCCCGTCCGACCGGCGCCGAACGAGGGTGGCCAAGAAGTTGCTGCAATACGGTGACCGCATCCAGTACTCCGTGTTTGTCGTGGACGCGGCGCCGGCCAAGCTCCTGCGGATGCGGGGCGAGCTGGAAGGAATCATCAAGACAGATGAGGACTCCGTGCTCCTATGCGACGTCGGTCTGCTGTCCTCCGTCGATGAGCAACGGTTCTCCTACGTCGGTCTGACCAGAACCATCACATCGGAGGGGCCGCTCATCGCCTGACGCGAGTGCTCCGGTGCTCGGAGAACCTCGGGCAGCGCTCGCAACGATAAGACGTTGGAACGGCAGGGATTAGGTGGACTGAGCTGAAGACAGATACGGCTGAGTCCAAGCCCTCGCACGGAGCGCTCGCGAAGTGGCCTCAGATGGGCTTGGTGGCAGGCTATACTAAGCGGACCGTTGCAGTTCCTTCGGGAGCTGCACTTCATTGAGGCCACGAGAATCGCTACCACAACCGCGGCCACAACCAGTTGCAGTTCCTTCGGGAGCTGCACTTCATTGAGGCCAGGACAGCGAGGCCGCGGCCCTCGATGAGCGGGAGTTGCAGTTCCTTCGGGAGCTGCACTTCATTGAGGCGCGCCCATGTTGGGGAAAGCCGCACCCGTCGGCCGGGTTGCAGTTCCTTCGGGAGCTGCACTTCATTGAGGCGAGGTCACCGCCGAGAACACGGGGCCAGCCGGCTAGTTGCAGTTCCTTCGGGAGCTGCACTTCATTGAGGCTTGTTAAACCACTGCTGACCCCACTTCGTCGTCGAGTTGCAGTTCCTTCGGGAACTGCACTTCACTGAGGCAGGCGGGAATTGAGATGTCTATTTCGGCTTTCGATTCCCGCCTGCCTTCTCATGTGCCACCCCACGGGCGCGCCTGGCCCCCTCCAGGGCGCTGGGCGAGGCGGTGAACAACCGGTCGGCGTCGACGGTGCTCGCGGCCGCGACGGCGGAGTCGACTCCGCCAGACAGGGAGGCCAAGACGCGCACAAGGATCTCCTTCAGGCAGATGGGTGACCGTCACTACGACTGTGGCAGGCAACCGCAGGGCGACCGCGACGGGGCAACCGGAAGAATCCAGGGGACCTTGCTGTGATCGGCACAGGACGGCGCTGAGGAAGGAACTGTCATGATCGACGAGTACGCCATTGACGCCCGCAGCTTCTCCCAGACCCGGCACGATCAGCGTCGAGATGATGAGGGACTACCACCGGATTCTTAAACGGGGGACCGCCGATGCGAGGCGGCCGTCCTTCGCCGGCGGGGACTGCAAACGCGTTCCCAACGTGGTGGGAGCACGTGAAACGGGCTCATTGAGCGGCGAACTCGTGGCCTGCGCGAATGAGGTCCCTGAGCCAACCGCTCTCCGCTGCCTCCATCGTCTTGACGACGACGTGGTGATTCCACCTGTTCGTGCTGACCTGGTCGACGCGGTGGAAGTGCGGATCCTCCATGGAGCGGTTGAGCCTCACGTTCAGGAACAGGGTGCCGTCGGTCGTCTTCTCATAGGCCCAGACCCATAGGAACTTCCGGTTGACGGAGAAGCTCACCTGGGCCGTCAGGTGCTTCGTGACGGCGCCAAGCGACATGACATAGGACTCGATTGCGGTGTACATGGCGGCCGATGCCGGCTTGCCGTTGAAATCGCCGATCATCTTGTTCGAGGCGGTTGGCATGTGATTCCCCTCGGCACTTGTTGACTTCGATACGGTTAAAAATGTTCCCCTGCCGTCTTATGCGTCGCCTTCCAAGCGCTCCTGGCCCCCTCCAAGGCGGCGGGCAGAGCGGAGAGCAGACGCTCGACGTCGTCGGGACTCGTCTCCCGGCCCAGGGAGCAGCGCAGCGTGGAGCGGGCCGGCCCCTCCTCGAAGCCCATCGCCAGCATCACATGGCTTGGCTGAGCGACCCCGGCGTGACAGGCCGATCCCGCCGATGCATCAATACCCGCCATATCCAGAGCCATGAGCAGCGCCTCGGCCTGCGCATCCTCGAACCACAGGTGGGCGGTCGAGGGCAGGTGAGCAACCCCCGCAGGGAGCGTGACATGCACACCATCCAGGGCAGCGACCGCCCGCAGGAGCCTGTCCCGCAGCGCTCCCAGGCGCGCAGCCTCAGCCTCGCGCTCGCCCACCGCCAGCTCCACGGCCAGTGCCAGGGCCCGGGCCCCCACGACATCCTGCGTGCCCGAGCGGATACCCCGTTCCTGGCCGCCCCCGCCCGTCACCGGCCTCAGCTCCAGATCGCGGCGAACCACCAGGGCCCCCACCCCTACCGGCGCGCCCAGTTTGTGGCCGCTCAGGCTCATGGCATCCAGCCCCCACCCGTGGAAGTCCACGGCCGTCTTACCCAGGGCCGCCACGACGTCGGAGTGCACCGGCACGTATCCGGGCCGCCCGGGGCGCTCGACCCCCGTGGCACGGCGCACCTCGCCGACCACCGCGGCCATGTCCTGGACCACCCCGATCTCATTATTGGCCGCCATGACCGACACCAGGCTCACCGGCGCAGCAGAATCCTGATCCGAGGGCGCGAGCGCAGCGGCCACAGACCCGAGGACCACTCGACCGGCGCCGTCGACCTCCAGCACGCTCACATCCGCACCCAGCTGCTCGGCGGCGGTGCGCGCGGATTCCAGCACCGCTGGATGCTCGATGGGGGAGACCACCAATCGCCCGCCGGGCACGGCGCGCGCTCGGCCGGTGATCACCAGCGCGCTGGCCTCGGTGCCGCCGGAGGTCAGGACCACCTCATGGGCGTTGACTCCGAGGGCCTGGGCGATCTTGGCGCGCGCCTGGGCCAGTAGACCCGCGACCCGCCGGCCTGAGGCGTGCTGGGAGCTGGGATTGGCCCACCCGCCCAGCCCCTCGGCCAAATCCTGTGCCATCTGCTCGGCCACCTGGGGGCGGATGGGGCTGGAGGCGGCGTGATCGAGGTAGGCGCGCGCGGGCATGCCTCCACCCTAGTTGCACATCTTCAGATCGGGGCCAACGGGATCATACCGACAACTCGGGGATGGCCGGCCAGAACCCGCCTGGAGATGCGCTGCGGGGCAGGGGCGGGCCATTAGGGTGGACGGGCTGGAGTAGGGCGCCGAGCGCGGGGAGGCGGACCTGCACAATCCTGACTAGAAGGTGGCCTCCTTCGTCCTTCCGGGCACCTCCCGGCCAGAGGGCTTCATCGCCGCCCGCGAGGCGGACGCCCTCATCATGCTCGGGGCGGGCGAGAGCCGGTCCTTCACTATGACCACGGGACTCAAGGAGAACTGACATGGCAGCCGTTCGCACCAACCTCACAGGCGCCGCGAGCAGTGCCGACGGGGACGGCAACGACATCGCCGTCATCGGGTCCAGCAATATGGATCTCATCACCTACATCACCCGCATGCCTGGCGAGGGCGAGACCGTGGAGGCGCCCGACTTTGCCATGGGCTTCGGCGGCAAGGGCGCCAACCAGGCGGTCAGCGCCTCCAGGCTGGGCTCACGGGTGCTCATGCTCACCCGGGTCGGCAATGACCTCTTCGCCGAGAGCACTATCGAGAACTACCGGCGCAACGGCATCGATACCACCCATGTCCTGTCCACCGAGGCCGCCAGCGGGGTGGCGCCGATCTTCGTCGATGAGGAGTCGCGCAACTCCATCCTCATCGTCAAGGGGGCCAACGCCCTGCTCAGTCCGCAGGATGTGCGTCGGGCTGAGGCCCGGATCGCCGCCTGCCGGCTCATTGTCCTGCAGCTCGAGATCCCCCTGGAGACGGTCTATGAGGCGGTGGCCCTGGGCAAGCGCCACTCCATCCCCGTGCTGCTCAACCCGGCCCCGGCCCAGCCCGACCTGGAGCTGGAGAAGGTGCGCGACTGCCAGTACATCGTGCCCAATGAGAGCGAGCTGTCCCTGCTGACCGGCATGCCCGTGGACAGCCTCGACGACGTGCGCAATGCCGCGGCGGTCCTGCTGGAGGTGGGCATCGCCAATGTCATCGTCACTCTGGGCTCGCGCGGCGCCCTGTGGATGACCCGCACCGAGGACCGGCTCATTCCCGGCGTGGCGGTCGAGGCGCGCGACACCACCGGCGCGGGGGATGCCTTCATCGGTTGCTTCAGCCACTTCCTGGTCTCCACCGGTGATACGGCCGCCTCCCTGGAGATGGCCAACCGCTACTCGGCGGACTCGGTGACCAAGCGGGGCACCCAGTCCTCCTACGCCTCCAAAGAGGAGTTCGAGGAGATCCTGCGGGGGTAGGCCCTTCACGATGCTCCCCGCATGAAGGGCCGGCGCAGGACATCTGCGCCCGCCCGCAGCGCGACCGGGCCCACTGCCGGGAGTCGATGCTCTTCCCCCATCCGTATAGGTGTGCCTATGTGCGCTCCTCTTCTCCGGGTGGGAGAGTGAGGCCATGCGCATCGACCAGCTCGCCCTGTCCCGCTCCGCCACCGACCGCGACGCCGAACGGCGCAGCGAGCCCGGGCTGCTGGAGCGCCTTGCGGCCGACCCCGAGACCCGGCTGCTGCTGGTC
>ERZ773005.1539-NODE-1539-length-11796-cov-7.035176_pt1 | contig 11796 bp, 13 predicted proteins | sample MGYA00580666_ERZ773005 | MGnify/ENA primary metagenome ERZ773005 (study PRJEB29015, sample SAMEA2737999) | human oral metagenome | biome: human oral; feature: human-associated habitat; material: dental | place: China | collected 2061 ... | reverse complement strand
CCAGCCTCAATAGCCTCCGCCACCGTCTGCTCGCGAATATCCAGTGCCACTAGAACCTTGTCCACTTCTTTGTCCAAAGTACCGATTTGCAGGCCTGAAATGTCGCCCTCCATGGACAGTTCTTGCGGGCAATAGGCCTCATAACGGGCGATGATTTCACTTGCTAACATGGAGCACCTCCTTGATATTTTCGATTTTTTGGGACATAGCAGAGCATTCTAGCTCATTCTTTTCTGGGATATGGGCCAGTGCCCCTTCAAGTTTTTTCAGTTCTTTTTGCCATTTCTGCTGAAAAACAGACGATTTCTGCTCTAGCAGAAAAGGCCCGAAACGCTTTTCTTGCTCTGTCAAAGTTTGCTGGCCTGCTTCTGCCACTAGGATTTCATAAAACTTTCCAGCCTCTTCTAAGATATCCTCAGCCAGCAAACGAAAGCCGTTGGATACCAGCCAGCTGCGGAGCTCATCCTCTCGGTTATTGGGCTGCAAAATCAAGCGGAAAACCGACGCAAGCTTAGCTCTGCCATTTTCCAAAATCTCTGAAATCAAGCGACCACCCATGCCAGCGATAACGATGGTGTCAATCTGATCTTCCGCTTCAAAAGCCGCCAGACCATTGGCCAAGCGAACCTCAATCTGCTCCGTCAGCCCATGCTCTGCCACATTTTTCTGGGCAGACTGAAAAGGCCCCTCTACCACTTCACCGGCCAGAGCCTTCTCAATCCGTCCCTGCTGAATCAGGTAAATAGGCAGATAGGCATGATCGCTCCCAACATCCAGCAACTTTGCCCCATCCGGCACAAAAGCAGCCACTCGCTCCAAGCGTTGGGAAATAGTCTTTTTTTGCATTGCTTACTCTTTTCTAAACATTCTTCTATTCAGTATATCATTTCTGTATCATCAAGTGAAATTATTTTGTTTTAGCCATTTGTACCTTCTATCTAAATTAAGCTTTCCCATCAAATCGTTTAACACTTATAGAATAGTGATTTTTTTCTCAATAGCAAGAGGAGTAAAGGAATCCCCTTCAACATTATAAGTAATACCCACCTCTTATCGAAAGTGCCTTTCCTCAATGATAAATTTGAGAAATAATCTTCTTGTAGTTGCTCATTGTCTCCAGCATTTGAGTACGATACTTGCTTTTCTTCTGGAAACCATATTTTACCAGCTAGTTCTAAATAACCATAAGGTACTCTTTTTGTATAATCACCTTTTAAATATAATTTCATTGTTCACTCCTTATTGCGTCAAGTATTTAAAAGCTTTCCACATATTTTTGATAACTTCTTCTTTAGCTCCTTTTCCAAGTCCATTTAGTTCAGATTGTTCATTTACCCAGTTTACAATATCCTGCCTACTTGAAATAGTTGAGGCTTCAATATCTATGTCGAGGTTATAACCTGACTTTCCACTCCCCGATTGAACTTGGATTTTCCCACTATCTGGCTCCGCATCAACTCGAATATTATCGACTTTTTTACCGTTAACTCGTCCAGAAATCTTTTTTCCAAAAGACTTACTCGTCGGTTTATTTGCCTTCCAGCTGTCATAGCTCTGGGCAAAGCTGACATTCAAACTAGCATTAGCTGTCCAAGTCTTGATAATAGCATCATTAACGGCATATGTGCCACCAGCAATTATCGTCGCTCCTGTCGCAAAACCAGCCGCTGCCGCTGTTTCTATGGGAATAGTTAAAGTCCCAAAACTTGGTATAGAAACTACTAAGCCTGCCGCCCCTCCTCCTAAGCTTATTGTATCAATCATAGCACCAAGGGCAATACTTCCTAGGCCCGCTAAGAATTCTGCCGCATTTTCTCGGATACTTTCCCAGAATTGCCCACCTCGCTCATCATTCAGACGCTGAGTGTATTCTTCATCAAAATTACCATTTTTTAGAACAACCCACACTTCACCAACAACTGGGACATCACTAACTTTGGTAGGTATAAAAGTCAGTATATTCCCCTCATGATCAAAGCGTAAAGATTGATTGAATTCTTGAATCAAGATTGGCCAGTCGCTAGAAGGTTTCCCCTCTAAGTAGGCTAGCAATTGTTTACGATAGTAAGCCGCTGCTTCATCAGGCAGCATCAATTCTCTGATACTCTGATTAATCAAAGAAATCTTAGGATCTACTCCTCTTCCATAAGTACGAATTTCTTCATTTTTCAGTTTTGAAACCCAAGACATGTCCGCACCATTTGTATAGTAGTTTCCTTCTGCATCAATTGTGATTTGACTCAATGACACTGCTCCTTGAATAGCTAGTCTCAAAATTTCTAGACTGTCTGTAAAGTATTTTGAAACATCTGCCACAAACCATTCAAGTTTGTCAATTTTTTCCTGAATTTCCCGAATGCCGATATTTAGCTGATTTTCCAGCACTGTCAGAGCATTCGTCTTGGACAGATTGTCAGCTAATTCCCCTGCAAGTCCATCAATAATCCGGCGAAATAGAGATTGATACTCTGCTAGCTGAGCTTGGGTTTTCACCAACATCTCCTGTTTTGTTTCCAACTGTTCTTTCAGCAAGTCAAGATCCAGTATCCCATACTCAGATACGGTGGAGTCAGCATATTTATAAGAATTCAGCTCCTCCTGAATATCATCAATAGCAGCTTGTAGCTTTTTGATAGCAGGGATTATAATTTCTGTAAATAAGCCTTTTCCCGCTGTATAAGCCGCTCCCTGCAGCTCACCCGACTCCAAAGAGGCGATCAGGTGATCGCAGCCACTAGATAGACGATCGGTCACCTGATTAGCTACCTGCAGGTTGCTGGTCATCGCTTGGATAAGCTGGGCTGAATCTGCTGCACTATATTTTACTCCCATGGCAGACTATTCCTTTCTTTGGTCAGTTTGTCTCGCTCTTCTTCCATAGTCTTTCTTGTTTGACGACTGAGCTTTCCAAGTTCATCCATCTGAACATCCACATAGTTCTTAACCTGTCGGTTAAGATACTGAGTTTCTGATAAATCACGACTGAGGGCAGCAGAGCTTTGAGGGTGTTCATAAAGTAGATGTTCCATTCGGGTCGTCAAGTATTGGAAATCCGTCGCAAAATTCGCCAGGGAAATCTCGTATTGACGTTTCATCTTCATAAATTTGTCTTCTTTTTGGTCAACTTTGAGAATTTTTTCGTAAAGTGCCTGACGTTCTTTTTCGCTTTTATCTGCCTTCATCTCAACTCTCCCAGCGCTTGGCTTCCTCTATATCACGTTTCTCAATTTTTGCAGCAATTTCTGGAAATTTATTGGCCTGAGTCAGAACAGCCGAGCTGAAGTCACTGACAGCCTGCAGCATTTGATTGCAGGCCTGACGGCCAGCTTCCATCCCAGCAATCCCTGTTGTATAGGAAAATTCGACTTGTTGATTTTGTGCATTACTAGTATCAACTCCAACGAGCTCGCTGATAGCAGAGCCAGCTGAAATGGCGCTCGATTTAATTTGTCCCATTGTTGCTTCTCCTTTTGGAATTTATGGTTTCACATTGCCAGAATTTGCTTCATCTATGGCTTGCTTAATGGTATTGGCATAGAGAGTTCCCCCCTCAATGATGGACTCTGAGTTTGAGCCAAAGTGGACATAGTCTGTCCCTTCCCAAATCTGCGGATTTTCGATAGCAGTTTGATGCCAGTCAGCCACAAAGACATAGTCGTACTTTTTGGCTAATTCTAGCTCATACTCCCGCTGCTGAGCTAAAACACCGCCCTCTGAGCGACCGTCATAAGGAGTCACGAGGATCAGTTGATGCCCCTTAGGCAAGCTGGAAACATACTCATCCAAAAGTTCATTCGAATAACCAGACGAATTGGTCCCGAGAGCCAGGACAACCTGCTTCTTCAGCACTCTATTAGCAATATCTGTCTTATAGACCTCCAAGCCTGTGCTCAGACTGCGGCTAACGACAGTATCTAACTCAATTCCTGGCAAGATCTGCTGCAATTGATCGCTAGAGCGGAGAGCAACCGAGTCACCAATCATGGTAATCCCGTCCGCCACATTGTACTCAGTCGCCTTGGACTGATCAACCTGACTCCGAGTTGTCTGTATCTTAGTGTCTGCTTGATTCAGAGCATTGACAATCAAACTTTCCTCAAAAGCTCCGACCTTTGGTGCTGTCACCGAAATAAAGAACATAATCAAAGTCAGCGGAATCATGCTGTAAAAGATTGGTCTGGTAAGAGACGACAAATCCATCTTGGTTCCCATGATAACTGGCTGACGACCAGCAAGAGTTGGCTCCAAGATATAGAAAGACAAGGCTGCAAAAGTAATAGATAACAGCGTAGTCAAGAGAACAGCCAAGCCGTTATTCATCAGCTGGGTAAAGATTATATAGAATGGCCAGTGGAAGAGATAAACACCATAGCTGGTATCCGCGATAAAGTTGATAAGGCTAGGCTCCTTCACATCAGGGAGCTTGTCATGCAACATCCTAGCAGCCAAAATCATCAGACAGGCCAAAATAGTCGAAATCAAGAATCCTACCAGGTAGGTCCAAAGATTATCAAACTTGAGCAGAAAGCTGAGCAAAAGCAAAACAGCTGCACTGCCCCCCATAATTCCTAGCACTTGCTTGAGAGCCAGCTTTTCTTCCAGCATCTTAAAGCGACTGCTGACATGGCCGACGCCAGATAAGGTTGCTAGGATGCTTCCTGCAAAGAAAGGAAAGACGTGGGTCAAACTTGAGAAATAAATGTCAGAGTAATTCTTAGTGGTCAAAGCACCAGCAAACATTGATACAAAGCTGAGCAAAAAGAGACCTGCAGAAACTAGTGCAATCATGCCGCGATAGCGGGCCGTTGACTTGGCAACCTTGCCCAAGCCCCAAGCAGCCAGCCCCCAAAGAACATAATAGTGCACTTCTAAAGCCAGACTCCAAGTATGGATCAGGATGTGCGGTACAAACTGACTCTCATAACTGCCGCCTGAGAGCATTTCATAAAAGTTGGTCACAAAGCCCAAGGCAGCTGCAATCTGTGTCCCAATCCCAGCCACAAAATCCTTACGAATCAAGAGAGTAAAGGGCATAACGACCAAAATCATAAAGACCAGAGGCGGTACAATCCGATAAAAACGTCGTTTGAAAAAGCCTTGGATATCGATTTCTTTCTTCTTGGCAAACTCGTCAATAAGCAGAGATGTAATCAAGAATCCAGAAAAGGTAAAGAAGATATCCACGCCAATAAAACCGCCAGGGAAAACGCCCTGGAAGTAATGATAAAGCAGAACTAGAAGCAGCCCCGTGATTCTGACGAGCGAAAACCATTTAATGCGCATTTTGATAAATTCCTTGTTTAAACGTTCCTTCATAAACGACATTGCCTTCTGTCGTTAGCTTTCCTTGTCCATCGGCCTGACCCTTGCTGAAGTCCCCTTCATATTTCCAGCCAGCCTGCGAGGTAAAAGTTCCTTTGCCGTCAAAAATGCCATTGCGAAATTGACCGGTATAACTGTCCCCATTTTGAAAAGTCATAGTCCCCTGACCGTTCATCTTCCCGCGAACCAAGGTCCCGTCATACTTGATCTTCCCCTGATCCAGCGTTAAAACGCCCTTACCAGGAATCCCCGAGGTAAAAACCAGAATAGCTGACAGTACAATGACCGTTACAGCCAAAAGTTCTAAATTCTGCCGGGTCAGATAGACCTTGTATTTAGCGTAAAATTCTTTTACTTTATCCATATTCCTATCCATCCAAACGCTCTAGCCACTTCTTGCAGCCAGCCAAGACCAAATCATAGGTTTGGTCAAAATCTCCTGTGTACCAAGGATCCGGCACACCTTCTTCTTCAAACTGATAAATTTTATGCTGAAAATCCTCAGGCGCCATCCGCTTCAAATCTCGGACATTACTTTCATCCATTCCAATGACGTAGTCAAAATCCGCAAAATCCGCTGCCGAAATCTGCTGAGAAGTCTTGTCCCTATCATAAGCAATAGCATATTTCTTAAAAATAGCCTGTGTTCCCCGATGAATGGGATTGCCGTGCTCCCAGCTCGAGGTTGCCCGGCTCTCGATTTTCAGTTGGTCTGTTAAACTCTTCATGACAAACTCTGCCATCGGACTGCGGCAGATATTTCCCAAACATACAAATACAATTTTCTTCATAGAACACCTCGCTATCTATTATAACAAAATAATGGCAAAAACTAGCCCTGAATCGTTTACAGTTTCCTGATTCTCGTTGAAAACTGGCAAGCCCTGCCCCTCTCATGCCTGAAAATAGCAAAAAACCACCGTTTGGTGGCTTTTGTAGGGAGATTATTTTTTAAAAAGAAAAAAGTTTTAGGAGTTAAGTTAATTTCTTAACTTGGTTATAGTATAATATCCATTCCTTAAAACTTCCTTAAAATAACTTAAACATTTTACTCTTAGCTTGTACCTATTTATCAGGATAGTGATATTCCAGCTGCGGCCAGCGTTTCTGCCAATTCTTCTTAGCCAAGCGCTCAGAATAGACACGCTGGCGCTCCTTATTTTCAAGAAAATGAAGAGTCGGTCTAACCTGAAAGTTTAAGATATCCTCCAAACCATAGGGAGCAAAAAGTTCCAGTTTGTCATTTGCCAGCAAGCGCAGGCCGATAGCCGTGCAGCGCTCAGGATACTTACTCATAGCTTCGCAAGCATTTTTATAAGGCGCTGTTCCAGGACTATGGCGGTGCATATAGGCTTGATTTCTCAGCTCCCATCGATACTGTGGCCAGTCTGCCTTGAGCTTGACTTCCAGCTCTATCGTCTCTGCCTCAGCATAACTCGGATCAAAGAAAATGACATCTACATCCGTCTCTGAGTCAAAACCTGGTCGCTCTGACAGCATATTCCAGATAAAATTCCTCACACATCCAGCCGCTAACCAAGAATCCTTGAGCTCCAGACTGCGAATAATTTTCAAAATCGCTCGGATGTCTGGAGCTTGACCTAGTCGGTCTAAAATCTCCTTTTCTGTCATCATTCCTTCATATACTCGTATCCTAGATGCTCATAGGCTTTACGGGTAGCCACGCGCCCAGTCCGAGTTCGCATAACAAAGCCTTTCTGAATCAGGTAAGGTTCATACATGTCCTCTACTGTTTCACGCTCCTCAGCAATATTGACCGAGAGGGTTCCAAGCCCTACCGGACCGCCACCGTAAACCTCAATCATAGTCTTCAAAATCTTCTGGTCCACATAGTCCAGCCCCTCTTGATCCACATCCAGCATGGAGAGAGCTTGGTCGGTTATCTTATCATCAATCAGGCCATTGCCCATAATCTGCGCGTAGTCCCGGACCCGCTTGAGCAAACGGTTGGCAATCCGCGGCGTACCTCGGCTACGCAAAGCCAGCTCCTTCGCAGCCTCGTGGGTAATAGCCATCTCAAAAATCTCTGCCGTCCGCTCAACGATTTCTGTCAAGTCGCCAGCTTCATAATACTCCATGTGACCAGTAATTCCAAAGCGAGCCCGCAGAGGATTGGACAGCATGCCTGCCCGAGTGGTCGCACCAATCAGAGTGAAAGGCGGCAAATCCAGATGGACGCTGCGACTGGTCTCGCCTGAGCCAATCATAATGTCGATGTAAAAGTCTTCCATAGCGCTGTACAGCACTTCCTCTACTGCCATTGGCAAGCGGTGAATCTCGTCTATAAAGAGGACATCGCCCGGTTCAAGGTCATTTAAGATTGCAACCAAGTCTCCGGACTTTTCAATCACCGGACCAGAAGTCTGCTTGAGATTTACGCCTAGTTCATTGGCAATAACAAAAGCCATGGTCGTCTTCCCCAGACCTGGAGGGCCAAAAAGCAGGGTGTGGTCCAGCGCCTCATCCCTTAGCTTAGCCGCTTCAATAAAAATCTTCAGCTGATCCTTGACCTTGTCCTGACCAATATATTCTCTTAAATACTGAGGACGGAGGGTACGTTCTACCAACTCCTCATCCCCCATTAATTCATTATCTAAAATTCTACTCATAGGACTATTATAGCAAAAAATAGGGCAGAGGAAGCAATCCGACCCGCTTCTGAGCACAAAAAAAAGCCACCGAATTTGGTGGCTCTTATGGGAGATTATTATGAAAAAGTTTTAGGATTTCTATCAAATAAAGTTAGGAGGTCTTCATTTGATGGTATTAGTATAACGTCCTTATCTTAAAATTTGCTTAAAGAAAAAATATTTTTTAAAAAATAAAATACTTTTAAACATCTTACTAAGATGATACAAACTAATATGAATTGTTCAGTCTGATTAAAATAGCCTCTATTTCATTGACTGACTCAGGAACTCATGATACAATGAAAAAAATCGAAAAGGAGATTTTAGATATGAACAACCTTAAAAAGAAAACTTATCGGAATACACCAGCCTTTATGTTTATGGCTTGGGGCTCATTCGCCTTCTTTGTGACTCTTGTTCTCGTCGGCCTCTATACTTTGAAAGAGCCTTTGATGGTTAAAGGATACTATCTCATGGGTTCTGTCGGACTGATTTCTTCTTCATTCACTCTTGCAAAAGTTATCCGTGATAACCAAGAAGACGAAGAACGTTACAATCAAATTTTCCAACCACAAGACTTAGATAACCAATAAAATAATAGTAAAAACGGCAGAGGGGGATTCTGCCGTTTTCTTGTATCTGAGGCTAATATCGCCATGTGAGATACACTTCAAATGAAGCAAGTTTGCTGTTTATTTCACACCTGCGAAATAAACGGTGGTGCTGGTAAAGAGGCTTCCTGCCTTGAGAATGACCTGATCTTTCAAGTCACTATGAATCGCATCAGGCAAGGCCTGTGCTTCCAGCGCTATACCATTATGCTGAATCATTGGCTGTCCATTGATGATGACTGACTCATCGACAAAATTAGCCGAATAAGTCACGACACAAGGAGCATCCGTACGGAAAGTCAGATAGCGACCTGAGGCCGCATCATAAAGACATCCTGCCTCTTCCTGCTCTTTATCTAGAGCAAAGGGATGATCCAGCCCTGATACGACCTGAATCTGCTCGTCTGGATCAGCAAAAATTTCTTTCAGCACCAGACCTTTTTGTAGGCCTTTGACAAAGCCGCGATTCGCATCCACTTCTTTTGCTGGCACGCCGTCAGGAGCAATCGGATACACCCCTTTGGTATGCAGCTGGAGGACATGCTGATCAATCGGCTGACTAAAATTACCTGACAGATTGAAATAGCTGTGGTTGGTCGGATTAACCAGACTATCCTGATCTGTCTGGACTTGATAGGAAATCTCAATCTCCCCTTTTTTCGATAAGGAATAGGAAATCCAGATTTTCAAATTTCCAGGAAAGCCGCCCGTCCCGTCTGGGCGCTCTGTGTAAAATGTGACGCCCTCGTTTGTGACTTCCTCTGTCTGGAAAATCACACCGTCCCAGCCAGTAGAACCACTGTGGTTGCAATTCTGGCCATTATTGACTTCCAGCTGGTAGGACTGCCCATTCAACACAAAGCTAGCATTCGCAATCCGTCCCGCAACCGGTCCCACGCTAGCACCATGCTTGGGACTACTGCCAACATAATCCTCAAAACGATCAAAGCCTAGAATAATATTGGCAAAATCACCATTTTTATCCGGCGTCCGATATTCTAAAATCGTTGCGCCATAGTTCATGACCTTGAAGCGATAGCCTAGCTTATTTTCAAAGGTATAGGCTAAGACATCCTGTCCTTTAAAAGTACCAAAAATAGATTCTTGATAAGATTTCATACAATCTCCCTCTGTCTCGAGTCTGGGACAAAAGTCCTAGCCTCTCAATTGTCTTTGGATTGTCGAGCAAGACGCAGTGGTTGAGTGGGCTCTACTACGCTGACTTCATCAGCTTTTACAGCCCTACTCAACTGTGCGGAGGTGGGACGATGAAATCGAATTCTAACGAATTACCGATTTCTGTCCCACTCTCTTTCTTGACTTAGTCAAGGGACAAGGATAGAAGGCCATCCTTTTTATCTGAAAGTCTTTTTAATAACTAGCTTTCCCATGACTAATGTTTGACTTTTCCATATTTAGCTTTCTACTGCTGGAAAGGGTGGATGATAACTCCCTGAACGACCCGATTGACCGTACCTGTCGGAGACGGTGTATCTGGTCGATTTCTCACTTTCAAAGAAGTCAAGAGAGAGAAGAGCTGAGCATAGACGATGTAAGGGAAGGCTCGATAGCTATCTTCCAAGATATCACTTTCAAGAACCACTTGCTCAACATTTTCCAAGTCTTCTCTGTGCTCTGTAAAGAAGACCACCTTGCGAGCAATCTGATCTCCTGCCACTTCACGCACCAAATCCAAGTCGTAACGTTTGGTGTATGCATCCCTTGAGCCAAATACCAGCACAAGCGTCTCTTCGTTAATCAGAGATTTTGGTCCATGGCGGAAGCCAACTGGGCTTTCATACATGGTCGCAACTTTCCCAGCGGTCAACTCCAAAATTTTCAGCTGTGCTTCGTGCGCCAAACCAAAGAATGGCCCTGCCCCAAGGTAAATGACACGGTTAAAGTCTAATTCTGTCAAAGCTTGAACATCAGCCACATCAGCCAAAACCTTTTGGCTCAAAGCAATCAACTCAGCTACTCTTGCTTCTTTTTGAGCCAAATCTGCTGGGTCAAAAACAAGAAGAGCTGTCAACATCATAGAGGTGAAGCTAGAAGTCATGGCAAAGCCAGCATCATTTGATGGAGCTGGTTGCAATAAGAGGAGATTCCGCTCATCACCATACGCCTGCTGAGCTAGTTTTCCTTCTGCAGCACAGGTGATAGTCACTTGATAAAGCTCATCAACCAACTGCTTGGCCAAATCCACTGTCGCAACACTTTCTGGCGAATTGCCACTGCGGGCAAAAGAAACGAGAACCGTTGGAATTTCCTTGTGCAGATGCACTTCAGGATTCGCCACAATATCAGTCGTCGCAACCGAATTAAAATTCCATTGGCGCTCATTATAAAGCTTTCTGAAATATGGCAATAGCGTATCGCCCACATAAGCCGAAGTTCCTGCACCTGTAAAGATAACTTTTATATAATCATGCTTTTCTTCGATACCTTTTAGAAAAGCAGCGACTTGGTCAGCTTGATCCTTGTAATGATTAAAAGCTGTCTGCCAAACATCTGGCTGTTGGTAGATTTCACGCGTGGTGATTTCAGCGCCTAATTCAACCAGTTTCTCTTTTGAATAATCTAGCATGGTAGTCCTTTCAAAAATAAACATCGATATATTAGTTATTTGCTTTTAAAAGAGGGAATGGGAAAATTCCCCACTCCCCTTCATTTCTTTTTTCCTTAGAAAACAGTCCTACTCATCCTCATCATCTGATAAGCCTGCTAAAATATCATTGACCTTAACGATATTTTCGACTGCATTTTTCGGATAGTCAACATCAGCTCCTGTCAGAGAAGCATTGAGAAACTCAATCACCATCGGCAGATTCATGCCGGCGTACAAGTCAATGTCCTTACCTTCTAAAATAAGGCGACTGACTACATTACATGGTGTACCTCCCAAAAGATCTGCAAAGACAATATAGTCATCAAAATCCTTGACTGTGTCTAAGAACTTGGCTGTGAAATCATCTGGTCCCTCCTCTGGCAACAAGGCAACGGCATGAATATCCGCTTGAGGTCCCATAATCATCTCAGTGGTTGTTTTCAACTCTTCACAAAAGCGACCATGACTAATCAAAATTAATTGTTTGCTCATAATTTACACCATTATGCCATTCCAAAGAAGAAATGACCAAACGCTGAGAACGCAATCGCTGCAAGAATGATGAGCAAGATAGCTTTTGTAGAGTTCATACCCTTACGTCCAA
>ERZ773005.1537-NODE-1537-length-11832-cov-55.517959_pt1 | contig 11832 bp, 10 predicted proteins | sample MGYA00580666_ERZ773005 | MGnify/ENA primary metagenome ERZ773005 (study PRJEB29015, sample SAMEA2737999) | human oral metagenome | biome: human oral; feature: human-associated habitat; material: dental | place: China | collected 2061 ... | reverse complement strand
AAAATAGGCAGTGCGATGATAACCATAACGTTAAATACCATGCCACTGATTACGACTAGGTTTGTCAGCTGATCAAGATTTCTTAACAGAACCAATACAACTGAAAGTACGCATTGAACGATGATAGGCACGGTTGGAACCTTGTGCTTAGGATGTAGCTTCTTAAAGCTCTTGAAGAAGTGTCCCTCTTCAGCCATCGCATAGTACATCCTTGGCTGTGCCAAAGTCATTCCGTTGAGTGTACCGAACATCGCCAGAATCATGCCTATAGAAACGATAACTCCGCCCGCGTTTCCGAGAAGAGTCTTTGCAACTGCAGTGCCTAGGTAGAGATCCTCTTTTGATATCATCTCTGCAATCTTATCATGAGGAAGAACCTTCATGATTGCGAAATTGAAAAGTGTATATAGGAGTGTAACTCCACCGATTCCGATGATTATTGCTAGTGGCATATTCTTCCTGGGATTTCTGATTTCCTCGGCAACCGTATTTAGGTTTGTCCATCCCTCGTATGCCCAAAGTGCTGCAACAATTGCAATAGCCATCATTGAAACAATGTGAGTGTTGTTCTCTGCTGCATATGTTGCCGCCGAGCCTAATGAAAGGTCAGGGCTTACCTTGCCGGCAAATAGTGCTACACCCATTACGATTGCAATAGGGACCAGCTTGGCTATCATTGAAAGGCTCTGAACCAAGGAAGCTATCTTTACACCGATTAAGTTGTAAATAGTTGTGCCGATAATCAAAACGATAGCGGCTACTTTGATACCGAAGTCACTTATATCAAAGAAAGACCTGGCAACGTTCATCAAAGCGATTGAAACTGCAGCGATGGAACCCGGCCCTCCGAGTAGCCAATCTGTAAAGCCTGCCATAAATCCTACAACAGGGTGAAAAGCCTCATTTAGGTATATAACCCTTCCGCCTGCCTTAGGCATCGCAGTTCCAAGCTCTGCATAGCAAAGACCTGCAACAAGTGAGATGACACCTGCAAGCAGCCAACAGATTAGCGCCAGACCGCTGTTCATCCCCGTTCTCTGAAGAACGTATGACCCTAGATAGAATATTCCGGAGCCAATCATGATTCCACCGATAATACTGATTCCGCCAAATACGCCAATCTCTCTTTTGAATTCGGTTTTTTCAGTCGTCAACGAAGATAATTTCTTATCATCATGCATAAAAATCCCTCCTTAATGTGTACGCTTATAAAATTAAAAGTGCTTTAGATAACCAAAGCACTTTAAACTACTTTCCGTGAGTATAACTCAATTTTCATACATTGTCAAACAATATTTAAGCACGAAAAATAAGAGTTTTTTATTAAACGAATGAGCATAAATTAAGATTTCTAATTATATTTATGCACAACGTCATTTGAGTTCACAGCGGCTTGCTTTTCTTTATACAGAAATAACCCTGCTCGCCCTTATAAGCTCCTTTATAACCTCGTTTTCACTTTTCCATAGCTTTCCGGTTTCATCGTAGAACTCAACCCTACCCTCACTTAAAACCATGGTTTTTTCTGCCATCATAGCTATTGCATTTAAATCGTGAGAGATAAAGATAAGCGTCATAGCGTTTTTATCGACCATTTTCTTAAGTGTCTTCATGACCTCAAGCTGCACCGGTATATCAAGCGCTGAAATTATTTCATCTGCAATAAGAACTTTAGGCTCTGTAATCATGGCTCTGCAAATCGCCATCCTTTGTAGCTGTCCACCTGATAGCTGCTCCGGATAGCGCTCGAGCAAATCCGGATCAAGCTCACATTGAACTAGAAGCTCTTTAATTTTTTCGCTCACGCTTTCCTTGATTGCTCTTGTTCTGCATGATTTCGCCAAGACTCCATTCTCGCTTTTTATAAAGCCTTTCTCGTATCTTAAAGCAACATCACTTAGGGATTTCCCTATGGTCTGACTTGGATCAAAAGCTGCCTTTGAGTTTTGAAATACCATCTGTATAGGATACTTTGATGTATCTCTTCTCTTTTTTCCTACTACAGGTAATAGTTCATTTCTAAATAGAACCTCTCCGCTGTCCGGCTCCATGATTCCGACTAAAATCTTGGAAAGAGTTGATTTCCCGCTTCCCGAAGCTCCTGCTATACCTAGAGTTTCACCCTCGTTTAAGCTAAGACTTACCTTATACAAAACCTTAAGCCCATCAAAGCTCTTATCTATATTCCTTGCTTCAATTATCCTTTTCTTTCCCTTAATCATTATCTTTGTATTCCCCTCGTGACACAAGTTCCTTTGACGCATTTAGCAGTCTCAATCCTTCATCGCTTTTAGGCGATTCGAAGAACTTTTCAACGCTTTGAAGTTCTACTAGCTCACCCTTACTCACTATTGCAATATCGTCGCATAACTTCTTTATCATTCCGGGACTATGACTCACATAAATCATAGTAAGGTCGTGATTCTCAGCTAGAGTCTGCAAGATTTCCAGAGTGTTTAACTGGTTTATTACATCAAGTGCTGAAGAAGGCTCATCTGCGATTAGAAGCTTAGGATTCTTCACCATTGCCATTACGAAAACCGCCCTCTGTCTCATCCCTCCGGAAAACTCCTGAGGCAGTAGATTGAGCTTTACTCTGTCCTTCCCAAGGCCAAGCTTTTCGAGCCATTCAATGGCAAGCCCCTCACATTCGCTACCTTTAATACTCTTAGTAAACTCTATTTCTCTGCAGACCTGATCCAAAACGCCAACGTAAGGATTCAGTGCATTTATTGAATCCTGAGGTATATAGCTTATGTACTTCTTCAAAACCTCACGTCTGTCGGCTTCCTTCATCCTATTTAGATCATACTCACCTAGAATTATGCTTTCACCGACAATTTCCCAACTCTCCTTTGGCAGACTTCCTAGAATGCCCTTTATCAAAAGGCTTTTACCCCCTCCTGAGCTTCCCGTAATACCAAGTTTATTGCCGCGATACAGCTCAAAGTTCACATTCGAAAGCTTATAATCTTTGCTAAGTTCTTCACCCTTTGCTGACCTTCTAAAGCCCTTGCTCTCCGACTTATTTCTATATATTATTCCAAAATTTTTCAGAGAAAGTATCTTTTCATCCATCAAAACTTTATCATCCTTTTCTAGCTCACATAACTTTATCCTGAAATAGACATTTACCCTCGTCATTAGCTGTATTTCTTGTCCTTCCAATCGTCAAACATGTAATACATAAACAATGACAGTGACAAAATGCCTAAAGTTGGCCAAAGTATCAAAATAGGCTTTTCGACTATATAAAATCTGTACTGGTAAAGCATGCTGCCCCAGTCTGGAGTGGTTATATCAGACCCTAGGCCGATGAAAGTCAAAGACGCATATGCAAGTATTATATTTCCACCCTGACTTGCCAAGACAGCCATTATCGGAGGCAGATTGTTCTTCAGAATATGGCTGAACAAAATTTTATGCGTAGGTGTTCCCAAAAGCTTTTCAGCTATTATGAATTCCTCATCCAGCATCTTTCTGGTAAGATTCTCGCTTTGATAGGCAAACGCACCAATTCCGTATATTCCTAAAGCCATTCCTACCGCAAAAGGTGAATTTCCAACAGTCATTATTACAATGAGCGCAACGATCAAAGAAGGAACTACCATGGATATATCGGAAAATAGCCTAACTAAAATCCTTATATTCCCTCCAAAATAACCGCTAATTGTTCCTATTGTGCATCCCACTATTACAGAAGTTATACTTGCAGAAAGCAGTACCGTAATTGTCCTATTAAATCCCACGACCATGAGAGCAAAGATGTCTCTGCCAAGGTCATCAGTACCCAAGAGGTGGGCGCTGCTCATAGGTAGAAATTTGTGGTCAATGTTTACCATTTTAGGGTTTTGCGTTGGGAGTAATGCGCAGACGATTACTAAAGCCATCAAGATACTTCCGCCAATTAAGAACTTTTTCATGATGACACCTCCCTCTTCAAAATCCTACCCATTACAAACTCGAAAACTACATTCACCAGGAACATCCACAAAACCAAAATCATTATATAGCTTTGAACCATTGGATAATCTCTTCTGGATATGCTTTCTATCAAAAATGTACTAAGACCCGGAAGCGCCATCGCAAACTCAACTACTGTTGCTCCGCCTAGAACCGATGAAAACTTGGATATGGCAATGGAAAAAAGTCCGTATAGTGCAGGCCTGCTTCCATATTTCAGCAGAGCCTTCTTGCTGTCGTAGCCCCTTATGGTGTAGTACTGCATGAACATGCTTTCAGCGGTTTCCTTAAAATGAACCCTAACCGCTCTGGACATAGGCCCAATCATTGGAAAAGCGACAAAAATAATAGCAACAATAATACCTGCCGGTGTTACATTAGTAAAGAACTTCATTATTTGAAGCTTTACGCCAAGGAAATATATTGTAATCAAAATCAGCAAAAATACAGGCACCGTCTGACTCATCAAAGTAAGAGCTCTAGAAATATAGTTGTATTTTCCCTTATCGTTTAGTGACGCCTTATATCCTATCCAAAATCCCGCAAGCATGGCTAAGAGGATTCCGCCCATTCCGAGACCAAAAGATAGCGGAAGTCTTGAAATTATCTCAGACTTAAGCGAGCCCTGAGTCAAATATGACTTTCCCCATTCGCCAGATAAAAAGTCCTTCATCCAGCTAAAATACTGCTGAACTAGAGGCTCATCAAAATGATATTGCGCCTCTATAGCTTTGATATTTTCCGCCGTCCTCGGAAGTCCAAGCTGTGTCAAAGTTATGTCTACCGGAGAACCCGGAGTTATTCGCACAATGGCAAAGGCTACAATGCTGGTTGCGAAAAACACAAGTATCCACTTTAAAATTAGCTTTACATATTTGTTCATATGTTTCATGTCATCCTTTAAATAAGGGGATGTAACACATAATGCACACCCCCCTTGTTTCACTATTTAACTTTTAGAGTTGAGTTTACAATGTAGTAATCTCCATTCCAAAGCTTATAATCCTTTAGCTTGTCAGATACAGCCGCATGCCACTTAGGATCCATTGTCATCAAAACAGGTCTATCCTTTAGAATCTGCTCCTGTGCCTCTATTGCAAGTTTATCGATGTTCTCAGGATTTGTTTCACTACCCATCTTATCAAGAATCTCATCTGTTGTAGCTGAGCTATATGACATGAAGTTATTAGGTCCACCTGTTCTGAAGAACTGGTTCAAGAAATATACCGGTGTTCCTGCAGGAGAAGGATGCTGTGCATATACAAGAATATCAAACTTCTTGCTTGCTGTAACCTTTGATATATCGTCTACCACCTCAACTGATGTCTTGATTCCAAGCTTCTCCAGCTCTGAAGCGATTGTCTGGCTAGCCTTTGGAAGGTCTGCCTTTGAGCTATATGTCTTGATAGAAAGAGTAAGTTCCTTGCCATCTTTCTTTCTGTACTTTCCGCCATCCTCTAGTTTCCATCCTGCGTTATCAAGTAGTGCCTTTGCCTCATTTAGGTTATATGTGGCCGATACTTTAGCATCAAAGCTGTTGTACCCTGCAAACAGTCCCGTTGGAAGCGTTCCGCCATCAAGAGCCTTCTTTATAGCCTCTCTATCTATGCCCTTGTCTATAGCTTCTCTTACTGAGGCATCTTTTAGAATATCGTTTTCTAGGTTCAAGAATGTATAATACTGATATGCTGCATCAAAATCTATAACATTCTTCTTTTTGTCCTTTAGTTCCTTTGCAATATCACCTGTCAATCCGAACGCCAGATCAATTTCCCCTGATTCGAACGCCAGCTTAAGAGCATTTATATCCTTGAAAGCCTTAATCTTAACGGTTTTAGGTCTTGCACTCGCATCCGGATAATTTTCATTGGGTTCTAGAGTAACTTCGCTCTTTGCTTTTAGCTCTTTAATCTTAAATGGACCTGTAAATACATACTTGTCGCCGTCCTTTTTAAATACAACATTAGTCCACTCACCTAGAATTGACTTTAGGTCCGTTGTTGCTCTCTCTGTCTTTGCAGTCAAAGTGTAATCACCTGTTGCCTCAAACTTAATCTTTCCAGCTGAAGCATTTGAAAGCTTATTCTTTTCCTGAATCTCATTTAGGCAAGTAGCTAGAGCCTTAGCATCAACCTTGCTTCCGTCAGCAAATTTAGCGTCCTTTTTCATTGTGATTTCCCACTCCGTCTCGCTCTTTGCTGACAGCTTGTCCACGAATCTTGACTCCATGCTTCCGTCTTCCTTCTGCATGAATACATACTCAGAAATTCCGTGGCTTGTAATCGACCATGCATTTCCGCCATCAAGCGGATTATCATCTGTGATTACCCATGTCTGTCCTATGGTTACAGCGTCACTCTCACCCTTGTTCTGTCCACATGCAGTAACAGCGAAAACCATCGCAAACATCATGAAAACAGCTAAAAACCTTTTCTTCATAACTACCTCTCTTTCCTAATACACGATAGTGCATCAATTTGCCGAATAAAAAAAGCCCACACAAAGGCAGGTGAATAGTGCCCTTCCTTTATCCTCGTAAAATCCGGCGATATCGCAACGAAGCAGGTCTTCTGACTTAGGTATCTACGCCTTTCCCCTTCCCAGATTTAAATCCAGTGGCTTACAAAAGGCTAAACCATCACAGCGACGGGATCGCGTAAGAATTGCACTTACTTCCCTTTTAATCATAGTAATATGAACTCGCGTTGCTTTTATTCTTCTTTTTTTACAAACTTGGTTTGCTATCTGTATTATAAACAAAGGTGTGATTTTAATCAATATATTTTAAACAGATATTAGCTGGCTGTGTATTATATTCAATGGTAGCTGTGGTTTATAGAGGTTCAAAACCCCTAGCGTGACACTTATATCTGTGGTAATAAAGAGGTCTCTTGGAAGAACAATAATGGCTTCAACCTTATCATTCTGAATTAGTTTTTTCGAATTTCTAATTTATCACTATCGTTTAATGCACCATTTGCAAATAGGAAGCCCGCAACACCATCAGCAGGTTTCAAGTGTGAGAGTATGTGTAAAATCCACGCATAGTTAGCATTACTCTCGGGCGGTGTAACATAATCTGACAAAAGAGCATCGTCCTTTAAATTTTCATCATACCAGCCTTTAAGGTTAAACGGTGGATTTGCCATGATGTAGTTGAATCATAATCCCTTATGTAAATCGTGTATAAAAGAAGAGTCATTCGTGCCACCAAGGTTATGGCTGATACCACGCAAAGCCGAGCTCATCTTTGCAAGACGATAAGTTGCATCCTCCCTTTCCTGTCCATAAATATTGATGCTGTTTAGATTCCCCTATTTGGATTTTACAAGTTCAGCACTCTGAATAAACATACCACCAAAGCCGGGTGTTAAGTCTTATAGCAATATCAACACTTACAGATACTAAATTTTCTATATATTCAGGTGGACTATTAGTCTTTTTCCATAAGAATATACCATAAAACCTTATCTTCAAAGCCACAACTTTCATATAGTTTTTCCGGCTTTGTTTTATTATTTATCCTCCCCGAAACTGTTACAAAGCTCGTCTTCTCTTTAAGTCTTCTCAACAGTTAATAAACAATAGCCTTGCCCAGACATTGCCTTCTATATTGTTCAGATACTTGAATCCAATCTAGGTAACCTTCTTTAATCTCATCATCAAATTCAGCTATACCTGTAGCAACTATAGCATCATTTTCTTATCATATAAACAGATCCGTAGCTCTTCATCATAAACTGGTTTCTCTTTATAGGATTCTAGTTCACTAACTGTTAATACCTCATCCTCATGGCATGAATTTATGTGATTTACAAAATCCTCAGTACTAGTTTTAGCAAATATAAATTTATCAGAAATAATCTGTTTTTCTACATCATCTAGATAATTAAATAACTTAAAATAGACTTCATCAGTATATGTTTCAAGTAAAATCTGATTAAACTCATTTTCATTAAGAACTTTGATATGAGAAGGAGTTTTAAAGTTACATGTTTCCCAAAATTATAAATCAGAGGCATCTGTTGGATTCTCTAAATGTTCTTTTTTCTCCATTTTCACCTCATTAATTGATTTCTCCAGATAAAAAATTATAAAACGCATCTAATTCATCAATAACCAACTGAGTAATTTTGTGCTTAAAGAAGTTTTTCTCATTAATTTTATGATTAGTGAGAGCATTAAACAGCTTATCGTTAAAATTATATATCTTATTTTTTCCAAGAAAATCCTCCAAACAAACACTAGCAAGTTTACTCTTATCACAAAGTTTATAAACAACAAAACCAACACTCATCCTAAAGCGAAGCATTATGACATGTTCAATGTCAAGCATACTTTGAGACAGCATAGATATATAATGCAAAGAAACAGGATATCTAATATATGGGATACATTCGTATTCCATGCATGATACAATGATATCTAGTGCTTGTTGTATAAATCCAAATACAAGCATAAAAAAGTTATATGAGTCTGACCTATTAGGATCTACCATATATTTTGTATCTATCAAAGCAATCCTAAATCTTTCTTTAAAATCTAGCATTACATCATCATCCTCAGAAAATATTACTAATCTTCCAATATCATCACGAGCGAAATGAATAATATCATCGATACCGTTACATTTTTCAAAATATTCACTCAGACTATAAATGCTATTAAAAAGACTAACAAATACTTGTTCTCCAACTTTCTCAAAAGCTTTTTGGTCATTCGATTGATTAAGAAGTCTCAATGGCAATATAAGAATTTCATTATGAATATTTTCTAGCACCTTTAGATTATCTTCTGCAGTCACACTTATTTGTTTGTATAAAAAATCAGCATCCTTCCCTTCTGACATTTCACTTCGTATTAATGAATATTTGCTCAGTGGATCATCTAGAATATGCTTATTCCCCATCAGAAGAAATGGTAAGTGCTCATTATCATCAAAATCCATAAACGCAGCAGCTGTGAAGACATAACTGGTTTTGCCTGGGAACCAATTCTTTAGATACAGCTTTATCTCTTCTATACGTCGTAGCCAAAACAAATTTATTTCATCTAGTGCTTCTGGAGCATAGCCACTTTTAAATTTTGGTAAAAGTGATAGAAGTAATTTCTTATATTCTATTTGAATTAAATGAATTTTATTTAATAATAGGTTTGAGCTCATAGTTTATAACCTCATTTAGTAGCTGTTCTGGTATACCATAAAGTTCATTTAGAAATAATATCGTTTTATTCATAATCATCACGCAATCTGGTAAAACAGTCTTTAGCACTATCTCATCTTCAATATCTGGAACACAATGATATTTATGAGCCGGATTATTACACTTTAAAAGCGTTGATTCACGAATTGCTCCCCATAAGCCATGTTCAAAAGAAGAGTCATAATCATAATATAGACCAAAAAGGCTCTTCTCATTAACACTTTCAGACTTAGACCTTATATTTTGTTTATCAAAATATCTTGTATCCATATTAATAAATTCCTCTCCCTGAAATTCATTAACTAGTGCCTCAATATATTTTTCATCAAAGTGAGATTCTTCCAAGCAATCACTTTCTCTGTGTCTGGCCAAAACTAACTTGTACAATCCCATACCATATAACTGATAATCACGCCAGATATTTTCATGAACGGCTTCATTTTTCATTAGATATTTCATCATAATATAATCTTCTATTAAAACACGTACACAACTTCTTCCAGAGATGGAATTAAATAATTGATGTCTATATATCTCTTTTAAACGCTTATAAGAATATGTTGCTATTCCAAGCAAAACATTCATTTTTTCATCAAGCATATTAGATGCAATAAGCAATTCTGAAAGATAAACAAATACCTCATGTAAACTCTCCATGTATGCTGTTATACTTCTATTTTCCTCTGGAAAATTAATAACAAATATATCGCATTCTGTCATTTCACTTACACACCTCCAAAAACCTTTTAAATATTCAGAATCGGTATTTTCAAAAGTTAAAATCATCATTTCTAAAGAACGAATTGTAGGTCGAGCCATCCGCATTATTTCATCAATGTGCTTTGATGCTGGATATGATATCAGTAGATTTACTTGTTCTTTCAATAGATGCATTTTCCCCGAAAGTAGATTGAAATATACTGCTACAAATCTTATATCAGTTGCTTCATTAGACTGATGATCCATTATTTCACTCATAGTCTCAACTATTGCTTTACATCTATTTTCAATACCTTGTTTATAACTATAAAAGTATTTAGCAAAAACTGGAGCTTGACTATCTGTAAGAAAAATAGTTAACGGTGAAATTGCATCCTTAACTCCTAAAGAAATAATATATTCATAGATTTCCTCTTGTATATTCGTATCTAACTTTAATATCTGTGACAATCTTACTGTGTATAAATCTGGAGCTACATTATGAATTTTAGAAATGATATAATATGATTTTTTCAACCCTTCTTCTCTACCAAAATATTTCAAAATCAAACCAATCCAAATATACTCAGGCATTCTGCCATATGTCCATGATTTTTCATCCTCTAATTCTTGCATCATCGGCAAAGAATTTAATGGTGTTATAAATCTCCCCTTTTTAAAAGTATGTTCAGATAATTTACTATTTCTCATCAATATGCTCTCTCCCTCCTTTCCAATTTTCAAATACTTTAATCAAAAATTATATGCATAATTAACCTAAAAAATATATCAATTCATGTTTTATTTCTCTAGTAGAGGGCTTAAAACCCCGTGTTCATCGCTACTATTTGCCGCTGTCATAATTATTACACTAGACCCAGGCGGAAAGTCGTATAGCAATATCAACACTTATAAATCATAAGTTATCTATTAATTACTTATAAATAATTATTTCTTTTCCTCTAATTTTTTAATACCACTATCACCAAGTTTTTCAAGTGATATCAATTGTGTTCTTGCAAGTTTTCTAAGTTCTATCATCCTTTCCTTTTGTTCTATACCTTTACCGATAAGAATTGCATTATAGCTTTCCATATTGGCAAGCACCAGTAACTCATTTAGACTTGCATAATCTCTTATATTGCCTTTCAAATCTGGATTTTCTTCACGCCACTGTTTTGCTCGCTTGTTAAATAAGGCAACATTGAGCATATCTGCTTCACTTGCATATTTATAGGATAACTGTTCGTTGGTAAGATCCTTTAATAGATATTCTTTGATTGCATCTGTATGGATTTTATAGTTAATCTTAGAAATTTCTCTATTCAAATTCCAACCTAATGATAGCTTGGAATTTTCATCTGACTTAAGCCTTTTGTAGTCTTGGATTAAATAGAGCTTAAACTCTGCTGAAATCCATGAAGCAAATTCCATTGCTATATCAGGATGAGCGAACGTTCCTCCGGCTCTCCCAGATTTAGAAACAATACCGATCGCATTTGTATTTTTAATCCATCTTTGAGGTGATAATGTAAATGCATTTGTTCCTGCTTCCTTTCTAAAGGAGTCGAATTCGACCCCTTTAAAATTAGGATTGTGAATAGTCTCCCAAAGACCAAGGAATTCAATTGTATCTCTTACTCTTAGCCAGTTTTTAACAACATCTTTAGGTTCATGCACATTTTTGTATCTTGCAATATCCGTTAGACTTATATAGTCATTTTTAAAGTCTTCATTATAAATTTGAATAGCAAAACCTTTTGCTTCGATTGTGTCTTTTTTCACCTTAGACATGTGAGTTCCTCCTTTATGCTAATGTACTGTTTACAACATTTATTTTCGTAATAACTGCTCTAAACAGCACACCAACGATTCATTTTTTTGATTTTAATCTTTGGTAGAAGCTCTAAAACCCTTGTATTTACTTGACTATTTGCCTGTGTCATTATTATGACACGAAACCCAC
>ERZ773005.1536-NODE-1536-length-11833-cov-3.751401_pt1 | contig 11833 bp, 8 predicted proteins | sample MGYA00580666_ERZ773005 | MGnify/ENA primary metagenome ERZ773005 (study PRJEB29015, sample SAMEA2737999) | human oral metagenome | biome: human oral; feature: human-associated habitat; material: dental | place: China | collected 2061 ... | reverse complement strand
ACAGGTCAATCCGTGAAAATCCGCGATTCCGGACACACATTTTGACCCTTAACCCTCTAAGGCACACCCAAAACCGGCGACGCGGTGGCGCTCGAGACGACCTGGCACTCGCTCACCCACATAACCCCAAACACAATCTCACCACCCCCACCCCGAGCCAAACCCCACCGAAAACATCATCAGGGCACACAAACACCAACCACCACCCACCCACACAACCCCAAACGTGATCTCACCGCCCCTAGCCCGGGTCAACCCTCACCGAAAACATAATCAGGGTAGGTGCCACTGCGTTTCACTCATCCCCGCCCACATCGCCGATTCGGAAACAACGCAACAGTCCGATCTCCACAGCCAGAACACGTATCCACAACACGCCCCGCATCCGCCAACACTCCCGCCCTCGGCCGCGTCCTCGACACTCAGACGCTCAGAGCTGAGACAATGCGATCATGTCTGGTCCGAACGGAAGTCTCAGTCCAAAGCCCTGGTGGAGAAGTCGTCGAGAGCACTCTGCCGCAGGAGACGGAGGTGTCGTCCTCGCATATTGCGATCGAGTGACTTCAGTTTCTGGTGCGGGCGCACACCTCATCGATTCAGTGACGCTGGGATTTCGCACAAAGTCCTACAGCGCAATCCTTGACCCAACCCTTGCGCGCTCGCGCGCCCTGTTCCTTCTGCTCGCAGGTCTTTCCCTTGCAGATTCTGGCCGCGTCACCGTGAAGCTTCCGGCTTCGGCCCGCAAACCTGGTCGGACCGCTTCCGTCTCCCTGATCCACGAGCATTCCCCACTGGATCCGACGATGACTGTCAACCAGACTCTCATTCTTCCCCTCGCAGAGACGGGAACCTTCGCAAGTCACAGCCAGTTTCACGCCGCTCTGGCCGTCACTGGCCTGAAAGACAAGGCCGCGATTCCGGTCTCGGAATTGTGTGCACTGGACCGCTTCCGACTCACGATTGCCCGTGCGATCGTCGGCGGCGGTGATCTGATCCTCATTGAGGATCCAACACACCTGCGAAACGCTCAAGATCGCCGTCAGGCGCTTGATCTTCTGCCGATTCTCGCTTCGCAGGGTTCGGCTGTTGTCCTCGCGACCGCAGATCCTGCAGCTGCCGCTCAGGCAGGACGCGCGATCCTCTTGACGAATGGGCACTTGAGCGCAGACTTCGTGCGCCCCAAGGAGGAGGATCTTCGTCAAGCCCTCGGCGATGGTGTGGAGGATCCGACAACTCTGCTCGGCCCCATCCCTCTTGCTCTTGCGCGTATCGAGAACGAAGACTCCACTCCGGCACCGAGCGCCTCTCTTTTCCCCGCCGACGACGAGAGTTCAATTGTCGAGGTCGACCAGGGGACGCACACTCGTGACCTTGCGTTCTCTAAAGCTCTTGAGCGGAGCGAAACCACGCCCCAGGAAACCCTGGAAACCCTGGAAACCCTGGAAACCCTGGAAACGGTACAGGAATCCAAGGCAGAGACAACCCCTGGCAAGGCAGCGATTCACGACGCATCACCGGGCGACGCCGCCAATCAGAACACAGAACCACCCCGAGAAGAGGAGAGCACTGCGCTTCCTCCCACTCCCCCTTCTTCTGCAACCCCGCTGCGGCGACGCCCGAATTTCCATCCACTGACCGCAGCAACACTTCCAGCTGCTGAGCCGACGCCCCCTCACGCGAAAGCGGAAGAACCGCTCCCGAGTGACGCCGAGCAAGCGTTGGAGACCGCGCACGAAGACTCGGCCGATACGAGCACGGCGCTGGATGACAGTGCCCCCTTCGTCTCCCTATCGCTATCTGAGGTTCTCGCAATCTCCCAGCCCCAGGGAATGCACGCCAGTGCCAAGATCTTTGACGCTGCACAGCCCAAGGCAACACCCACCGAAAGCGTCACACCCGACGCTGCGCAGTCGGCCATCTCACCATCTGAAAACGAGAGTCCCTCGCAATCCGAAACGGCACCAGCCGAATCACAGGTCCCCGTTCAATCCACCACGGTCCCCTCAGATGCTCAGCCATTTGAAACCGACGAAGCTTTTGCCTCCTCACGCTCACCCCACGACGTTGGAGGGCCAAGGGAAGACACCCCGCCCAGCTCATCCCTCAATGACCGCCCCTCAGCGGATCAATGCCCCGTCCTCGACGATGAATCAGATCCGATTACGCGAGCGATTCGCACCCTCGGGCTTGATGATGTCTCTGCCCGACACGCCCGCCCCAGAGCGAACGATGCGCGCACCACTCATCTTCCGCAATCCGCACCTGTCCCCCTTGCGCCAACACCCGAAACTGCGGCGGTCATCGATAAGGCTCGCAGAATTCTCAAAGATCTCCCGGGGCCAATCGTGCCGGAGGAGTAGACTCAGCTCTCCAGCCTGCGGGATCACCCAGAAGGCGAAGACTCAGCCTCTGAACGCGCGGGTTTGCAGAGCGCACGGGCACTCCCCGTAGAGGCCTCGACCTTCAGCCCTCGAAAGGAGGGCATTTGGGTAGCATCCTTTACTCTTCGACTCATCGGCGGCTTTCAGGATCCAAGGAACTTTTCGCAGCTTAGGGGCAGGAATGTGCGTACAAGATTGACGTTTTTCGGCGAGATTCCGCCGGAAATGACGGCATGAACATCCTCTGAGAGCATGCTCGCTGAGCGTGAGGAGGAATCCACCGTGTCGTGGTGTATGTGGAACGAAAATGGTAAAGAACGGTCAGGCGAGCTTGAACACGATTTAGTGGCGATGCACGGCCTGCGAGGCATCAACTCTTGAGTGCCGCCCCAACATCACTCGGCACCCCCAGGCTGACTCGTCCGTCACTCGACTTGTGGATTTCCACGCCCCGGCCTCGTGATTCGCGGGTCGTCTGCAGATGCATGCGAGACATGAGAAACTGAGATGAAGCGCGGAACACCCGCGACCATCGAAAGAGGAAGCGAGTGCCTCCGATGACGACACCGATCGAACCGCCCTCCACGACTCAGCGCGCTCAACGCGCGGCGACTTGGAGCGCCGAGCCTCAACGCCCTGCGAGCATGGGAGAGCTCTTCTCCGCCTTATCGACGCAGGTGACGACCCTCGTCAATGGTGAGATCGAGCTCAACAAGCTCAAGGTGAAGAACTTTGCGAAGAAATTCGGTGCGGGCGGCGCACTCCTCGCAGTCGCACTCGTTTTCTCTCTCTATCTTCTCGCCTGGGTGTTCCACACAATCGAACTCGCGATCGCCATTGCCCTCCCCGCTTGGGCGGCTTCGCTCATCACCACTGGCATCCTTCTCATCATCGTGGCTGTCCTCGCGGCCGTCGGCGCGTCCCTCCTGGGGAAGAGTCAGGCGGACGTTCCCGATCCAAAGGACGGCCTCACTCGTGACATTGACGCTCTCAAGAAAGGTCTGGGGAAGTGAACACTGACAACCTCGAACGCACAGAAGACCAGATCCGCGCCGAACTCGAAGCGGTGCGCGAGCAGATGACCCAAACCGTTGACGAACTCTTCGGCCGAGTCCAGCCCGACTACATCGTCGGTCAGGCGAAAGACAACGCGAGAGCGAAGTTCGACGAACTCAAGTCTTTCGCGGCACAGACCGTTGATGACGCGAAGGACGGCGACTCCGAAGCGCTCAAGCGTGTCGGATACGTCGCTGCCGGTGTCGCCGCATTCGTGGGACTCGTCGTAGTGAAGATCGTCCGTTCGAGACACTGAGTTCACATTCACTGCGCCTCGCAGATCGCCAGGATTTAGCCGATTTTGCTGGGTTCATCACCCCGTGCCATACGCAGATCACGCTCTTCGGGTACGTAGCGCCGCTCGAGGTATGGCTATGATGTTCTCACGACACATTTCTAATCATCCAGGGCACCGCCTCGCGCGGACCCGAACGACGCGGAGGGGGTCGACGCCATGGGGCGCGGCCGTCAAAAGGCCAAGCAGACGAAAGTCGCACGGAAGCTGAAGTACTTCAGTCCCGACACCGATCTCGATGCGCTGCAGCGAGAACTCGCGTCGTCGGAATCTCACTCGTACGAAGAGTACGAGGACGAGGTCGAGAACCCCGAAGAGGACGAAGACCTCTACTCGAAGTACGCGGACTTCGCGCAGGAGGAACCAGAAGACGACTCTCCCGAATTGGACGAGGAATTCTGGATCTCCCCGAAGAAGTGATTACACGCTGATCGCAGAGCCACTGCTCTGCTGAGATTGACTGGGGCTGGGCGCACTCGCGTGCGCCCAGCCCTTGTCTCATTACGAGGACACGGCTCTCAAGCGAACACGGTCGCCGATAGTCGCAAGATCTCTGCGCGGGGTCAGGCAGAGGCTGGTCCGGGTATGAAGAGGCAAGTGAGGATCTCCCTTAAGCTTGTCGACTCGGCGACTTTCATCAAGGATTAAGGTTTAAACTTGATGAAGAGAGGGGGGACAATGGCGGGCTGGGATGAGCAATTCTGGGAATCTCGAATCGAATCGGGGCTTCCCCGGCGTGCACGCCGCTCAGGCGCCTACCGTTCATATGTCCCGGACCTACTCGTCGGATCCCCTCTTGTCCTCACTCCACCCCTCGATACCCTTGTCGCCGACGCCGAACGCGCAGTTCGCACGGTCGCGACAAGCGATGATCTTGCTGGAATCGCCCGTTTCCTCCTTCGCTCCGAGGCAATCGCCTCGTCACGAATTGAGGGATACGCCCCCTCGTCCAGACAGGTCGCCTTCGCCGAGCTCGAAGAGTCCGAGGGAAGGCTCACAGCGTCAGACCAGGCGCGTCTTGTCGTCCACAACATGACGGTCGTCGAACAAGCCCGCAGAACACTCGTCACTAAGCCTCGAATCGACGCGGAAGACCTTGTGCACCTTCAAGAGTCCCTCCTCGCTGATACGCCAGAAGTCGCTGGTCTTCGAAGAGTGCAGAATTGGATCGGAGGGGACTCCTACACGCCTCTCGATGCGGATTTTGTTCCTCCAGCACCAGAACGCATCAAGGCACTCCTTGCGGATCTCGTTGACTACGCGAACGGAGCAGCGCACTCTCCCATCATCCAGGCCGCTCTCGTTCATGCCCAGCTTGAGACGATTCACCCCTTTGTGGATGGGAATGGACGGGTCGGGCGCGCCCTCATTCATACGATCCTCATGAGGAGAGGACTCACTGAGAAGGCTGTGCTTCCAGTAAGCCAGGTTCTTTCAACAACCAGAGACGGCTATGTCTTTGCCCTCGGTGCATACCGCTACAGCGGCCCCGTTGGAGGAGAGGCCTTCCACGAAGGACGCGCCAACTGGATCTCTTTCTTCGCTCAATCTGTCATAACCGCTACTGAACAGGCTCAATCGATCGAGGCAGAGCTCGGGCGCGTCCGGGATGAATGGGACGAAGAACTGGCTCGCTATTGGAATGCGAGCGGCCACACCCGTGCAATGAGGTCGGATTCTGCATCGGCACGAATCCTCACAGATCTGCCTGCAACCCCCGTGCTCACAATCACCTCGGCAAGTCGCATTCATTCCGTGTCACGGCAGGCGGCACAGCAAGGCCTCACTCTTCTCACCGAAGCGGGGATTCTCGAGCGCCGCGAGATTCAAGGAAGGTTCTTCTACTCAGCTCCTCGGGTTCTCGAACTCGTCGATCTATCCGTGCGAAGGCTTGCGAGTACGGCCTTCGACACAAGAATCAGTCCACCTGCCGCTCCGGTTCCCGTCATCCCTCGATAGAAGAGTTCTCAGATGCTCCTCCTCTTCCCACTCCTCTGCAGCCGCAGGTGAAGGATTCGCCTTAAGCTTGTCACCCCGCCAGCTTTCATCAAGGATAAGGATTTAAACTTGATGGTATTTCTGCATAGAACTCTCGGCAGGCCCCTCAGGCAGTCCGAAACGCCCCTCAGGCAGTCCGGAAGGCTCTTCAGTCGATGCGCAGGGTTCTTCAGACAGTCCGACAGTTGCCGCGCGGGGGCACTGAGCGCTCAGACGATCCCCACCGTCGCTCGGGCAACCCCGACCGTCCAGCCCGCCCGACACCTCAGGGTCCCGACCACTCGGTCAACCCGACCACTCAGCCGAACCCCAATTCCAGGTTTCCCTGCGCAAACACCGTCAATACGACAGGAATCAGACGGGAACCCTGGAATACAGGTGCAAATGGTGGCGCAGGCGAGGCAAGTAACGGGCACACGTGCGACAAGCGATGGGCGTACGGGCGGCCAGCACTCAAACGGGCCAACCATCCACTCGGTCGATTCCACACACCCAGCGAACCCCAGCCACTCGGGTAACCTGGCCGCCCAGCGGCCCCCGCCCGGGCAACCCCCGCCGTTCAGCCCACCCGGTAGTCGCCCCTCAAACGCACCGCGCCAGCGGTGACTCCCTTCGTTCCCGAAACGACGCGCCCCTCAAAAGTCCCTGAGTCCACCGGGAGCTCAGAAGGGAAGGAGACTTCGCCGAGCACCCAGGCATCGACCCCCGCTGCACGGGAAATGCGCAGAACTTCCTCAGCGGACTGTGCACCGACGACGCCGACCATGCCGACACCGAGGTTGAGGGAGTCCTCCATGCCCGTCCAGGTCACCGAACCTCCACGACGGACCCAGTCGAACACCGGCGGGACGATCCACGAAGCGCGGTCGACATCGGCGACGGCACCAAGAGGCAGGACTCGCGAAAGATTCGCTCCCAGGCCACCACCGGTGACGTGCGAGAAGGCGTGAATCCCGCTCGCCCCCTCGCCCGCGCCCACGGCGTCCACCATGTCGAGGCAGAGCTTCGTGTAGAGACGGGTCGGTTCAAGAAGCTCCTCACCGAGGGTACGGCCGAACTCCTCGACCTTCGCTTCTAGGGGCAGGCCCGTCCTCGCGACCACTGAGCGCACCAAGGAGTAGCCGTTTGAATGCAGGCCCGAGGAGGCCATCGCGATGAGGACGTCGCCGTTCGCAACCCGGTCAGGGCCGAGGAGCTTCGAAGCGTCAACGACGCCGGTCGCAGCGCCTGCGATGTCGTAGTCGTCAGGGTCCATGACACCAGGGTGCTCCGCGGTTTCACCTCCGACGAGGGGAGTGCCCGTTGCTTCGCAGGCTCGGGCGATGCCGGTCACGATTGCCGCGATGCGTTCAGGGATCACGTGGCCGCAGGCGATGTAGTCGGTCATGAGGACGGGACGCGCACCGATGACGACGATGTCGTCAACGACCATGCCGACCAAGTCCTGGCCGATCGTGTCATGGATGTCCATCTGCTGCGCGATGGCGATCTTCGTTCCGACGCCATCCGTCGAGGTCGCCAGAAGTGGACGCTCCATTCCGAGCAGTGCGGAAGCATCGACCAATCCAGCGAATCCGCCCGTCGCGCCGAGGACGCTCGCGTCATGCGTGCGCGACACGGCCTCTTTCATGAGTTCGACCGCGCGGTCACCCGCGCTGGTGTCGACTCCAGCGGAGGCGTAATCGAGGGGGGTGTCGTCGCTCATCGGGGCTCCTTGATCGGATTGGGCGGGGAGATTCTCAGGATAAGAGGAAAGGAAAGACGAAGTGTGGGTTGAAAGAGGAGGTGCACTGCGGTGGACAAATAGGGGGATTGGAAAGACGAATGAGGAGCGGACAAGAGGGGACGGAGCGGAAGGGCAGCGTGACCGGTGGTCCAGCAGGATCGGAAAGACACGTGCGAGTCGAAGGAAAAGAGCGAGAACAACAAGCCAGCAGAACCAGCGGCCAGCAGGATCAGAAGGACAGGATAGGGAAAACAGAAAACGCGACGACCAGAAAGGCATCAGCCCCGTGCTCAGCAGGCGAAGGCGCCGGGCGTGCCCGGGATCGGAGTGCCCTTGGGGACCTGCTCCGGGTACTCACCGTTGAAACAACCCAGGCACAAGCTCGAACCCTGACGGGTCGCGCGGATCATCCCCTCCATTGACAGATACGACAAGGAGTCTGCGCCAATCGAGGCTCGCACCCCCTCCACATCCATTGAAGAGGCGATCAGCTCCGCCCTCGTTGGAAAATCAATACCGAAGAAACACGGCCAGGCGACCGGCGGGGAGGAGATCTTCACATGGACCTCGGCGGCCCCGGCTTCGCGGAGCATACGGACAAGGGCCCGCTGAGTGTTTCCACGAACGATCGAATCGTCAATGACGATCAGACGCTTGCCCGCGATCACTTCACGCAGGGGATTGAGTTTGAGACGGATACCGAGCTGTCTGAGGGACTGAGTCGGTTGGATGAAAGTGCGGCCCACATAGGCGTTCTTCACCAAGCCCTGAGCGAAGGGGATCCCCGAAGCTTCGGCGTATCCGATGGCTGCGGGAGTGCCCGATTCAGGGGTCGGGATCACAAGATCCGCATCGACTGGCGACTCCTGGGCGAGGATCGCCCCCATTTCTCGCCTGGCTGCAACGATCTGGCGATCCCCGATCACCGTATCCGGGCGGGCGAGGTAGACGTACTCGAAAACGCACGTGTTCGAACGCCTCACCGCGAAGTGACGCGAATGAACGCCAGTAGAGTCAATCGCGACAAGCTCACCGGGTTCAATCTCACGGACGAAGCTCGCACCACACAGGTCCAGGGCCGCAGTTTCGGAAGCGAGGACCCAGCCCGAGTAGAGGCGCCCGAGTACCAGCGGACGATACCCGTGCGGGTCGCGCGCCCCATACAGCGTGTTCTCATCCATGAAAACCAAGGAGAAAGCGCCCTTCAGACGGGGCAGGACTTTCAGTGCAGGGGCGACGAGGGCGGCCGGTTCGGCTTCAACGCTGACTGAAACCAGCTGCTCACCAGGGGTTGCAGACGGCGCATCGCCCTCTCCGATCGGATCGGCGAGGGCTACAGCAGGAGGGATGAAGGGGACGGGGCCGGGAATCCGTTCGGCAAGACCGAGCAGGGCCGTCACAACGGAAGTGTCGGTGGAGGCGCCCCTTTCGACGTCCTCGCCCTCGTCCGCGATTGAACGGGCCAAGTCTCGAAGCTCGGCGGTATTCGTCAGATTCCCGTTGTGGCACAGCGCAAGAGTGCCGCTCGGTGTCGGCCCGAGGGTCGGCTGCGCGTTCCTCCACGTGTCCTCGCCCGTTGTCGCGTAGCGCACGTGTCCGAGGGCGAGATGCCCCTGCAAGCCCTGCAGGGTTTGTTCAGTGAACACCTGATTCACTAGGCCCTGGTCCTTGTAGACGAGGATCTGTTCCCCATTCGAGGTCGCGATCCCCGCGGACTGCTGTCCACGATGTTGGAGGGCGTAGAGGGAGAAGTAGGTAAGGCGCGAGACGTCCTCGCCCGGCGCCCACACGCCGAACACTCCGCAGTGGTCGTGTGGGCGGTCGTCCTCGAAGATCTCGCGGTCGGTCAGTGTCTGGTCCATGTTCACGGATTCAGAGAGCACGGGACCACTGTCTCACACAAGGGCGAGATGACGCTACGGGCGCCCACGGAGGAAGAAGGCGAGATACACGACTGAAGCGAAACGCACGACTGGCCGCGATGCGCGAGTGAAGCGAAACGCACGACCGCGGAGAAAAGCGCGACTGAATCGACATGCACGAGTAAATCGGCAGACGAGGACGAGGGCGAAGGCAAAGTCCGGGCGGAGGGTGAGGTGACGGCACAGCACGGGCCGGAGCCCATCGCCCCATATGGCGAACTCCATCGCTCACACGGAGCGGGCGACGGCGTTGACAACGGAAAGAACGCCAGGAGCCGAACTCCACCCCTCGAACTTTGCGAACTCGACCTCATGCACAGGCCGGCACCCACCCCACCAATCCGAAGCGCCATAATTGAGGGGGCGCACGCCCGCGCGAACCGACTCGAAAACCCCTTGGAGGAAGCCCATGGCCTCGCCCGTCCTCAGCGTCGTGAGTTGGGCGTTCTCACTGCTCGTGACCCTGATCGGCATTCTCGCTCTGACGCGCGGTGTCATCTCCTTGGTACGACGAGTCCGCGAGGGCACGCCCGAGCCCGGGCGCATGCGCCCCGTCGGGAAACGCACGTGGATGCTGCTCACGACTGCACTCAGCCACCGCGAGTTCAAGGGTCGCCCTTGGGTGAGGCTGGCGCACTGGTTCGTCATGATCTCCTTCCCACTGCTGTTCCTCACGCTCATCACGGGCTACGGGCAGCTGCGCAATCAACGCTTCACACTGCCCCTGATCGGCCATTTCATCCCCTGGGAGTGGCTGACGGAGTTCTTCGCATGGGGTGGGCTCTTCGGAATCATCGCCCTGATGATCATCCGCGCCAGATCAGGCCGAGGCTCCGCCGCAGAAGCGGCCCTTTCGAATGACGAGCCCGATCAGGCCGCAGCATCCCTCGGCGCCCGCAAGGGCGAACTCCCCTCAGATTTGTCGCGCCCGCATCCGCGCGATGGCTCCCCCAAGGGCACGGCCTCCCGCTTCCTCGGTTCGACCCGCTGGCAGGCGCTTTTCGTCGAGTGGGTTGTGCTCATCGTCTGCGCCTGCATCATCACACTGCGAGGCCTCGAGTTCGCCCTCGAATCTGTGACGCCCGGGGCTGCCCTCGGAGTAGGACTGGTCTGGCATTTCCCCCTCACTTCGTGGATTGGCACTCTCCTGATCGGAGCGGGCGCAAATGCAACGGGCATCGCGAACGGCGTCGTCCTCGTCGCAACTTTGAAGATCATCACCTCAATGCTGTGGATGATCGTCGTCGGCGTTCAGACCTCCATGGGCATCGCCTGGCACCGCTTCCTCGCCGTCATCAACGTGTATGCGCGCCGCAAAGCCGACGGAAGCAAGTCCCTGGGCGCCGCCGACCACATGCTCATCAAGGGCGAGCCCGTCACCTCCCCGGACGTCTTCGATGACCTGGACGAGGACGCAGTGCTCGGAACCTCGAGCCTGGCCGAGCTGTCCTGGAAAGCGCGTCTTGACCTGTACGCCTGCACTGAATGCGGCCGCTGTCAGGAGCTGTGCCCGGCGTGGAACACCGCTAAGCCCCTCTCCCCCAAGCTCCTCATCATGTCAATGCGCGACCACATGGAATCCGCATCGAAGAAGGAGATCGTCTCTCAGCAGATTTCAGACGCTCAAGTGCCCGGGGAGCGTAGCGCCGAAGAGCTCGCAGCATCGGGTGAGATCATGCTCGATAAGGGGGTTGACCCGAGTCCCCACTCCCTTGACCTGCTGAAGGTCTTAGCCGCCTCGGGGGCGACAGGCCCGATGGGGGTCGCCGATGTTGATGCTCCCCTCGTTCCAGAGGTTATTTCCGAGGAAGCCCTATGGGACTGCACTATGTGTGGCGCCTGCGTCGACCAGTGCCCTGTCGATATCGAGCACATCGACCATATCCTCGACCTGCGTCGCCACCAGGTCCTTATGGAGTCCGCTTTCCCGCGTGAACTCTCCCGAGCTTTCCGCGGCATGGAGTCCAAACAGAATCCCTACAATCAGCCCGCGCGCAAGCGCCTCGACTGGGCGAAGGATCTTGACTTCGATGTTCCCGTCGTCGGCGAGGACCTCGAGGATGCTTCTGAGGTTGACTACCTGTTCTGGGTCGGGTGTGCGGGAGCCTTTGACGACTCGGCGAAGAAGACGAGTGCCGCGATCGCCGAGCTCCTCCACACTGCGGGAGTGTCCTTCGCGGTCCTCGGTTCTGGTGAGTCCTGCACGGGCGATCCTGCGCGCCGAGCCGGGAATGAAGTCTTGTTCCAGATGCTTGCCGCCCAGGCCATTGAGACTCTCCACGAAGCGAAGCCACAGAAGATCGTCGTCTCCTGCGCACACTGTTTCAACACGATCGCAGGCGAGTTCCCCGAGCTCGGTGGCCATTTCGAGGTCGTTCACCACACCCAGCTCCTCAACCGCTTGGTCCGGGAGGGACGCCTCACCCCTGTCGCTGCCCCCGGCGCTGCCAAGCCC
>ERZ773005.1535-NODE-1535-length-11838-cov-6.440974_pt1 | contig 11838 bp, 7 predicted proteins | sample MGYA00580666_ERZ773005 | MGnify/ENA primary metagenome ERZ773005 (study PRJEB29015, sample SAMEA2737999) | human oral metagenome | biome: human oral; feature: human-associated habitat; material: dental | place: China | collected 2061 ... | reverse complement strand
CCCGCCGTGCACAAGAGGACGACGGGGCCTGAAATCTGGGAGGCGACGGACGGCAAAGTCGACTATTTTCTCGCAGGCGTCGGCACAGGCGGCACGCTCACAGGCGTCGGCGCATATCTGAAGAGCCAAAACCCAAACGTGAAAGTCATCGCCGTCGAGCCGGAAAATTCGCCCGTCTTGAGTGCGGGCAAGGCAGGTCCGCACAAGATCCAGGGCATCGGCGCGGGCTTCGTACCCGAGACGCTCGATACAAGCGTCTATGATGAAATCATCACGGTGTCGAACGACGACGCTTTCCGTTACAGCAGGCAGTTCGCGCGTGCAGAGGGCATCCTCGTCGGCATTTCATCGGGCGCTGCGCTCGCCGCCGCCACCTGCATCGCACGTCGTCCCGAGGCGAAAGGCAAGATGATCGTAGCTCTCCTGCCCGACACGGGCGACCGCTATCTTTCGACGGAGCTCTTTAAGGACTGAGATGGAGATCCGCCTTTAGAATCTTTCGTGAAAAGCAAATCGTTCCTTTTCAAACGAGATTTAATCCCATCGGCACACTGTCGATGGGATTAAATCTTATTTAAATTATTACTCTATTCTATCGTTGACAAAAGATGAAAGTTCTTATAGAATGAGATGCGAATAAAAATTGCATAAAAAAACAGGTGCTGAACAACGCTTTAGGACGCATAGAAAACGCTGTACCGAGAAAACGGTGCTTTTTCTCTATGTTTTCTAAAAGAGAATCCGGTCAAATGCCGGAGCGGTCCCGCCACTGTAAGGAAGAGCAAAGCTGCATGGATGAACATCCGGTCACTGGGGAGCCATCTCTGGGAAGGCGCAGCCGCGCGAGGATTCCGAGCCAGGAGAACTGCCTGTTTTGTGCGCCCCGCAGATCCACGAGCGATGGGAAAGGGAGCCGACTACGATATCGGGATGATACAGCGGCTTTCTTCGTGGAGAAAGCTTTTTTTATTATGAAAATCCAAGAAGTCAAGCCTAAAGGGCGCAGACGGATTGGCGAACTTTCATGAAGGGCGGCGCACAAGGTTCATAAATTGGACGTTTGTGCGTGCATTTTATGCAGTTTTTCAGCAATGCCGGATAGGCGTTGCAGGAAAAAGGAAGGGCGTACGCTCATCAAGGAGGAAATGAAAGAAATGAAAAAGCGACACCTCACATGCGCGATTCTTGCCGGATTATTGTCCACATGGGGGGGCAAAATCCCGCTCACGCAGGGCATGACGAAAATCTGCAATTCTATACGCTGGACAGCATCGAAGTCACGGCGGAGCAGACGATCAACCAGTTCGGCGACACGGTGACGGAGCAATCCTACTACCGTACGGGCGGTGATGTCAAGGTCATCACGCGCGAGGAGATCGAGAAGCGTCACTACGCGGATCTCACGGAGGCGATCAAGCGCATCCCGGGCGTGACATTCCAGAACCCAGGCTACCGCGGCGGTGAGTATGGATATCAGTTCTACAACAACGGCGTGCTCATCAACGGAGACTCGCGTGTCGTCATCCTCATCGATGGGCGGCGCGTGGACAACCTTACGAGTACGCGCATCGGTTACGACAGTACTTCGGGCAGCAAATCCACAGGCGTCAATCTCGACCAGCTGCTCGGCATCGAGAGCGTCGATAAGATCGAGGTCATCAAAGGTCCCGGCGCATCGGCGTATGGGCCGGATGCGACGGGCGGCGTCATCAACATCATCACGCGCAAGGGAACAGTCGAACGCAAGGGAACCCTTGATCTTTCGACCGGCTCGTGGAGCAAACATAATTATTCGCTGACGCTCTCGGGTACCATCGACGAGAATCCTACCTTCCGTTATTTCGGCACGGTGACGCGCACGTTGAGTGGCGATACAGAATACGTCGATGGCGAAACGGGCAAGAGCGGCACGCTCGGCGGCTCGCGCTGGGCGGAAGATGCCGTCAATATCCGCATCGACAAGGATCTGACCGATGAGCAGAGTATCAAATTCTGGTACAACCACAAGAGCGGCAAAGACGGCTATCCGATCTCAACGCCGCGTCTCAAGTATTGGAATCAAGACGACTGGGAGCGCATCATTTTCGGCGCTGCCGTCGGTCAGCTGGACTCGAATAACGCCCTCAAAGGGGGCATCAACCCAAATACGGGAAACTGGGAACCGGCGCGCACGCTTGCCGGCGATGCGCGCAACCCCGGCTATGCGAACCTCTACGCACTCGACGGCAAAGTGTACAACTCGTTCAGCCGCTTTAGGCACAACGATTGGGAGCTGAAGTGGACGTTTGACAAGGACAATCGTATGGAGAGCTTCGTTCGGCTCTATCATCAAAACCACCGTTACTCCAACCGCGATAAGTATGTCTGGGGCGATAAGGAACGCGACGATCTTGCTCAAGACTATCGCACACAATTCCCGACAGGTGCAACGAAAGAGCAGCTCAAGCAGTGGATCAGCGATCATCTCGCGCCTTTCCCGGGCGGCGATCCGGCAAAGGTGCAGGAATGGCTCGAAAAAACGGGCGGCAAAGCGCCTGAGCCGACCAGCTGGTACGAGGAAGAAAACCATGGTCTTCAAGTGCAGTACGCAAGAGCCATAGGCAAGAACGATGTCATCGCGAGCGTTACTTATGACAAGGCGAAGAACTATGCGAAAAGCATTCGGAACAATGGAAGAGTCACGGAATCGCATACGGCTCGCGACTCTGTCCTTGCCTATGTGCAGGACAAGATTCACATCACCCCGAACTGGGATCTTACTCCCTCACTCCGCTACAGCTACTACTCAGGCTATGAGTCGTCTACTGCAGGGGACGATGTGCAGGGAAAAGGAAAGATGAACATCTTCACCTATGCACTCAACACAGAATACGTATTTGACGATACCCTCAGCACATATTTCGGCTGGACGAAGATTCTCCGTCCGGTGCGCCAGGGCGACTACACAGAAGTAGACGGCGTATTCAAGACGCCGCTGAAGGATGAGCGCGGCGATGCTTGGACGTTCGGCGTGCGCAAGGAGTTCTCGCAGTACACTGCACTTGCTATCCACTATGACTGGACGCGCATGAGCAATGCGATTGCGACCCTGCCCATCTGGGATAATAATACAAGAACGTTTGAGAGCACAGCCGTCAATGCACGCGAGGACAAGAAGTCGTTCAACATCACGTTCGACCATGCTTTTGACAAGCATTTGTCGATGAGCGCATCCTACACCCACATGGAGGACAAGTGGATGGCGAAGCCCGGCTGGGTGCTCGACCCGAAATGGGGCTACCAGAGCGGCAGCGACATCAACACGCAGATCAACCGTCTGCGTCCGCAAAATCACTATGCGCTCAATCTCTCCTATGAGAAGGGGAAGATCTATACGGGACTCTTGATGAACTGGTATACGGGATGCAGTCCGACAGCGTTCACGGACAGTCAGTTCCTCGTCCTTGACTGGAATTTCAACTACAGCTTCACCCCTGATCTCACAGGGTACCTTACTATAAACAATCTGACGAACGAGGCATATCAGACCTCGTACAACGAGTGGAACGGCATCGGCAGTTCAGCCATGCCCGGCCGCAGCATCATGGTCGGCGCACGCTATACGTTCTGATCGTTCGGTCATGAAAAGGAAAAGACGCAGGCTATTCTTTCGCGGAATGTCCTGCGTCCCTTTCTTATAGGAGGAAGGATGAAAGTTTTCTATCTGTTGCTCATCTGCCTCGTTTTCCTGCTCACGGCTTGCAGTCCCATCGTGAAGGTGCAGGATGAAAATGCACAGCGTCTTGGCACAGCGGAGCAGGCGGATGCAGCGTATACGCCCGTCACGATTGAGAACATCAACGAAAAGGGCGACCCCATCGCGCAGGTCTACGAGCGTCCGCCGCAGCGCGTGGTCGCCGTCTGGCAGAACTCGATCGAGACGCTGCTCGCGCTCGGCGTGGGCGATCGCATCGTTGCAGGCATGGGGGTGCCGGACGCGAAATACATCCGACCGGAGTACCGAGCGGCATACGAGGCGATCCCCTACACGAGTCTTGAACATCTCGACGTGGAGACGATCCTCATGATGCAGCCTGATCTGATCGTCGGCTGGGCGTCCACCTTCTCTCCGAAGGTACTGCGCTCTACGACGTTTTGGGCGGGGCGCGGCGTGCACACTTACATCGCACCGGCGTCTGCACGCATGACAAAGACGAAAACCATCGCGCAGGAGTGCGAGGACATCCGAAATCTCGGACGCATCTTCGGACGGGAAGATCGTGCCGAGACTCTCATCGGCGAGATGCAGCATGAAATCTCATTTGTCGCTGAAAAGACCGCCCACCGAGAAAAACGTCCGCGCGCTCTCGTCATCGAGCTTATGGGCAAGGAGATTCGTACCTATGGCAAAGATACGCTCGCAGGCGATATGCTTCGGGCGCTCGGCGCCGAGCATCTGGCGGCGGACGGCACGAGTCTCAGCATGGAAGAGATGATCGAGCTGAACCCCGACGCGATCTTTCTCGTTGTCATCGAAAACGACTATGGCAACGAGGATGCGATCCTCGCACGCCTCTATGAGAATCCGGCGCTTAGCTCGCTCGTCTGTGTAAAAGAGAGACGCATCTATACGGCGCCGCTCTATGCGGTCTACAGTGCGGGGATTCGCACTTACGACGGCATCACGATCTTTGCTCATGGGCTGTATCCCGAGATATATGGAGAATAATCTATGCAAGCATTTTTTTCACGCGCGGGGCTTCTTGCCCTCTTAGCCCTGCTCACAGCGCTTCTCATTGGCGCACTCTTCTGGGCGCTCTCCATCGGAACGGTCGATCTGCCGCCCGATGCGATCGCCGCTGCGCTTCTCGATCAAATACAGAGCGGCACGCCCATCGACATGGCGGGCAAGGGTCCTGTCCATGACATCGTCTGGTTGCTTCGCCTGCCGCGCCTTTTGCTCGCCGCCATCATCGGCGCGGGCCTTGCCACCTGCGGCGTCATCATGCAGGCGATTGTGAAGAATCCTCTCGCCGATCCTTACATCCTCGGCATCTCGGCGGGCGCGTCTCTTGGCGCGACCTTCGCCATCCTGCTTGGCGTCGGCGCGGCGCTCGGCGAAAATGCCGTCGGCATCGCCGCATTTTTGGGTGCATTTGCCATTTCTCTCGCGGTTTTATTCATCGCGAACATCGGCGGACGTGCGAATGCGATGAAGCTGCTGCTCGGCGGCATGGCGCTCAGCGCTGTGTGCAGCGCCTTTTCGAGCTTCATTGTCTATTTTGCCAACGACAAGGAGGGCATTCAGACAATCACCTACTGGATGATGGGCAGTCTCGCGGGGGCGAAGTGGGAGCATATCGCGCTGCTCGGCGTCATTTCCCTGCTCGCGGTTCTCTTCTTCTGGTCACAGAGCCGTATTCTCAATCTCATGCTGCTCGGCGATGCGTCCGCGATCACGCTCGGCACCGATCTTCATGCCTATCGGCAAGGCTATCTGATCGTCAGTGCGCTCGTCGTCGGCTTCGCCGTCTTTGCTGCGGGCATGATCGGCTTCGTCGGTCTGGTCGTTCCCCATGTCGTGCGGATGCTCGTCGGTACCGATCATAGGCGCCTCATCCCCGTGAGCGCTCTCGTGGGCGCAATCTTCCTCGTCGTCGCCGACGGGCTTTGCCGCGTCCTCATTCCACATACGGAGCTGCCGATCGGCATCCTGATCGCACTTGTGGGCGCACCTGCATTCATCTATCTCATGGTGAAGCGCACCTATGGATTCGGAGGGCAGTGATATGGAGATACTCGCGGAGGCGATAAAACTCTTCATCGGAAACAAGGAGATCCTCAAGGGGTTGGATCTTCATCTGAAGCCGAAGGAATTTCTCGGCATCATCGGCCCCAACGGCAGCGGCAAGAGCATGTTTTTGAAATGTCTCTATCGCGTACAGAAGCCGACCGCAGGGACGATCACACTGAACGGACGTGCGCTTGATGAGATGTCTCATCGAGAGTCCGCACAGCAGATCTCTGTCGTGGCGCAGCATAATTTCTACAGCTTCGACTTCAGCGTGCTCGACGTCGTGCTCATGGGGCGCTCGCCGCACAAGCGTCTTTTTGACCGTGACAATGCGGACGATTATGCAATCGCGCATCGGGCGCTTCGTACCGTCGGCATGGACGATTGTGCAGAACGCAGCTTCTCAAGTCTCTCGGGCGGAGAGCAGCAGCGCGTGATTCTTGCGCGTGCTCTGACGCAGGAGGCCGAGTGCATGATCCTCGACGAGCCGACCAATCATCTGGACATTAAGTATCAGCTGCAGATTATGGATATTGTAAAGCGGCTCGATCTCACCGTCGTCGCGGCGATCCATGACCTCAACATCGCCGCGCTGTATTGCGATCGTCTCATCGCCATACAGAAGGGGCGCATCGTGGGAGCTGGCACGCCGCGCGAGCTTTTGACGGAGGCGTTCATCCACGATCTCTACGAAGTATGCGCGAAAGTGGAAGAAGGGGAGGACGGGCGCATCTATATCCGCTATGTGCCGCAGTACGGGATAAAATCGTAAGGAAACATTGCTCCCTGTAAATCCTATGAGAAGATTATGCGTCGGGATTCACTATGAATCTTCGAACAGTCATCGGGTCGAATGCGCGGGCCGATCGTCAGACTTCGGCAAGGCGTGAGGATTTGCTTTGAAATCTCATCTGAACAATCACGACAGACAAACTGTAAACTCGTGAACTGTAAACTTGCAAAGCTGTCGTTTCTGTGATAATATAGAAGCGTTTTCAGCAATCTGCCCCCTTGGCGTCCTTGCTCAAGGGGGCTTTTTCGTAAGGCGGCACGGGATTTATCCGTGCTTTCTGAGTGGAGAAGGAGGCGGGTAATGGACACGTTGGGCTTTCTCGGCCCTCTGGGCACGCACAGCGAGGCGGCGGCGCTTCATTTGAACGGGCTTTTGGATGAACCGCGCGAACTTCTGCCCTTTCCTGCCATCTTTCAGGCGCTCTCGGCGGTGGAGGAAGGGCAGGCGACGGGGGCGCTCGTGCCGGTGGAAAATTCGCTCGAAGGCTCGGTGAACATCACGCTCGACACCTTGAGTTCGAGCGACGCCTTCGCTGTGAACTTGGAACTCGTCTGGGGCGTGCGCAACGAGCTGATGATGAAGTACCCGAAAACCGAGGTGCGAAGCATCATCTCCCATGCGCAGCCGCTCTCGCAGTGCCGCGCTTACTTGAAGGAACGTCATGCGGCGGCGAAGCTCGTCGCCGTATCCTCAACGGCGGAGGCGGCTCGCCTCGTCGCTCTGAGCCGTCCCGAGGACGGCTCAGCCGCTATATGCACGGCGCGTGCGGGCGAGCTGTACGGGCTTTATCCCGTGGCCGAGGACATACAGGACACGATGGCGAACTGTACGCGCTTCTTTCTCGTCGAGCGTGCGGGCAGGAAGCCGCCCGCCCTGCGCTTTGCGGATACGCCGGCGCCCAAGAAGCTCTTGGTGATCTCGCAGATCGACGGCAAGCGTGCGGGAAGCCTCTGCGAAGTGCTGCAGGAGTTTGCTGTGCGCGGCGTGAACATGCTGCGTATCGAGTCGCGTCCCGCACGCACGGCGCTCGGCGCCTACATCTTTTTCTTCGAGTTGGAGGCGGATGCCGCCGAACCTCTCGCCGCTTCGGTCGAAGCGGTGCGCGAGAAGAGCATCCGGCTGCGCACCCTCGGCGCGTTCCCCGTGCTGACGGCTGCGAATCTGAAAGGAGCACCCTTATGGTCATCATTATGAATCCGGACGCAACGGCGAAAAACATCAAGGACGTCATCGAGGCGATCAACGGCGTGGGACTTGAGGCGAAGATCATGGAGGGAGCGCAGCAGAAGATCGTCGGCGTCATCGGCGACAAGCGTCGCATGGGATCCTTGGCAATCGACGCGATGGCGGGCGTCGCGGAGAGCGTCTCCATCTCGAAGAGCTACAAGCTCGCGAGCCGCGAGTTCCACCCGATGCCGACCGTCATCGACGTCGGCGGCATCAAGATCGGCGCGGGGACGCCTGTCGTCATGGCGGGGCCGTGTGCCGTCGAGTCGCGCGAGCAGCTCATGGAAGCTGCGGAGATTGTCAAGAAGGGCGGCGCCGAGTTCCTGCGCGGCGGCGCCTACAAGCCGCGCACCTCGCCGTACTCTTTCCAGGGTCTTGAGGAGGAGGGGCTGAAGCTTCTCGCCGAGGCGCGTGAGAAGACGGGACTCAAGGTCGTCACGGAGGTCACGGAGGTCGAGAACGTCGGACTCGTTTCCGAGTACGCCGACGTCCTGCAGATCGGTGCAAGAAACATGCAGAACTTCCGCCTCTTGAAGGAGGTCGGACGCGGCACGAAGCCCGTCATGCTCAAGCGCGGCCTCGCGGCGACGATCGACGAGTGGCTCAATGCCGCCGAGTACATCATGAACGAGGGCAACCCGAACGTGATCTTCTGCGAGCGCGGCATCCGCACCTACGAGACGTACACGCGCAACACGCTCGACCTCAGCGCCGTCGCCGCCATCAAGCATCTTTCGCACCTGCCGATCATCGCCGATCCGAGCCACGGCACGGGCAAGTGGCGCTTCGTGCGCCCGATGGCGTTCGCCTCGATCGCCGCCGGCGCCGACGGACTCATCATGGAGATGCACCCGAATCCGGCGAAGGCTCTTTCCGACGGCCCGCAGTCGCTGACGCCCGAGAGCTATTACGAGGTCATGCGCGGCGTCAAGAAGCTCGCGAAGTTCATGCAGGACGAGAAGATCGTGCCGATGGACATTTGACCTTTAAGAAAGCGCTGCATCCGTCAGCGACTCTTTAAATTTAGAAAAAGAGGATTTTATCCTTAGGGAAATCGCGGAAAATACGATAAAAGAATAGAAACGTATGAGAGAGTGGGATGCGTGTTCGTGCGCATCCCATTTCTTGCCGTGCGATATGTACGGAAAATTTCTGCAATTCCTACGGAGGCGAAAGATCATGAAACTCAAACCGAAGATGCTCATGGGTATCGGCGTGCCGCTGCTCGTCGTATTCATCGTCATGGGCGTCATCATCGACATGATGGCGAGCGCCGGACTCAGGGAAGCGCGCATCATTGCGATGGCGGAGCGGTCGGGACATAACGCTGCGGTCATTGACGGAAATCTGCTCGGAAAGAGCGAAGCCGTGGAAGTGGTCGCCATGAACTGGGCGGACAGCATGCCTGAAGGCAAGGCGCTGGAGGAAGCCGTGTCAGATCTCGGAAATAGACCGGGCATACAATTGTTCTATATAGGAAGGCCTGACGGCTCCTATACGTCGAGCGGGCCGCTGCCGGCGGGCTACGATCCGCGTACGCGCGATTGGTACAAGAGTGCGGCGGCTTCCGACGAGGTGGAAATTTCGCGCGTCTATCAGACGGCTTCGGATCATACGAATGTCGTGACGCTGAGCCGTGCCGTGCGCAAAAATGGTGAGCTTCTTGGCGTCATCGGCATGAATGTCTCGCTGGAAGACCTCACGGGTTTCCTCAAGGAGATCAAGGTCGGCGAAACGGGTTCGCTCTTTGTCTTGGGGCCGGACAGCGAGTACATCTACCATAAGAAGTTCACGCTTGCAGATCCGCCGCTCAGCGAGCTGGACGGCGGCAAGTACAAGGAGCTTGCCGCACGCTTCACGTCGGATGAGGCGCAGTCCTTCGAGGCGGAATTTCAAGGCGTCGATAAGTTCTTCCGTTCCGAGCCGATTGGCACGACGGGCTGGCACGTCGTCATTGAGATGCCGCACGCTGAGGCATTCCAAGCGGCTGCGCACATGTCGTATGCGATTTTTGGCATCAGTCTCGCAGCGCTGGTTCTCTTGAGCGGCATCGTCTACTACTTCCTCACGGGCATGATCTCGCCGATCGAAATCCTGTCCGAGACGATGGGTTTCATCGCCAAGGGCGACCTCACGCATAAATTGGCAGCGAGCGATCGCGCCGATGAGATCGGCGTGCTGCAGACGAGTTCGAGCGAAATGGTCATGACGCTTCGGAAGATGGTTGAGGGAACTGCGAAGGCCGCCGATCAGGTGCTCACATCGTCCGAGGCGCTGACGGCAAGCTCGACGCAGACGGCGAACGCGTCGCAGTCAGCGGCGGAAGCCGTCGTCGATATAGCAGAACGTGCGGCAGAGCAGAGCGACATCGCGGAGATGGCGAACGAGGTCGCGCACAAGATGGGCGAGCAGACCGCAGACATCGCCAAGGTTGTCGACGACTCAACGAAGGTCGCTGAGACGACGGCCGAGGCGACGCGCGAGGGCCGCGCCGTGCTGGAAAAGGCGGTCGCGGGCGTCGACAGCCTCGCGGCAAATTCCGTAAAGGTCGGCGAAGCCGTGCAGAGCCTCTACGACGGCTCAAAGAACATCGCGGAGATCAACGAGGTCATCACGAACATCGCGGGGCAGACGAAGCTCCTAGCGCTGAATGCCGCGATCGAGGCGGCGCGTGCGGGCGAGCAGGGCAAGGGCTTCGCCGTCGTCGCCGACGAAGTCAGAAAGCTCGCCGAGCAGAGCGAGCAGGCGGCGCAGGAGATCAGCGCGGTCATCGGCAAGAACGCCGCGCAGATCAAGAGCGCCTTCTCGCTGACGAAGGCGCAGGACGAAGAGGTCAAGGAGAGCGTGGAAGAAGTCCGCGCCGCCGACGAGAAGTTCGAGAGCATCGCTGCCGCCATCCGCGCCATGCTTGAACAGGTCGCGAAAGTCGGGGCGATCACGGGAACGCTCGAAAAGGACTGCCGGAGCACAGTCGATACAGTGGAAAAGGTCAGCAGCCTGTCGCACGCCGTGCAGCAGAAAGCGACGGACGTGTCCGCCGTCTCCGAGGAGCAGGCGGCGTCCGCCGAGGAGATCGCGGCCGCGAGCCATACGCTCGCAGAGCTGGCGCAGCAGCTCAAGCAGGGGGTCGCGAAGTTCCGACTTTGAGAGAAAAGGACGAGGAAAGATAGGTTTTTCATCTCAAAAGAAAACTATAAAAATGACGATAAAAGAATAAGGAACCATGAGAAAAGGGATGCCGGCGCATCCCTTTTCTCATGCAGGGGATAGCCGAAACGGAGTTTCGGTGCAGAGCAAGGAGGAATGACATGAAACTTAAACCTAAGATGATGTTGAGCATCGGGCTGCCGCTGCTTTTCGTGTTCGTCGTCATGGGAGCCGTCATCTACATGATGGCGAGCGCAGGTCTCAAGGCGGCGACGGAGGTCGGCATGGAGCAGCGAGCCAATCACTACGCTGAGGAGATCGACGGCAATATTCGCGAGCAGGCCGCACTCTTGACGGCTCTCGGCACGAGCTGGACGGACGTCATGCCGGCGAATGAGGCGCTGCAGGGGACAGTCGACGAGCTGGGGCGCTGCAACGGCGTCTACGGCTTCCTCGTCGGCCGTCCCGACGGCTCGCATGTGACGAGCCAGGAGTATCCGCCCACGTGGGATCCGCGCACGCGCGACTGGTACAAGAGCGCGGCCTCTTCCGACGGCGTGCAGTTTTCCGACGTCTACAAGAACGCGGCGGACGGCGCGATCATCGTGACGCTGAGCAAGGCGGTGCGCGGCAGAAACGGCGAGCTTGTTGCCGTCATCGGCACGGACGTTTCGGTGGAATCTCTGACGGGGATGCTCAAGGACGTCAAGGTCGGCGAGCACGGATCGATCGTTGTCTTGGGACCGCAGAGCGAGTTCATCTATCATAAGAAGTTCCAGATTGACGACGAGCCGCTTGCGGAGATGGACGGCGGAAAGTACAAGGAGCTTGCCGCGAAGTTCACGTCCGACAAGCCGCAGATGCTCGAAGAAGAGTTCGAGGGCGTGCAGAAGTTTTA
>ERZ773005.1534-NODE-1534-length-11851-cov-5.408783_pt1 | contig 11851 bp, 10 predicted proteins | sample MGYA00580666_ERZ773005 | MGnify/ENA primary metagenome ERZ773005 (study PRJEB29015, sample SAMEA2737999) | human oral metagenome | biome: human oral; feature: human-associated habitat; material: dental | place: China | collected 2061 ... | reverse complement strand
TCGTGCGTGACGAAGACGATCGTGAGACCGCCGCGCGCATGAATGGCGCGGATCTCGTCCTGCAGCTGGCGGCGCAAGAGAGCGTCGACCGCGCCGAACGGCTCATCCATCAGCAGAAGCTCGGGCGACGCCGCCAAGGCGCGCGCGATGCCGACGCGCTGCTGCTGCCCGCCCGAAAGCCCAGCGGGGTAGCGTTCGCCAAGCTCTGCGGCAAGGCCGACGATCGCCATCCACTTCGCCACTGCCTTCTTCGTGCGCTCCTTGTCGCTCTTGTTCCAGAGGTTCGGCACATAGGCGATATTTTCCTCGACCGTCAGATGCGGAAAGAGCACGCTGCCCTGAATCGCATAGCCGATCTTGCGGCGCAGCTGCACGAGATCCGCCGTTTTGAGGCTTTCGCCGAGCACCGTGATCTCGCCCGAAGTCGGCTCGACGAGTCCGTTGATCATCTTGAGAAATGTCGTCTTGCCGCCGCCCGACGCGCCGAGCACCGTGATGAATTCGCCCGTCTCGATGGAAAGACTCAAGTCGCGGACGGCCTCCGCCCCTCCATACGATTTGCTTACATCGCGAAACGTGATGACCACGCTCATCGGAGCACCCCCTTTTCTTCCAAGAAGCGGCGTGCAACCGCGCGCGGCTCCTCTCCGCCCGACTCGACCGCGTCGTTCATCTCTGCCATCTCCGCTTCCGAAATCAGTCCGTCGAAATGCGCAAGCAAGGCGCGAAGTTCGGGATGTGCCGAGAGCGCCTCTTCGCGCACGACCATGCCGCATTCGTAGGACGTAAAAAATTTCTTGTCATCTTCAAGCACGATTCCATTGACCTTGGAAAGCCGCCCGTCCGTCGTGAAGACGATCATCGAATCGAGCTTGCCTTCATCAAGCGCCTGATACTTGAGACCGATGTCGATATCGACCGTCGAAGCGAAGTTCATGCCGTAAGCGCGACACATTGCAGGGAAGCCGTCCTCGCGCTCGAAGAAATCGTACTCGGCGCCAAAATTCATCTTATCTGCGACGCGTGCGAGGTCGGAATACGTCCTGAGCTGATACCGCTCGGCGAGATCACGCCGCACGGCGATGCCGAAGGTATCGTTGAAGCCCGTCATGCCGAGCCACTCCATGTGATAACGATTGCGATACTCTTCCTGCAATTCGGCGAAGCGCGATTCGTCGTAGGCGTCCGTGCGTTTCAAGACCTGCAGCCAGCCCGTTCCCGTATACTCGGGATAGATGTCGAAATCGCCGTTCTCCATCGCGGGCATGATGTTCGACGTGCCGCCGCCGACGCCCGGCGTCAGGGCGACCTTCAAGCCGCTGTCCTGCTCGATGACGAGTTTGAGCATTTCTCCGAGAATCAGCTGCTCCGTCATCGGCTTCGTCGCGATGCGGATGACGGCGACCTTCGTGCTCTGGAAGAACGCATAAGCGCCGCCTGCTGCGACAAGCGCGAGAGAAATCGCCGCAAGACGCCGCCACGAACGTCTCCTCCGCCCCCTCGTACCGCTTCGGCGGAAAAAGACCCGCTTTTCGAGGCGAGCGAGAACGGTATCAGCCATGAGCGCCAGACAGGCGATGAGAAGGGAGCCGTCAAAGGCGAGCGCCGCATTGTTCGTCGTGATGCCGCGGTAGATGGCGATACCGAGGCCGCCCGCACCGATGAAGGACGCGATGCCCGCGAGCGCGATCGTCATCGTCGTCATGTTGCGGATGCCTGCGAGAATGACGGGCATGGCGAGCGGCAGGGCGATGCGCCTGAGCACCTGGAAGCGCGTCGACCCCATGCCGACCGCCGCTTCGATGAGGAGCGGATCGACATTCTTCAAGCCCGTATGCGTATTCTTCACCATCGGCAAGAGCGCGTAGAGCGTCAAGGCGATGATCGCCGTCGTATTGCCGATGCCCGAAAAAGGCAGAAGAAAGCCGAACATCGCGATCGACGGGATCGTGTAGAGAAAATTGACGACGAGAAGCGTCGGCTGCGCCATGCGGTCAACCTCGGCAATCAAAATGCCCATCGCGCCGCCAATCACGATGGCGAGGACGATCGCTGTCAGCGATATGGCGATATGCTCCAGCGTAAGCTGCAGGAAAAAATCGCTGCGCTCCTGGAAAAGTCGTATCATCTCTGCAAGCATAAAACATCTCCGTATGTGTCAAAATGTTCTTTGTGGGAAATTTTTACCCTTGGAATGTCTGCCTTCGTGGCATGGTCATTTTTCGTCTTCAAGCAAAGCATTTGGATAATTGTCCAATCACACGTCGCATCAGTGCGCTTACTGTAATCTTCCCATGTCGGCCGCCTTCATGCGCACCGCCCTTGCTTTTCTTTTTTACATTAAACGTAGACCGATTGGCCGGGCTTCTGTAAGAGCGGCGCACTTTTGTCCACAAAGCGGACGTTTGTGCGTGCAGCTTATGCGCGCACCTCCAGCGCCTTCTCCAGCCACTTATTCAAAGAATCATAAATCCAGCGCATCTCGTCCGCCCTTTCTCCATAAAAGAGACGGATCATATCGAAGAACACCTTCATCATCTGCTGAGAATCCATGTTCAGCTTTCTGCTGAATCTTTCCTCGGTCATATCCGTGATCTCATGCGCCACATCATTGCGGAGTTTCATTGCGTTCTTAACCTTCCGAATTTGTGCCATCAGCTTGCCATGACATGCCGGATCTCGTGCCAGTCCCGCCCTCTCCATATATTCACAGTACCAATAAAGCAGCAAGAAGGACAGATCCGAGTCACGGTAGGGCTTGGGCAGCTGCCCATCCAAAAACGACAGGAACGCAGGCTCTTGCTGTTCCAAGCGCCTGCGCGAAAGGCTCAAGCCGCCATATCCTTTCTTTTCGCAAAGAGCGCTCAACGGACGCGAGGCTCCCTCATCCACATAATCGCGCAAGAATTCATAGAGGAATGGCACGATGCGCATCATGAGATTGGAAAGGCGCCCATTCTTCTGCTCGATCTGCATGAGCAGGAAGTACTCGATCACGCGCTCTCTTTTCCCGCGAAAATAAAACAGCGGCTGCCCTCTGTATTCCGATAAGATCTTACGGGCATCTTCCGTCAAAAGTGCCGTGCGCATCGCCGCATGACGCAGAAGGCGCAAAGCCTCCTTGGGTACACGCGCATTCTTCTCTGCCAGAAGCAGGGCGCCGCGATATTCGTAGGAACGTACCAGCGCAATGATGCGGTTCTTCTCCGCATAATAGCGAAACAGCCAGAGCGGCGGCTCCTCGCAGCGATTCTTTGCTCCCGGCTCATCGTCCAGATTGTTTTCCAGCATAGCCTCGACATCTTCTTCATCCTGCGTCGCTTCATTGGCACGGTTCGAGCGGCCGAGCGGCGATGCGACCTGTATGCCCCGAGTGCGCGGCAGGTCTGCGGCAAGCATCGCCAGAACCGTCTTGATCTGCGGCGTGCCCGAGCTAAGATTGAGCAGCAGCTCGATCTTTTTGCCGCGGGTCAGCGCCTTTTGCACCTCCTGCGGCAAGACCTGCCCGAACGATTCATAAAGATGCGCATCACGAATGCCGGAAAATATATTCTCAATCGTACAATCGGGAGCGATTCGCTCGATCGCACGCGTATAGCGATGATCGTGCCGCTCCTTTTCTTCCATCTCCTGCGTATAGAAAAGGATCACGCGCGTCGGCCTGTAGTGCCGCACAATATGAAGACAGGCGCCGTCACAGCAGCCGCGCACGGGATCCGTATCGCCCACAGGGGAGAACAAGACCCGCTCCATCCTTCATCCCTCCCATACCTTCGTCTCAACCGCGCCCATGCCGAGCGCCGTCTTGATGCCGATGCCGACGAAGGGCGCGAAGGCAAACAGCATGCCCAAAATCCGCCGTGCCCCGTCCGTGCCGAAGAAGCGCACGCGCAGATTGCCGCGAAAGCCATAGATCGTATGGCCTTCGACAGAAAAAGGCGCGGAATGAAGCGCGTACTGCAAGAGACGGCAGGCGGATGCCAGTCTCTGTGTCAGATCTGCCTCGTACAGTTGAACCTCCCCAGCGAAACGGTTCCATCGCATCAAAAGGCTCTGGCAGATCAGGAAGAACTCGGGCAGCATCACATAGCGCCCCTCGCGCTTGAACGAAGTCGGCGTACAGAAGGAAAGCTCCGCTCCCTTGGGCGGAGCTTCCGTCAGGAAGAACGCGTCGGCGATCTCCTCGAAGGAGCGTTCCATCAACAGACGCCGCTCCCCGAGACGCGCCTCGCCGCCCTTCTGCCGCAGGAATATGCCCTCCGTTTCCCGCAAGACCGCTTCGACCGCCTCGCCCATTTCTTCTTCCACGACGCCGATGCGCCAGCTTGCAAAGCCGCCCTTCTTGTCCCACGAAACGCTCTGGCTGTACGGGCGCATATCCTGCTCGTGCAGCCTCTTTGCCAAATCCCCGGGCAGCCGCTCCATCAAGGCGCCGTGCAGCAGCGAGCCGAAAGAGCTGACCGTGCGCTCGCCTTCCGGCAGGAAAAGCCGCACCTCGAAAAGGCGCATCATCGTCCGACCTCCCGCATACGGCAAAGACCCAAGATCCAAACATCGCGGCCTTTGCGTGCCATCTTCAGCGTGCGCGGCGAAAGCCTCGCATCGAACAGCTTGTGCTCATGCGCGGGCTTCGGACGCCTCGCCGCGCGATCCCACTCCGTAAACTTCTCATCGAGATAGCCTGAAATAAAGCGCCGCGCTTCCTCCTCGCTCGGTGCGAGCGCATGGACGAGAGTCTTCGACAGGAAGCCCGTACCGCCGCCCAAAAGGCAGTCCGCCTCCTGCGCTTCTTCGAAAAGCGGGCGGTATTCCTTACCGAACGTGTGCTCCTGCAGACGAAGGCCATCGCGCATGTAAGCACGCATCATTTCGAAAAGCTCCTTCAACGAGGAAATCCCCAGCGTCTGCAGCATGGCGGCATCCGCCGTAACAGAAAAGCGCAGCCTGCGCCCTGCCGGCAGGCACTCGCGAAACAAGGAAATCTTGTTCTCCCCCTCCTCGCCTTGTCTTTTCTTCGTCGTCAAGTCGACCTTCTGCAGCACGATCGTCTCTCTTTCCCCCGCCACGCAGACGGCATCGCTGACGCGAAGCCCGCGCAGGGCGCTCGCGACGGCGTCGCCTGCCTGCGTATCGGGCAGGGCAAGCGTATGGAGCGCCATCTGCTCAAGATGCGTCATCGCCTTGCTCCACACCCTCTGCTTTTCGCGCAGGGGCGCTCTTTTCACGCCCGCAATCTCCTGCCAGAATCGCTGAAAGCGTTGCGGCTCTCTTCGGATCATGCCATGGAGAAGCCCCGTGCGCACGGCTCCCTTGATCGTGCTGCCGGGAATGTACGGCGCACCGCCCGCCAAGGTCGTCTGACAAACGATATCATTGAGCGTTTTCCTCCGATCGCGCTCTGCCGTCAAGGTAGCGGCATACGCCTTGCGCAGTGCCAACGCACGCAGTTCCGCTTCCGACGCGCCCCTGCCAAGAAGCCATTCCCAGAGACTTTTTCGCTGAAAATCCCTGCGCTCGACATACGAGGCAAAATCATCCAGCAAAGATCGCTTTTCCAAGAAGACGATCCACTTCGACGCATCGAGGAAGTACACCTCCTGCCGCTTGCGGTCGTACAAATATTCAAACGCCATGAGCTTCTCACCCGAGCCGACATGCAGAGGGGCGATGCACTCCAATTCGTATTCCTTGCGCACCAGTCCGTTCATCATGCCTCCACCCCCGCGTAAAGCCCCAGTCCATAGCGCCATACCGCATGTCCGTCGCACTCGCCGAGATCGGCGAGCATGCCCTCGATGCGCTCTGAAAAGCACGAGCCGGCGTCGAGCAGGCAGATGCTCGCCTTCTTCTGCGCCTCGTGCCTCGGCGCCGTGATGAAGCCGCCGCTTCGACGCAGACGATACTCGCCCTCCTGCACGAGGCCAAGCTCCGTCTCCTTCGGCAGCACGGGAGAAAGCGCCATCTGCCAAGACGCTTCCTTCGCTCTGAGCATCGCATAGAGCGCCGCATCGTCCGCGTAAACGCCCACATCGTCGAGAAAGATGGCGTCCTCCGCCAAGTGGAACTTCCCATAACCGCTGCTGCGCTTGCCGCCGATTCCTGCGCAGCCTAGCCAGACGAGAAGAGCCTGCAGCCAGTCTGCATCCGCCTCAGCCTCAGCATAGGCGAGGATGTACAGTCCCGCATCCGCATGGAAATCGAACTGCCCGACATAATACGGCAGAGGCTCCTTTTCACGGCAGTTCACGCGCTGACGCAAGGACATCTCGCCGAAATCTGCCGCATCGGCGAAAAGAGCGCTGCCCTTCATCGCCTCGATATACGCCGCCATGCGGCTCGCGCGGATGTACTTCAGCTTCTTTTGCTTCTTGCGCTCGCCGGCAAGGCGGCAAGTCTCGCTGTAGCTGTCCTTCGCCTGCACATCGGCAGGAAGAATCCGCAGCACAGGGCGCGGCACGAAGAATTCCATCGCCTCGTCCTCGCCCCTTTGCCAAGGCAGCAGATCGGAAAAAAGAAGACGCCGCCTTCGCACGCCTTCGACGAGCTTTTCCAGAGCCGCCTCCTCACCCGCTGCCGCAAGCTCTGCGCAAAGGGCGCTGAAGAGCACATCCGCCGGATATTCCATGCCCGCCTGTTCAAGCCTGCCGCCCTGACCCGCCCGGCCGAAGTGCACGGGCGTATCAAAGGTCAACGGATAGATCGCATAGCTCACGCCGACCGCCCGCCCTTCGCGAGCATCCCCTCGATGCGGCGCAGCATCTCATCGTCGAGCACAGGCTCCGCACTCAGCGAAAAGCATGACGCCTCGAAATCATGGAGCGAGACGCGCCCGTAGCCGCGCGAGCCGTGCCCGCCGAGATAATCCATCTGCAAAAGCTCCAGACCCGCCGCCAAGATCTTCATATCCTCCGGCAGTTCTTCCTCGTTCTCGATATTGTAAACGAGGCGGAAGGCGAACTCCGTCCCCGCAGGCACGCGCTCGATCTGCCGCGGATTCGCCCCCGCTGTCAGGCGGTCGATGGCGTTCTCCCACTTGATCTCGCCGATGTATGTATCAAGCTCCATCTCATCAAAGCGCACGAAAGACTCCTCCGTCATACGAATATCATAGAACTGCAGGCGAGCGGGTCTGCCGCCCGCGCTGCCCTTCGCCGCCGAGCCGAAGAGGCGGCAGATTTCCTCTCGATCGTCCTCGATCTTGTTGAGAAAGTACCCCTCGGCAAAGCTGCGTGCCAGAAGCGTGCGCAATTTCCCCTTCAATGAGCTGCCGGGGATGATCGGCTGCTTCGTCAAAGGATCGCGCAGGAAGGGGCTGTCCACCGCTCCGATCGGTGCAAAATCCGAAGAAGCCCCGATATGAAGTCCCGTATCGACGCGAAGCAGCGCCCGCAGATCCAGCTTGCCTCTCAATGCCTTCTGATTCGTCTCCTGCTGCCCCATCTCAGTCTCTCCCTCCGTAGAACTTATGGTATGCGACGAGCGCCTCCATGAAGTGTGCGAACTCCTCGTACTTCTTCATATCCGTGCCGATTCGATCAATGCGCTCCTTGATCTGCGCCTTGTCGGCAAGATCTCCCACCGTCCCGCGATTCCTTGCCGCCTGATAAACGAGCTTCACTTTCAAATACTTGACCTCGGAAGCGAGCGCATCGCTCAAAAGCTTCGACTGACTGCTCTGCGTACGATAGACGGCGACCTTGTTCGTCAATGCATTGACCGCCGCCAGGAACTTGCGGATCTGACTCTTCGTCAGCTGGATCTGCTCGCGCCCCTGCCTGTCCGTTCTGCGATTCAACGTCTTCACGACGGCTTCCGCTTCTCCCGCGATGTCATGAACCGCCTCCTGCACCTTTCTTGTTTCAGCCATCTGTCCTCGCTCCCTTTTCCCTTATGCTGTAAAGGACAAACTGCAGAGCCGTCGCAAGCTCCTGCCTGTCCTTCGGCCTCTTGTACCACTCGTAAAACTGCCGGCGAATCCTCTGATACGCCTCCTGCGACTCGGCCTTCGCGCCCGGATCGAGGCGTGCGAGCACATAGGCGAAGCGTGCGAGCTGCACCGACGTGCCCTCCGACTCCACGAGATCCAAGAGGCGGTACGCCGCGCTCTTGCCCAGGAAAATCCGTGCGCCGGCTTTCGGATCATCAAAAGAGAAATTCTGCTGCAAGAATGCCAGCTTCTCACCGCAGACGCCGTCGATGAAATCATCCCAGCCATAAACCTGCGCACGCCCCTCGCCGCGCTCCTCCGATGCCGTACCGAAGAGCGCCACCGCATCCTTCCCGGGGCGGCTCTTCGCCAGAGATTCCAATTCGCCCGCCTTGTGCGCCATCTCTGCGACAGGAATCTTCTCCTTGAAAAAGCCGATGCCCGCCGAAAAATGCAGCCGTCCGCTCGTAAATCGCAAAAACGCGCGTCGCAGATCGACGGCAAACTCCACGACGTCATCCCACGCACCGAGCAGGAAGATGTCGTCGCCGCCCGAATAAACGATGTGGATGTCACGCTCCCTCTTCTTCTCCCTGCCGAAGAGAGAAAACTTCTCCTCGCTGCTCTCGCCCACGCCGTTGATCTCGCCGCGGCACAGCGCGTTGATATAATGCTTGAAAAACAGAGAAAGCTGGCGCGACAAGACCGCCGTGCGCGTCAATGTCGCATACTTTTCGGGAAAGCCCGCGAGAAATGCCGCGCCGAGATTGTCCACATCGGCACGCAGCACGCCCAAACGACGGATTCCCGCACTCTCCTGCGCCCCGCCGCTTGCATCTGCAAGCTCGGCGAACTCCATGACCCTGCCCTCTCGGCGTGCCGTATAGTCGCCGAGCCACAGGTGCGTCGCCAAGCGCTCGCCCGTATAGATTTTGTTCTTGATATAGAGGCGTTCTGCGGCATACGGCAGATTCTCAACGCTCGCCAAGGACTCCGCCGAAAGATACAGCTCGCGTCCCAAGCCTGGCAAGGGCAAGGCCTCAGCGTGCTTTTCCAACGAAACGCAGAAGACGTCCTCCGTCAAGATGCGTTCGCCAAAAAGATAGAGATTCGCGCACATCGGGCAGGCGTCCGCCCCTTCCTCGCCACGGTAAGCAACAAGCTCCGTTGAAGACGTATGGCATATACTGCATTCGCGTCCTGCATCCAGCACTCGATTGCACGAACTTGCGGGCGAAAAGAGCGCGGCGAGCTGCGGTGCGGAATAGCGGGAAAGCTTCTCCCCAGCCAGAGCTTCACTCACCCGGCGAAACGCCTCCTGCGTGCCATGGCCGCTGTCCGCCGCCTCCTCGCCACGAAACTCCTCCGCCGCACACGGCGTCCACGCCATTGCCAGATACAGCGCAGCGCCGAAATGGCGCATCATCCAATCGTTGACCGCCTCATGATAAGCTTGAAGCACATCCTGCACCGCTTCCGTATTCGGCAGCAGCAGGTAAAAATGTCCGCCGCCCGTATAGAGAAGAGCGCTGCGGCTCATCGAGCAAGCCGTGAGAATCTCGTCGACGACATTTTCCAGCAGGATTTCCAAATAAAATGACCGCCCGCGCAGACTCTTGAGCGCACCCTTGGATGGAATCGCATAAATGAAAGGCTGGATGCCCGATACATCGCCCGAAACGAGCAAGTACATCTTCTCCTTGCGCATCGCGCGTCCGCCCTCGCCCGTCGCATGACGACGGTAGTCCGCAATGCCGTGCGCTGAGAAATAGCGGTACATCGCTGCCGCATACGCCGCCGTCAGACGCACATGATCGTAGAGGGAGATGTCCGCCGCCTCGGCGCGTGCCGTGCTCGACGGCACATAGCTCAAGATGCCCTCCAGCACGCGAAGAAGCTCGTTGATCTGCATATCGCTCGGCGAACGGCGCAGGAAATTCGCCTCCAAATGCTGATACAGCTCCTGATACTCGCTGACCGAAGCCCGCATCCCCTCCTGTGCATGGGGAAACTGCATACGCTCGCCTTCTCCTGCAAGACCGCGCAAATAAAAAGCGTCCCGCTCTCTTTGTGCCGCCGAACCGCCGAAAAGATTGAAGACGCTTTCCAGATTCGCCGTCGCGGAAAAGCCGCCGCCTCCCTCCTCCAACGTGCGGCGGTCGCTTGCCGCCGCAAGATTGTCCGCCTCGTATACGATGTAGCTGATGTCGTCCGCCTCTGCATGAAGTCCGCGCAGCTCATCCGCATGATGATGGCGCACCGCACACAGAAGATCCGCATCCTCATCATGCAGGAAACGCGCGAGAAACTTTGCCCCCGCCTCCGAATGCGTCTCCTGCGCGGGATTGGCACGCAGAACGAGCTTTCCCAGATCATGAAGCAGCGCCGCCCGCTCCACACGCTCGCACAAATCCGCCACAGCCTCATCTCCCCTCTTTGTCGAAACCATAAGAACCATATTGGAAATATTCTGTTTCCGAAGAAAATTTCCTGCTCGCCTCGCCCTGAAATCATGGATTTTCCTATATTCATTAAAAAATAATGACATCCTCGATATGGCGGTCTCCCACGCCCCACGAACGAACCGACGTATGGTCGGCCAACAAATAGATGCGCAAGGAATCCGTCTCCAAATCAATCAAGCGGCTCGTCTCCTCGACGAGCCGCTCGTACTTCTTCTTGCTCAAAAACGCCTCGAAGGCGGACTTCTGCACACGAATCCCATAGCGCTCGACACACTTGACCATGCGGTTGCGGCGCTTGTTGTCCACAATGTCGTAGATCACGAGCACGATGTAGCGGCGCTCGTCAGCAGCGACGAACTCCATCTCCTCGTATTCCAGATCCAGCTCCATGTCCGTCATGCCGCTCACCTCACCGCAAGGAAACAGGCTCATAGATCTCCGCATTCTGCGCCATCAACGCCTGCGCGTACTGCCCCGCCTGCTGCGCGAGGCTGTGGCGGTACGAATGCTTGCCCGGCCTGTACTGATTGACCGTCCGAAGCTTCTTCTCATAAGCGTGCAGGAAGATGCCGCGCCCCTCGCGCGTCAAGAATATGCCCTCGCCATCATCCGCCGGAGGCGCAAAATGCCCGGGCTTGATCTCATGATGCTGCACGAGAGCGAGCACCATTGAATCGACGAGCACCGCACGCCACTCCTCCATAAGATCCGACGCCAAGGCAGGATGACGGTTCTTCAACGCATGAAGAAAGCCGAAGTACGGATGTAGCCCCTCGTTGCTCAAAGCCGTATAGACATCATACATCAAAAGCGTATAGCCAAGACTCAGCATCGCATTGAACGCATCCAAAGGCGGCCGTCTGCTGCGGCGCGAGAAAGAAAACTCCTCGGGCACGAGCCGCCCCAAAGCACGGAAATACACCTTCGCAATGACGCCCTCGTAGCCCATGAGCTGCTCGCTCGTCTCGCATTGGAAAATATGCTTGCGCAGGGCGAGGATCTCCTCAATGTCCTTGCGAACCTCGGGCAGCTCCGCCCGCCGATTGTAGCGACGCAAGAGCGTCAGCTGGTTGTGCACCTTCGCTGCAATCGCCTTGCGTCCCAACGCGAGATAAAAGGACGAACCCTTGAGCAGAATCTGCTGCTCCTGCCGAAAGACATGCACATGGCGCGTCGATTCAAGGCGACCGAAAAAAGCGCCCGTGCGCGACAGCCATGTGACAGGAACGCCCAGTCGCAGAAGCTCCACCATCGCCTGCGAGGAAACCTGCACGCGGTCGATCAGCGTCAACCCTTCCAAGACCTCCTCGGGAATCTCCATGATGCACTCACGGTTGCGACCGATAATGAAATTCCCGCCGCGTTTCTGAACATAAGCGCCCTCTTCCGTGATATAAACAAAACTCATGTCCCACCTCCCGAATCCACCGTCCCCTTTCGGGGTTCGTGTTCTGAAATT
>ERZ773005.1531-NODE-1531-length-11874-cov-2.569422_pt1 | contig 11874 bp, 10 predicted proteins | sample MGYA00580666_ERZ773005 | MGnify/ENA primary metagenome ERZ773005 (study PRJEB29015, sample SAMEA2737999) | human oral metagenome | biome: human oral; feature: human-associated habitat; material: dental | place: China | collected 2061 ... | reverse complement strand
ACTTCATTGGCCACATCCAGCCGCCAGCCATCAATCCCAAACTCCTTTAGCCAGTATCTGCACACCTCCATAAAATAGGCTCTGACATCAGGATTTGACGTATTCCACTTTGGCATCTTTTGATTGTAAGCGAAACAACTGTAGCGGGGTTTCTCTCCTCTTTTCTCTGACCTGATCACCGGATGTTCCAGACGATAAAACCAGTCCGCATATTGGGACTTCGCGCCATTTTTGACGACATCATCAAATTTAGAAAAGTACCAGCTGCAATGATTAAAAACCCCGTCAATGATAATACGCATCCCCCGACGATGCGTTTCTTTGACCAGATGACGAAAATCTTCATCTGTTCCAAGATTCGGCGAGATGTGAAAGTAGTCCAGCAAATCGTATTTGTGATAGGCGCCTGCCGTAAAAATCGGATTTAAGTAGATGCAGTTAAATCCCAGCTCCTGAATATATCCAAGTTTTTCTCTGATGCTATTGATTGTCCCCCCTAATCTGCTTTCGAGCTGAATCCCCCTCTCCCAGGGCATTCTCCCTCCAACAGCATTCATCTCCTCTTTCTCACTTACGAAACTGTCCGGAAAGATGTTATAGACAATCGCCTCCTGAAACCACCTAGGTTCCCAACCCAGTTCCTCCCTCCGGATATAGGGATACTGATAGCAATCGTCACTTTCTCGGGGAGGGATCTCCTCCGTTTGTTCTGCATAGTGATAGAGCGTCTCCTTCGCGCCGATCAGCTGAAAATAATAGCAGACGCGTTCAAAGGGGGTCTCAAACGTCGCGTCAAAGTAGTCAAAGAGACCTGCGGACATGATCTTATCCATTTGGACAGGGATGAAACGGCTCGGGTTGCTGGGCGGCACCCGATCCCCATACCACAGGATAACTCGCGCCACATCGTTCCTCGCCGTTCTGAGCCGAATGGTCAAATTCGATTCTGTGTTCGCAAACGCATATTGGGACAGGGGAATGTGTAATATGACTTCTCTCTTAATCATTATCATTCATCTCACTCCTAGGAAACAGAGCCTTTCTGCTCTTCGCTCTCTTGGCTCTCCGTGTGTCAACTGTCAATAACTATATCACGATATTGGCTGGCTTTTCTACTTCCAGTCCTTCCAGGTCTTCGGCTGATAGCCGATCCTTATTCGTTTCTTCCGCAAATTATGAAATGGGCTGTAATCAAACGCTCTCCCTTCAATATCTCGCAAATCAGCAAAAATACTGCTGATACATTTGTTCTAAATTTTCGACGGATAGATCTTTGTTGTACAGGAAAGGAGAGGCAATCGTAAAACCCGAAACAAGGGTGGCATATTTCATACATATCTCAGCTGGAAACCCATTTTTGGCTCCATAAAGATAACCTGAGACAAAAGCGTCTCCCGCACCGTTACTATCAACGGGAGAAAACTGCTCCACAATATCCTGAAATATTTCTTTTCCGTCTGGGCTAAAATACTCTGCACCCTTTTTACCATGCGTACAAACAACGAATTGTTTATCCCGAAGAATAGTCCTTACTACCTCCTTTACTTTTTCTTCTGTCTCAAGGACATCCGAACTCATAAAAACGGCATTTGCGAAAGGAAGAAATTCCTGATGCCAAGAATTTATCCCATCAAAATCATGAATATCCACCCAAATTTTATGTTTATGTTTTTTGAGAATAGGGAATAGATGTTTGACAAATTCACAGATATCTAACAGGATAATATCCGCCTCTTCAATGCTTTTTTCATAGGCAATGATGTCAAAATCCTGTCCAAATTTACCATAGTCCGTATAAATACTAATTCTCTCCCCATTTTTATTTATCAGATTCGTATGTCTTTCCGTGGAAGTTTCATCTTCAATATACTGATAGTTGATACCCTCGGATTCTAAGCTGGCTCGTATCTTTCGGCCTGCATCATCATTTGCCAGTTTGGTCAATAAAGTAACATTAAAACCCAATCTATGTAAATTGATAGCTTTCCCGGAAGCCGTTCCACCTAGTACATCACGACGGGCACTGGCAAAGTAGGTGCCTGCTTTTTTAGGGAAATTCTCTATATCGATAATTGTATCCCAGGAGGTTGTTCCAATAACGAGTGCCTTAAGTTGTTTATGCTTCATATTCATATTCCTATTCCTATAATCATCCATTTTAAATGACTGTCCGGGATTCTACAACTTTCTACACAAACATTATTCAATAATTGCCATAAAGCAATAAAAAACAGCGAAAGCACACCGTTCTTATGCGTCTCCGCTTAGTTTTACAGTACATCCAATGTCATTAAGTTAAGCAGAATCAAGAATTATAGAGTCTTACCTACAAGCAGGTGAGGCTCTTTTTTTGCACAAAAAGCAAAAAATACTTGACAGGCTAAACTGCAAAACTTTATATCTACAACAGATTTTTTTACTTGGTAAATCTAAGAATTACCGCTCTAGCTTTAGAACCCTCAAATTTTGTCCAATCTTTATTTACTTCTGATTGTATAGATATCATATCTACAGCATCTAAATACAATAGAATATCCTCCCACACCAAATCTCTATCTTGTTTTAAAGTATATGAAATATTTTGTGTATTAATATCTAGAGACGATGCGAATTGGATATGCTTTTCATCTTTGTTATCTCCGCAATAAGAAATATCGATACCTGTTTTTGAAACAGATAGTTTCATTATATTGTTGTTATTTACTTCTAAAATCTGGCTTTCTTTCTCAATAAGTTTTCCCCTATCACATTCTGCATATACTATTTCTAGACCTTTTATCCTAGATCCTTCAACAAGATTAAAAGTATATGTATCTATCGAATCTGTCGAGGAATACTCTATTTGATCCGATTCCTTTTCCGATGTAACCTTCTGATCTTCTATATAACATGCGGATAGCAGTACGCAAGAAACCACAAGGAATAATTTAATTAATATTCTAGTCCCACTCACAATTTTACATTTAAAACACTGCATATTATTAACCGTCATAACTGCACCTCTCTCATTTTTACCTTACTTTTTAGATATCGGCTTTGCGAGATAAACGATTCCAAATATCAATAGGATGATAAGTAATCTACAGATTATTGCGTCCATATATCGTTGTTATCCCTAACGAAAAATTATCTGCTATACCCTTCTTCCCTACAAGTGCAGAAAAATAAACACTCATGTTCTCCCATGCTCCCGTGCCATACGCCTCTTTTGCATCCCAATTCACCTTCATCATATGAGTGACACACAAAAATACAAGTCTATTATTTCTCTAAAGGAAGTACTACAATAATCTAGTTAACTAGTTAAGAAAATGTCGGAATAGCTATCTATTTCGACATCTTCATTTAATGTAAAATATTTGATTATCCGAAGTAATCACTTAGTTAAGTAATATCAGAAAAACAAAAGGTACCCGAAATTTCGGATACCCTTATATGACGCCTTATCAGAAAAATTTCCTAACAAAAACAGTAATAATCTATATGAATATAGTTTACATGAATATGGCTATAATTTCAAGCAGATTCTTTGCAAGTTAAGTTTCCCTCAAGTGAACGATTAAATTCAATTTTCATACCCAGGAAGTGGGATTTAACTTTTTTACTTGAGGGCAAAAATAACATTGAAAAAACGATAGTTTTTTTTCCTTTTAATTACATTATTGTAATGTAGTTGAAATTATCATCAAATTCTTACCCCCAGAGACAAAAGGTAAACGCTAAGCAATAAACGGTCTTATCAGCCATATGGTTGAAAAGACCAGTATAGTTTTTATGAAATTGATGAACTTAATAAAATACTGAACATTAAGGATGAGTATAACTCTAATAATTTGTTAAGAGAATCAAGATATTTTCAAAAGCATTTGCCATTTACCTTATGTGTGAAAATAAGAATACTTAGTATTTCTATAGAAGTATAATCAATTCGAATTAGGAAAAATTATTATTCTTTAGTCGATATATTATTAACATATATTAATAATATTAGCGACACAAACATAGTAAATACAATAAAGCAAACAATGATGAGTGGTGGTATCTTATGCACGAACCATAAAATAGTCGCTAGAGATAAGCCAAAGAAAATCACCCAAATGCCTAAGATAATCTCAATTTTTCTAATGTTATATTTGTTTTTTTTAGATTCAGAAAGTATGTTATAACCTGCAATCAAAAATCTTCCTTTGCCTATCAATATTAGAATTCCGCATATCAATATCGGAATAGTTGCAAGTATAACAATTAATTTATCATTCATGTTTATTAAGAGACACTGACCTTAGTGTACACGGCCGCACCTAGTGCTATTGCACCTCCAGCGGCAACAAATACAGCAACTGTTCCTACAACAGCAATATGTACAGTCGCTGCTACCCAAGCAATAGCTGGAACAACAAACACTGCTTGTGGTGTAGCTCCTGAACTTGGATCATTTTCAAATGTTGGTGTTTCGTAATCCATTAATTCCTCCTTTTTATATTAAGTATATTTAGATTGACCTTGTTGTATCCATCAATTCCATTTACTACCTCCATCTCTGCGAAACCATTTATTTTCATGTTTTCCAAAAAAATCAGATAATTATTATTAATATAAAATTATATCCTAAAAAATACAAGTAGAGAATTTTTAGTAAAATTGCAAAATCCCTCACTTTGTTTTATTTAAAAATTTTTTCTTATATTCTACATCAATACTTTTTCTAATTAAATCCACTTTGATATGGCTTATATACTTGTAAATTAAATCTTTCAAATTATCCATATCAATAAGTGGTATATTTCCCTCGTCTTGTTTCTCAGCTTTTTTAAATAATTCCTCCCTTTCATTAACTAAAGCTTCATACTTTTTTATAAGAATTTCGCTTCTTCCCTGACTTAATATTAAATCAATCACAGCATTTATATCCTTTTCAACCTGCTTCAGGTGTTTCAAAAAGCTCTTTCTTATCTCTTTCGTATGTTCTTTATCTAATAATCTAGACAATTTATTCTCCACTTGCTCCTGTATGTATTTCTGACTAATTCTGTTTTTACAGCAATCGCAAAAATAGTATTGGTATACTTTGTAGACTTTCCCTCTTATTTTCTTATGTGTACTATCACATTTTAATGTACTTCCACACTCCGAACATAATAAAATCCCTCTAAACGGATACTGATATTTCTTTTTCCTTGAGCGTAACTTAACTCTTTCTAACGCTTCTTTTTGTAACTCCTTTGTTACAATTGCAGGTATTACACCTTCATAAACTTTTCCAAATAATTCAACATCACCCGTATACGCTTTATTTTTTAATATTCTGTACACATCATCCTGTCCCCATTTCTTTCCTAAAACTTTTTCCTTCTTAAAATCCAGATATATTTCATTGGCAGTTTTTATGCCCCTAGCAACCGTTTCAAAGATATAACGAGTATATTCTGCTTTCTCTTCATCAATGATCAGGTGGCGCTTATCTTGCGGGTCTCTTACATAACCAAGAGGAACCCGTGGCTTACAATAATACCCACGTTCCAAAGCCTCTGCCATACCTCTTTTCGTTCTCCAGGATATACTGTCTTCTTCCCATTGAGAGATTACTCCAATCATCAAAATAAACGTTCTTCCAGAAGGAGTTGTTGTATCAATACTCTCTGTAATGCTTACCAGTTCAATTGAATATTCCTCAAGTAATTCTATTAGATATGCTAAATCTTTTACGCTTCTGGTTAAACGATCTAAATTGTGAATGATTAATATATCAATACTTTTTGCTTTAATTAATTCAATTATTGATTGTATCTGTGGTCTCTTTAGATTCCTTGCAGAAACACCACGCTCTTCCTTTATTTCTAACTCATAACTCCCCGTTTCATATTTATACTTACAAAATTCTTCTATTTTTCGTTTTTGCTCACCAAGATTATACCCATTTGCAACCTGCCATTGGGTCGATTCTCTGACATAGCCAATTATTTTTTTCACGCTTTATTTATCTCCTTATAATTTATTGCGTACTGGCATCAAGCACACATTCAATTAAATAAAGAAAAAATACCGATATTCAATCTTCTAATATCGGTACACTTGCTAGTATTTATAAATTATTTAATTCATATTTTTTGATTTCTTTATATAGTGTAGATCGACTGATTCCTAATCTCTTACACATATATTTCTGAGTTATATTTCTTTTCTTATACTCTTTATAGAGTTCAGTAAATAAAAATTTATCTATGCTTGCATGCATCCTTCCTTTATATTTACCATTTCGTTTAGCAACGGCAATTCCTTCAGCCTGACGTTCTAATAGCACTTCACGTTCAAACTCATTTAATGCAGCAATGATTGTTAGAAACAGTTTCCCTGAAGGTGTGCTTGTATCAATCTTTTCCTTCTGTGATTCAAATGCAATTCCTTTTGCATGCATACTTTCCACTAAATGAAGTAAATCCTTTGTCGATCTACTTAACCTAGAGAACGGTTCAACTACAATCGTATCCCCTTCTCTAGCAAACTCCAGCATAGCCTTTAGCTGCGGTCTATCCATATGTTTCCCTGTAGCTTTATCAGCATACACTTTTTTAATATTTAATTTCTTTAGTAATTCGTCTTGTCTTGCAAGGGATTGACGTTCTGTAGAAACTCTTTCATAAAATATTCTCATAGCACCCCCATAATAGAAATATGATACTTTTTTATCTCACTAATTTTCCTCTTGAACCGCAAATATGTATAAAAAGAACTTTTCAATTTTATTTCTATTACATTCCTCTAATTTTCTTACTAATATGATTCCCATTGCCAAGATGATAAGTATCACTGAAAATTTTGCCATTCCATTCCAAAAAATTGTCAGAACATTTGTTAAAAACACTACTACTCGCGAATTATCATTATTTGATAATCCATTCAAACCCAACTTAGCTATATTAGAAATCAGTCCCGAAATATAATGCGTATCTGTAATTGCAATTAGAACATTAATAATACATGTAACAAGACCAATCATAGCTTTCCAATAATTTAGTCTTATTTTTGCATTAGATTTTGTTGCATCTAAATCACAATGGGTTGCTACGTTTTTAGTATTTTTTTGGGGAGACAATCTCATATAATTTTCGTATTTTTTATAGACAACTCTAAAAAAGTCATAATTCATTGTATACAAAATCATATTACCTATTATCGATATTCCCCATCTTATTTGTGTGCTCCCAATAGACCCAAAAATTATTGAAACTAATGTTATTAATATGAGTGGCTTAAAATTCATTCCGACTAACTTGAACATTTCAGTACTGAGTAGAAAAAAATATATAACCACTATAATTACACTTATAAGCAGCAGTATATAATACATGTTAAATTTTCTCTCATTTATTATCATTCCAGATGAAATAGCCCATTCAATGAGAAAACAATATTTTAAAAACAGGTAATATTTTTTAAAGATTAATGTACTATTTTTTTTTAGCAGTAATAAATCATTCACTAATTGTTTTGAACTTTCTCTAATCTTTTTGGTTATTTTATCCTCTGGAAGCCTTTTGCTCCCCGCATCATCTCTTTTTTTCTTCCGTTGTTTTTCCCAACAAATAATATCTAATATTGATAGTACAATGGGAAATCCAAAATATAAATTTCGTACTATCATGTTAGAAAAGGCATTAGACAGACAATGACATAGCTTAACTATTAACAAAATAACAATAAATATAATTGCGAATATTGTTACTATTCTGTTAACTAGCTTTACATCAAATTTATTTTGTTTCATTTTATCTATTTTCACCTTGTTCAAATAGGCTATAGTCTATTTGAACACTTTCCTTTTTAAATATTATATGTGTATTTAAGGTATATTGAACACCCTAAATACACATATTTGCTTTTTTTAGAAAATGGACTCTAAAAACACAAAATAGGAATTGCCAATCATTTTATTTATTTTTATCTACGCATTTCTGCACTTCATTTTCTATGAATTTAGTGTAGTAGGCGATGTATTCATTTTCCTTCTTTTCTAATAATTTAAGTCTTCCTGTATTTGGTGTTTGTACTCTTTCACGACTGCTAATATTGGCTAAAGTAACCATATAATGATTCTCAGAAGAAAATGAAACACTATTTCCTTTCACATCAGGATAAAATTCAATTAAAATTTCTTCCATGAGTTTCTTTAATTCTTTTCCTTCTGTAACTTCATCATGAATAAATGTTAAATCATTAAATATTTGGGATATTTGATTTCGATCATTCTCATCAAAAACAGATATATCCCTCTCATTCCCTAACTTTCTATCCAATTCTGCTATTTGTATATTATACTTTCTTAACTTTTCTTTTACTTTATCTACAGTTTCATATTTCTTTTCTACAGTAACTCTACACGCATCATCCTTTTTAAGCTGTATTTCTTCTTGTTTATCTTGATGTTGTTGATTTGCATTATAAATTAGTACCCCTGCTGTAATAAGACTACCTATGAATGCTAAAATTACACCCCACTTCTTCCATTTATTATCTTCCATATTTTTAATAGTTGAATTTGTATTATTTTGTTCTTCTGTAGTTGGTGTAGTTTGCTGATTGTCTGTATTTGACATAATTCTAACCTCTTTCTATTCGCTTATTTAAAAGCCCCTTATCTCATATAGATATTATGCAAGAAAATAGTAAAAAAATTCACAAAAACTGTGAATTTTCTAAATTTCTTTTGCACATAATTTTAAAATCTCTTGGTTTTGCTTTAATTCATCATCAGATCGTGTTTTGCATTTATGGAACATTTCCCATCTCCCACCATCTTCTGGATGTTCAACACCAATACATCCAATACTCGGATATTTCTTAAAGTAATCACTATATTTATCTAGGATTACTTTTTTCTTCTCCATAGGAACTACAACAAAATTCTTATGGCAGAATTCTGAATTTAAATAAGCTTGTGAAAATGCTTTGTCTATATCAGCAAGTTTAAATTCAAAGCTGCATAGTTCTAAATGAAATCCTTTATCATCATTTACCTTTTCTACCGTGAGCAGATCTACTCCACCATGTCTTGCCTGACATTCAAACTGATATGCAATGATGTTTTTTCTATATCCATACTTTTTCCAAAAGTGTTCTTTTAACGCTTTTTCTTCTACAAATTTCATAAAGTATATCCCTTCTATTAGCTCCAATTACTATTAAATAATGAATCTTGAACCCATTCTTTTGGCTTTTCTTTAAATGCATTTTTATTAGGAGCTACTTTTCTCTTGGCTTTTTTCAAGACCTGCATTTCATCTGTGCCAGCATTGATATTCTCAATCGCTTCATTTTGTCTCATAGAACTAACTGAAGAGTTGGATGATTGCATCAACATGTATTCATGTGTAAGGCTGAAGTTCTGCATTTCTATCAGTTTACTTTCAATTGTGTAATTATCTGTATAATCCTTTTCTGAGCGATTAAATACATACCAAAAGTAAGGGTAATATCTTGTTACAATAGGCATCTTACGCTGGCGTAATACAACTGCTTCAGATAGAGATAAATGTGCTAATTTATCCTTTGTAATAACAGGTACGGCATCAAAATGTCTTGTTTCTTTATTCCACTTTAATTTCTTTCCAGCTCTTTCAGAAATCTCACGTAATGTTTCTTCAGTAGATGCTAATAAGAAAATCGTATTCATTATGTTTCCCTTGATCGTCTTAGCTTCTTCTCTTCCATACTTCTCATCTAATTGAGAATATTCCTGAATTACAATGTGCCAGCGGATTCCTCTGAATCTTGATGCAGCAAAGATAGTATTTGGATTGGATATCGCTGGAGAGATTCCAAATTCATCCCATACAATATCCCAAGGAATCGGTAATCTTTGCTTAGGATACTTTCTTGCACCGTTTACAAGTTCATTATACAACTGCGTAACAAATATACTTACAAACGGATGATACGTTGATTTTTCATCATTAACAACCATGAAGATTGCTGTAGGTCTTTCTATAAAATCTTGGAAACTAAAGCTAGAATAGGATGTCATTTTACGTACTCTGTCATTAATGAGTCCTATTTGCATCTTATTTGCAAAAGTGGACATAACAGAACCTCTTTCATCCGTTCCCATCTGTGTTATTTTAATTAGCTTTTCGTAGCTTCTATCTGTAACACGTCTAGTGTTTTCCAAATACCATTGTAATAAGCCCTGCTTTTTACTAGGTGTAACCTGATAAATCATAAAGCCTTCATTTGTAAGGTTATTAATATTTTGGAAATTAATCTGTTCATCTTTCAAATGACAGATATTCCCATTATCATCTAGCCATTCATACTCAAGTAAAAAGCAAGCTGCTCCTTCCATCAAAGCCTGCGCTTGTTGCCAGAAGTGAGCCTGCTTTGCATTCTTTTCTTCACAAAGTGTTCTACAGATATCTGTAAGTTGCTCAAACGCATCACTATAATCTGGTTTACTGTAATATATATCACGTTCAGCAGCGTATAACTCTTCTTGTATTTGTTTATATTCTTTAAATACTCTATGCTCCAGCACTTTCGTATCTTTGCTATCACTAGGTGCATTGAGGATGTCATAATAGGATTTAATTAGCTTTCTTTGAGCTGCTAGATACTTCTTCTTCAGACTAAAATAATATTCTCTTTGTGTCGGATTCTTCCATTCACACTCTGCTTTTTTCTGAGCTTCCCTATACTTTCTTATGACAATACCAAATGGATTCCAACATTCACTTTTAGATGGATCAACGAAATCAAAAACTACAACATTATAATTATCAGCCTTCAATCTTCCGTAATGACTCTCTAAAAGGTCTTTTTTGATATCATTGACAAACATACTGCTTCCGCCAATTCTATTAGCTTCAATCATTGCATGTACAACTGAAGTTGTCTTACCTGAATTCGTTGTACCTATCGTTAGGTCATGATTATCATCTGCTTCTACATATAATCTTGATTTATATGTTCTAATAGGCAATCCGCTTCTTCTATTCGTTGTTTCTCCAGCAATGTTCCATTTCTTAAGCTCATTTACTTTCCATCTATCGCTCCATTTCATCCTCTGTACACGTGTATTCCAGAAATGTTTTATAGGATTAAAGACATAATCCAAATAATCTCGGATATGCGGTTTTAATATTACCCATCTAGCATTCCACCTACGCTTGATATTCCAGTTATTATTTTCTAAAGCTCGCTTCTTTGCTTTTGAATAATACTCTCTGTATTCTGCATACCAAATCTTTGAACTGCATAAATAATGTAATACAAGAATCATTGCTAATATGATGATATAGAATAATCTAAATGAAAATATCTTTAATAATGGTATTCTAAGAATCAAAACATCTACTCTTATAAAACTTAAAAGCCAGTTTATACCACTGACAATAAAGTTGATCAGCAAAAAGAAAAGCAGTATTGCTTCTAATGGATATGTAATTGCTCCTATCCACCATTTGTAATCTGCTATATATCTCGTATGATTCAAATATAAGTGATCGATATGCCCTTCTGCATCAAACGTGAATCTTTGTAAGCCCTGCTTGGATTCCCTATCATTTGCTATATGTGTATATGCATCTTTTTCTTCAGCAGTAAGACGTCTTTCTTCAGCTCGTCTTTCTCTCTGTCTCTTATTTGGAATAACATACCATCCTAAGAAGGTTATTAATCCAATAAAGATTAATATACTTGCTAATTTAAAATAGTTTGTATTTCCTTGCCAGAACATAACATTCGGATCCATCGTGAATGAAAACAATCCAAACAGTTTAGGCTGCTGTGATAAAGCGATGATATCAAAGTTGAATGATAGCAACCATGCAATTTGTAATGCTAAAAAATAACTAATAATTAGATATATAATTGCAAATACTA
>ERZ773005.1530-NODE-1530-length-11884-cov-10.173218_pt1 | contig 11884 bp, 13 predicted proteins | sample MGYA00580666_ERZ773005 | MGnify/ENA primary metagenome ERZ773005 (study PRJEB29015, sample SAMEA2737999) | human oral metagenome | biome: human oral; feature: human-associated habitat; material: dental | place: China | collected 2061 ... | reverse complement strand
ATTTGAATTAAGCGTTGTCGCCTTCTACAACTTCAACGATTTCTTCGATTGAGTCAGCTTGAGCTTCTGAAGCTGCAAATTCTGCTTCAACTGCTGCTGCATCTTCACCTTGACGTCCTTCGATGATAGCGTCAGCCAATTTAGCTGTGATCAATTTAACCGCGCGGATAGCGTCATCGTTAGCTGGGATGATTACATCGATATCGTCTGGATCAGTGTTTGTGTCAACCATCGCTACAACTGGGATTCCCAATTTTTTAGCTTCTTTAACAGCGATTTGTTCTTTATGTGGGTCAACTACGTACATTACATCTGGGATACGAGGCATGTCTTCGATACCACCCAAGAATTTTTCAAGACGTGCACGTTGTTTGTTAAGAAGTGCAACTTCTTTCTTAGGAAGAACATCAAAGATTCCTTCTTCTTCCATGCGTTTGATTTCTTTCAAACGAGCAATACGTTTTTGGATAGTTCCCCAGTTAGTAAGAGTTCCACCCAACCAACGGTGGTTGATGTAGTATTGACCTGAACGTTCTGCTTCTTCCTTAACAGCATCAGCAGCTTGTTTCTTAGTACCAACAAACAATACAACTGCATCGTTAGCTGCAGCATCACGCATGAAGTCGTATGCTTGGTCAGCGTATTTTACAGTTTGTTGCAAGTCGATAACGTGGATTCCGTTACGCTCAGTGAAGATGTACTTAGCCATCTTAGGGTTCCAGCGACGAGTTTGGTGACCAAAGTGTACACCAGCCTCAAGAAGTTGTTTCATTGAAATTACTGCCATGAGTATTTCTCCTTTTTGTTTTTTTCCTCTCCTTGACTTCAACTCGCAAAACGACCCAAAGGCAACTGTTTCACAATTCATCAAGAATGAGTATTATCGTTCACACGACAAGTTTCATTTTACCATACTTTTTCAATATTTTCAAGCTGTTTTAGTAGATTTTTAAAGTAAGTTAACTATATAAATCATAAAAGAGACTCGAATAGAGCCTCTTCGTTTCATTCATTAGTTTGGATAGATATATGTTACAAAACCTTCTGAAGTTGTAGTAGGATTGAACCAACCACGTTTATTTCCGATTGTACGGTTTCCACCATAGTTTGATTCAGATACTTGGATACTTGTTGATGATGAAACAGCTGTAACTACTGCTACGTGTCCATATCCGCCATCATTCCAACATGCAATCGCACCAACTTCAGGCGTAGATCCTGTACGGAAACCTGCAGCAGCTGCACTTGTAGCCCACTGTGCTCCATTACCCCAGTAGTCTCCAGCCCAAGGTGCCAATGTTTTAGCTCCCCATGTACACTCACCAGTTGGATAACTTGAAGCATTTGTACTGTATGTTGGACGATGTTTTACTGGTGCAGGTGTGTAACTTGAAGATGATTCAGATGAGCTAGATACTGCTTGAACTTCTGCTGTAAAAGTTGTATTTCCAGAAGCAACGACTGTTTGTTGTTGACTTGCTTGTTTAGCTTTATAAGCAGCTTCTGCTTCTGCAGCTGCTTTAGCTTCCGCTTCCGCTGCAGCTTTTTTCTCAAGTAAACTTGCTTTTTCATCCTCTGCAGTAGCCTTTTCAGCAGCAAGATTCAATTCTGCAGCTTTCAACTCAGCTTGTTTTGTAGTTAATGATTGAGCATCATCAGCTAGTTTTTGCTGATTTGCAATAACTGTATTAATTGCATCATTGTTTGCTACTTGTTTTTCAGAAATAGCTTTTTTATCTGCTTTTTGTTGTTCCAACATCTTGTTGTTTGCAGATACGATTTCACTCATTGCAGCAACACGTGAAATAGCTTCTGTAATTGATTTTGAGTTTACAATTGTATTAATGTAATTTGTTGCAGCTCCATTTGTTTGAGCACTACGAGCTTGTTTTTGCAACGAATCATTACGAGATACAATATTCTTAGAAAGTTCTGTAATTTCACCCTCAAGCTTTTTAGATTCTGCTTGTAGTCTATCATTTTCAGATTGCAAGTTTGATTGCTCTGTTTGAATAGCAGATACTTGCTCCTGAACTTGATCAACTTGTTTTTGGGCTTCTTGTTGTTGTGCTGTTAAGTTACTAATTTTATTATCTTGAGCAGCAATTTTGTCATCAGTAGTTTCTGCATGCGCAGTTGTTAAAACAGCTGCTTGAGAAACCATTACTGTACTTAGTAAAAGTGACGCTAAGATTTTTTTCTTCATATTGCGTAGATACTCCTTCTTTTAAAGACATTACTAGTATACCAAAAAAAGGCCTAATGAATATTACGCCTTTGTTACATTTTTATTTCTTTCTTATAGGTAAAATTTTTCAAAAATAAACTGAAAAATAATCATCCATATAAGGTTCAAAATCATTGATGGTACTAAACTATAGACTATAAACAAAGACATACTATCCACAGTTAAACCTACCACTATTGCAAGTATATAAGCTCCCATCTCAAATAGAAAAGTCATGACAATAATTGCCAACATTCTCGTCCAACGATTCAATAAAATAATACTATTAAATTTATGGATGAATACCCCCAACAAGACGAACAACAGAGTCGCAATTCCAATCAAGTGGAAAAAGTAAATATCATAAACCAAACCAACTACAAAACAATAAGCTAAATAGAAATACTCTGATACTTCAATCGTCTCGAATAAAAGAAACAAAAACAGAAAATGACTAGCCAAATGTACATGGGGAAAAAATGACCCCAGAAGCTGGCTAATATGGGCATCAATTAGAACAAAGAAAGGAAGCAATAAAAATACTCCAACTCGCTTCAACTGTCTCATTATGAATTCCCCACCAATTCTATCACACTCACATTATGAGTATCTGCACTCAATTTAACAGTTACTTCTCGTGTCAAATAGTCCGTACTATGCGTTGTGGCAACCACTTCACCAACAGGAATATCAGCAACGTTAAAGTTTCCTAATCCACCAGTGGTCACCTTATCGCCTGCACTAATATCGCTACTACTATTTAATTGGCTAATTTTAAGAACTTCATTTTCTTTATCATAGCCAACAATAATTCCATAAATTGTAGTAGAACCATGTTGAATTTTAACAGAAATCTTATCAGCATTTTCCGTATTTGTCAGAAGGTTGACCATGGTAGAGTTCTCCTCTACTTTTGAGACACTCCCAATCAAGCCACCATTTGCAATTGCTAACATATTCTCAGAAGCCCCTTTTGATTTGCCTGCATCTAAGGTCAACTCCTGCTTCCAAGATACTGGAGAACGCATAATAACATCTGCTGCCAAAGTCTTTGTAGCTTGCAATTTGGACTTCATATCAAGCAATTGGCGCAGTTGTTCATTTTCTGTCTTTAAACTTTCCGCCTCATTTGATTTAACTTCTAATTGGTAAATCTGTTTCTTCAAACTTTCATTTTCATTATAAGTTCGTGTCAAATGAGCCAAATCTGATTTGACAGAATCAAACCACTGAAAAGGTTTTTGCACAACCCTATCAACCAATGAGATTCCATCTCCTAATTTTGTCACAATTGTACTTGAATAAGTCGTCGCTAAGAGAGCTGACACAAGCAGAACAGTGACAAAAACAATAATGACATATTTTGATTTTTTAAAACGGTTCATATCCCTACCTTTATATCAAAAACTGTTACAGTAACTTTTTTATCAATTCCTGAAATCTACTAAGATTTTAAGAAAAATAAACAACAACCAAGTACGAGAACAACAATAATGGTCAGCGTATCCTTTCGAGTCCATTTCAATTGTCTGTATTGACTTCTCCCTTTTCCACCCTGATAACCACGCGCTTCCATGGCGATAGCCAAGGAATCTGCACGTTTTAAACTTGTCGCAAAAAGAGGAATCAAAATGGGAATCATAGCCTTCACCTTTTGAACAATGCTTCCTTCACCAAAATCCACTCCACGCGCTTTCTGTGCATTCATAATCCGCGTCGTATCATCCATTAAGGTCGGAACAAAACGCAAACTCATAGATAGCATTAAGCCAATTTCATGAACTGGAACTTTCACACGCTTTAAAGGTGCTAATAAAGCTTCGACAGCTGATGCCAAACTTAAGGGCATGGTCGTTAAGGTTAACAAAGTTGAAAAGAAAATAATCAATACAAAGCGACAAAAAATAATCCCAGCTTGTTGCAAAGCATAATCCGTGATTCTCACAAACGAAAACTCAAATAAAACATTCCCATTAGAAATGAAAAATAGTTGAAAAATAGTTGTGAAGGCAATCAAGAAAAACATAGACTTCAAGCCCTGAATAAAAAATGAAAGAGATACTCCTGACAAGGCAATAAATATCCCTGTCGCTATAAAAAGAATTAGATTCGTCAAGGGATTATTAGCCCAAAAAACGATCAAAATCAGTAGCATCATAGCCAGTAATTTGCTACGTGGATCCAATCGGTGAACAATCGAATCCCCTGGGATATAACGCCCCAAAATCATACTATCCATTTAGCGACTCCTTGAACTCCTCTATCTTAATCGGTAATCGTTTAAATGACACGCCTCTATTAGCCAATCGTTTACAAAAGGCCGTAATTTTAGGTACTCCCAACTGTACTTTTTCCATGAAGACAACATCTTGAAAGACATCACTCGGTTTCCCCCCTTTAACTAAACGTCCCTTTTCCATCACATAGACTTGATTCGCATATTCGGCAACATCATCCATCAAATGTGTTACCAAGACGATGGTCATCCCTGATTGGTGAAGTTTTTTGAACAAATTCATCAACTCTTTTCTACCCAGAGGATCCAGGCCTGCTGTGGGCTCATCTAAGACTAATATGGCTGGTTCCATGGCAAGTATACCTGCAATGGCAACACGTCTCATTTGTCCACCTGACAGCTCAAACGGGCTACGATTAAAAAGTGATTCATCAATTCCAACCAGAGCCAGTTTCTCACGCGCAATCTGCTCCGCATCTTCTTCAGAAACTCCAAAATTTTGCGGTCCAAAAGCAACGTCTTTCAAAACCGTTTCTTCAAAAATCTGATTTTCAGCAAACTGAAATACCAAGCCAACCTGTTTTCTAATTTGACGAATATCTTTATTTTTAGAAGTCGAGGTGATTAAGGTATCAAAAACTCGCACACTCCCTTGACTTGGCACCAATAAACCATTTAATAGTTGTAAAATAGTTGATTTACCACTACCTGTGTGGCCAATTAAAGCCGTATAAGAACCATCTTCAATCGTCAAAGAAACATCTGACAAAGCTGTTGAAGCTAAGGGAGTCCCTTCTTGATACGTAAAACTCACATTTTCTAGAGCAATTCCCATAGCTTATCCTCTAGCTCACTTTCTGTCAAATAATTTTCAGGTAAATCATAGCCATTCTGGCTCAAAGAATGTTTTAATTGATTGGAAAAAGGATCGTCTAATCCAATTTGATCTAAATCATTTCGAGAGAAAAGTTCTCTTGGGCTACTGGTTGATTCAATTTCCCCTTTTTTCATGACCAATACACGATCACTCATGGCGACTTCTTCCAAATCATGTGTAATGGAAATGACCGTCATATCATAGTCTTTCCGAATTCCTTTTACTGTCTCAATCAGTTCTCTACGTCCCTCAGGATCCAACATACTCGTTGCTTCATCTAGGATTAAAATAGCTGGTCTTAGGGCTACAACACCTGCAATAGCAACACGTTGCTTTTGGCCACCTGATAGACGCGCTGGCTCTCTCTTTTTAAAGTCCAACATGCCAACCAAATCCAGAGCTTCTTCCACTCTCTTTTTCATTTCTTGACGAGAAAGTCCCTGATTTTCCAAACCAAAGGCAACATCATCTTCAACAGTCGCTCCAACAAATTGATTGTCTGGATTTTGAAAAACCATACCGATTTGACGACGTATATTCCAAACATTTTCCTCAGTCAACCGTTGGCCATCAATTACAATCTCTCCAGATTCTGCTTCCAGTAAACCATCAATTAATCGAACCGTCGTTGATTTACCACTACCATTATGCCCTACAATCGAAAGCCATTCTCCACGTTTCACGTGAAACGTAATATCCTTCACATCGTAGTATTCCTGATTTTCCTTATAACGAAAAGAAAGATTTTTTACATCAATTATTGATTTCATTTCGAACCAAATGTCCCTTTAAATACATAGGCACTACCCTTGAAATAATCATAGCCAGAGTAGATAGTGAAAAACAAGGCTACATAAAGTAGAACTTGACCAATCAAAGTCCAATGTAATAGCAAGAAAATAATCGCAAACATCTGACTGAAAGTTTTTATTTTTCCAGGCATAGCTGCTGCTAAAACTGTTCCACCAGTTTCAACCAGTAAAAGCCTCAAACCTGTCACAGCCAACTCACGACAGATGATCACTGCAACAATCCAAGCTGGAGCCATTCCTAACTCAATCAGCATAATACAAGCCGACATAACTAGAAGCTTATCCGCCATAGGATCTGCAAATTTTCCAAAATTACTGACCACATTCCATTTACGAGCTAAATATCCATCTAAATAATCTGTAATACTAGCAATAGCAAAGATAATAGCTGCTACTATATGACTCTCTATCGAATTTCCTACTGTTAAAATAAAGATAAAAATAGGTATAAAAAGAATTCGACCTATTGTTAAGAGATTTGGAATTTGTTCTTTTTTCATTTGTTTTTCCTTAATTTTTAGTAAAAGTTACAGTGATCTGTCCAGTCTGAGCTGTTAATTTCGATAAATCAACAGTCTGATTATCTACTGTTAAAGCGACACCTTTGACAACACCTAACGTAATGGTCACAGGATTTTTAGTTGAAACGGTTGTTTCTGCACTTTTATTATCCGGTGATAAGGTCACACCACCCTCAAGATCACTTTCTGAAACACTAACCCAACTTCTAGCATCTGAAACCGATAATTGCAATTTTGCAGTTTCCTTACTTGTTTTATAAGCGATTTCTACATAATTTCCTTCACCTGATACACTTATAACTGGTTCAATATTCGAAGAGCTACTTGATGAACCACTACTTGAAGATGGAGTTACAGAACTAGTCGAGCTTGTTGCCTGGACTACACTATAACTAGACGTAGATGAATACTCAGCTTGAGTCTGGAGATAATTCCAAGCATAATAAGTCACAAAAATTACAATCGATAGTGCAAAAAGGACAAAATAAAATAAAGGTAAAAATGATGTCTTATTTTTCTTACTGGAACGTCTCCTGCCTGTCAGCTCATCTTCATCAACATCTACTTCCTCATAAGTAATCATACTCCCAGAATCATAAGCATCCAAAACAATTCTCTCATCTAGCTCAACTGCCCACGCATACTTTCTCAAAAAAGAACGAGTATAAAATGGACTAGGAAGTTGATCAAAATCATCAGCTTCCATCGCTTCCAACATATCCAACTGAATTTCTGTTTTTTTGTGTAATTCTTCTAAAGTCAACCCTTGGTTGGTTCTAGCTAAACGTAAAACCTCACCAATTGTTTTTTTCCTCATACTTGTCATTCCTTCTTTCTAGTATCGATTATGATAGGTTACTACGATGGGAATATTGTAAAATCAACTATATCACCATCATCTATTAAATGATGTCCAGCATCAAGGACATCCTCTAAAGTAATTTCCTGTAAAATTTTTGGCAAATCAAAAATTGTCTCACCATTTTCAAAAGCATCATATTGCGTTGCAATAAATTCAAGAGAGTTCATGCTACTGAAAAATTCTCCAAACATCTCTCTTTTAATAATATCTAAATGATCCTCTGTAATATCTAAATCCTTTGTAAAATTACGAATAGCCTTCCTAAACTGATGAGATAAAGCAACTGGCTCTTTTGTATCCATTGTCAACATGACAAAATGAAAGCGACTTGTTACTTCAACTTCCAGAGATAAGGATGCGGCAATTTTACCTGATTCATATAATTTCTGAAAACGATCCGAAGTCCAACCAAACATCATTGCAAACAATAATTTTAATAAAATATGATGTCGATAGCAATCCGCTTCAGCAACTTCTTTTTTACCTCTAACACCAATCGCTAGTTTGGGAGAAGATACTTCCATCCTCATGCTGTCTGTTTGCTTTACAGGTTGTAAAACAAACTTTTCTCTTGCTAGTTCCTGAACATCTAAATCTTCCAGTTCTTTTCTTTCAAAATAATCCTGTACCTGATCCACATCAAAATTACCAACTAAAAACAGAGACATGTTTACAGGTTTGTAAAATCTTGTAAAATTTTCTTGCAAATTAGTTAGATTGATTTGGGAAATTGACTCCTCACTTCCAACTATATCAGTTGCTAAAGGTGTACCAGGATACAAATTCGCTAAAGTTGAAAAGAATAAACACGAATCTGGATCATCTTGATACATTTCTCGTTCTTGCTGGATAATATCCTGCTCTCTTAAAATGGAATCTTCAGTAAAATGTGCTGATGTTACCAATTCATCAAGTAAGTCCAAATTTTCTAAAAAATGATCCGTTGCTGAAAAAAGATAGCTTGTTTTTGTAAAGCTTGTAAAGGCATTACTATCTGCACCTAGACTCGTGAAAGCCGACATCAAATCGCTAGCATTTTCTCTCTCAAACAATTTATGTTCAAGAAAATGAGCAATTCCCGCAGGATATTGTTTTACATCTCCGTCAACTTCTGTGACAAGCGTATCTACCGAACCAAACTGTACAGTTACACTCCCGTAAACCTCTTTAAATTCCTTTTTAGGTAAAAGAGCAACTGTCAAGCCATTTGACAAACGAGTTCGATAAACCATTTCTTTTACAGCTGGATAGTATTTTTCTTCAAAAACAACCTTTGTCATTCTATTCCTTCCATAAAGTAAATCGCTTGTAGTTTCACATTATTAGCTGCTCTACAAATAGCATCTTTGTCAACTTGCTCGAGTTTTGCAATCCAACTTTTAAAGTCTGCTGAAGATTTTCCAAGTAAGGCATTTTGATAAGCACGTTCAATCAATGAACTTTGATTATCTTGAGAAAGTAACAAAGACCGACGAATCATCTCCTTGGTCTGCTCTAACTCAAGCTCTGTAAAATATCCTTTTTTTAAATCAAGCAATTGATTATTCATCATTTTACGAGCCTGGTTCCGATTTTCTCGATCGATACCAGCATACATCCTCAAGAATCCACTAAATAAATCAAGCTGACTTGAAATGGTATAAGCTAATCCAGCATTTTCACGGACATTTGTAAAGAGTTTAGAGTGAGCAAATCCGCCCAGTAAACCATTCATTACAATCATGGGTAAATGTTGCTCATCACCATATTCAGAAGAACAATGATAACCCAATTCTAAAATGGATTGTCCCACATTTTTCCGAATCATACCCTCTTGCAGAATATTGGAATAAGGTTGACAATACTGAACCTTCACATCTCCTTCTCGACCTTTAAAGCCAAATGATTCTAATACATTTTGAATTTCAACCTCATTAAAGTCACCTAGGAAAAAGAAATCTATTCGATCATTAGCCAAAAATTCTTGGAAACAAGAATAAGAACTTTGTGGAGTTTCAGCTAAAATACGATTTCGTAAATCACTGTATTCCAATTTGAGACGTTCATCATGAAAAAATAATTTATCTAATTCTTTATGTGCGAAATAAAAAGAATCATCCATATCGGCTGCTAAACTTGCTAGTAATTGTTTTTTCTCAATTTCAAATAAGGCCGAATCAAACCCATTGTCAACTACTACGGGTGAAAAAAGAGTTTCTTTTACAAGTTCCAAAACCTGAGAAGTTAGCACATTTTTCCTACTTAAAAACTCATCACGAACATAGGTAAATGTCAATTCTACAATATGACTTTGCCCTCTTCTGAAACAATTGGTTGACATATCTGTACCGTATAGACTGGCCAAATGTTTTCTCAAATCTTGAGAAGTGGGGTACATCTGATTAGCAGTCTCTAGCATACTCGCACTCAACATGCGACCTGCAATCGTATCAAGAGATAATGGAGCGGTAAAACGCACGGTGATTTTGTTCGTTTTAAACTTTTTTGATTGGATAAAATGTGTTGAAATTCCATGCACTAACTCCATGATTTACCTCCTTATATACAGACTTCTATTATATCACGAAAACCTGAAATTTTCTTGTTCTCTGTAACACTTTTGAAATAAAAATCGCTTACATTACTCCTTGTTTCTCTCACTATTTTTAGGAAAATATGGTATAATACCAAAGATTGAGGTGAATTATGGAATACAAATTATTTGAAGAATTTATTACCCTCCAAGCACTACTCAAAGAACTTGGAATTACACATAGCGGAGGAGCTATTAAATCATTTCTCTCTGAACATTCTGTTTACTTTAATGGGGAATTAGAGAATCGTCGTGGTAAAAAACTTCGTATTGGTGATAAAGTTGACATCCCTGACATGAATATTGACATCTTGTTGACACAACCTACTTCTGAAGAACAGGATGAATACCAAGATGATAAAGTTGAAAAAGAACGAATCGCTAAACTTGTCAAGGAGATGAATAAGGGAGTAAAAAAAGACAACTCTAAACCTACTTCATCACCAAAAAGCAAACAAGCTCCGCGATTCCCTGGTAGATAATCATGTGGCTACAACATCTATCTCTCAAAACTTTTCGTAACTATAAAGAGACGAAAATAGACTTTAATCCTAAATTAAATATCTTTTTAGGACGCAATGCACAAGGTAAAACAAATATGTTAGAGGCTATCTATTTTTTAGCCTTAACACGCAGTCATCGAACTCGAACAGATAAAAATCTCATTCATTTTGATGAGGAACAACTTCATCTTTCAGGTCTTGTTCAGAAAAAAACTGGATCCATTCCTCTCGAAATCGAACTAACACAAAAAGGACGTGTGACAAAAGTGAATCACTTAAAACAGGCACGACTTTCAGATTACGTAGGACACATGAATGTTGTCTTATTTGCTCCTGAAGATTTACAACTAATTAAAGGAGCACCTTCAGTTCGACGAAAATTCATTGATATGGAGCTTGGGCAAATTAAGCCAATCTATTTATCAGATTTAACCAATTATAACCATATTCTTAAGCAAAGAAATACCTATTTAAAATCAGCTCAAACAATAGATGAAACCTTCCTTTCAGTACTAGATGATCAGCTAGTCGATTATGGATGTCGTGTAATGAATCACCGCTTAGATTTCATAAAAAAACTAGAATATTTTGGCCGTAAGAAACATTTTGAACTCTCTAATCAGATTGAAGAGTTGTCAATATCTTATCAATCTTCTGTCAAGACAACTGACAAAGAAGACTTATCCGAATCTTTCAAAATTGCTTTAGAAAAAAGTAGATCCAGAGATTTATTTAAAAAGAATACTGGTGTCGGTCCTCATCGAGATGACATTTCTTTTTATATAAATGGGATGGATGCTAGTTTCGGAAGTCAAGGCCAACATCGTAGTCTCGTCCTTTCTATAAAATTAGCAGAAATCGAGTTAATGGAAAGTATTACTACAGAATCTCCAATATTATTGCTTGACGATGTTATGAGCGAACTTGACAACACTAGACAACTAAAATTATTAAAAACGATTTCTCATTCAATCCAAACCTTTATCACAACAACAAGCTTAGATCATCTTCAAAATCTGCCAGAAAATCTAAGCATCTTCACTATTCGGGATGGTAAAGTTACTGTAAAGGTAGGTTGACAATGTTGTAAAAGAACTCCTGTTTTCACGGGAGTTCTTTTCAGTGTTTTTACATAGAATAATTTGGTGCCTCATTAGTAATTTGTACATCATGAGGATGGCTTTCTTTCAAACCAGCACCAGACATTTCAATAAATTGAGCATTATCGTGTAGTTCTTTAAGGTTAGCTGCACCACAGTAACCCATACCAGAGC
>ERZ773005.1529-NODE-1529-length-11885-cov-5.642604_pt1 | contig 11885 bp, 14 predicted proteins | sample MGYA00580666_ERZ773005 | MGnify/ENA primary metagenome ERZ773005 (study PRJEB29015, sample SAMEA2737999) | human oral metagenome | biome: human oral; feature: human-associated habitat; material: dental | place: China | collected 2061 ... | reverse complement strand
TCAATGCGATGCTCTATTTTATTTTTATAAGTTTATTCGATTTTTGACTTACGGTTTCAGGCATCAAATTTACAGAAAGGAGACGGAGCTTGGATTTATGAAAAAACAGGAAAAAAATAATAAAAATTTAGAAAAAACTAATGTAATGAGAATATTGGAACAGCATAAAATAAAATATAATGCTTATACCTATCCAGATAAGGAAGCAATGAGCGGGGAGGCAGTAGCGGAGTTTTTAAATGTGGACAAAGGCAGGGTTTTTAAAACTCTGGTAACCGTAGGCAAAAGCAAGGTCAATTATGTGTTCATGCTGCCTTCAGATAAGGAGCTTGATTTAAAAAAGGCGGCTGCATCCGTGAATGAAAAAAGTATAGAAATGCTTAAGTCAAAACAGCTGCTTCCGCTGACAGGCTATATACATGGAGGTTGTTCTCCTATAGGCATGAAAAAACAATTTACGACAGTTATAGACCAAACGGCAGCCGAATTTTCTGAAATAATTTTCAGTGCCGGAAAGATAGGCTTTCAGGTAGAGATTGGCATTAATTCTTTAGGCAAAATTGTAGAATTTAAATTGGCTGATATTGCGGTATAAAGATTAATGTGCCGGATTATTAAGCTGTTCTGCCAGTTGACATTAATATTATTTTATAGATAATAATAATTAATTCTATATTAAATTAGCTTTATAAACTGCAAGCTTAAAGAGTCTATAAAGACCGGAAGCTTTAAAAAGGGGGATTTTATGCTTTCTACAAAAGAAGTCATGGCAAAGTATGTTGGATTGGGGGAAAATAAGGTTAAGAATTCTATTGGTAAAACTATTCTTCTTGCTGTTATAGCAGGCTTTTTTATAGCGCTTGCGGGCGTGGGTGCAAACACAGCGATAGCTACTATAGAAAATCCCTCTATTGCAAAATTAGTTTCGGCAGCAGTGTTTCCGGCAGGGCTTTCAATGGTTTCATGTGCAGGCTGTGAGCTTTTTACAGATGACAGCCTTATAGTAATATCACTGCTTGATAAAAGAATAAAGTTTGTGAATATGATTAAATGCTGGCTCTGTGTGTATTTAGGGAATCTTATAGGCTCAGTATTTGTGGCGGCACTTGTGAATGCTTCCCGGCAGCTTTCACTTTTTGACAATAAGCTTGCGGTTATGACAATAAGCATAGCAGTTAAAAAGACTTCACTTACATTTGTGCAGGGATGCTTCTGGGAATAGGCTGTAATTTCCTTGTCTGCATAGCGGTGCTGATAGCCTTAGCTGCAAATTCTACAGCAGATAAAATAGCGGGAGTCTTTTTCCCTATCCTTTTATTTGTAGTATCAGGCTTTGAGCACAGTGTGGCAAATATGTATTATATTCCGGCAGGGCTTATAGCAAAGTCAAATCCGGTTTATCTGCAAATGGCTGTGGAAAGGGGGATAGAGGTTAGCAATCTGACGATTTCTGCTTTCTTATTTAAAAATTTGTTTCCCGTGACTATAGGCAATCTTATAGGCGGCATGCTTGTAGGAGCGATGTACTGGTATATTTATTTAAGAGAGGATAAGAAGTAATTTATAGTAGGCAGTATTTTTTCGTGACTTATATCTGGAGATATAGTAAAATAGAGCTGCCGGCTGAGAAATGAATTAAATATCAGCAGAGCTGAATTTAAGATAAAATTTTGCCGGCAGTTAAATAGCAAAATCTGCGGAGGGTATAATAATGAAAAGATGGTCGCTGTTGTTATGTATTTTTATGCTGGGTTTAGGGATAGCAGCTGTGAGCTGCAGCACTGCAGGTGCTTCTGAAACTTCAAGTTCAATTCCTGAAGCTATAAGGCAGAAAGCCTATGAAATGCTTAACGACCCTGCATATAGTGCAGCAAGTGGAGTAAACGTTCATTATTCAATAGACAATAATGGAAACTATTCAGATATTAAGGTGATACTTAATGATCCTCAAAAGTATGAGAATGATAAAGCAGCTGTAGCAAAGGCGGCAGATGAGTTTTATAATAACTATATAGAGGGAAAGATTCCTGAAGGCAGCATAGACTGGAGATTTAAAAGAGAGATGGAAATAATAAAATTTATGGTCGCAAACATAGACTATGCTTATAACAGAGATATGATTTATGACGATTATTCAGCCTATGGAGCGCTTATTAATCATCAGGCTGTTTGTGACGGCTATGCGAAATGCTTTAACGTGCTGGCAAAACGCTGCGGAATCGAATCGGCTAAGGTAAATGGCAATGGACATGCCTGGAATATAGTAAGGCTTGATGACGGCAATTATTATCATCTGGATGTTTGCTGGGAGGACCCTATAGTGAATGGAGAGCCTAATAAGATATACGGCTATGAAAGGCTTAGGAATACATATATAAATATTACGTCTGATAAAATAAAAGAAATAGGAGGCGAACCACATGCACAGTGGATACCGGCTGAATATGATTGCAGTGCTGATGTATACGGTACTGATAAGGTCAATAGGTATTTTATAGGACTGAGATAAACTGAAAGGCTGTCATTTATAACCGGTAAAATCGGCTATAAATAGCAGCCTTTGATTGCGGAGGAAAAGTGTTAATGTTAAATTATTTAAAGGCGTTTAAGGCTGCATATAAGGCTCATAAAGGGCAAAGAGATAAGGGAGGCAAGCCGTATTTATTGCATCCTTTGTACGTGGCTTTGGGAGTAAAGGGCAGAGATGAGAAAATTACAGCTCTGCTGCACGATGTTATAGAAGACAGCAATATAACTATTGATGAACTTGATTTTTTGACTGCTAAGCAAAAAGAAGCTCTGCTCTTAATGACTCATGATAAAAAAGAGCCTTATTTTGACTATATTAAAGGAATTAAAAGCAATCCTATTGCCAGGGCTGTTAAAATCAGTGATTTAAAGCAAAACAGCAATTTAAAAAGGCTCAAAAAGGTGACAGCTAAGGATATTGAGAGAAGAGAGAAATATCTTAAGGCTCTGTCTATGCTGAGGTAAAATCCTGCCCTTTATTTGTAAGCATTTGTAAGTCTTGCTCTATTGAAACACCTAAACAGTTTTTTGCAATAAAATATTTCTCTTTGTGCATTATAGAAGAATATGCTTGTATTTTCATATCAAAAGTTGTATACTAATGCCATGAGTTAGGTGTGCCTAAATTTAACTAATAATTATTTATAAGGAGAAAATTATTTTATGAGAAGATTAGCTGTATTCATATTATGTTTAACAATGACCCTAAGTGTGCTTTCTGCTTGCTCTTCTACAAATAACGGTCAAGGCTCATCTACTGTTTCAGAAAAAGAAAGAGTGCTTAACATTGCAGGAGCAAGGGCTTATGAATCATCCAGAGAAGGAGCTTCATTGGTATTTGATACACTTACCGGATTAGATGAATATTACCATGCAATACCTTCAATTATACTTTTTCGCCATTCATTTTACTATTAAAAGCAATAATAGCAAGAGCAAAAATAACTATTGTATATCCTGTTACGACAATTAAATGAGGAAGAATATTACTGAAATTACCGCTTAAACTTATCCTTATTGCTTCAGCACTATGGTAAAACGGCAAAATATTTGTTATTGTTTTGAAAGCACCACCTATCAAATTAATTGGAATGAAAACTCCGGACAGCCAACCTGCAATATTGGTTAATAATGCCCCGCAAACACCACCGACCGCTTTATCATTCAAAAGGCTGCCAAAAAATAAGCCCGCACCGACAAAAAACAATGAAGTTAAGGCTGTCATAATAATTGCAAAAAGGATATTAATATTTATATCAAGCCCAAAAGCTCTCGCTGCCAATAAGGTTATTGTAGCTTGTACGATTGTCATAGCTATCATAGGTAAAGTATAACCTAAAATGAAATCCGCCGCAGTCATAGGAGATGTAAACAGACGCATTAAGAAAGAAGAGGTACGGTCTTTTGATAACAGCATCCCTGCAAATAATGCCATAAATACACTACCGAACATTGCCAAACCCGGTGCGAGATTTTTTATTTGAAACATTGTGTTTTTCGCTTCGGGTGGAATAGCAGAATTGATAATAGACAACAAGACTAACAGAACAAGCGGAAAGCCAAGACTAAAAAAGAGATTAATGGGGTCACGCAAAATCTCTTTTATATTACGTTTTGCAAATAAAAACATTCTCATAGCACACCTCCTGAAAGCATAACAAAGGCATCTTCTAATTTAGAAGTGCCCGTTTGTGTAGTTAATTCTTTTACTGTTCCCACAGCCGTTAATTGCCCCTTTGCCATTATTCCTACACGGTCAGATAAATTTTCGACCTCATCCATATAATGGGTTGTAAGAATTATCGTAACTCTTCCTTTTAATGATTTGATGGAAGCCCATAATTCACGACGAGCCAAAACATCAAGTCCTAAAGTAGGCTCATCTAAAAACAAAATTTGAGGTTCTGAAATCAGAGCCATAGCGATAGAAAGACGGCGTTGCATTCCACCCGATAAATTTTTGGCTTTCTTATTCAATTCATTTTCCAAACCAAATTTTTGTGCTATTTCGTGGGAGTTTTTATTTGCCGTTTTATTATCTTGTCCATATATTCCTGCAATAAGTTCTAAATTTTCTAAAATAGATAAATTTGCAGCTACTGCCGTTTCCTGTGGTGAGATATTGGTTTTTTCATTTATTGCATGAGAATTTGAGATAATGCTGTCGCCAAGAAGAAAAGCATCACCGCTTGTGGGTTTTATCAAGCAGGATAATATTTTAATCGTTGTCGTTTTCCCCGCACCATTTACGCCAAGCAGGGCAAATAACTCTCCTTGCGCAATTGTCAAATTAAGATTATTTACGGCAACTATGTTTCTGTATTTTTTTGTAAGCTCTTTAATAATGATAGCATTCATTCTTTTTCCTCCTTTGGTGCATTTTGATTGAAAATAGTGTCCATAAAATGTGCGAACATATTTTTGGGTGGAATAGCAATACCTTTATTTATATCTGCAAGAACGATTAAAGTATCGCCGGGTTTAATGTTGAAAACATCACGAGCTTCTTTAGGTATAACAAACTGTCCCTTTTCTCCTACCTTAACAGTCCAAGCGTATTTTCCCTCCGGATATTTCATTTTCCTGCCTCCTGGTTTTAAGTATGATTTGTATGATTAGTATAATAAAAATTACTTTTACTGTCAAGAAGTTGCATCAATAAATCAAAAAATACTTAACAAAATGCTTCCTGGGACAAATGAGAGTCAGTGTCAATGTTTGCTTTACAGTAACTGGATACATTCCTTTTATTGCTTTTTCACTGGGAATATTATACAATTAATAATTGTTTAAAGTTAATTGGAGAGGCGGATAAGGTAGTGGGTTTCCGCCCATAACAAACGAAAGGTTATTTTATGAAAATAGCAATGATAGAAGATGATAGCACAATATCTTTTGCTGTTTCTACTTTTATGAAACGATATGGTATGGAAGTGACTGTTTTAGATAGTCTAGAAGCTGCTGAAGAAATAGATTTAAAGGATTTTAATTTAATAATACTTGATGTAAATCTTCCTGATGGTTCAGGTTTTGATTATTTGAAATGGTTAAGGGGATTTTCCAGTATACCTGTGATTATGCTTACTGTAAAAAATGCAGATGAGTATGTTTTAAAAGGTTTTGAAAATGGAGTGGATGAATATATTGCAAAGCCTTTTTCATTACCGGTTTTAAAGGCAAGGATAGATAATCTTTTTAGAAGAAAAGATATGAGTAATAACAAAATAGTGTTTAATGAATTGAGCTTGAATTTAACCTTGATGACAGCAAAGCTAAACAATGAAAATTTAGAGCTTAGCAGACAGGAGTTTGCCGTTCTCAATATTCTTTTGGAAAACAAGAATATAAATGTTGTCAGAGAAAGAATTATTGATTCAGTTTGGGGATATGATTTATATGAAGTAAATGATAATACGCTAACGGTTACTATTAAAAGACTTAGACAGAAACTTAAAGATTACGGGAAGTATATAAAAACGATTAGAGGAGTTGGTTATATGTGGGAGAATACAGGGGATGAAAGACAATAGAAATCTTTTTTTAATCACTCTTCTAAACTTAGTTTTATCTTTAGTAACTGTTTTTATCAGTCCCAGACCTGATCTGATTACACTATGCTGCTTTATTCTTGCAAATTCCATTCTTTTCTTTTTACTTATACTCAACGAAAAACATAAAAAAAACGAAATAAAGGCTAAGATAGATGATATATTTTCTTTATTACATTCGCTAGGTACTGATATAAAAAATTATGAAGTTATAGATGATGAATTTGGTGGACTTAGAGATGAAATTGTAAAAGTTATAGGTGAGAAAAAAAACATAGCGGATAAGGCTACAAAAAATGAAGAGGTGTTCAAAAAGTACACAGAGGATATAGCTCATCAGTTAAAAACGCCTTTAACCGGTGTTTTACTTATGCTTGATTTAATGGAGGGAGATGAGGAGAATAAAAAAGAGTATATTGATCGTATAAGGAAAAGTACGAATAGACTTCATCAGTTGGTTGATATTCTATTAAAGCTGGCTGTCTTAGATTCCGGCACGGTTAAGATGAAAAAAGAAATTGTGAATGTAAAAGATTTACTTAGTGAAGTGATTGCAGAGATGGAAATACTTTTTGTGAACAGAAAGTATAATATTCCGGTTTCAGGTGAAGATTTCAAACTGATTTGTGATAGGAAATGGACATATGAAGCTATTTACAATATTGTAAAGAATGGAATGGAAGCATCTAAAGATAGAGGAATAAAGGTAAATTTAAAGAAAACGAACATTTATCAGAGCATTATTATAGAAGATTTTAGCAATGGAATATCTGATGAAGTTCTAAAAAAAGTCTATAAAAGATTTTATAAAGAAAATAAAGACTCTAAAGGATATGGCATTGGCTTACCAATAGCAAAAACTGTAATGGAAAAGCAGAACGGGGAACTGATTTATTCAAGGGGAAAAGCATCAAATTGCTTTGAACTTAGATTTTATAAATAGCAAGAGGGACAAGCCGAGTTTGACTTGTCTTTTTTATGTCCTTTTCAGTCACTTTCCAGTCACTTAGTATTGTTACTATATAGAAAAATAGGAGGAATTTTGATATGAGTATTTTAAAAACTTCTAATTTAACCAAGACATATGATTTCGGAGTAAAAGTTAATGCTCTTTCAGATGTAAATTTTGAACTTCAAAAGGGAGATTTAGTAGCAATTATTGGTGACAGCGGTTCCGGAAAGTCAACCCTGTTACATCTATTAGCTGGAGTGGATAAACCTACAAGCGGAGAAATTTATATTCAAGACAAGAATATAAACAAGCTGAGTAAAGAAGAACTTACCGTTTTTCGCAGAAGAAATATAGGGGTAATTTATCAGTTTTTTAATTTGATTCCTAATATTAGTGTCAGGAAAAATATATTGTTACCCCTGCTTCTTGATAATAAAAGAGAAGATCAGAGATATTTTGATGAGATTATAACCACATTAGAAATAGAAGAAAAACTTGATCGTTTTCCAAAGCAGTTATCTGGTGGAGAGCAGCAGAGAGTTGCTATTGCAAGGAGTCTAATTACACGACCTGCGATTATTTTAGCTGATGAACCGACAGGTAATTTGGATAGAAGGAATTCGGAAGAAATCACATCTTTATTTAGACTGGTAAATAAGCGCTTTGAGTCAACGGTTATGATTATAACCCATGATGAAAAAGTAGCTAATTCATGCGACAAGGTCTATAAGATGGTAGATGGCAGATTAAATCAAACGGAGGAGAGGGACTATGAAAATCATTAATGAACTTTCTTATTCGCAAATAAATAATAATAAAAAGGATACACTCGCAACAAGATTATCCATCTTTTTGGCGGTGGTTCTGCTTGGTACAATTATATTTATCATCGGGACAATTAAGACAGACCAGCATCATGAAATAGTTTCTATTATAGGTGACTATCAGGTTTCTTTTTCAGAAGTAAATAGTGATATTGTTGATTTCTTATTTAGTAATGATGAAATAAAAAAAGTTTCATTTGATAAATTCATTTCAACTGATTTGGATGCGACTATAATTGAAAAGGGCAACTATTTTAAAGATTTAAAAGGATTTGAAATAGTTTCCGGAAAAAATATAAATTCAGATAATGAACTGATTGCTCCAAGCCGTTTTTTTGAAAAACATAAAGAGTATAAAATTGGATCTAAAATTAAAGTAAAGGAAAAAGAGTATACAATTGTTGGAGAATATCGTGATTATGGAAGTAGCTTCGAAGAAAGTGCTTTAATTGGACTTTTAGAAAATGAAAATAAAGAATATCTACTTAAAAATTCAGATGGTCTTGAATCCTTTATTTGGTATAAACACCCAAGAGATACCTACACATTGACGAAAATGCTTTTTGATGATCTTAAAATTGATTATGCAAAATCCATAGATATCGGAAGATTATATTTTAATAAAGAAATTTTGGAGTATCAGATGATTTATCCTTCAGGACTAATTCCGCCTAAGTCGGTAATTGTAGATTGGGTAGACTCTTATGGCGCTTGTATATTGTTGGTTTTGTTATTCTCCGTCATAATATATGGCGCTTTTAATGTGTGGAATAATAGAGATATAAAAGAACTTGCTTTACTGAAAAGTGTAGGAATGACTGAAAAACAGGTAAAGAAAATGATAAGGCTAAAGGCTGTAAAAATTAGTATAGTTCCGGTTTTAGCCGGTACAGCCGTATCATATTTAACTGCAAATTTACTTTTTTACTTGATGTGGCTTAATAACTTTATAACTTACAAGAATATATCAAAATTATTTGGCGAAAAAATGAGGGGAGCAGGATTTCATATAATTTCGTTCTCTTTACCGCTTGTATTTATTATTTTAGCTTTTGCTTTCTTAACCGTATATTTATCTGCAATTATGCCGGCTAAAAAAAGTGCAAAGCTGAATGTTGTTGAAGGGCTAACGGGGATTGCCGGAAAAAAAGTAAAGTTTGGAAATTCGAAAATAGCAGGAAAAATAGAAAGGACTTTAGCAAAAGACTATTTTAAAGCCTACAGCTCAACATACAGAACAATCATTTTAGCTATATTATTATCAGCTATGGTTATGACTTTAACCTTGGTATCTCAATCATACAGAGCTGTAAATACTATTTACGATAAGTATGACAGTCCATATAATTTTGTTTCACGGATATATACTGACATCTCGATAAATAGACAGCTGATTGATGAATTGAATAGTGTAAACGGGATTGATGAACTGCATATTTACGGAGATAAGAGTTTTAAATTTTACTTGAAAGATAATAAGGGATTTGAATCCGTTGAGCTAAAAAGAGCTTTTGAAACAGGAGAAAAAGATGCTAACAATTTATTTGTAAAGATAACAGGACTATCAGCAGCAGATTTTAAAAATGTAATTTCTATAAATCATTTAAATGTAGATGCAAACTATATCTTGTTAAATAAAACAGTCGAAAATGATAGGAGTCCGTATGCTTTCCGAAAATATATAAATTTGACGGACAGTGATGAAAAAGATCTTGTGCTTAGATATAACACAGAGGGAAAACAGATGCCAATTCATATTGATGGCTACATCAGTGAGTTTCCTTTTGACTTAGACGGACAGAATAAAAATGGTGTATATGTATTTACACAAATGGAGAATTTGGAAGGTTTCATTGATAAATATGGACAGGATGAGGGTGATCCTGTTAATTATTATACTGTTAAAATGAAAGTTTCTAAAGAAACCTTAGATAAAGCAGCTGATAAATGTGAGAGAATTATATCATCCTATGTTCCTGAAAGTGATTACTCGACAACAAACGATTTGCTTGAAGAAGCAGCGAATAATGAACAATTAAGAAATGAACATTTATTAAATTTTGGAATACAGATTATTCTTATAGCACTCGCTCTTTCAAATGCTTATAACAGTTTTCATGGCAACTTAAGAGCAAGAAAAAGAGAGTTTCAGCTACTTTCTACCGTGGGAATGACAGAAAAACAAATTAAAAAGATGATTTTTGGCGAAAGTAAAATATTATTTGTATATTTAGCCATATTCTATATTGGAATATTTATATTATCTATTTTTGTGCGTTCTTATAGGAGTCAGTATGAGCTTGCTTTCATATCAAAGGAGATATTGCTTAACCTAAATTATGTACCGATTATTTTAATATTCGGAGTAATACTGTTAGGGGTTTTATTGGCAGTTAGTAGCAGCATTAAGATGATATTAAATGATGATCTAAATAGTAATATAAAAGAAATTTAAAATCTAAAAATTCAATATTTGAAAGTGGACTTTTTACGCCAAAGCAAAGTGTCCTTGAGAACTCTCTAATACTAATTTTGGCAATCATATATGAGAGCCAGTGCCAACGTTTACTTTACAGTAACCAAGATTGACAAAGCTAAGCATTTATTGTATATTACAGTCATGATTAAGATATAGAAATTAAAAAACAGGCACAAATATTTATTACAATATCGTATGATAGGTATTTAAATATAGAAAGAGATTGCTGCTAGCTAGATAAACATCAGAAGACTTTAATCAGCTTTCTTATTTTGGGAGTTAGGGATTTATGCATTATGTTAGATATCAGAAAATACGAAAATCCTAGAATTTTAAGAAGGCTTGAGAAATATCTTTATACAGACATCAAAAAGGAGATTATTTATGAAAATAAAACTGAGGTATATTATACCTATGCTTATGGTAATAATGACAGCTTGCACATCACCTTCAGATAGCAAAGAAACTCTTACAGAATCAAAAGCTCTTAGCAAGGAAGGTGCTGATGCATCATCTATGTCTCAGGTGAGCGGAAACTTCCCTGAAAAATTGGATATGGAGATAGGAAGCGTTAAATTTAATGCCGAAGTGCTGGCACATTCTTCTGTAAATATGAGGTCTAAATCCTATAAGGCGGAAGTAAGAAAATTTGATAAGGAAAAGGTTAAAGATAAGCTTCTGAATAATATTGAAGTAGCAGAAACAACAAGTTATGAGGATACCGATTCTTATACCGGAACCAAGGAAGAGCACCTGTCGCTTTCTCCTACTGGAATATTTTTCTATAAAAATTTATATCAGTATGTAAGTCATGCTTTTTCATTGTTTGAAGATGATAGAAATGCAGAGCTATATATGCAGGATATGGATTTCGATTTTGCAAGCAGGGATGAAGCCAAGGAGCTTGTGCTGAAGGAGCTTGATAGCTTAGGAGCAGGATTAGGTAGTGAATATTTAATAAATATGTACTCCTTGGACTATGAAACCATGAAAGAGAATGAAATTGTGCTTGATAGGAACGATGGAATAGATAAATCTGCCTATAAACCTGATTGGAGCAGTCAGGATAATTGCTATTATCTATGTATCAGACAGAGTTTAAATGGCATTCCTGTAGGATATAAATACGCAGATGTGTATGCTGACATCAATGAGTATAATGCTCCCGTACAGCTTTTATATTCAAGCTCAGGTATAGAATTTCTAAATATAGACAAAATATTTGACTTTTCTGACAGCAAGGAAGAAATTGCTCTTGCGGATATGGATAAGGTATCGGCTTGTATAGCAAAAAAGTGTAATAATATTTTGAATAAAGCAAAATACTCTGTTAGTAAGCTTGAATTACATTATATATGTATTAAAGAAAGCGAAACCGAGTATACAGTACGCCCCGCTTGGGTGGCTACTATGAGCGAGATTGGAGAAACTGCACATAGTTTTCAGATGATTATAGATGCACAGACTGCTAAGGAGCTTATACTATAAATAACTCAAACCAAAACAGTAAATTGAAACTTCGGTAATTCAGCTAATAAAATGATGGTCTGTCT
>ERZ773005.1519-NODE-1519-length-11911-cov-10.130567_pt1 | contig 11911 bp, 10 predicted proteins | sample MGYA00580666_ERZ773005 | MGnify/ENA primary metagenome ERZ773005 (study PRJEB29015, sample SAMEA2737999) | human oral metagenome | biome: human oral; feature: human-associated habitat; material: dental | place: China | collected 2061 ... | reverse complement strand
GTGTTTTGGGTGGCGGCCGAGGCTGTTCGCTGGGGTGCGTGGGCCGCCGCGCTGCCCGTGGTGGCAGGGGCGCGGCCGCCGTGGTCACGAGTATTCTGCGGCGCCGGGTCGGCCAGGTACGCCGTTAAGAAGCTGTAGCGGCTCACAACCCGAACCCCCGCAGCATCGCTGGAACATCTGCCCATTCGTCACACACCGCACGCACCTTCCAGTCCCCACGGTGCCGGTACACCTGCATGAGGCGCACCGCCGCGCTGCGGCCCACCTGCGGCAGTGGTGCACGGAACATGGTGGCTCCCGTGGCCGGGTTAATGACGCGGGCCCGTATGCCGCTGGCACGGTTAAGCCGTATTGAGCTTTCCCCGTTAATGAAAAGCACCACCTCCAGCGAGTCCACATCCGCCGGAACCTCCGGTAAATGTAGGCCGAACTGTGCCTTGTCGTCGCCCATGAGCTCGCGGCGGTGCACACTGGCGGAGCTGTCAAGTACCTGGTGCGCGAACACGAAGTCGCGGCGGTTCACCAGGCACCCGCCCGTTGTGAGCAGCACCCCGGCTTCCAGGCATTCACGCAGCAGCGGTTCGTCGGTGCGCCACCGCAGCCCCACCAGGATATTGTGCACCTCGGGGGCGGCCTGGGTCAGGTTCACGTTCTGCCCGATGCTCAGTTCCATCACGTTACCGCCCCCATCATGCCACCATGCGCTTACGCATAAATAGGGTGTGCGTCTCAAGGTCCATGCTGTGCCCGGCCCGCACCAGGTTCAGGGCGGTGGAGAACTCGCGGTTCGCCTCCGTGAGCGCCTGCACCAGCTCGGTGGTTTGCGTCTCGGTGGGGGAGTGGGTGCGCGTATAGGCGGTGAAAAGGTTCGGCAGGTAGGTGCTTAGCGCCGTCTGCAGGGTGTATGAGGTTGTTTCCGGCAGCGCCCGGTGCGTGTTAGACCCCGCCTCATCCGTGATCTTCCGGTAGGTTTCGACCATCTCAAACGCCGGAAAGAGCGCCCGAGGCGGTACCGTGTCAGCGAACTGCCCCAGGCATATGCTGGCCTCCGCGATCACCTCGGCGGGTGTGGGCTCGTGTACCTGCGGGTACGCCTGTGCGTTACCGGTCTGGGCGGTATGCTCGCCCACCCCCGCCCCGGGTGGGGCTGGCTGCTGCCCAGGCTGGGGTGCAGGGTGTGTATCCTGAACCCCAAGAAACCATTTAAGGAAGCTCATTGGTGTTAGTTCCCGGTGATGGCGCGGGCAGAACCGCCGCCGGTGATAGAGTTCTCTTCGGCGTTGCTGCGTTCGACGCGGCGCATCGAGTCGGCGGTGAGCTCCCGCAGCATCTGGTTTGACTGGGCGAACGCATCCACCGCCCCCTGCCTGAAGGAGGAAATTTCATCAAGAGCGGCCAGCACCTTGCCGTGCGCCTGCTCCAGCACCTGCGGGTCGATTGCGGGCTGGGACGCCATCTGCTGGATGCGCGTAGCCTGCGAGGACAGCATCTCGGCGTTACGTGTGATCGCGTTCTCCGTGGTTTGTTTCAGGGCGCCAAGCTGCTGCAGCACCGCCTCCTGCATGCCCAAAGAGCGGGCGATGTAGGCGGTCATCTTGTACGCCCACAGGGTGGTGTCTTCGGCGCGGCGGATACCGCGAATCAGCTCTTTACCGTTGCTGGAGACAACGTCACTGGTCAGGTACGCCTGCCCGGCAATTTCAAGCTTCGTGAGCAGGTCGCTGATGCGCTGCTCGGTCACGTACAGCACCTTCTCGGTGTAAATACGCGCGGTCTCTTCATCCCCTTCAAGGCGGGTCTCTTCGGCGGCGGCACGCACCATATCGGCGAACTGCTGAAGCACCGCAACCTTCTCGTTCAAATCCCGCATGCCTTCCTGCAGGCGTTCACGCAGCTTCACCAGTTCCGCCTGCTGCATCACCAGGGCGTCCGTGGACTTTTTAAGTTTTTTGCTGATGCCCTCAATATTGCGGTTGACGGTGGCGTACTGGTAGAAGAACGCCTCCATCTTGTTTTTGCCGCGCCCCAGCAGGCGTTTTGCCAGGCCACGCTTGCCGGGGGTGCCGTCAATTGCGCTGTAATCCAGGGAGTTGATCTGCGCGCGTAGTTCAGCCAAGTTTTTCGAGGCTTTCGTCTGCGGCGACTCGGGGGCGAGCTCAAGCTCCTGCATGTTCAGCAGCCGCTGGGTGATTACGTCAATACCGTTGAACGTGTCGGCACCGTACACCGAGATCGTGTTCTCAAGGGTGTCAAGCAACGTGGGGGATTTCAGGTCGGTGTTATTCAGCGCTATTGCCAGCTCATCAGCGCCGTTATTCACCGTGGCTGCCTCGGGTGCGCGGGTCTCTTTTTTCACCAAATCCAGGGTGCCTTGGGTGCCCAGCCTGGCCGGGGCCTGGGTAACGGTTGGGGGTGCACCGAACTGTGGTTCGGAAGCGGGAACGTCAGACACTGGACACCCTTTCTGTAGCGCACTAATAGTCACGGTGAAGCCGCCAATACGTACCGTGCACGGTTATTCGGGTGCCGCGCACCTGTACGGAGGCAACGTATTCTATTGTACGGAAAGAACCTGAATAGTCGCGCAAAAGCGGCCCGGACCGCGCGGCGCGAAGGGTTTTAGCGCTGCTTTAACACAATATTCAGGGGTAACGTTTGGGCATGCGCTGCGCGCCGACGGGCAGTACACCGGCGACTAAACCTCCACCCGTTTTCGGTCCTCTCAGATGAGCCCAGGACGATCAGCTTTCAGGCCCAGGCGCCCGTCGCCAGAGATGAAATACTTGCCAAAATAACAAGCAACACCGTGGTTAAGCCGTTAAACTAAATACCGCCATACAGATAAACTAATATGGCAATCACCAATCGTTGAGGATGACACACTATGACAACTTCCGCCTATACCCGCCGCACCGCACTCATGACCGTGGGTATTGCAGCCGCTACCGCGCTCACAGGATGCGCCTCCACACTGGTGCCTGCTGCCACCACACAAACAATAGAGGAAGGGGCAGCCAGCCCCTCAAGCTCTGAACGCACCGACTTTAGCGGCGAAGCGAAAATCGAGAACTACGACACCTCCGCGGGAACCTACGAACCCGCCACCCGGGAACACCGCGCCAAAAACGTCCCCAAACCTATTCTTCCCGAAGAAGCGAATAAGAACAGCGTGGCCGGACTTCACGCCAATATTGCCTACTTGGCTGCCGCCTACACCCACGGGCTCACCAGCGGCGACGCGGAATGTGTTGGAAAAAGCGCATTAAGCAGCGAAGATAAAGCCTCTCTGACAAGAGCTATAGGCCGTGTTAGCGGCTCCACCTGGGTTGCTGACCCCCCACTCATCATTAGTCTTAAAGAGGCTACACCCCGGCAAGACGGCGATACCTACACGTGGCCAGCTCTGCTCACTCTTAAAATCGGCCCCTTCCGGGTGAAGAATCGTTCAGTGGAAGAAGTCCCAGAATCAGAACGGTCACAAGACTACTCCGTGGATATTGTTGCCCGGTACAAGGACGAGCGGTGGGTCCTTGATGCCCTGCCCACCGGCAGCAGCTCCTCATCGCCCGGTGCAGGGGGGACCTCCCGCGTCTAGGGCCGCGCCAAGGCGGCTGCCGCGCTCGCCCCCCGCAGGACCCGGTGCCCTGTTTCTTCTGTGCTCTGCGCAAAGTGGAACAGCTCACGAGTGTTACAGATGATTCACAAGCTATAACACTGGTTACCTGCACCACAGTGAAGGCGGTGGGGTCTTTAGATGTTCCCCGGCGGTCGATATGATGAATGAAGAACCGACCATCGACCGCAAAAAGGAACGATGACCCTATGACTTCCGCATTAACCTGAACTTCCGCCGTGACCCGCCGCGCCGTGCTCACGGGGATCGCCGCAACAGGTGCCACCGCGTTAGGGGCCTGCACCTCCTCCGCCCAGCTCACAGACATAAGGGGAGACTACTCGGGCGAGATCAAGTTCGACAGCTACGACACCTCCGCGGGAACCTACGAACCCGCCACCCGAAAGCACCGCGCCAAGAACACGCCTAAACCCGTCAAACCCGCCAACATCGACAATAAAACCGTTGCGGGAATCTACTCCGCCCTCGGGCATTATGCGGCCGCCATCACCTACGCCATAAACACCGGGGAAGACACCTGTATTCAGCAGGTGAACATGGAGGAGGCAGACAAAAAGGGCGTGTACGAGTATTTTGGGAAACCCTTCACCCAGGCATGGGTGGGGGAATCCAAGTGCGTTTTCATCCTTAAAGATCCCCTGCCCACGAAAAAAGACGACACATACATGTGGCCTTGCACAACGAAAATCACTATTGGGGAGTTCGCTGTGTCAGATGGCCGTGCGCGAGATATTTCCAGTGACAAGCGGGAAATAACCGATGACGCAGAGATGCATCTAACCTACAAAGACAACAAGTGGGTCATCAGCACTGACGCCTTGTTCTTCTCCTCCGCAACCAGCGGTACGAACAAGGTGTAGATGCACTCTTATGCACCCGCGAAGGATATAAAAATCCAACACTGCGAGCTAGAAGCCGCGCCGTATGGGTAATGATGAAACGGTGATAAACCAGGTGGTTAACAGATACAGCAGGGCACACAACCTTATTCCTGCCACCGCCCTCTCCCGAGTAGGGTCGATCGCCTACACTGTGGTGGTCGCATGGTACGTGAGCCAACATGCAGGTAATCAGATGGTGGGGCTGATGAACGCACTCAATGGGGCAGGGGTGCTTCTTGCCAGTATTCTGGGGTTCACAATTATTGACAGATACAATAAGAAAACACTGCTTATCGCCTATGACATTATAAACAGTATTTTCTGTATAGTCGCCGCCGTATTATCGATATACCTTGACAGGCACGCAAGTGTTTTTATTGTGCTCATTCTTTCGGCATGGTTGTCGCTTATCGCAACAATATATGCGCCCACCAGCCGGGCTATCATTCCTGAAATACTCCATACTCAAGAGTTTGAAAAATACAATAGTGTTTATTCGGTGGTAGGGGAATTATCGCGTTCGGCGGGCCCGCTAGTGGGTGCAGCTATCCTGGCGCAACAGACAGCTGATGCTCTTGAAGCTGCGCTGATTGTCAATTTTGTCTCCTTCATGCTCTCTTTGGTAATCACCCTGTATCTGCCTTCGGGGCGGCGTGTGTCTCGTGCTGAGATGAAGGAAGAAAAACCTCGAATAACCCGTGATTTAAGTGATGGACTAGCATATATAGCCTCTTCAGCATATCTTAGACGCGAGGTACTCTACATTACGGTCATTAACGTGTGGGGAGCCTCCACTCTGTATCTGCTGCTGGGGCGAGTGGCGCACCTGGGGATGGACTCAAACATGTATGGGTTGGGCATGTTTATCTCGGCGCTGGGTGCTGTGGCTGCATCCGCTATTATTCATAAAACGCCCAGTCTCGGGGCAAAAGCTCACCCAAATACTCTACTATTTCTGATGTGCTGCGCGTACTGTATAGCTATTATTCCCGGAATTATTAGTGTATTTTGTGCATTATTTATAAGCGCAGGAATTATAGTTATTTACAATATTCGACTATATAGTGATGTGCAGAAGAACAGTACCCCCAAACATATTGGGAAAGTTATGTCGGTTATTTTCCTGGCAACTGCACTCTTCACCGCATTAGGCAGCCTGTTGTTCTCACATGTGAGTGTGTGTGCTGATACCGGGCTGTACGCCATAGTGTGTGCCGCATCCCTCATAGCTGTTACAGCGGGTCTTACCCTCACCAAGTGGACCCGCCGCACGACCTAACATCTAGCCCCTGAGGCCGCGAGCAGAGGATATGTGTTCTAACAGAGGAGAAAATATCCGCTGCTTGAACCGATACCCTCTGCCCGCAGGTTTGTGGGTCTGCTAAAGATTCTGCCAAAGGCGCAGGGCGCTACAGCCAGATGCGCACCCGCTCCTCAGGCGGCAGGTACAGCTGATCGCCTTCAGCAACACCGAAAGCCGTGTAGAACTCGTCAATATTGCGTACCGTGCCGTTCACCCGGAACTCATCGGGGGAGTGCGGGTCCACCGAAATCATCATCTCCGCGTGCTGCGGGCGGGATTTTGTGCGCCAGCCCTGAGCCGTGGACCACAGCAGACGCTGCGCCGCGCTCATCCCATCAAGCACCGGCGCGTCCTCCAGCGAATTAATACCCTGCTGTTCAAGGGCGATCTTATACGCCTCAATCGCGATCGACAGTCCCGCCAAGTCACCAATATTCTCACCCAGCGTCAGCTCACCGTTTACCCGGAACTTTTCCGGGTCAAGACCCACCGGGGTGTAGGCGTTATACTGCTCAACCAGGGCGTGCGTGCGCTTATTGAACTCCTCATAGTCCTCATCGGTCCACCAGTTATTCAGCGCCCCCGTGCCGTCATAGCGTGAGCCCTTATCATCAAAACCGTGGCCGATCTCGTGCCCGATCACCATACCAATACCACCGTAGTTTGCTGCGTCGTCGGCCTCGGGGTCAAAGAACGGCGGGCGCAAAATAGCGGCCGGGAACACGATCTCATTCGCCGGGGGCATATAGTAAGCGTTTACCGTCTGCGGCGACATCAGCCACTCATTCTTATCCACCGGCTGGCCGTTGCGTTCCAGCATAAAATCACAGTCAAAGGCGGAGGCGCGGCGCAAATTCTCGAACAGATCGCCCTCAACCAGCTCAAGCTTCGAGTAGTCACGCCACTCATCCGGGTAACCGATCTTCGTCACGAACATGGACAGCTTCTCCAGGGCCTTCGCCCGGGTGGCCTCGGTCATCCACTCCAGGTTCGTGATCGAGCGGCGGTATGCCTCCAGCAGGTTATCCACCAGTTTGAGCATCTTCGCCTTATGCTCCGGCGGGAAATGCACCGCCACGTACTCCTTGCCGACCTCCTGATCGAGCGCCTTCTCAACCGTGCCCACGCCGCGTTTCCACCTATCGCGCAGCTTCTCCGTACCCGAAAGGGTGCGGCCGTAAAAATCGAAATTCGCCTGCACCAGCTCGTCATACATAAACGGTGCCCGCGAATGCACAGCATTCCACACCGCCCACAGCTTCCACGTCAGCAGCGGCGTCTGCTCCCACAGGCGCGCCACACCCTCAAAGAACGACGGCTGAGACACCACCACCTTGCCCATACTGTCGGGGTCAGCACCAAGCGCCCGCAGCCAGTGCGAGAACTGGAACCCGGGGAACTTCTCCTCAAGCTCAGCCGCATCCACCGGGTTGTACCGCGCCTCGGCGTCGCGGTTAGCGACCACATCCCAGTGGTGGGCGGCGATCTCGGCCTCATGCGCAAAAATCAGTTTCGCCGCCTCCGCCGGGGTGAGGCTGAACCCCTCCGCCAAGCCAGTCAGCTCAAAAACACGCGCAATATGCTCAATATAGGCGGAGCACACCTGCTCGTACTTCTCCTCACGGTAGTACGCCTCATCCGGCAGGTTCAGGCCCGACTGGGTCATATAGAACGTGTATTTCTGCGGGTCCTTCGAATCGATACTCGTGTACCAGCCGATCAGCTGCGAAATACCCGCGCGTGAGAGCAGCGCCAGGGTGACTGCCAGCTGCTGCGGGGTCTGCGCGTTCAGGATGGGGGCGACCTCTTTCAGCAGCGGACCCAGACCATCCGCCTCAATTTTCTTGGTGTCCATGAACGAGTTGTACAGTGCACCAATACGGGAAGCAGGCTGTTCTTTTGCGACGCGCTCAATAATCTCACGCACATGCTTCTCGGCGTCATCGCGCAGGGTGTACAGACCGCCGTCTTTGGAGCGGTCGGCGGGGATCTCGTACGTATCGAGCCACGCGCCGTTCACGTGGCGGAAGAAATCATCGCCCGGTTTGACGTTTGAATCGACCCATTCGGTGACAATACCTGATTTTTTAGTGTTATCCATGAACCCATTCTAGGGGGTGAGCAGATGGCGCGCCTCACCCCGCAGTATGAGGTTACCCCTCAATCTGCCCGCAGGATGGCCCGGGATGCGGGGAAAACAATCCGCGAGCAGCAGGTATTTTGCCGAAAAGGTGATATTTTCTCACCTTCTCGGGCAAAACCCCGCTGCTCGCGGACCTATCAAGAGGCTACAGGCTCGCCCGAACCTTCTTCGCGGCGGACACCACATTTTCCAGCGTCCTCTTTGTCTCCTCGTAGTCGCGGGTCTTCAAACCGCAATCTGGGTTAACCCATAGGTCAGAGATGGTTCCGTACCCAATCGCGGCACGGATCAGCTCCTCAACCTCGGACTGCGAAGGCACACGCGGCGAGTGAATATCCCACACGCCCGGGCCCAGCCCCGAAACATAGCTTTCGGGAATATCCGCCAGCAGCTCCATATGCGAGCGCGCCGCCTCAATACTGGTCACATCCGCATTCAGGGCATTAATCGAATCAATAATCTCGTTGAACTCCGAGTAGCACAGGTGGGTGTGAACTTGAGTTTTATCCTCGACCGCGCTCGTCGCCAGGCGGAACGCATTCACCGACCACTTCAGGTACGCGGGCTGCTCATCACGGCGCAGTGGCAGAAGCTCACGCAGTGCCGGTTCGTCCACCTGAATAATGCGGATGCCCGCCTCTTCCAAATCGGCGATTTCGTCGGCGAGCGCCAATGCAACCTGATTCGCGGTTTCCTCGCGCGGCTGGTCATCACGCACGAACGACCAAGCCAGAATAGTCACCGGGCCGGTCAGCATGCCCTTAACGGGACGATCGGTGAGCGACTGGGCGTAGGAAATCCAGGGCACTGTCACAGCCTCGCCGCGCAGCCCTTCACCTGAGCGTTTCACATCGCCGAACAGCACCGATGGGCGGGTGCAGCGTGAACCATAGGACTGCACCCAGCCGTGCTTCGTCGTGGCGAAACCATCGAAATTTTCGGCGAAGTACTGCACCATGTCGTTACGTTCGGCCTCACCGTGCACGAGCACATCTAGGCCCAAATCTTCCTGGAGTTTAATAACGGAGGCGATCTCTTCACGCAGGAACTCGTCAAGCTGCTGCTGCGTGATTTTACCGGCACGTGCCTCTGCACGGTGGCGGCGAATATCGCCGGTCTGCGGGAACGAACCAATAGTCGTGGTCGGCAGCTTCGGCAGATTCAGGTCAGCCTGGGCATCCCGGCGGATCTTCAGCTCGGGACGCTCAAAATCCTGCGGTTTCACGGATGCGGCACGCTCACGGATTGCCGCATTATGCTTACGCGGATCCGCTGTGAAACGTGCCAGCGCTTCGTCGGCGGTCTTCAACTCTGCCTCAACCGCAGACTCACCGTCGGCAAGACCGCGGGCAAGAGTCACGATCTCGGCGACTTTCTGGTCGGCAAAAGCCAGACCGTCTACGGGCACATCGGCGGGGTCTTCAAGGTCAAGATCGTGCGGCACATGCTGCAGCGAGGTTGAGGACGCAACCGCCACCGCACCGCCGTTAATGTTCTGGAGTGCGTGCAGGAGCGCTCGCAGGTCGGCACGCCAAATATTGCGCCCGTTAATGGCACCTGCCACCAGGGTTACGCCGGAGTCTTTGAAGGCGGTCAGCGCCTCGGCATCGTAGAGCGTGGAAACCAGGTCGAGATGCAGCGCCTCAATACCGGTGTCTAACAGTGCGGGCAGGTTCTCGCGCAGATTGCCGTAGGGGCTTGTCACCAGGATTGCGGGGCGGTTCGTTTCGGCTGCCAACGCGGTGTAAGTTTTACGCGCCAATTCGGCGATTTTGGCGTTGGGAATGTCGCGGTCCACGGTCAGGCCGGGTTCGTCGAGCTGCACCCACTGCACGCCGCGCTCCGCCAGCTCGGCGAGCACCTGCTGGTAGGCTTTCACGAAATCGTCCAGGCGATCCAGCGGTGTGAACCCTTCGGGCGAACCCTGTTCGGCTTTTGCCCCGAGAAGCAGGGTGAGCGGGCCGACCAGCTGCGGGCGCACCGTCACCCCGTGCTCCTTGGCGACTTCAAGCTGCTCGTCAATAGCCTCAAGATTCAGCGTGATCTCGGTATCCGGGCCGATCTCGGGCACCAGGTAGTGGTAGTTCGTATCGAACCATTTCGTCATCTCCAGCGGAGGCAGCGTCTCGGTGCCGCGCGCTAGAGCAAAGTATCCGGGCAGATCGAGCAGGCCGCGCGCATCCTTGGCGTCGGCAAGACGCTTGGGTACGAGGGTGAAAAGGCGCACGGCATCGAGCACCTGATCGTAGTACGAGAAAGTCGCCGGGATAGACGAATCGGCGGCGTTAAGACCGCGTTCGATCACACGGTCATAGTAGGTGCGCTGCACATCTGCGGCCGCCTGGCGCAGTTCATCCTGCGTGATTTTGCCTTTCCAGAACGCTTCCTGTGCCTTCTTCAGCTCGCGGAAACGGCCCACGCGGGGGTAACCGACGATGGTTGCTGCGGGGAATGGGGTGTGGGTCATCCTAGTTCCTTACTGTGGGAGGGTGTCAAATAAAAGGGGAGTTTAGAGGTATTGAAGATCGCTTAGGGGGAGTTTGAAACGGTTCGAGTAGCGCGGAACGTCGAGTTCTTCGAGGACGTCCAGCACAGCCTCATGCTCGTTAAATGTGTAGAAATGCAGGCCGGGGGCGCCAGCATCAAGCACCTTGCGGCATTGGTCGAGTGCATGTTCCACGCCGATGCGGTGCAGCTCGCGCGGATCGCTCGCGGTTTCCAGGCGATGCGCCAGCTTGCGCGGTACTTCAAGCCCGGCGAGCTCGCACAGCTTTGTCAGCCGAGCCAGTGAGGTAACGGGCATAATACCGGGGATAATGGGCATTTCAACCCCGGCAAGGCGTGCAGCATCCACCAACCCCGAATAGCGCTCGGTCTCAAAGAAAACCTGGGTGATGGCGAAATCCGCCCCGGCACGCTGCTTTGAAAGCAGAATCTCAATGTCTTGAAGAAGCGAGGAAGACTCGGGGTGCTTATGCGGGTACGCCGCAACCCCAATCGACACCTTCCCCGCGGCAAGATGCGCGAAATCCTCACGTTCCACCCTGCGAATCAGCTCCACCAGGTAGCGGGCAAAGGGCAGCTCAAGCGGGCGCGTGTTTTCGGGTGGAATATCGCCGCGTAGCGCCAGAAACCCGCGTACTCCAAGCCCCAGAATCAGACGAACCGAGCGTTCCAAATCGGCCACGGAATGCCCCACGCAGATGAGATGCGCCAGTGGGTTCAGCGAGGTTTCATGCACCAGGTGATCGAGCAGAGCCAGCGTCTTTTGGCGGCGCTGCGCATCGCCCGAATAGGTGACGGACACGTAATCCGGGTTGGTTTGCTCAAGCTCGGCAATGGTTTTGAGCAGGGAATCGCAGCTTGCGTGCGACCGTGGCGGATACAGCTCGTAAGAAAGAGCCGGGTGAACTGTCGTCATTTTCATTCCTCCGTGTTCACCCGATAGAAGCGTGCCCGAAGGTACGCCGAATCTTAGCAAGACGCGAAGGGAATTCACTTCTATCGGTTCTGGCGGGAGCACCTTGTCCGTCCACCCAATGGGTGGAGGCTGGCGAGGTTGCTGCGACGTCTAAGAGCCAGATCTCTCGGTCGCTCTGGATAGATAACGTTCCTATTCTAGGCAGGATGCGCGGTGCCAGCAAGAATATGTCGGCACATGTCGTCGAGCGGTCATAACCGCTTAATATTGTGGGATGCGGCGAAACAATACGTCATACGGGTTCGCGGCGGTGCGGGTCAGCGAATTGAACCCTCCACCTGATTTGACCGCAAGTTTAGCCGCAAGCAGATAATATGTCGACGAGCAGATAGCGGAATGTTATCCGCTCGTCACAAAACTATCTGCTCGCGGGAGAATTGCAGAGCGCCGTGAACGTCATGTTGCGACCATGTACTGTCAAACACGGTAGAGTAAACGTATGGAACGCATCGAATCTCCCGCATATGCA